>WNGO01002058.1_pt1 | contig 12935 bp, 10 predicted proteins | sample 5400511 | NCBI WGS metagenome assembly WNGO01 (sample SAMN13153380, study PRJNA577476) | soil metagenome | isolation source: 20 cm soil or saprolite under Garry oak tree replicate 2 | place: USA:California | collected 2016-06-15
GGCGAGTCCTGCTCTTGGACGCGGCCGAGCACTCGGCTTTCGCCGAGCGCCGATGAGGCCGCAGGTCCGGGAAGCTCGCCATATTCTCCATCCACGCGCCGTCGCCGACACGTGGCTCCGTTTGGAGGAATCGGCGTTCGCGCCCGGCTCCATGAAGCGTTTCGTGGTTCTAACGGGTATCTATTTTCGTCAAATCCCCCCTCTGGGGTACTGAAATCTGCACATTTCTTCCACACACGTGTAATCACCGACGAGCGCACGGCCCAACGCAGTTCTGACGGTGCCGAGGGATCCGCGAGCCTTAGGCTCCGGTCGAGGGTTACGTTCGGGCGAACAGAGCCGCGGCGAGGGTGGCGCCGCCCGGTCCGCTCGAGAAGACGCTCGTGGTTCCCAGCACCCCGGAGGCGAGGGTCGACGCGCCCGACCAGCACTGGTCGAGGGGCGGGCAATCGTGCGCCGTCGCGCCCGGGAACGCGGCGCCGACGTAGCGCGTCACGGCCTCGCGCCAGGTGGTCGCGTCGTCGATCGTGTCCCAGCGCAGAACGAGCGCGGCAGTTGTCTCTCCCGCCGGTGAGACGTAGAGGCCTACGCGGCCGCCGCCCCACCCTTCAGCAGTAGCCGCCGCGTTCGAAACGCCGAACGTCAGAAGCAGACTGCGAACGTCGAGCTCTCCGAACGTCTCGGACGTGCTGAGTTTCCAGTCGCCGATCCGAGTTGGAAGCGGGACCATGAGTGCGGGCTCGCGCTCCAGAAACTTGTCGATGTGCAGCAGCTGCTCGGTGGTCTGTGGAAACAACCTCAGTGCACTTGCGAGCGCGCGGGACCCGCCGATGTAACGCAACTGTTTCGCGAGAGCCTTGCCCGCATCGAGACTCGACTCGAGTTGCAAGAAACGCTCGAGCGGAGTTCCGCGTACAGGACTTCCGCCAACGCCCGAGGCGAGTGCAGCAGTACCGTCGACGATGGCCTTCGCAGCGAGCGCACGGTCTCGGTCGCGCAGCCGCAATCCGACGACTCGTCGCAGGTTGAAGTTTTGGTCGAGGAGGGCTCGCACCAGCTCGTTCACGATCCGTGCCCTTTGCGGCAACGGTGTGCGCCGCAGCAGGAGTCTGCGCGCAGCCGGGTCGTACCAAGCGCGGGACGCCTGGCTCGCCGACACGAGTCGGGCCTGCGGCACGCGGCTCATCAGCCCGAGCCGCGCGTACAGCGCGGCATCGGTGCTCCGGAGCGACCGCGGGTACTCCCGGTTGGCGGCGCGCAGGATTGCCGAGTCGTACTGCGCACCCGCGAGCATCTTTTCCGGGACGACCCGGAGGACCGGGAGGCCGGAGAGGTTCGACGCCTCCCGGAGCAGGCCGTGGTTCGTGGCAGCCGCTGGCGCGCCGGTCGCCGAGAGCGCCAGGACCGTACAAATGACAACTGCCACAATCTTCTCCACGCGACGACTATCGGCAGAGAGATCGGACAGCAGGAGCCGGAATCGCGCCCGTAGAATCGAACGAAGGATGGCCACAACCGAGGATCCGCGAGCGCGGTCCGAGAGCGCGACCGCCGCGTGGAAGCGTGAGCTCTACGACGCAAAGCCGGAGCGCCAAGGTGAGCTCTTCTCGACGATCTCGGGTCTCGACAACGAACCGCTCTACACGCCCGACGGCGGCGAGATCGACTACGAACGCGATCTCGGTTATCCGGGCGTCTATCCGTTTACGCGAGGCGTCTATCCGTCCATGTACCGCGGGAAGCTCTGGACGATGCGCCAGTTCGCAGGCTTCGGCACGGCGGAGGAGACGAACGAGCGCTTCCGGTACCTCCTAGAGCACGGACAGACGGGCCTTTCGACGGCCTTCGACATGCCGACGCTCATGGGCTACGACTCCGACCATCACCGCTCGGTCGGTGAGGTCGGCAGGGAGGGCGTTGCGATCGACTCGCTCGACGACATGGAGACCCTCTTCGCAGGCATTCCGCTCGACGAGGTATCGACGTCGATGACGATCAACTCCCCCGCCGCGATGTTGCTCGCGTTCTATCTCTGCGTCGGGGAGGAGCAGGGCGTGCCGCGCGCCAAGCTGCGCGGGACGATCCAGACGGACATCCTCAAGGAGTACATCGCGCAGAAGGAATGGATCTTCCCGCCGGAGCCGTCGATGCGGCTCGTCATCGACATGATCGAGTTCTGCGCGCAGGAGATGCCGCTTTGGCATCCGATCTCGATCTCCGGGTACCACATCCGGGAGGCTGGTTCGACCGCGGCGCAGGAGCTCGCATTCACCCTCGCGGACGGCTTTGCATATGTCGAGGCCGCGCTCGAGCGCGGCCTCGGCGTGGACGATTTCGCACCTCGGCTGTCGTTCTTCTTCAATGCCCATCTCGACTTCTTCGAAGAGATCGCGAAGTACCGCGCCGCCCGGCGGATCTGGGCGCACGAGCTGAAGGAACGCTACGGCGCGAAGAACCCCCGTTCGTGGCTGATGCGCTTTCACACGCAGACCGCCGGCGTCTCGCTGACGGCGCAGCAGCCGGAGGTGAATATCGTCCGAACGGCGCTCGAGGCGATGGCGGCGGTCCTCGGCGGAACGCAGTCACTCCACACGAACTCCTTCGACGAGGCGCTGGCGCTCCCGACCGAGAATGCCGTCCGGCTGGCCCTCCGCACGCAGCAGGTGATCGCGCACGAAACCGGTGTGGTGAACACGATCGATCCGCTCGGCGGGTCGTACTACGTCGAAGAGCTGACGAACCGGCTCGAAGCCGAGTCGTATGACTACTTCGACCGGATCCGCAAGCTCGGTGGTGTCATCCCGGCGATCAAGGAGAACTTCTTCCAGCGCGAGATCGCGGAAGCGTCGTTCCGCTACCAACACGAGATCGAGCAGAGACAGCGAATCATCGTCGGCGTCAACCGGTACGAGCAAGAAGACGAGGAGCCGCTGGAGATCCTGAAGATCGATCCCACGCTCGAGGGGAAGCAGATCGCCCGTGTCGAGGCGCTGCGAGGACGTCGTGACTCGGCTGCGGTGGAGTCAGCGCTCACGAGGCTCAAGGAAGACGCCGCGCACGAGAATCGCAACCTGATGCCGCAGATCGTCGACGCGTCGAAGGCGTACGTGACGATGGGCGAGATGTGCGATGCGCTCCGGGACGTGTGGGGCGTCTGGCGCGAGACTCCCGTGTTCTGAGCCTCGGCTCTTGCGCTCTCGGGCAAACCTCCCGGTTTCCCCGAGACCCCGTCCCCGTGCTGAGGGCGCTAGGTGAAGCGGACGAAATGTGCGACGCTGCGACCGCGGTTGCGGTGTCTGCGACGAAACCTGGGTCTTCTGGGCCTGCTCGGCGTCGCGTGCGTCGTGGCTGCGCATGCCTCGGCGGCGCCCGCACCGACACTGTTCCGGCTGACGATCGTCGGCACAGCCCACCAGGAATGGACCCTCACCGCCGCGGCTGTGGTCAGCGGCGATTGCCGGCGGACGGAGACCTCGGCGGGGACCCGGACGGCAACGTTCCGCACGAAAGCTCCCGTCGTCGTGCGGGTCGCCGGCGGGCGCGTGCTGCCGGCGGACGTGCGCGGAATCCTCGGGAATGTGACCCTCGTGGGCACCAACACGACGGACGAGGTCTGCGGCGGGAAAACGACCAGCAACATCGACGACTGTGCACCGACCAGACGGCCGTTTACAGGGGCGACCGTCCACGCTGCGAGCCCGCGGCCGGGCGTCGTCGCGTTCAAGGGAGTCGCGAACGTTCGGCTCGCAACCACCGATTGCCCGCGTGAGCCTGCTGACGTCAGTGGCCGTCCACTCGGTCCGCCGCTGAACCTCGTGCGTCTCCCCAAGGGAACCGTGACGGGGCAGAAGCTTTCCCGGATCAACCTGAGCGCAACGCGGAGTCGGCGCAAGGTCTACGGCTCTCCGGAGCACGGGCGGCTGGTGGAGAGCGTCGAATGGACGCTGAAGTTCGTACGAACGGCGGCCTGATTCCAGGAGGGCCGTAGACTGCGGGGCGTGGCGAGAAAGATCCGAGTCGTGATCGCAAAGCCCGGTCTCGACGGTCACGATCGCGGCGCCAAGATCATCGCGCGTGCCCTGCGCGATGCCGGCATGGAGGTCATCTATACCGGCCTTCACCAGACTCCCGAGCAGATCGTCGAGACGGCGATCCAGGAGGACGCCGATGCGGTCGGCATCTCCATCCTCTCGGGTGCGCACATGACGCTCGTCCCGCGAATCCTCGACGGACTGAAGGAGAACGGCGCCGAGGACGTGCTCGTCGTCGTCGGCGGCACGATCCCGAAAGAGGACTCCGACGAGCTGAAGGAACGCGGGGTGGCGGAGGTTTTCACGCCGGGTGCGCCGACCAGCGATATCGTCGATTTCCTTCAAGGAAGGGTTCCGGTTTAGTGAACCGTCGGCGCATCCGGCGTGTTGGGAAGGGGTCTGGGGGAAGCCGAGAGGTTTTCCCAAACGTGCTCCACGGCGCGCGCGGCGATCTCAGCGGCGCGGCCGTCGTGGCGAGACCTAAAGAAGGGGGCGCTCGGGGGAAACATGGTTTCCCCCGAGGGAGTGAGCCGAAGGCGAACGACGCGCCGGGCGCGCCGACGACGGAGATCGTCGACTTTCTCAAGGGCAAAGTTCCCGTTTGATCCGAGTCGAGCGCGAAGAGGCGGTCGCAATCGTGACGATCGACCGTCAGGAAGCGCTGAACGCCCTCGACCTCGAGACCCTCACCCAGCTGCGCGACCGTCTGCGCGAGCTCGCCGACGACGATTCGGCTCGCGCCGTGATCGTGACCGGAGCCGGCGAGAAGGCATTTGTCGCAGGCGCCGACATCAAGTACATGAGCGGCCTCGACGTCGGCCAGGCGAAAGAGTGGGGCGAACTCGGGCACGAGACCGGACGACTGCTCGAGACCATGCCCAAGCCGACCATCGCGGCTATCAACGGCTTCGCACTCGGCGGAGGGTGCGAGCTCGCGGTCGCGTGCGACATCCGCTATGCGGCGAGCGGCGCCAGGCTCGGCCAGCCCGAGGTCAATCTCGGCATCATCCCGGGCTGGGGCGGCACCCAGCGCCTCGCACGACTGTGCGGTCTCGGCGTCGCCAAGGAATTGATCTTCACGGGCCGCATCGTGGACGCGGAGGAGGCTTTGCGAGTCGGGCTCGTCAACGCCGTGCACGATCCGGTCCTCGACAAGGCGCGCGAGATCGGAACGTTGCTCGCTTCCAAGAGCCCGATCGCCCTGAGGCTGATGAAGGAGCTCGCGAATCGCGCGCTCGGCGGCGATCACGCGCGGAACCTCGAGGCCGAGGGCGAGACGTTCGGCGAGCTTTTCTCGAGCGAGGACGCGAAGGAAGGCCTGGCCGCCTTCGTGGAGAAACGCGAGCCGAAGTTCGTCGGCCGCTGACTTCTGGACAGAGGGAGTCCCTTTGCCATGGCTCGGCCCAGGGACTCCCGAGGGAGACGTCAGGTGTGTGGAGACGTACAAGACTCACAACTGACGGCGCTCCCAATGGCACTCATCGGTCTCGGACGGGAGTGAGTTGAGACTGACCGGCCGGGTTACAGGCGTGACCGCTCGGCGATTCCCGGACGGCGACAGGCGTCGCCTCCCTGCAAAGTCCGTACTTTTTGAAAGTGGTAAAGCCGGATTTTCGTTACACGGCGCCGGACGCGGAAAGAAGCCTCTCGATGTCCACGCGCGTGAGAAATCGTCTGATCCGCCTAGTCCTTGGCGCAGGCGTCCTTGCCTGCTCAGCGGCTTTCGTCGACGTTGCCCGCGCCGGAGTCCCGAGCACGCCCGCAGTGCCTGTAGCCGCGGCCGCCACGCAGTCCGCCGTCGCGCCTATCAGCGCGGCAGCTCCAGCAGTTCCAGCAGCTCCAGCGGCTCCGCAGTCGGCGGCTTCGACGCCCACTGCGCCCCAAGTAGCAATTCCGGCCACGCCGGCTGAAGCAGCAATCCCGGCCGCGCCGGCCGTGGCCGTACCGAGCGCGCCGGCGGCTCCCAAGGCACCGCAGGTTCTTGCCGCGCCGGTCCAGACAGCGACCCGTACGGTCGCCGTGGTGGCGGGCCCGGTCGGCGAGGCAGTCTCCGCTGGAGGCTCGACCACCGCGGCCGTGACGTCGGCGGTTGCACAGACGACGAGCACTGCTACCGAGGCCGCACACGTCCTTGCGACCAAGGCGACCGTGGCCGGTAGCTCCACGATTCGCACGGTGACGACGGACGCGACTGCCGCGGTCGGAGTCACCCGCCTCGCGGCGACTACCCTGGCGAACCGCATCGCGCCGTCCTCACCGGTCTCCATCTTGAAGACTGCGGGAGCTCCGTCGGCGGCGCTGTCGGCGAGCCCGGTCAGTCAGACGCCGGTGCCTTCGACCCCGAGCAGATCCGTTGCGGCAGCGGTCGGCCGGCGGTTTGCAAGGCACTCGGCGCCGGTGACAGGGCCGCGACTTCCGGGCGTCCGTTCTGTTCTCGGCACAGCCGCGCACGGGGGGATCATCGCGAACGAGCACGATGCAGCGGCTCGCAGTTCCCGTAGCCCCGCGCCTCCGCCACGCGTGCCGTGGCCTTCGCCGGTAGGCGGTGCTGGGGCCGTCGGCGGCGCGGGCGGTAGCGGTCTTCTTCTCTACGGTCTTCTTGCTTTTGGTTTCCTCCTGGCGATCCCGACCGCGGTCCGATGGCTCCGGGCTGCCTTGGCTCTCGGGCTCTCGCCGGCGTACGTCGCCCTGAGCGACCGCCCCGGCTAGTTCGGGTCCACGAACCTGCGTCCGTGGGTCGACGCGGGTCATTCGTAGTAACCCGAACTCAAAAGGAGACGTACAACCATGAAACGTTTGCTGATAGCGCTGGTCGCGAGCCTCGTGCTCGGGCTAGTGGGAGGAGTGGGCCCCGCCCTCGCGGGCGACCTGCTTGCTCCGCCGCCTGTGGCGGACACGTCACAGACGGCCACCCAGTCGAACGACGGCTCCAACACGGCGAACCAGAGCGGAACGTCGGAGCCGGTCGTGATCAGTGGTGCAAACGTCGCCATCGCCAATGGCAGCTCGTGTAATCCCTGCGGCGGTAGCGGCACGACGAACCAGAACAGCGGGAACGTAGTGAACGCGTCGAACACGAATTCGGCGACGCAGACAAACACCCAGTCCAACGGTGCCGGTCAGACCCAGACCGCCAACCAGGGCGCTTCAGATCCAAGTCAGTCCGCCGATCAGTCCAACCATGCCGATAACACGGCGAACCAATCCGGGACCTCTGAGCCGATCGTGGTCAGCGGCCCGAACGTGGCGGCGCTGAACAGCGGCGACGTGAACCAGAACAGCGGCAATTACGTCGACGCCTCGAACCACAACACAGCGAACCAGAGCAACCGTCAGAGCAACGGCGCCGGTCAGAGCCAGACCCTCGCTGGGAACGGCTGCTGCTCCTCCTCGGACGGGGCGTCGCAGACGGCTTCGCAGTCGAACGAGGGCTCGAACTCCGCCGATCAGCGCGGATACTCGGCCCCCATCGTGGTCAGCGGCGGCAATTACGCCATCGCGAACAAGGACGACGTCAACCAGAACAGCGGCAACTGGGTCGACGCGTCGAACCACAACACTGCGAACCAGAGCAACACCCAGTCCAACGGCGCCGGTCAGAGCCAGACCGTCGCGGGCGGCAACGGCTGCTGCCACACAGGTGACGTATCTCAGTCAGCCGACCAGTCGAACTCGGGAAGCAACGAGGCCAATCAGAGCGGCTACTCCGCTCCGGTCGTGCTGAGTGGCCCGAACGTCGCGGTCGGGAACGGCTGGGTGCACGACGCCTGTAACGCATGCGCACCGGCAGGAGGTGAGGTCAACCAGAACAGCGGCAATTGGGTCGACGCCTCCAACCACAACACGGCGAATCAGTCGAACACCCAGTCGAACGGGCTCGGACAGAACCAGACGGTCACGGGCTCAGGCTGCTGTGGAAACGGAGACGCCTCGCAGTCGGCGAGCCAATCCAACTGGGCCGAGAACAAGGCGAACCAGTGCGCATCGTCGGCACCCGTGGTGACCAGTGGCAAGAACGTCGCCTTCCTGAACGGCGGCGATGTCAACCAGAACAGCGGCAACTGGGTCGACGCCTCCAATCACAACACGGCGAACCAGTCGAACACCCAGTCGAACAGTCTCGGCCAGAGGCAGACGGTCACCGGCGGTTCGGGCTGCTGCGACGGAAAGGTCGAGCAGACCGCCAGTCAGTCCAACAGTGCCTCGAACGAGGCGAATCAGACCGGCCGCTCGACGCCGTTCGTCTCCAGCGGCGACAACCTGGCCGCCTTCAACGGTGGAGATACCCACCAGAACAGTGGCAACTGGGTCGATGCGTCGAACCACAACACCGCGGCGCAGTCGAACACCCAGTCGAATTCACTCGGTCAGACCCAGACGGTCGACCGCGGTGCCAGCTGCGAGAGCTCGTGCGAGCCGAAGTGCGAAAGCTCGTGTGAGCCGAAATGCGAGAGCTCGTGCGAGCCGAAGTGCGACAACTCGTGCGAGCCCACGTCGTGCGAGCCCAAGCGCTGCGAGCCCAAGCGCTGCGAGCCCAAGCGCGACAATCGGTGTGAGCCGAAGTCGTGCCAGGAGAGGTGGTGATCCCGACTCTGACGTGGAGCTGATCTGACGCACGCATCGCGATAGCACGGTCGAACTGCAGCCGGCCGGCCACTGCGCCGGTCGGCTGCAGCCTTCGACACCCGGGCTCCAGATCAGCCGAGTTGGATCAGGGCTGAGGTGAGAACGCCGTCGTCAGCACGCTGTGCCTTGAGCGTCGCGGGCGCGGGTTGTGTCCACACGACGACCTTGTCGCCCTTCTGGGCGAGAGTGAGGTCCGCAATCCCCCGGAACGTGCCCGTGGAGCTCAGGCTTTGCACGACGGTCGCCTCGGGGACGTTCAGGGCGATCGTCCGGTTCAACTTCGTGAGGGTCAGTCCCGACGGCCACGCCTGCGAGGTCGAAACGTTGACGACGAGGCGGTCGATGGCAGCAGAGACCACGGTTCCTGTCAGCGTCAGCGCGAACGGTGTGCCTGTCTTCGCCGTGAAGAGGAGCCTGTACGCCTTCTGGAGATACGGATACGGGCTCACCGCCTTGCCGCCGCCGGGGTGAACCTCGAAATGCAGGTGTGAGTTGCCTCCGTCCGCGTCACCCGAGTCGCCGACGTAGGCGATCTGTTGGCCCGCAGCTACCCTGGCGCCGTTCTTCACCGCGTAAGCGGTCCCCCGTACGCACTTGCCGCGATTGTCGTTCCGCATGGTCAGGTCGTTGTTCAGGTGGATATAGAGGTACGTCGTGCCGCTGTCGCCGTAGAGGTAGAGCATGCACCCGGCCGAGCTCGACGTCGCCCAGTACTTCACCTTGCCCGGCTCGGCGGCGACTGCGGGCGACTTCTTCTCGGCCATGATGTCGTTTCCCTGGTGCGGTCCGCCCGGGCGCGGCGCGCCGAAGTCGTCGATGTAGGCCACCTTTCCGACGACCGGGAAGATGATGTGCTCCGGAACGGGGGCGGCGAAGGCTGCGGCGGAGCCGACGGCCAGGCCGATCGTCGCGGCGAGGAAGAGAACCCGTCGGGCTGTCGTCCGGTGGCGTCTCATAAGGGGACGGGCGCTCCGGTTCGCGCTCGAAGGGTGGGACGCTAGCAGGCGCCTAGGCGCAAGTCACCCTGAGTAGAGTCCTGCGGCATGAAGATCGCGGTGTGCGTCAAGCAGGTCCCCGAAGGGAACAGCCGAATCGACCCGGGAACGAAGCGGCTCGACCGTTCGGGCGAAGGTGCGCTGAACGGCTTCGACGCGAATGCCGTCGAAGAGGCCCTCCGGCTGAGAGATGCGACCGGCGAGGGGGAGGTCGTTGTGGTCTCGCTCGGGCCGGCGAAGGCCCAGGACGTGCTGCGCAAAGCCCTCGCGATGGGCGCGGACCGCGCTGTCCTCGTCAGCGACGAGACGGCCGGCGGATCGGATCTCGTCGCGACGAGCTACGCGCTGGCCAAGGCGCTCGAGCGCGAAGCTGCGGACCTGATCCTGTTCGGCCAGCAGGCCGCCGACTCGGACGGCGCGGTGTTGTGGGCGGCCGTTGCGGATCGGCTACGTCTACCCGTCGTGTCGCAGGCCGCTGAGCTCACGCACGCCGGCGGGAAGCTGACGATCAAGCGGCAGACCGAGTTCGGTTACGACGTGATCGAAGCGCCACTGCCAGCCGTTGTCGCCGTGTCGGACGCGATCAACGAGCCGCGGTATCCGTCGCTCAAAGGGATCATGGGAGCGAAGTCCAAGCCACAGGAAACCGTCTCGCTCGCCGAGCTCGGAGTCGAGCCCGAACGCGCGGGTGAGCCGGGCTCCCGCACCGAGGTCTATGCGCTGAGCGATCCGCCCGCGCGCGCCGACTCCAGAAAGATCGACGACGACGGCAACGCCGCGCAGGCGATCCTCGACTTTCTCGCGGAGAAACGCCTCGTATGAGCACGCTCGTCTTCCTCGAACATCACGGCGACGAGGTGCTGAAGGGGTCGCTCGGCGTGCTCTCGAAAGCGGTTGCCCTCGGCGACGCCGACGCCGACGTCGCCGGCGTCGTCATGGGCTCCGGCGTGCGTCCGCTCGCCGAACAGGCCGCGAAGTTCGGAGCCGCGAAGGTCTACGTCGCCGACGACGCGCGGCTCGAGGCTCCGCTGCCTCAGCCTCGCGTCGACGTGATCGCCCAACTGATCCGTGACAAAGGGATCGAGACGGTGCTGTTCGGCAACTCGGTGCTCGCGGCAGACGTCGCTGCGGGACTTGCCGCCCGGCTCGAGGCCGGACTGAACTGGGACCTCGCCGACCTCGTGCGACAGGACGACAGGCTCGTCGGCAAGCGGCCCGCCCTCCAGGACTCCGTGCACGTCGACGTCGGCTGGAAGTCCGAGCCTCGGATCGCGCTCTTCCGTTCCGGTTCCTTCGACCCGGTCGAGACCGGCGGCTCGGCTGATACGGAAGACGTGACGGTCGCGCTCGAGGACTTCTCGACGTCGGCGCGCATGGTCGACCAGGCCCACGAGGAAGGCGAGGGCCCGTCGATCGAGGACGCACCCGTGATCGTTGCCGGGGGGCGCGGGCTCGGCGGGCCCGAGAACTTCACGCTCGTCGAGGAGCTCGCGAAGGCATTGGGGGGAGCAGTCGGCGCGACGCGCGCGGTCGTCGACGCCGGGTGGTATCCCTACTCGACCCAGGTCGGTCAGACCGGTAAGACTGTGTCGCCCAAGCTCTACATCGCGTGCGGCATCTCCGGCGCGATCCAGCACAAGGTCGGCATGCAGAGCTCCGGCGTCATCGTCGCGATCAACAAAGACCCGAACGCGCCCATCTTCGAGTTCTCGGATCTGGGCGTCGTCGGCGACGTGCACGAGGTCGTCCCGAAGCTGACAGAGCTGGTCAAAGCTCGTACAGGCTCGTGACAAAGCCCGCGGACTTTCCGCCCCCGTTTCGAGCTGCGGACTACGTCGCCGCGCCGAGCGACCCTCCGGGCGAGCGGATCGAGGTCGGCATCCTGATCGTCGGCGCGGGGCCGGCCGGGCTCGCTTGCGCCATCCGTCTCGGCCAACTGCTGGAGGATGCCCCGGAGATCCGCGATCGGCTGGGCGAGGTTCCGGTTGCGGTGGTGGAGAAGGGGAAGCAGGCGGGCTCGCATCTCCTCTCGGGCGCCGTCGTCAACCCGCGCGCGCTCCGTCGCCTGTTCAAGGGGCGCAAGCGCATCGACGAGATGCCGTTCTACGGACCGGTCGAGCACGAGTCCGTCTACTTCCTGACGAAGCAGAACGCCTTGCGCATTCCGGCGCCACCGACCATGAAGAACGAGGGCAACTACGTCGCGTCGCTTTCTCGGCTCGGCCGCTGGCTCGCCGAACAAGCGGAGGAAGTCGGCGCGATGCTCCTGCCGGAGACGGCGGCGGAGAAGCTCCTCGTCTCGGACGGCAGGGCGCGCGGCGTCAGGACCGGTGACAAGGGCCGGGGGCGCGACGGTCAGCCGCTCGCGAACTTCGAGCCCGGGTCTGATCTGGTCGCGAAGGTCACGGTGCTCGCCGAGGGGACACAGGGACACCTGACCGGTGTCGCCCTCGACCGGTTCGGCCTCGCGGGCGAGAGCCCGCAGGTCTGGGCGCTCGGTGTGAAGGAGGTCTGGAAGATCAAGCGCCCGCTCGATCGCGTGATCCACACGATGGGCTGGCCGCTGCGGCCCGGCGCGAAGTACAGGGAGTTCGGCGGGTCGTTCATCTACCCGCTGGGCGAGGACATGCTCACGCTGGGGATGGTCGTCGGCCTCGACTACCGCGACGTCGAGCTCTCGGTCCACGATCTCCTGCAGGAGCTGAAGACGCACCCGCTCGTGCGCGGGCTCCTCGATGGCGGCGAGCGAGTCGAGTGGGGCGCGAAGACGATTCCCGAGGGGGGCTTCCTTGCATTGCCGAAACAGCTGCATGCGCCTGGCATGCTGATCTGCGGTGACGGCGCCGGCCTCGTCAACGTCCCCGCCCTGAAAGGGATCCACTACGCCATCGAGTCGGGGTCCCTCGCGGCGGAAGCGGCGTTCGCGGCCTTGCAGCGCGGACAGACCCCCGCAACGCCCGGTGCGCTTTCGGTCTACGACGAAGCGCTGAAGCGGAGCTTCGTCTGGAAAGACCTGTACGAGGTGCGCAACATGCGTCCGGCGTTCGGCCGCGGGTTCTGGCTCGGCGGCGCGCTCGCGGGCGCGATGACCGCCACGAAGGGCCGTTTTCCCCGGCGCGACCTCGAGCTCGAACGGGATGTCGACGTCGAGCTGATCCGAACCGACCGTGCGAAGGACTTTCCGGCGCCGGACGGCAAGCTCACCTTCGACAAGCTCTCCTCCGTCTTCGCCTCGGGGAACAAGACGCGCGACGACCAGCCGAACCACATCGTCATCCGGCGA
>WNGO01020813.1_pt1 | contig 12930 bp, 14 predicted proteins | sample 5400511 | NCBI WGS metagenome assembly WNGO01 (sample SAMN13153380, study PRJNA577476) | soil metagenome | isolation source: 20 cm soil or saprolite under Garry oak tree replicate 2 | place: USA:California | collected 2016-06-15
GCCCGCGCGTATCTTCATGGAGATTTCTCCCGCAACCTGGAGCATCCCATGCTCTTGAAGTCGATGATCGCAGTTTCTCTAGCCGCCGCTGACAGTTGGAACCGTGGACTGGGCCGGTCTCATCCGGTATCCGACGAAATGGCGGTCCGCTTCCCCAATGTTGTCTTGGGGGCCTTGACGGCGATCGTGATTTTCGGGCTGGCCAGGGAATTTTTTGGTTTGCAAGTTGGATTGCTGAGCGCGCTGCTTTGGTCCGCCGGAACCATCGCGATCATGGATAACCGCCTTGCGAAAGAGGACACCCTGCTCGTGTTCTTTACCTGGCTTGGCTACTACTTTTACATTCGGGCGAAGAAGGCCAGTGCGATCCAGGTTCGACAGCACGCGGAGCCGTATGCGAAATGGTACGCCGCCGCTGGCGCAAGCTTTGGTCTGATGCTGGCTTCAAAATATTTTCCCCATTATCTCGGTCTAATTTTCCTCTATTACTTCCTGCCCTTGAACAGAAAGCAATATCCACCGCTTTGCCGGCGGGACTTCGTGCTCCTGCTGGGCACATGCGCCCTGGTGTTCTTGATCGCCAACCCAGTCATTCTTGCTCCCGGCACTATCCAATACATGCTGCACTACGTTGGGGAAGGCACGATGACTCATCACGGCTACTTGATGATGGGACATTTCTATTTCAATGATGTGGCGCACCTCCGCGGCGGAATGCCGTTCTATTTTTATCTCTTAATGCTGGCGATTAAGACGCAGCTACCCGTGCTAGTTGCGCTCGGTGTCGGAATGGTCGAGGTTGTCCGGCGGCGAAAAGAAGCGGGTGCTTCCTTCCTGATTCTGATGTTTCTATTTTGGATCATTCCCTTCTCGCTCGTCAGCTCGAAATGGCTACGGTGGATGTTGTCGTGGATGCCCACGGTCTACATCATCGCGGCAATCGGCTTGGTGAAGATATTTTCTTGGACGCGAGACCTTAGAGTGGAAAGCCGAAGCCGTCTTTTGGTTCCTGCGTGGAACGCGCTGATATTTCTGGTGTTTCTCGTGCAGCCACTGTGTTCCCGCACGATGAGTCGGCAGACGCGGGTCTGCGGCCAACCATCTTCAAAATCTGCAAGGAGGCCGCGGCCGGCTCGACCGTAGGTGGCGAGGCGCCGCCGGTATTCGCCTACTATTTTCATCAATGCGGCCGCGACGATTTGCATTATTTCAGCCTTTCGGACGCGCATCGGGAAACGCTGTCTCCCTCCACGTATTTGGTAGTCCAGGACGGCAGGAAATATTTCGAGAATATTTCCTTCATTCAAGCCATTACATCCGGCGAAGCCCCGGCGTGGACCACCGCAATCGAGGGGGTTCCGGCCGCGGCAGTTTATCGAACATCGGAATTGGCGGAATTGAGAAACTGGTATGAACCGAACCTCTCGCTGCGTTAGCTTTCTGGCCACGGTCGCAGGGATCACCTTGCTCGGCTATTTACTGCGTCGAGCAGGGGTGAGCACCGTCGTGCAAGCGATTCGGCTAATGGGGGCGGGCTTTCTTGTTCTCCTTTTTCTTTCAGGAATCCGGCATGGCTTGAGGGCGATCGCCTGGCGCTGCTGTATGGATCCGGGAGCGCCCCCCCAACGGTTCCTGGATTTGGTCGCTCTGCGGCTGATGGGAGAGTCGGCTACCGACTTGTCTCCAGCCGGACCAATTCTGGGAGAGACGCTCAAAGTCTGGGCCGTGTCGAAAAGCATTCCCGCCAGGTTTGGCGTCGCGTCGGTAGTGATCGAGGATCTCACCTATAGCGTGGGGACCGCCTCGTTTGTTTTAACCGGGTTCTTGCTCTTACTTGTTTCCACCGCGCGCAAGCATGATTTGGTCAACCCCGGCGGAGCGATGATCCTCCTGGCGCTGGCTGCGATTCTCCTCGCGATCGCTGTTCAGAAAAACCACCTGCTGCGAAAGCTTTTCCTGCGATTGAGAACTTCGGCCCGGGGGCAAGCTCTCCTCGCCCGGCACGGACCAGCCCTCCGCGGTTGGAAAGTGGGAGTGCGGGAGTTCTTTCGAATCCGCAGGAAGCTCTTTCTCGGTGTCCTGACGATGGAAATTGCGGTGAATGTGATCAGCTTCGGAGAGACCTACCTGATCCTTAAGAGCGCCACGGCACACGCCTCTTTTCTAAATGCGTATCTGGTGGAGTCGGCGAATCGCTGCGCTCAGCTGGTTGCTTCGTTCGTGCCCTTCGGACTGGGCGTTGACGAAGGAACAACCACGGCCACGCTGCGCTCGCTCGGGCGCTCATTAAGCGAAGGCGTTTCCGTGGCTATTATTCGAAAGATTCGGTCGCTTTTTTGGGATTTTGTGGGGCTGGGGTTGGCGGCGCATTTCATGATGGCGAGACGCGGGCAGAGTCGAGGAACCCCATTGGCGCAGACTCACAGGGAAGATGTTCCGCAAGCTCTAGCGGCTGCGATTGCCGGGAGGATCCCATGAAGCGGCTCATTGTGAACGCGGACGATTTTGGGCTGACGGAAAATGTGAACAGGGGAATTCTGGACTCTCATCGTGAGGGTATTGTGACCAGTACGACTCTCCTGGCAAATGGGATGGCATTCGAATCCGCTGTAGCGGCGGGCAAGCGATTTCATCGACTCGGGATCGGAGTGCACCTCAATCTCACCGAGGGGAAGCCTGTGGCCGAGGCGCGTCATATTCCAACTCTAGTGGATCGAGGAGGCCGGCTTCATCTGGCTCCGGCTCATCTCTGGGCAGGAATTGCTTTAGGGCAAGTGAGCCTGTCGGAGATTGAGGTCGAACTCCGGGCGCAAGTCAGGAAGGTCATTCGCGCCGGCATCCGGCCGACGCACTTCGATGGGCATAAGCACGTCCACGTTCTGCCGCGCGTCTCGGACATTGTCATCCGGCTTGCGCGCGAGTTCCGCATCCCAGCCGTGCGCTGTCCTATGGAACAAAGCGCGCACGCGAGCGGCCCTTTACGAAATCGGAGGTTCTCCAGGATCTCGATGGTCAAACAATACCTGGTTAGCCGGGCGGTCTCTGATCTGACTGGAAGTTTCAGGAAGAAGCTGGCGCAAGTGGGACTCCTTTCCCCGACTTACTTCCAGGGCCTTAGCCAGACAGGTTTTCTGGATGCGAGCGCCATCCGCGAAATCCTGGGGAACTTGCCGCCAGGCACGAGCGAATTGATGTGTCATCCCGGATATCGCGACGTCGAGCTTGAGAGGACAGGAACCCGGTTACTGACTGAGCGGGAAACAGAAATCCAGGGCCTCACGGCGCGTTCGGTCAGGAATTTTCTGGCGTCCGGTGGCATCCAGCTTTGGAACTACAAGGATTTTGTTGCATTGACTCAGTGGACGGAAGTGGCCGCCTGAGCATGACAATTGTCGGGATTGCGAAGCGAACAGAAGTCCACGCCACGGACTCGGAGCAGGAGCGATGAAAGAGCCAAGAAGAATCAGGTTTTCGATCGTCGTACCCATCTTTAACGAAGAAGGCAGCACGGCAACGCTTTATGTCACGCTGACACAGGATTTGACGCTGCCCGAGGCGAAGTCATCATCGCCATGGACGGCGATCTGCAACACGATCCCGCCGAGATTCCCTCTTTCATCGAAAAACTGGACGAAGGCTTCGACATCGTTAGCGGTTGGCGCTCGGAAAGGAAAGACACTTGGCTTACCCGCCGCCTGCCGAGCCGCATTGCGAATTGGGCCATGGCTAAACTTTCTGGAGTCCCACTGCATGATTTTGGCACTACCTTTAAGGCCTACCGCAGAGAGATTATTCAAAACCTCCCCCTCTATGGGGAGCTGCATCGGTTCATTCCCGCTCTGGCAGCATGGTCAGGCGCCCGCATCACGGAGATCCCAGTCACAAACCCGCCGCGTCAACACGGGAAATCAAAGTACGGACTTTCCAGGACATTTCGTGTGTTTCTGGATCTCCTGAGCACAAAGTTCTGGCTGGATTACTCGACCAAGCCCATGCACTTCTTTGGCTTTTTCGGGCTCCTCGCGACCGGCGCCGGCCTAATGACCGGGTCCCTGCTGCTTTTCCAGAAGGCGATTGCTCGTACAGTATTCACTTCCAACGCCACTCTGACCTTTGCGACGATCGCTCTACTCTTGGCTGGAGCTCAAATCATGTGTGTGGGACTTACATCAGAGATGTTGTCACGCACCTATTATGAATCCCAGAAGAAACCGATTTACGTCTCCAGACCGACCACCGTTTCCGACGCGGACCTGGGATTGAGAGGTGAAGTAGCAGGCAGGGTAGAAATAGAAGGGGATGGTGGAAATCACTCCGAAAATCATGCCAATCCACCCCAATTGCCGGCGCAATCTCGCCGGGAGCGCCCGATGCTAATGGTGTCAGCACATCAACCCACGCTAGTGCGCAAAATCTCACGCAACGGTTTGGCTTAGACCGCAGCCTGCGAACGTTGGTTCGCTCCGGCAACTGTGACCATTCTGGCTTTTTCCTAGGGATGCGCATGCCAGATTTTGTATGTCCCGTTGCGGTGATGGTGTCCGCTGCGTTTGAAATTCCGGCAATCTGTTGCACGGTGTCAATTAGCTGACAAAGGCCACTATGCTGACATTTGCATTTCGGCAGTCTGCATTCGAATCCGCGCACCAATTTCGCTATCTCAAGCCCTCTTATAGGGAAGAGCAAAGAGGAAAGACAGATGGGGCTGGATCCAAGTGTCGAAGACGCTCGACACTTGTCGAGAAAACGTCGAAATTCCCGACACTCGCCCAACGGATCGTCATTTTCACAACGCAAAACTCTTCTGTCTTCAATCAGTTGCCGCGGTCTCGGTTAGAACGCGTCTTTTTGAAGCAGACCAGGGGCTTGAAGAACGTAGAAATATGACCATCGACACCGGACGTTAACGAAAGCCCCTTCTCGCTTAATTAATCGCGAGAAGGGTAGGCCCGAAGACGACGGTGGTATGGCGCGTGCAATCTATTGTGTGAAGGAGAGACGAATGGCGACTGCTGCAAAATTCCGAATCGATGTTGCGATCCACGACCTGCTGATGAATTCTACCCATCTGCCTCCAGCCCCCGCTGAATCCATGGGACTAACGCTCCCAGAACCTGTCTTCCCTCGATTCCCGGATCGGCTGAAAGATCCCGGCCGCTATTCACGAGGATGGTTGGTTCCTTACGTCCGTTCTCGGGTGCTACCTGGCGATTTCCATCCCATCACTGCGTATCTATTTGTCGAGTACAAATGCAATCTCGATTGCTGGTACTGCTGGGCGTACGACAACAAAGTCAAAGGCATGACAGAAGATGTAGCCCGGCGTTCCATCGACTGGCTGCACGACAACGGGTGCCGAGTGCTCGCGTTAATGGGCGGAGAGCCGCTCCTGCGGCCCGATTTCGTGCACAAAGTCGTCTACTACGCCGCGAAAAAAGGCTTTTGGGTTTACATCGCCACAAATGGCCGGTTGCTTCGGCCCGAGGTGGCGGATCGGCTTGGTGACGCAGGTGTTTCTGTCTTCAACTTCGCCATGGATTCCTGGGACCTCAAACCCAGTCTGCCCAAGGCATTGGTCCCAGCGCAAAAGAATCTGGAACACATTTTGCGCAAGCAATATGTGGACGGCTACCTGGTCTTTTTCAATATGAATATCTGCCGGAACAACACGGAAGATATCCGGAAGCTCACCGAATACGCACACGATCATCGCGTGGCCACCGATTACCACATCAACGAGACCCCGATGCTCGAACAGGACGATCACTTCAAGCATCTTTACGACAACCCAACCTACATCCGCCCGGAAGACTGGCGGGAGGTCGATGCTCTGGTGGACTGGCTGATTGAGAAAAATAAATCCGGCTACCAGATGGTGAACTCGGTGCAACGACTGCAAGAGATCAAGGCGTTCATGCGCATGTCCTCTGGACTCGATCTGAAGGAATACGGCTGGAATGGTGATGGAACAAAGGGGAATGGCCATCAGGCCGAGCTGCTGGCCTCGATGCCAGGGGTTGTCCAAGAGGCGAACGGCGAGCTCCGTTTCGCGGATTGGAACTGCCGCGCCGGCCAGAACAACGTGATCATTCGTACCGATGGCACCGTGGCGCCCTGCTTCCCGATGTATGCCTCGACTTACGACTGGGGAAACATCGATCGCCCAAAGTTCGACCAGTCACAACTTACCCAGATGAAATCGACCTGCCAGCGCCATTGTTTCTCAACTCTGAACCACAACCTGGCGTACTGCTACAACGACGCGCGTGTGATCAAGTGGCTCTGGTCCAACGCGATCAAAAATAAATTCCAGGGCGGCGTGCGCAGTTTCGAGGATTGAAACAGGGCAGTAGGACTTGGAGGAGACGTGGCAATGCCGATTATGAAAATCAGATCTTTTCTTGTGGTCCTCATTCTCTTCGGAATGACGATGACTATTGCAAGTGCCAGAGCGCAGTCGGATCGGGAGGAGAACAGCGCCGATGTCACCGCGCCGGTCGAACCGCTCTCCCCAGACATCGATGAAAGCAAGCTCTTCACCGAACTGCTCGCACATAACGAGCTCCGAAACGCCGCACTGCTCGGCTACACCGAGCAAAGGACCTACGAAGTAACGGACACGACCGGGAAGGTGCGCGCCCAGGAAAGCGGGCAAATGGAATATCGCGCGCCTGACAAGAAAACTTTTGTCACGACTTCTGAATCAGGCTCGGGCCTTGTCCGCCGCTTGGCGCTCAACCCGCTGATCGCCAGTGAGATTGAAGCAGCCTCCGGAAAGCAGCATCACGATAGCTCCATCACCCCTGCGAATTACACGTTTGAACTTCTTGGCGAACAACAAGTGGGGCCCTATCACTGCTTCGTGGTCCGGGCGACGCCAAAACGGCAAGACAAGTACCTGTTTGAAGGAAAGCTGTGGATTGATACGCAGGACTTCGCTGTCGTCCGGATCGCCGGGCATCCCGCAAAGAAACTCTCCTTCTGGATAGAACGCGCCGACTTCGTGCGCGAGTATCAAAGAATAGATGGATTCTGGCTTTCAAAAAAAGATGAAACATTTGTAAAGGTCAGAATGTACGGGCATAAGGTTCTCACCATCGACCATCAGAACTACACTGTAACCGGAGCAAGAAACACCGAGGAGTCCGCTCAAAATGCTGACAACTAAGGATAATCACGAATTCGTCCGTTTCGGTCCCGTTGTATCACTCATCGCGCTCGATGATGCTGTGCCGTTCAGTTTCGGTTGCGCTACGAACGGATTTCATTGATGCAGTATTTGGTGACAGGAGGGGCCGGGTTCATCGGCTCGAACATGAGGGAAGTCGCCTTTGTGTGTGCCCGACATAACCCACTCGATGGCTGCCCATTGCCCCCTGGCAAACCAGCTTCCCAATTCATATTTGAAGTCCGGGACTGCCGCAAAAGCTCTTTTTACGAAACCGCGAAGTTCCTGTTTACCTCGAGTGACCACGCCGAACGTGACGTCCTCGAAAATACAGTCGTTGGTAAAGGGTGCAAGGAGCCTTTCACAATCATTCGAAGACGACCAGGCTCTCGCCCATTCATCGGGAACTTTTCCAAATCAGCTGTCACCATGACAGGCTTCTTTGTAGTGAATCAGTCTGCGTCGGGCCATGTAGTTGCAATCCAGGCCAACTTGGTCCGCGAACTCAATCTCTTCAGGTAGATGCTGCATGCGCTGGACAGAGCTCGCGGTAAGGCCCGTTGCCAGGTCGGAGAGACGATCCACAGGCGACTCCATCCGCTTCCTCTTACTCATCAGCGCGCCAGGGTAGGCTCGGCCCGCACCGGGACATTCAGGACGCGGTCAACAGAAAAAGCCCCTGCCCCTCGGATCATGAGAAAAGCCACAACCGCGAGGACCAGCAGGTGAAACTCAATTCCTTCCCCCTTTTGAGTGCCGGTCCAGTTCATGAAAAAGCCGAAGCCGCGATGCACAGTCATAATTGCAACCAGCATGTTCACACCAATGCCGAACGCTGCGATTCGAGTCAGGAATCCCAGGATGAGTCCCATTCCCCCGAAGAACTCGGCTGCGATCGCCAAGAAAGCAAGTGGAGCTGGAATATGCATCATGCCCGTGAAAAAACCCATCGTACCTGCGAACCCGAAGCCTCCGAACCAGCCCAACAGCTTCTGCGCACCGTGCGCGAAAAAGACAACTCCCAGCACCAGTCTCAGAATCGACGTCGCGGTGCTGTCATCCGTGGCGTATAGTCTCCGAAACATTTTGCACCTCCTTGAGTTAAGCGAATTCTCTCGGGCCCTCAATCGGCCACTTATCTTGACATCAAGATAGATGCTACACGAACGCATAATGATTCATAAATTCTACTGGTCGATGATCTAGTTCTCATACCTCGACATAGAGTTATTATTAGAGATTATGTTTTGCTGCGGTCAAACTGACTAGTGGGCGATTTTCCGAGTAAGAGTCCGCGGACTCTCCGGATGTTATTTTCAGGGAGTTCCTCTTAGCGCTTTCAGTGAACCGCCCCATGCGATCACTTCGTCCGCCATTAAATGCACAGCCTTGTCGTGCTTTTCATGCGGCTTAAAGGTCGTGAAGTTCTCGAAGTCGGTAAACAGCGAAAGCGCCACCTGCGCTCGAACGTCCGCGATCTTGATTTCGCCTTGATTTCGCCCATGACTAGCCTCAAGTTCTCCACTGCTCGCACACCGCCAGCGCCGCCATATCCGACAAATCCCGCCGCTTTGTTGTTCCATTCGCGGAAGAGAAAATCGATTGCGTTCTTTAACGCTGCCGAGGTGGCGTGGTTGTATTCGGGGGTGACGAAAATGTAGGCGTCGAGCGAGGCAATTTTCTCGCTCCAAGCCTTCGTGTGCGGCCTGCTGTACTGATGCATCGAAGGTGGTACTGGCTCATCGAGGAGCGGCAGCTTGTAATCCTCGATGTCGACAATCTCAAACACTGCGTCCTTGCGACTTTTCAGGAGATCGTGCACCCACGTTGCGACCGCCGCGGCTTTCCGTCCCGGTCGCGTACTGCCAACAATGATTCCAATGTTCAGCATTTCGCTCTGTCTCCTTTCGTGTGCGGTCCCTAAGCGGGAACGCTGATAATCTCGACATCAAGGTAGATGCGGAGACTTGTTCCGAGGATACATTCATTTTCCTGGAGTATACTCTAGCCGACATAACTTGATGTCGAGTATTATGTAACTGAATGTCAGGGCCAACGGGAGGTGCCTGCGTTGACGATCCCCACTCGAAATCCGAGCCGTGAAGCGGCAACCCGTGTGTGGCTGGTATTGTGGAAGGCCGCCCACGCGATCGAGCAGAACGCTATTCGAAGCGTGTCTGCGTTGGGCCTCGGCCGTTCCGACTTCGCGGTATTGGAAGTGCTCCTGCACAAAGGACCGCAACCCGTGAATATCATCGGGAGGAAGGTTCTGCTCACGAGCGGTTCGATCACTGCCGCGGTCGATCGCCTGGAATCGAGAAAACTACTCCGGAGGACAGCAGACCCGAAGGACGGGCGCAGCCGGATCGTCCAGCTCACCGAGACGGGCCGGCATTTAATCGAGCGAGCCTTCCAAAAACACGCAATGGACATGGAGGAAACCATGGCTGTATTGAGATCCGGGGAACGAGTAGAATTGGTCCGCTTGCTCAAGAAAGCAGGGATGTGGGCAGCCGCACGGCTTGAAGACAAACAATGAGACAGGAAGAATGCTGATGCGTGGATGAGCAGTCGTCATATTGGATATCGCATGGCCCCTTCTTGTCCCGCAGGCGGCCCGCTCTGATTCTCGATGCAAGCATGCAACTAGGGCTGGGACTTCTCATGTCAAAATCACCGCAATCGCAACTGATTGCAGGTTTTGCACCACCCTGCTCGTTTCGTTGCTCAATGCTTATATTTGTGTACGTCAGGTTTGGAGCGTCGCTTCACCCCACGATTTTTTCTTATTGTTCCATAGAGCGCCACAATGCAGCCGCTGCCCAAAACCTTGCTCCCATAAATCATTGGGTTGTAGGGGTTTGGTCGGGGCGCGCGGACTTGAACCGCGGGCCTCCTGCGCCCGAGCCAGGCGCGCTACCAGGCTTCGCTACGCCCGGACATAACCAAGTCGTCATTCTGCCGTACTTTCCGAGATTGTTTTCAGTGCGAGTCAGCTCAACTTTGCCATCACTGTCCCCCAATTCGTGTGATTTGACTGGTTTCCATCGGCGGCATATTGGCGCGAGCAATTATGATGTCATTTAGAATTCGGTGCATCGCAGGACTTGCGTTTATCAGAGTTATTTCTGATTCGCTTACTCTTTCCGAAGTGGCTGCTGTTGATGATACCAACCTTGAAGAAGAATTACCTGCGCACCTTCTGGCATTTTTCTTGGCCCGGCATCCGCGCCGACCATTTAGGGTCTAACTAGGAATACGGGTGCTGCCCAAATGAATAGACTTCAAAATCGCTTCCGCGCTGGCACCCCACCCTCGTTAACGTATATACCTCATTCGACAACAGCTTAGCTCGCTTTCGCCTTTCCCTTGGCAAGAAAGTGCTAGATTCTAGATCGAGGATGGGTGGGTAGTCCATTTCTCGTCTCCCCTGAAACGAAATTTGCCCTGCCCGAACATATTGACCAAAGGCGGGAATCCTGTGTGAGTAAGATTCGTTTGCGAACGAAGTTCCTCCTATCGCTCCTGGCAATTTCGGCTGGGCTGACGGCCGCCACGCTTCTCATCGTCAGCTACAGCGTTCAGAAGCGGGTGCGGGAAAGTATTCGCGAAGAACTGCGCAATTCAGTAAACACCTACAAGAGTTTCGAAAAACAACGGGAAGAATCGCTTACCAGGTCCGCGGAACTCATCGCAAACCTGCCCAATGTCCGCGCCCTAATGACCACGGATGATGCGGTAACCATCCAGGACGCTTCCGCCGACATATATCAGTTGAGCGGGAGTGACTTATTGATTTTGGCGAACCGCGCCGGGACCGTGGCCGGACTGCGGACCAGCGCCTCGGGTCTCGATCGAAGCACCGCACAGGACCTCCTTCGCCGCTCATTGGACCGGGGAGAATCACGGGACTGGTGGTTTGGTGGCGGGCATCTTTATGAAGTTTGGATACAACCGATTTATTTCGGCGCGCCATCGCAGAATACGACGATCGGACTCCTGGCAGTAGGTGACGAAGTCGACGAGGGGGCGGCGAGAGATTTCAGCAATATTGCCTCGAGCGAAGTCGTTTTTCACTTCGGAGATATCCCAGTTGCCAGCACTCTAGCGGCGGCGCAGCAATCCGATCTCGCGCACCAACTCTCCGGGAGCGCCATGAATCTTTCCGGGACGCCGCGAGAGATTCAGCTGGGCGCCGAGCGATTCGTGGTAGCGACTGTCAGTTTATCTCCGGAAGGAGGCCCTGCAGTATCTCTGAGCGTCCTGAAGTCGCTCGACAAGGCCACATCGTTCCTCGGCGGGCTGAATCACAGCCTGATGGGGCTGGGATTGTTGAGCGTGTTGGCCGGCAGCGTCCTCGTCTTCCTGATCTCGCATACATTTACGCGCCCCCTCGGGAGCTTGGTCGCGGGCGTTCGCGCTTTGGAAACGGGCGATTTCAGCTACCCGCTCGAAAGCAGCGGTGGGGATGAAGTCACGGAAGTTACGGGCGCATTCGTTCGGATGCGCGCCCACATGGAAAAGTCTCAGAACGAGCAAAGGCAGCTTGAGGAGCGGCTCCGCCAGGCCCACAAGATGGAAGCCGTGGGCAGACTCGCGGGCGGCGTGGCGCACGATTTCAACAATTTGCTCACGATCATCCGGGGCAACAGCGATCTTCTAATCGACCGCGAAGGCTCGGACAATTTTCACCGGCGTTGTGTGGAGCAGATTCAGAAAGCGGCAGGCCGCGCTGTTTCCATGACGCGCCAGTTGTTGGCGTTCAGCCGCATGCAGGTGTTGCAGCCGCGTGTGATCGAGTTGAACACGATCGTCGCCGAGATGGGCAAGATGCTCCCCCGACTCATTGGGGAGGACATCGAATACGCGTTTATCGCCGACCCCTTGCTGGCGTCCGTGAAGGCAGACCCGGGACAAATTGAGCAGGTGTTTTTGAACCTTGCCGTCAACGCGCGGGATGCGATGCCCAACGGGGGCAATCTTACAATCCAGACTGGGAACATTTCGATAGACGAGGGCGAAGCCGACAAGCGTCCGCCAATGACGCCAGGCCTATACGTGTTACTCTCCGTCACGGATACCGGACATGGCATGGATGACGCGACCAAAACTCACATTTTTGAGCCTTTTTTCACCACCAAGGAAGTGGGCAAAGGCACGGGGCTCGGCCTGGCGACTGTTTACGGCGTTGTGAAGCAGAGTGGCGGCTTTATTTGGGTGATCAGCTCCCCGGGAAAGGGCACGACATTCGAGATTTATCTGCCGCAGGTCTCCGGGCCTGTACCAAAATTCGATTTGGAAACAAAACCCTCCGCAATCCCCCACGGAAGCGAGACAATTCTCGTGGCCGAGGATGAAGCGGGTGTGCGTGAGCTGGCCTGCCAGTTCTTGCGGGTCAAAGGCTACACGGTGCTGGAAGCCAAAGATGGTCGTGAAGCTCTGGAAATCGCCACCAAGCATTCTGGGCCGATACATCTGCTCTTGAGTGATATGGTCATGCCTAAGATGAACGGTGGTGAACTGGCAGGGAGATTGAAGGCGATTCGTCCGAAGATAAGGGTTGCATTCATGTCCGGCTATTCCGAGTTTTCCAGAGGCGAGATGGGGAGCGAGTTTCCTCGCGCGCCTGTTCTCCAAAAACCATTTTCACCGGCTAGTCTTGTTGGAATCGTGCGCGAGGCCTTGGCGGAAAGTACGACGGACCAGGCGACCAAAACAATCGAGTCTCGGGTCACATAGAAAACCCGGAATACCGCTGCCCA
>WNGO01006750.1_pt1 | contig 12925 bp, 13 predicted proteins | sample 5400511 | NCBI WGS metagenome assembly WNGO01 (sample SAMN13153380, study PRJNA577476) | soil metagenome | isolation source: 20 cm soil or saprolite under Garry oak tree replicate 2 | place: USA:California | collected 2016-06-15
TCCGACCACTCGGAGCCGGCGAAGGACATAGCCTCCAGCTTGATCCCGACCGAAGCGGACTCCGATTCGCACGCCACCAGGAGCGTGAAGGAGACGAGGGACACGAGCTTTGCGATGGATAGGTGTTTCATGGGACCTCCTCGCTAATTCCCGTTCACCGTGCGCGTGGACATCCAGATGTCGAATCCACCGAGACCGCCACGCAGCGGTCCGGCAATGAACAGCAACGTGCGACCGTCGTGCGACAGGTCCGGCTGAAACTCGGCGAACTGGGTGTTCACCGGGGGTCCCAGATTGACCGGCGCGGACCACGCGTCATGAACGCTTCGGCGAGTGGACACCCATATGTCGAACGCGTTGGGCCCGCCGGGAGTGAGAGGGCGCCCAGAGTTGAACAGGATCTCCTTCCCATCGGCGCGCACCGTTACGAATCCGTCGGGGCGCTCGGGGTAGCTCAGCTCCGACACAAGCACTGCGGGTCCGCGCGTCTCACCGTCCCGCGTCACCGCCGCGAAATAGATGTCGGTCGTCGCGCCGTTGTCCGACCCGCGGTAGAAGTACAGGTTCGCCGAGCCGTCTTCCGCGCTCTGCGAGTAGAACGGCCCCGCCTCGTGCAGCGCCGTGTTCACATCAGGACCGAGAGGCGTTGGCGGGTCCCACCCGAAGTCGTCCTTCGGATCGGCGCGGCGCGACACGTAGATGTCGTGGAGTATGCCTGTCGTAGCGCGGTCGCTCGAAAAGAAGAGCAGATGACCGTCGGGCGACAACGCAGGACCAGCCTCGTTCCGGCCGGTGTTGATCGTCGGGCCCAGGTTCGCAGCCGTTTCCCACGGGCCGTCGGGGGACGAGCGCTGGGCGACCCAGAGATCGAAGTTGTCCATGCATCCGGTGGTCGACACGAGGTTTCCGAATCCCCCCGGTCGGTCCGAGAGGAAGTACAGGCTGAGCTCGTCCTTCGACATGGTCGGGGTCTGGTCCTGGCACCGCGAATTGACGGGGGCGTCGAGGTGCACCGGCTCCGACCACTCGGAGTTGGCGAAGGACATGGCCTGGATCCCCAGGACGCGCTCGTTGCTGGTCTCGGTGTTACAGGCCGCAAGCAAGGCGAGGGGGATTAGCGGAAAAGGTCGACGAGCGAGCGCGCTTGCCATGGGCACCTCACTATCGGGGGGATAGCACTGGAAAACGATGCGACCCATCCGGGCGGCTCACGGATGGGTCGCGGCACTTGTTCGAGGTAAAGCGGCACGGCGGTCCCAAGACACTACCTCTCAGGCGGCAGAAATAGCTCCCGTCCTGGACTGCGTCAAGATGAAACGCTGCACCGACGCGCTTTACGGGGCCGGCGCGACGTTCTTCACCACCCTGCCTCCCTTCATGACGAACACGACCCGCCGCAGCGCGGTGATGTCTTCCGCCGGGTTGCCGTCGATGCCGATCAGGTCGGCCTCGAGCCCGGGGGCTATGGCGCCGATCGTGTCTGCCAACGCGAGCGACTGAGCCGCGAGCGACGTCGCGGACACGATTGCGGCCATCGGCGGCTGGCCGCCGACCTGCACGCGATAAATCAGCTCTTCCCAATTCTTCCCGAAGGCACCCGCGACGGCGTCGGTGCCGAACACGATGCGGAGCTTGGGGCGTCGAACCCCTCCTCGGTGTAGTTCTCCATGCCGAGAAAGCGCGCCTTGTTGTCGAAGTAGTTCTGGAACACGAGGTACAGGTTCGGATCGAAGAACGTCCCGTGATCGGCCATGAGGTCGAGGGTCGCCTCATCGAGCAGTACGCCGTGCTCGATCGACGTCGCCCCGGCCAGCACGGCGCGCCGCGCGGCCTCCGCCGCATGCGCATGGACGACGCAGCACCGCCCGTGCGCTTTGGCTTCGCCACACGCGGCCCGCAGCTCGTCCTCGGAGAGCGTCGGCCCGCCGCCTTCGCGGATGCTCTTCGAGCCGAGGATCTTGATCACATCCGCCCCCGCCGCGACGCGCTGCCGGACGGTGCGCCGCAGCCCATCGGCATCGCCGTCTGCGGGCGTGATCCAGTCGAGTGAGGTAATCACGCGCGGACCGGGAACGGTGCCGCGGGCGATGGCGTCGCGCAGGTCGCGATCGAGCGTCGACCCGATGCTCTGTACTGTCGTGATGCCCGCCATCAGGGCGCGATACGCGTTCTCTTCCGTGTAGAGCACTGTCTGGTCCAGCGGCTCGGCTCCGCCCGGGTCGTTGTGCGCCCGGCCGTTCGCGTCGAAATGGGACGTGAGATGGACGTGGGTGTCGATGCCGCCTGGCATGACGGTCAGCCGGCTCAGGTCGTAGGTCGCCGCGGTGAGGGCCGGGTCGAGGCGCGTGATGCGCGACCCGGCGATCACGATAGTGGTGTTCCGGAGGATGCCGCCGCGGCCGTCGAGGACCGTCCCGGCGCGGATCGTGATGGTCGGCGTCTGGGCGAGGGCGAGAGCGGGAAGCAGGGCGAGTAGCATGGGCGGCCTCCGGGACGATGGGTCGGGACCTTCGTTATCGAGTCTGCCCGCCTGGCCGCACTTGGTTCACCGTAGCCTACGGCAGCGACGCCAGCAGATAGATCGCGGCCGCCAGGATGAGGGGCGCCGAGTACACTCCCGGCATCGCCTTCTTCATGTAGACCGACGCGACTAGGTGGAGCAGGCCGTTTCCCGCCATCACGATCCCGAACGCGTACGCGATCGGGCGCATCAACGCCTCGCCGCGGAACGCTAGCGGCGTGAGGCTCGCCAGCACGACCACGGCCAGTACGAGTCCGGTGAGCCAGACCCGGAACGTGAACGTGGGCAGGGGCAGGAGCGGAAAGCGCGCCCGAAGCGCCTGGACGGCGGGGTTATACGCAGAGAGAAAATCGGTGAGTGCTTCATCCGTTACGTGAATCGCGAACGCGACGCACAAGGCGAGCCAGGCGAGACCGAATTGCGCCACGTTCGACACCGCTAGCGACCGGTCAGGCGCACCACCCCGAACACCAGCCCAACCGTCGTGAGGGCCTGACCGACCCAAAAGAGGAACATCCACTTGATGATGCGGGCTTCGAACGCGGCCATGCGGCTTTCCAGGCGTGCGACCGCGGTCGCGATCTCCGCTTCGAGTGTCGTTTCGAATCGGGCGAAGTTGAGCTCGTTCAGCTCGCGAAGGTCGGACTTGTACGTAGCATCCACTTGATTGAACCAATCGACCAGCTCGTTGGTGATGTCATCACCGAACTTTTCGTAGAACTTCCTGGACAGCTTGGCTGTCACCGGCACCCGCGTGCTCCTGTGTGGTCCGGCGATAGTCTAAGGGTATGCTCGGCGCTGGTGGTAAGCAATCTGTCGCGGTGATGAGCGTTGGAGTGCGGGCGCACAAGCGACGGCCACCATCAGCGACTGCGCCGATAGTGGTCGTCGTGGTCGGGGGTGGCAACCGGTGATCTAGTCCGGCCCCCACGGCCTATGGAATGAGCCCAAGCGCCCGCGCAATGTTGATGCGGCCCTTGCCGTAGTACGGATCAGTGCCCGGCTGGCCGAGGTCGTCGGCCGATTGGAGAATCCGCTCCCGGATCAGAGCCGGGTTCCCGTGGCCGAGCTGTGCCACGAGCAGCGCCGCGAGGCCGGAAACGTGCGCCGCCGAGAGGCTGGTCCCGAACGGCTGTGCGATAGGCCTGCCGGCTAGGCAGGCCGGAAACGACCCTTCCGTTGGCGTCGTCGTGCAAAGCGTCCAGACTCGGCCGAACTGCAGTCGCGTCGGATTGGCAAAGTCGCCGGTTCCGCCGGGCGCCGCCACGGCGATGGCTGAGCGGCCGTAATTGCTGTACAGCGTCACAAAGGCATCCACATCCACCCAGGGTCCGTTCACACCGGCGTTGGAGGTGGGTCCGGTGGCGGATACGCAGATCACGTGGGGGGCTTCGCAGGGCAACACGACCACATCGCCGTTGTGATCTAGGTCGGCGGCGTCATTCCCCGAGCTGGCGACGACGACGGCGCCCTTGCGGAACGCATAGTTCGCCGCTCGGTTGACCGCCGCCACGCTTGCCCGGTCCTTACGCCTGTCGAAGGTGTCCCCAAGACTCATGTTGATCACGTCCGCTTCTTGGTCAGCCGCGTACACGAGCCCGGCGAGCAACTGTGCGACAGACCCTTCGTTCAAGCGGTTAAACACCTTCACAGCGATCAACGTGATGTCTTGATTGACTCCCGCCAGGATAGTCCCCCTGCTCCCGATGACGGACGCGACGGCCGTCCCGTGACTGAAGAGGTCGCTGATCGGCAGTCGGCCCGGGAAGCGCTCGGCAACGATCGGATCCTCATCGGGCGTGAACGACTTGGATCGACTGAGGTCAACGAGCCCGTCGAAGTCCGGGAGCGTGTAGTCTAGCCCCGAGTCAAGAAGCGCGACCACGACGTCGCGGGAGCCACCGTGGCCGGCGGCCCATGCCTGGTCGGCGAACACGGCACGCATGTTCCATTGACGCGCGTAGAACTGGGCCGCGGTCGGTGACGCCGTGGCATCTGCAGCCGCGAGGGTCTCGCTCGGCGTCAGCTCGATGGAGGCACCGCCATCGTCGACACCGTCAGGCTTCAGGGTCACCACCCGGTCGGGTTGCACCGACTGAACGTCCGCGGTGGCAGCCAGCTTGTCCGCGGCGGCTTGCGACAGTCCGGTCACCGCAGCCACGCCGATGCTGTCGAGCGAGGCCTCGACGGAGCCGCCCAGCGTCGCGACGCGCTCCCCGAAGTCGGCCGGCACCTGTTCAGCGGCGAACAGGACGATGTAGCGACCGGGTTGCTGCCGCGACATGTCAGCCGAGACAGGATGGCGGATAGGACCGGGCGCCGCGGGCGCTGGCTGGTCCGAGCAGCCCGTAACTGTGAGGGCTGCGACGACGGTCGAAGCAATCAATCTCTGGAGTGTCATGGATGTCTCCTCACGTCGAGCTTCCCGAATGGTCCCCTCGCTCGCCTGGTTGCGGCGCGCGGGGGGCGGCGTATGTTCTGCTAAAGGTGCGCGCACCGGGTTTGCTGATGGTTTGATATCCGTTAGACGGCGGCTAACGGCGCGCACCGGCGAGGGCTGGGCTATGATCCGGTTCCGGATGCTGGGGACTGTGGATCTCCGGGATTCCGGCGGACGGGAGCTCCGTTCCGTTCTCCGGCGGCCCAAGCTGCTCGCCCTGCTCGGCTATCTTGCCGCCGCCCGCCCCTTTGGCTTCCACCGTCGCGACAGCCTCGTAGCGCTCCTCTGGCCCGAGCTCGATAACGCGCACGCGCGCAACGCTCTACGGCAGGCCCTTCATGCGTTGAGGGACGCTCTCGGTCCCGAGGTCGTCGTGGCGCGAGGCGAGGAGGAGCTGGAGCTCAGCGAGCAATCGTTCTGGTGTGATCCCCGTGCCTTCGCCGCTGCCCTCGACGCGGGACGGGCCGAAGAGGCTTTGGAGTTGTGCCGCGGCGGGCTGCTCACCGGCTTGCACCTGTCGGAAGTTCCGGAGTTCGAGCGCTGGCTCGACGAGGAGCGGGAGCACATCCGACGGCGCGCATGCGAGACCGCACACACCCTCACCGACCGCGCGCAAGCAACCGGCAATGCGACCGCGTCGGTCGGCTGGGCGCGGCGGCTCACCGAGTTATCGCCGTTCGATGAGACGGCGATACGGCGCCTCATGCAGCTCTTGGACCGCGCGGGCGATCGAGCTGGCGCCGTCCGAGCGTATGAGGACTTCGAACGACGCCTCGGCCGCGACCTGGACGTCGAGCCCTCGTCGCAGACGCGCGCGCTGGTGGACGGCATTCGGGCTCGGCGGCACACTGAGCGACCTGTGCCGGCCGGCGACGCGACCCGTACGAACACCGAGGTGTTGGAGACGGAGCGGAGCCCGGTTGCCGTGCCGGGCGTTGTGCGTGCGCGCCCTGACCCGCCCCCTGCCGTGGGGGTCGCGCCCGCACAGGGGCTGGCTCAGGCGCCTGGGGATCGGCGCAAGGTCCTTCTGGCGCTCGCGCTGCTCGGGTGCCTCGTGATCGGTGCGTGGCTCACCGGCGCCGCGGGGGTGCTGTGGGCGCGGTACCGGGGCGTCCCCTTGCTCCAGGTGCGGGTCGCCGCAGGCCACTGGGAAGACGCACACCAGCTCGCCGCCCGACTGGAAGCGGTTATCCCGCAGGATTCGAGCGTCGCCGCTCTGCGCGCGGCGTTCGCGGATACCGTAAATATCGAGGGGACGCCACCCGGGGCGCGGGTGTACCGCCGGTCCTACAACGGCGCCACCGCGAAATGGGAATTCCTGGGCGTCGCCCCAAAGCGGGTCCTTGTACCACGGTTGCCGCTGGTCTCGCTGTTCAAGTTCGAGGCGCCCGGCTTCAGCACTGGTCTCGACATCGGGGCAGCGGCGGCCGTGACCCCCGTGGCGCAGCGAACCGTCCTCCGCTTCGCTCTGTCGCGAGAAGGCGTCGCGCCGCCGGGGATGGTGCTGGTCGTGGGCGGCGAGGGCGACACGGGGATACCCCAGCTCGACGCTCGCGACCGCGCCGTCCTATCCGACTTCTTTATCGGGCGCCTCGAGGTGACCAATCGCGAATATCAAGTGTTCGTCGATTCCGGCGGATACCGGCGGCGCGATTTGTGGCCGCGCGAGTTCATCGCCGACGGGCGCCGCCTCTCGTGGGGAGACGCGGTCGCCCGGTTTGTGGACCAAACGGGGCAGCCCGGGCCGTCCACGTGGGAAGCGGGGCACTATCCCCCCGAGGGCGCTGATCATCCCGTTGCCGGAGTCAGCTGGTACGAGGCCATGGCGTACGCCCGGTTCCGCGGGGCGCGGTTACCGAACGTCTTTCAGTGGTCGCGTGCCGCGCGGTTCGACGCGGCGGGGACGATTGTTACGGCGAGCAACATCGATCGGGTGCGCGGCGGGACCGCCCCGGTGGGTTCTTTCGCGGGCATGAGCGGGTCCGGCACCATGGACATGGCGGGGAACGTGCGAGAATGGTGCGTCAACGAATCTCACAACGCCCGCGGGCATTACATCCTTGGCGGAGGCTGGAACGACCCGGCATATACGTTCTATGAGTCGGCGATTCAGCCGGCGTTCGATCGCTCTGCCACCAACGGGATCCGTCTAGTCCGACCCCTGCCGGGGCAGGCTGACGCCACGGCCGACCGTACGATCGAGCAGTTCTTCCGGGACTATCACGCGGAGCGGCCCGCTTCTGACGAAGCGTTCCGCTTCTATCGGCGGCTGTTCGCCTACGATCCCCTACCGCTGCATGCCGTGCTTCAGCAGCGCGACTCGTCGGCGGCGTGGATCCGGGAGAAGGTGTCGTTCGATGCCGCGTACAACGGCGAGCGGGTCACGGCTTACGTCTTCCTGCCACGGAGGGGCCATCCACCGTACCAGACGGTCGTGTTTTTTCCGGGCAGCTCTACTCTATGGATGCGCTCGAGTGACTCACTGGTTCATGTCAGGATGTTCGATTTTCTCGTCGAGGCGGGGCGAGCGGTCGTGTACCCCGTGCTTAAGGGGACGTATGAGCGGGACGACGGCACACGTTTCTCGGATCCCAACGAGTCCAACCGGTACAAGGAGCATGTGGTGCGGTGGCAGCAAGACATCAGCCGCACGCTGGATTATCTCGGCACGCGGGCGGATGTCGATACGACGAGGTTCGGGTACCTGGGGTTCAGTTGGGGCGGACGGTTCGGCGGCGTGGTCCTCTCGATCGAGCCGCGGTTGCGCGCCGCGGTTCTCACGGTGGCAGGGTTCAGTTTCCTGCGGCCCGAACCGGAAGCAGACGACATCAATTACGCGCCGCGGGTGCACGTACCAGTGCTCATGATCAACGGGCGCTACGACAACACCTTCCCCCTCGAAACCGCGGCGCGGCCAATGTACGACCTGCTCGGCACGGCCCTAGACCGGAAGCGCTTCGTGATCGTGGGCGGCGTGCACTACGTGCCGCGCAACATCTTGATTCGGGAAACGCTCGACTGGTTCGATCGGTACCTAGGACCTGTGCGGTAGGGCGACGGACGTCCCGATCCTCCGCACTACCAGCGCGCCAGCCGCTAAGACACCAAAAGCGAGGTGGCGGGCGAGCGCGCTAACAGCAGCGGCCGGCGGTCCCTTTTGAATCGAAGAACTCCTTCAGGTACTCCTGTTCGGTCAGCCGTGGTGCATGCCCGGCGTCCCGACAATGCTCGAGATATGCCTCGTAGTCGGGCATGCCGAACATCCGGCGCAAGGCGTGACGCCAGGCCCTGCCGCCCTCTGCCGCCCTTTGCCGCCCTTTGCCGTCGTCAGTCTCCCGTCGCATATCCCGTCTCCACATACGGCGCCTCGTGCACGACGGCCGTCTTGCGACGCGACAAGACAAGCCACCATTCCCGGAGCGACGTCACGATCAAGACCGTGACGATGGTCATGAACAGCAGCGCGACGAACGTGTTGAGGCGGTCGTTGAAGATCAGCCGCGCGGTATCGGGGTTGGCCGACCCAGCGAGCGACGCGGCGTGCGCCAGGAACCCGAGCCGCGGATCGGCCGAGAACACTTTTTGCCACCCGGCGGTCATCGTGACGATCACGAGCCAGGCGAGCGGCGTGGCGGTCACCCAGGCGAACCGCCCGCGGCCCATCTTGATGAGAATCGTGGTCCCGACGCACAACGCCACCGCCGCCAGCAGCTGATTCGAGATCCCGAACAACGGCCACAGCGAGTTGATCCCGCCCAGCGGGTCAACCACGCCCTGATACAGGAAGTATCCCCATCCCGCCACGACCAGCGCGCTCGACGCGATCACACTCGGATACCACGACGTCTCGGCGAACCGGGGCCAGACGTGGCCCACGATCTCCTGCAGCATGAACCGGCCCACGCGGGTCCCCGTGTCGATGGTCGTGAGGATGAACAGGGCCTCGAACATGATCGCGAAATGGTACCACAGGGCGTCGAGCGTCTTGCCGCCCAGAGCTCGCGCATGAAATCGGGAGTCACCACGAACCCCGCCTGGCCCAGCACCTGCGACGCCTGCGCCAGCGCGGCGGGCGTCGTGTTCATCGCGAAGTACACGCCGGGATCGAGGGTGCAAGCCGCGATCATCGCCATCACGCCCACGAACGACTCCATCAGCATGCCGCCGTAGCCGATCAGCCGGGCGTCGGACTCGCGCGCGATCATCTTGGGCGTGGTGCCGGACGCCACGAGCGCGTGGAATCCCGAGATCGCCCCGCACGCGATCGTGATGAACGCGAATGGAAAGAGTTTTCCCGCGAACACCGGGCCCTCCCCGAGCGACGCGAACGGCGTGAGCGCCGGCATGCGGAGCGGCGGGAGGATCACCAGGATAGCGATCGCGAGCACCAGGATGGTGGTGATCTTCAGGAACGTCGAGAGGTAGTCGCGCGGGCACAAGAGCATCCATACGGGCAGGACCGAGGCAATGAACCCGTACCCCATCATCATCCACGTGAGCGCGGTGGCGCTGTGGGTGAACAGCGGCGCAAGGTGGGGCTGGCCCGCCACCCAACCCCCCGCGACGAGCGCGCCCAGCAGCAGGACGGCCCCCACCGCCGATGCCTCGCCCACGCTTCCCGGCCGCCACCGCTTCATCCACCACCCCATGAGCAGCGCGATGGGAATAGTGCACGCGATGGTGAACAGGCCCCAGGGCGATGCTTTGAGGGCGTTCACCACGATCAACGCCAGCACGGCGAGCAGGATGATCATGATGAACAGCACGGCCAGCATCGCCGTCGCCCCGGCCGCCGGGTTCACTTCCTCCTTCGCCATTTGCCCGAGCGACTTACCGTCCCGGCGCAGCGAGCAAAAGAGAATGACGAAGTCCTGCACCGCGCCCCCCAGGACCACGCCGATCACGAGCCACAGCGTGCCGGGCAGGAAGCCGAATTGCGCGGCGAGCACCGGACCCACCAGCGGGCCGGCGCCGGCAATCGCCGCGAAGTGGTGTCCGAACAACACCCATTTGTTCGTGGGCACGTAGTCCCGCCCGTTGTTGAACCGCTCGGCCGGGGTGGCTCGCCGGTCGTCCAGCCCGAACACCCGGCTGGCGAGGAACTTGCTATAGAAGCGGTACCCGACGGCGTAGGTGCAGACGGCAGCGGTGAGCAGCCACGCGGCATTGACCGTCTCCCCCCGCGACAGCGCGAGCACGCCGAACGCTGACGCGCCGAGCACGGAGATCCCGCTCCACACGAGCAGCGAGGCGAGCGGTTGCATGGCGCTAAGTTACGCCGCGCCTTGCCGATGTTCAATTTCGAACATAGGTTCGAAATCTTGACACCCATTTCTCCCTGGATCTTGGCCCCGCGCGGGGCGACGCAAGTCGGAACGCCGGCAACCGAGACTCGGCCCGACCCGCAGCGCCTGGCGGAGACGGTGCATGGGCGGGTCGCCGTGGTCACGGGCGGCGCCACCGGCCTCGGCCGGGCCACGGCGCTCGAGTTCGCCCAGCACGGCACGGCGGTCGCGATCAACTACGTCGACCTGCCCGACCGCGACGTGGCGGCACAGGCTCTCCTCACCGAGACCGCCATCCGCGCGCTCGGCGTGCCGGTGTATTGCGCACGGTGCGACGTACGCAAACGCGACGACGTGGAGAAGTTCGTCACCACGGTGCGGGAGCGCTTGGGTGGCGTCCACTTTCTGGTGAACAACGCGGGCGTGGCGCACGACGGCGCGCTCTGGCGGCTCACCTCCGAGGCCTGGCAGGAGGTGATGGACACCAACGTCACGGGCGCCTTCAACTGCATCCAGGCCGTGGCCGGCCCGATGCGCGCCCAGCGCTACGGCAAGATCGTGAACATCGCGAGCCACCAGGCCTTCCGGCCGGGCTTCGGCATCGCGAACTACGCGGCCAGCAAAGCCGCCCTGATCGGGCTCACCCGGTCAGCCGCCGTGGACCTGGGTCCCTCCAACGTCAACGTGAACGCGGTCGCCCCTGGATTCGTGAAGACGGAGCTCTTGTCGACCCTGCCGCGCGAGATACTGGAGCGCGCCGAGCACGAGTCGGTGTTGGGGCGGGTGGCGGAGCCGGAGGACGTGGCGCGAGTGATTGCCTTCCTGTGCAGCGAGGCAGCGCGCCACATCACGGGACAGGTGATCGTGGTGGATGGCGGGCTGACGCTCGGTTCTTGAAAATCGGTGGCGCGCACACGATATTGCGCGCCGTGACTAATTCATTGCAAATCAAAAGCTTAGTGCGTGGTGCGTGGTGTGTGGTAAGCTCGATCGCCGTCGCGGCGTGCCCCCACAAGTCCGACACACTCACTCCCGAGCCCACCGCACCGCTCCCCACCGCCGGGATCGCGTCGCAACAGGTCGCCGTGCTGCCGCTCACACTCGTCGCGGCGGAGGACTCGCTCCACTGGGAGGCGGTCCTGGGCGAGCGCCGGGTCGTGCTCGCGAAGAGCGACAGCATCATCGGCACGCTGCTCCAGCAGCGGGCGCCCGAGGTGAACTGGGTACTGCCGGACGAGCTGCGACGCGTGGCGCGCCGGGCGCCGGGAATCGCCCCCTCTCCCGATCAGATGGGCACAGCGATCCTCTTCCACCAGACGAAGCAAGAGCCGGAAATGGTGCCCGACCCGCTGCGCGGCCAGCTGCGCACGCTCGCCGCTTTGGTCGGGGGCGGCCGGTACGCACTGGTTCCAGCAGGATTGACCTACCGGCGGGCGACGGCATCAGGGGCTACCCTGGGAAGGGTAGGGGGGCAGCAACCTGCGCCCCTGCCGCACGCCGTGGCCACCGCGGAGCTGACTGTGGTGCTGGCCGACGTCCGCACCGGTCGGGTCGGTTTCCGCACGGTGGCGCGGGGGGAGGGGGACGACCCGTGGACCGCGCTCACCCGCGCGGTGAAGAGCCTTACACCGGGGCTGCCGTGACGCGTGAGGCGACCCTCATCGCCGGTGATGGCATCGGGCCCGAGATCACCCAGGTGACCTTGCAGGTGCTCGACGCCCTCGGGGTCGCGTTCGACTGGGACGAGCAATACGGCGGGATGAGCGCGGTGGAGCAGGCGGGGACCCCCCTCCCCGACGCCACGGTGGACTCGATTCGGCGCACGGGCCTGGCGCTGAAGGGCCCGCTGACCACGCCCGTCGGCGACGGTTATCGGTCCGTAAACGTGGCGTTGCGCCAGGAGTTCGAGCTGTATGCCAACGTCCGCCCGGTCAAGTCGATCGTGCCCGGTGGTCGCTACGCCGACGTCGATCTCGTCATCATCCGCGAGAACACCGAGGGGATGTACGTCGGGTTCGATCGGACCTTCAAAGTGGGCAACGACCCCAAGGCGCTCGCCCAGGCCACGTCGGTGATGACGCGTGATGGCTGCCGGCGCATCGTGCGGTACGCGTTCGAGTATGCGCGTCGGCACGATCGCCGCAAGGTGACGGTGGTGCACAAAGCGAATATTCTCAAGGCGACCTCGGGGCTGTTCCTCGAGACGGCGAGGATGATCGCCAAGGAGTACGAAGGGCAGATCGCGTCGGACGAGAAGATCGTGGACAATGCGGCGATGCAGCTGGTGATCAACCCGGCGCAGTTCGACGTGATCGTCACGACCAACCTGTTCGGGGACATCCTCTCCGACGAGGCGTCGGGACTGGTGGGCGGGCTCGGGCTCGCGCCGGGGGCGAATATCGGCGAGCATGCGGCGATCTTCGAAGCGGTGCACGGCTCGGCGCCGGACATCGCGGGGCAGGGAATCGCGAATCCCTCGGCCCAGCTGCTCGCCGCCGCGATGATGCTCGACCACGTCGGCGAAATCGAGGCCGCGAGCCGGCTGCGCCGGGCGCTCGAAACGGCGATCGTGAAGGACAACGTCCGCACCAAGGATTTGGGGGGCAGTGCTTCGACCGCTGAGTTCGCCCGGGCTGTGGCCCGCCGGCTCCAGTAACCCGTGCGCGCGCTGCGGCCAGC
>WNGO01004464.1_pt1 | contig 12923 bp, 11 predicted proteins | sample 5400511 | NCBI WGS metagenome assembly WNGO01 (sample SAMN13153380, study PRJNA577476) | soil metagenome | isolation source: 20 cm soil or saprolite under Garry oak tree replicate 2 | place: USA:California | collected 2016-06-15
CGGTGCGGATCGCAGAGGATGATGCGGGCTCCCATGCTCACGAGCTTGTCCGTGAAGAACAGACGGTTCTCGAACATCTTCTCGAACATGAGGATCGTCCCCTGTGCCTGAGTTGCGATCGTCAGCGCGACCGAGGTGAGGTCTGACGGGAATGCCGGCCACGGCCCGTCCTCGATCTTGGGAACGTGACCGCCCAGGTCGTCCTGCACGACGAGCTCCTGGCGGGGGGGCACGCGCACGAAGTCCTCGCTGCGCTCGACCTGGACGCCGAACTTCTCGAAACCGTGCAGGATCGATACGAGGTCGGCCTGGTTGACCCCGTCGATCGTCACGTCGCCGCCGGTGATCGCTGCGAGGCCGATGAAGCTTCCCACCTCGATGTGATCGGCGCCGACCTCCCAATCACCGCCGTGCAGCGAATCCACACCGTGGATCCGGAGCACGTTCGACTCGATGCCCTCGATCTGAGCGCCCAGCGAGATGAGGAAGCGACAGAGGTCCTGGACATGAGGCTCACAGGCGGCGTTGCCGATCACCGTTTCGCCGGGTGTGAGCGCAGCCGCCATCACCGCGTTCTCGGTCGCCATCACGCTCGCTTCGTCGAGGAAGATGTGCTTGCCGCGTAGTGAGCCGCCGCGCATCTCGTAGCGACGGCCGATCTCGATCTGCGCGCCGAGCTCCGCGAAGGCGTGGATGTGCGGATCGAGGCGGCGCCGACCGATCACGTCGCCGCCCGGCGGCGGCGCACTCACGGTCCCGACGCGCGCGAGCAACGGACCGACCAGGAGGAAGGAGGCGCGCATCCGGCTGCACAACTCTTCGTCGAGCTCGTGCTTGAGCACCTCTGCGGCATGAACCTGGACGTCGTTGGGACCGATCCAGTCAGCCTCGACTCCGATGTCGTTCAGAAGCTCGATCATCGTCTCGACGTCGACGATCCGGGGAACGTTGTGTAGCTGGACGGGCTCGGCCGTGAGGAGACAAGCGGCGAGGATCGGCAGCGCACCGTTCTTGTTTCCGGACGCCCGGATGCGTCCGTGGAGCGGTCGTCCGCCCTCGATGACGAAGCTCTCGGCCGCCCGACCGATGACGGCTGTCTGGGACATCGCGGTAGCCTATCCGGGCCGTGGAAGCCACACGCGAACGCGCCTGGGAGACACTCACGAAGCACACGCAGAGCGAGGCCCTGCGGCGTCATGCGCTTGCGGTCGAGGCCTCGACCGCCTGGTATGCCAGGCACTTCGACGAAGACGAGGAGCTCTGGCGGGTCGTCGCGCTCCTGCACGATTTCGACTACGAGATCCATCCCACCCTCGACCAGCACCCGCAGGACGGAGCGCAGATCCTGAGGGAGGAGGGCTATCCGGAGGAAGTGGTCGAGGCGGTGCTCTCTCACGCAGAGCATCTCGGGATGCCGCGCGACACGGCCCTGAAGAAGGCGCTGTTCGCCTGCGATGAGCTGTCCGGCTTCGTGCACGCGTGCGGGCTCGTGCGACCGACCGGCATCGACGGGCTCGAGCCGAAGTCGGTGAAGAAGAAGCTGAAGCAGCCGTCGTTTGCCGCCGGGGTCCATCGCGACGAGGTGTATGCGGGCGCCGAGGGGCTGGGGCTCGATCTCGACGACCACATCCGCAACGTCGTCGATGCGATGCAGCCGATTGCGCCGGAGCTCGGCCTGCGAACCGCCGACACCGCGGACACAACGTGAGCCCCCAATTCGACTTCTTCGGCGTCGCTGTGAGCGACATGGCGCGGTCGGTCGCGTTCTATCGCCGGCTCGGGCTCGAGTTTCCGGAAGGGGCAGACACCGAGCAGCACGTCGAGGCGCCGCTTCCCGGCGGCATGCGCTACGCCCTGGACGCCGAGGAGGTCATGCGCTCGTTCGATCCGGAGTGGAAACGGCCGACGGACGGTTACGCCGGCGGCGGTGCGTTTCGCTGCGACTCACCGGCCGAGGTCGATCAGGTCTACGGCGAGCTGCTGGCGACGGGCGGATCCGCGCACAAGGAGCCGTGGGACGCGTTCTGGGGCCAGCGCTACGCGCAGGTCAAGGACCCCGACGGGACCGTGATCGACCTGTACGCAGCGCTGCCCGAGAGTTAACTCAGCGCGGAGACGAGGCGGTCGATGTCCTCGCCGCTCGTCCACCAGCCGCACGACGCGCGCAGCCACCCGGTCCCCGGCAGGTCGCGCACGATCACCCCGGCGTCGTAGAGACGCGCAGCCTCCGCCGCGGCCTCGCCTGCCGGAACGAACGAGACGAGTGTGCTCTGCTCGCCGTCGCCCACGATCTCGAACCGCTCGCGCAACGCCGCGCGACAGAGCGCGGCCATCTCCGCGGCGCGCTCGAAGCGCCACTCGGGTGCACCTGCGAGCGCCGCCTCCAGCCCCGCGAGGCTGGGCGTGGCAAGCCAGCCCGAATCGAATCGAGCCGCGCCTTCGGCCGGCACGAATGTCCCATCCGGCTCGAGCGACTTCTGCGCGAAGCCACTCGGGATCCCGACTCGGAGTCCCTCCGGATCACGCACGTACAGCGCTCCGAGCGACTCCGGCCCGCAGAGCCACTTCTGGCACGACACCGTGTAGTAATCGAGCTCGCCAACCTCTACCGGGATCGTTCCGACGGACTGTGCGCCGTCCACGAGAATGGGCAGCCCGGTTTCGCGCTTCAGCTCGCGTAACGGCATCACCTGGCCAGTCGTCCAGAGGACATGCGACAGCGCAAGCAGCCGGGTCCGCGGAGAGACGCAGGACAGGATCGCCTGGAGCGCGTTCGCCGTCGGGCGTGCCGCCACCTCGGCCACTCGCACTCGCGCGCCCGAGACGTGCAAGGGGAGCAGCAGCCCTGGATGTTCGGAGTCGGTCGTCACCACCTCGTCGTCCGGTCCGAGCTCCAATCCGGAGAGGACGATGTTGCAGCCGTCGGTTGTCGAGTCCGTTAGCGCTATCTGTGTCGGAGATGCGCCGATCAGCCGAGCAAGCTCCTCCCGTACGCGGGTCCGGAGCTCGAGCACAGTCGTGAACCAGCCGTGACCGCCTCGCCCCTGCTCCTGATCGAAGCGGAGCCGTTCCTCCATGGCGGTCAGGGTGGGCCGTGAGAGCGGGCCGAGCGACCCGGCATTCAGATAGGCGAACCGCTCGAGGACGGGAAAGAGCGCGCGTCCCTCTTCGAACGTCACGCGACCTCCCGATCGACCGGCGTGTGATCGGAGAGCAGCCGCCCCTCGTGTAGACGCCGCTCCTCGGGCCAGCGCATCGGCGGCGATGCGTCGAGATCGCGAACCAGGATGTGGTCGATGCCCCCCGGGGTCGCGCCGCCGAACCCCCACTCCGCGCTGGTCAGATCCGCGAGCGTCCGCGAGTTGTGGACGCCGACATTGAAGTCGCCGCAGAGCAGCACGGGCTCGCCGCGCCTGGCCATCCCGTCCACGAAGACCGCCGCGCGCAACACCTCGGCATCGGTGACACGCTTGTCCGCAAAACCGGTCGCGTGGAGATTCCCGATCAGGAGCGTCCCTCGCCCATGTTCGACGCGCAGCGCGTGACAGATTCGCCGCTCCTTTCCCCAGGCCAACCGGTCGACGATGCCGAGCCCAAGTCGCCGGGCCTGCGCACGCCGGAAGGCGAACGGGTTGAGGATCACCTGGCGATGCTCTTGGATTCGCAGGTCCGAGGCGAGCAGGATGGCATTCGCCTGGCCCGCGAACGCCGAGCGCAGCAGTCCGGGGTCGAGGTCGGTGAGCACGCGGCCGATCTCCGCAGTCGAGGGAAACGGCCCCAGACTCGGGCGCCTCGCGACGGTTCCGATCGCCGGCATCCCGCTCCAGTCGTCGAGCAACCCGAGCGCCCAGACCGGCACTTCCTGCAGGCAGAGCACCGCGGGACGGTCGGCACTCGCAAGCCGCACCATCTCCCGGAGGAACGCCTTCCGTCCCGGCGGCTGCGTGTTCCCGTGGAAGAGGTTCCAGGTCCGGACAAGCAGGCGTTCTACTGTACTGCTCGATGCGAGTCGTCATCTCGGACCCTCGCCCGCCAGGAGATAGAGGTCGAGCTCGTCACGTCTCGGTTCCGCTTCGGCGAGACATCGGCCCCGGTGGGCTACCGGCGCAGCGAGCTCTTCTACCCCGTCTCGTCGAGGCTCTTCGGACGCTCCCCCATGCGCATCCCGCTCAAGGTGGTCGAGCACGTGCCGGGAACGGCCGCGCTGCTGCTTCGCCGGCCTGACGTCTTGCATGTGCAATGGCTCGCGGCGCCCGAGCTCGATCGTCTCCTACTCCGGCCCCGGGTGCCGACCGTCTTCACGGCCCACGATCTCCTGCCCCGGCGGACGGCGCGAAAAGAAGGGCTCTGGAGACGGCTTCTCTCTCGCTTCGATCGGGTCGTCGTTCACAGCCGGCGCGGACGCGAGAGCCTCGCCGACCTCGGTGTCGACGCGACCGTCATCCCGCATCCGGTCTTCCCCAGCGATCCCGTGCGTGCCGATGACGGGCACACGCTCCTCTGTCTCGGCACGATCCGGCCGTACAAAGGGATCGGGGATGCGATCGCAGCGACGAAACAGATCCCGGGTGCGCGTCTGCTCGTCGCCGGCGATCCGGTCGAGCCCGTAAACGGCTACCGGGCGGATGCCGGCGATCTGGCGGAGTGGCGCCTCGGCTACCTGTCGCGATCCGAGCTCGAGCGCTCGCTCGGCGAGGCGACCGTTGCACTCTTCCCCTACCGGCCCGAGCTCGACCAGAGCGGCGCGCTCCTGCAGGTGCTTGGAGCCGGCGTGCCTGCGGTGGCATACGACGTCGGCGGGCTGGCCGAGCCGATCGAGACTTTCGGAGCCGGGCGGGTCGTGCCGGCCGGTGACATCGAGGCACTGGCGGTTGCGGCGCGTGAGTTGCTCGAGGACGACGCGGCCCTCGAGCAAGCCCGTGCGGGCGCACGTCTTGCGCGAGACACCCTGACATGGGATGCGGCGGCCGCCGCGCATATCGAGCTCTACAGAGAATTGCTGTGAGAGTCAGGCGCGCAAGATTCTCAGAGCTGATCGACCGGCAGCTCGACCTTTTCGAACAGGAGCAGCGTGGTCTCATCGACGATTGCATCGCCGCCGAGAAGGCCTACAACCGGGCGGACCGCGACGAGGCAGAAGAGCGCTACGGCGACTACGTCGACCTCGTCGAGACGGGCACGGAAGTCCTGGCGGACCTCCGCGACAACTTCGCCACCACACTCGAGGAGGACGCCGCGCAGGAATACGACCAAGCATTCAACCAAGCCGTTTTCCGTCGCTTCCGGCGTTTCGCCCTCGAGATCGAGGACCGCTGATGGCCCGGATCGAGGACTACGGGCTGATCGGCGACCTCCAGACCGCGGCGCTCGTGGGCCGCGACGGTTCGATCGACTGGGCGTGCTTCCCGCGCTTCGACTCCGGAGCGTGCTTCGCTGCGCTGCTGGGCACTCCGGAGCACGGACGTTGGATCGTCGCCCCGCGGATGGACGCCTGGGAGGGCCCCCGGCGCTATCGCGCTCGGACACTCGTCCTCGAGACCGAGTGGGAGACCGACACGGGTGCCGTGAGGGTTGTCGACTTCATGCCGCCGCGCGGAAAGGCGCCGGACATCGTGCGCATCGTCGAAGGGCTACGCGGTCACGTCGACATGTTCTCCGAGTTGATCATCCGCTTCGACTACGGCGGCACGATCCCGTGGCTGCGGAGAATTGCCGACGGTCGTATCGCGGTCGCAGGACCGGATGCCCTTTGCTTCCGGACTCCGATCGAGCATCGGGGTGAGAACCTGCGCACCATCGGCGAGTTCACCGTGCGGAAGGGTGAGCGCATACCGTTCACGTTGACGTGGTACCCGTCGAACGAGCGACCGCCGCGTCCGATCGACGCCGAGCATGCGCTGAACGAGACCGATGAGTACTGGCAGGATTGGTCGAGCCGCTGCCGCTATGCCGGCAAATGGAAAGAGGAAGTGCAGGCGTCGCTGGCGATCCTCAAGGGCCTCACGTATGCCCCGACCGGCGGGATCGTCGCGGCGGCGACCACGTCGCTGCCCGAGAAGATCGGCGGCGAGCGCAACTGGGACTACCGTTACTGCTGGCTGCGAGACGCCACCCTGACGCTGCTCGCCTTCCTGAACGCCGGCTATCTCGAGGAGGCGCGCGCCTGGCGGGTCTGGCTGCTCCGCGCCGCTGCGGGCGACGCGTCGGCGCTGCAGATCATGTACGGCGTCGCCGGCGAGCGCCGGCTGTTCGAACTGACACTCGACTGGCTGCCGGGCTACGAAGGATCGAAACCGGTTCGTGTGGGCAACGCCGCTGCGAATCAGTTCCAGCTGGACGTGTACGGCGAGGTGCTCGACGCACTCCACCAGGGGCGCGTAAGTGAGCTCGAATCTTCGAAGGAGGCGTGGTCGTTGCAGCGGCGCCTGCTGGGGTTCCTCGAGGATTCCTGGAAGGATCCGGACGAAGGCATCTGGGAAGTGCGCGGCCCGCGCCGGCACTTCACCCACTCGAAGGTGATGGCCTGGGTGGCCTTCGACCGCGGCGTCCAGGCCGTGGAGCGGTTCGGGCGCAGCGGCCCCGTCGAGCGGTGGCGCAAGATCCGCGCCGAGATCCATAGCGAGGTGCTCGAGCAGGGCTTCGACATGCAGATCAACTCGTTCACGCAGTTCTACGGCTCGGAGCGCCTGGACGCGAGCCTGCTGGTGATTCCGCTCGTGGGCTTCCTCCCCGCCGACGATCCACGCATGGTCGGCACCGTCGCCGCGATCGAGCGTGAGCTCGTTCACGACGGATTCGTCTATCGCTACTCGCACGACGAGGAAGGGCGGCATATCGACGGATTGCCGCCAGGCGAGGGCGCGTTCCTTCCCTGCACGTTCTGGCTCGCAGACAACCTCGCCCTCCAGGGCCGCCTCGACGAGGCGGAGGAGATCTTCCAACGGTTGCTCGACCTGCGGAGCGAGCTCGGCCTGCTCGCCGAGGAGTGGGACCCGCAGGCCCGACGCCAGCTCGGGAACTTCCCGCAGGCGTTTACGCACGTCGCGCTCATCAACACGGCGTTCAACCTCAGTCAGCAGGAGGAGCGTTCACCGATGGAACAGCGCGCTCCGCACGAAGAGCCGTCGCGGTACTGAAGCGCACCTTGTATCCGTCGTCACCGGGCTCTACCATTCCGCGGGCCGTTAGTCATTCTCTGTGGAGGGGTCCATGCTCAGACGCACCGTTCTGCTTGCCGTTGTCTTGACCGCACTGGCGAGTCTCCTCGTTCTTCCGGCCCAGGGAAGTGGGCCCGCGTCAGACCGCTACATCGTCGTCCTCAAGCAGGCTGTCGACTCGCAGGCTGTGGCGAACCTTCATTCCGCCCGATACGGGGCGGCCGTGGACCACGTGTGGTCGCAGGCTCTGCACGGTTATGCAGCGGTCATACCGAATGACCGCGTCGCCGCGCTCCGCGCCGACCAGAACGTCAGCTACGTCGTCGCCGACGGCGTCGCTCAGACCCAGGATCAGACCGTCCCCTGGGGGATCAGCAAAGTCGGCGCTGACATCAGCTCGACGAAGGCAGGAGACCACACCGGCTCGATCACGAACGTCGATGCGTACGTCATCGACACGGGCATCGACATGTCGCATCCGGATCTGAACGTGGTCGAGTTCAAGCAATACGCCAACGGTCCGCCGCGCGATTGCAACGGGCACGGCTCGCACGTCGCCGGAACGATCGGCGCCAGGGACGACACGGTCGGCGTTGTCGGGGTTGCGCCGGGCATTCGCCTCCACGCAGTCAAGGTGCTGAACTGCGCGGGGAGCGGCAGCTGGTCCGACGTCATCTCCGGAATCAACTACGTCGCAGGGACCACCACGCGCCCCGCGGTCGCGAACATGAGCCTCGGCGGATCGCAGAATGCTGCGGTCGACCAGGCGGTTCGAACCGCCGTCGCCAACGGCGTGTTCTTCGCCGTCGCCGCAGGCAACGACGGCGCAGATGCGTGCGGCCACTCGCCTGCAGCTGCCGGGACCACGAGCGGCGTCGACACGGTTGCCGCGACCGACAGCAGCGATGCCGAGGCGTCGTGGAGCAACTTCGGAAGTTGCGTCGACATCTGGGCACCCGGCGTCGGCATCTACTCGACGTACAAGAGCGGAAGCTATGCAACGCTCTCGGGCACCTCGATGGCCACGCCGCATGTCGCAGGCGGCGCAGCTCTCTACCTGTCCTCGCATCCGGGCGCGAGCCCGGGAGATGTCGAGGACGCGCTCAGGAACGCTGCGACCACCACGACCAACGCGAGCAAGAACGGCCGCACGATCATCCGCGAGTACGTCGGCGGATTCTAGGCCGCGTTACCTGTGACCGAAGTGGTGGGCGCCGGGAAGGCTGGCGCCCACCTCGGTCTCCTGTGAGATCTGTCGCGCAAGCGGGCTCAGTGTCTCGAGCGAGTGGACGAGCACGTTCTGGTTGCGCTCGATCCGCTCGAAGCGGCCCCGCGCGAGGATGAGCGGCTCGCCGCGCACGATCGCGCGGTGCCTGTCGTAGACGGACGGCGACACGATCAGGTTCACCGCGCCGAACTCGTCCTCGATCAGCATGAACACGACTCCGTTCGCGGTCGCCGGTCGCTGCCGCGCGACGGTCATCCCCGCGATTGCCACCTGCGCGCGATCGGGCTCCGTTTCGAGATCTCTCGAAGAGATGACGCCCGCGGGCAGATGCGCGCGCAAGAGCTCCAATGGATGGACGCCGACCGAGAGGTTCGTCGTGCGGTAGTTGGCGAGCATGCGCTCCCAGACGGTCGGCTCCGGCAGCTCGGGTGTCGCCGCGGTGGGATCGAGTGGAAGCGTAAGCTGCTTCTCCCTTCCCTCCGAGCCGGGGACACTGTGTGAGCGCGGCACGAGGCCGAGCTGCCAGAGCAGCTGCCGCCTGAAGGATCCGCTTGACGAATCCTCTCCACATTCTCCGAAGCAGTCGCAGGCGCCGGAGACGATCAATGTCTCGAGACCGTGCTCCGACAGCTGCGTCCGCTGGGCGAGATCGCGCACGCTCTGGAACGGACCGCCCTGTTCGCGCTCCTCGACGACCGCCTTTGCGTCCGCTTCGCCGATGCCGTTGACATAGTCGACGCCGATGCGCACGGCGCCGTCTTCGACCGAGCATTTGGCGGAGCTGACGTTGACGTCAGGGGACCGGGTCTCCACCCCGCGCCGCTGGCCGTCGCGGACGAGCGTCGCGGGCGGATAGAAGCCCATCGGCTGTGCGTTGAGCAGCGCGCAGAGGAACTCGGCCGGATGGTGGTGCCGAAGCCAGGCCGATTGATATGCGAGCAGCCCGAACGCCGCCGCGTGCGACTTCGGGAATCCGAAGCCGGAGAAGCCGACGAGCTTGTCGTAGACCAGGTCCGCGGTCTTCAGATCAACGCCTTTCTGCAACGCTCCTGCGACGAAGCGCTCGCGGTACGCCTCGAGAGCGTCGTGCGAGCGCTTGCGGCTCATTGCGCGGCGCAGGCCTTCCGCCTCCCCCACGCTGAACCCGGCGAGCGCGATCGCCACTTCCAGCACCTGATCCTGGAAGACGACGACCCCGAGCGTCGAGCGCAAACACTCGGCGAGCAGCGGATGATCTACTGGCGGGACGAATGACGGGTCTTCGCGCAGGCGCTGGCGGTGATCGATGTAGGGATGGACGGCCTTGCCCTGAATCGGGCCCGGGCGCACGAGTGCGACCTGGACGGTGAGGTCGTCGATGTTCTCCGGCCGCGTACGCAGCAGGCTCTGCATCTGCGCACGGCTCTCGATCTGGAAGTCGCCGACCGTGTCGGCGCGCTGGATCTCCTCGTAGACGGCCTTGTCGTCGAGTGGAATCCGCGAGAGGTCGAACGGCTTGCCCTGTCCAAGGCGCCGACTCGGCGGCGCCGCATCAAGGTCGTGCGGGCTTTGCCCGTGCGACCGTCCTCGAAGCGCGATCTGGTCGACGCAGTCCTCGACCGCCGAGAGCATGCCGAGCCCGAGCAGGTCGATCTTGAGGAAGCCGGCGTCGGAGCACGAGTCCTTGTCCCACTGGCACATCTGCCGGCCCGCCATCGCGGCCGGTTGCACGGGAACGAGCTCAACGAGTGGCCGTGAGGAGATGACCATGCCCCCGGGGTGCTGCGAGATGTGGCGCGGCAGGCCGGCGATCTCGTGGCAGAGCTCGGCGAACGCGCGCCAGCGCGGCGACATCATCTTGCGGTCGGCGTCTGGAAGTAGCTGCAGCTCCTCGGTGACTCGCTTCGCGTTCCAGCCTTCCGACACTCGTGCGATGCGCTCGAGCTCCGCGTACGGGAGACCGAGCGCTTTGCCGACGTCGCGGATCGCGCCTCGCGAGCGGTACGTCGCGAATGAGGCGACGAGCGCCGCATGCTCGCGGCCGTAGCGTTCGGTGACGGCGACGATCAGCTTCTCGCGGATGTCACGCGGGAAATCGAGGTCGATGTCCGGGACCGAGTCGAGCTCGCGGTTGAGGAAACGGCCGAGCGAGAGCTCTGCGCCGACAGGATCGACGTGCGAGAGGCCGGTCAGGTAGCAGACCAGCGAGCCGACCGACGAGCCGCGGCCTCTGCCCGGGGGCAGTGCGTGGCGAGGCGAATCGCGGCCGCGCACCTCGAGCGCGCATTTGCGCGCGAGCTCGAGCACGTCCCAGTGCAGGAGGAAGAATCCTGCGAGCCCGATCTCGTCGATGAGCTTCAGCTCGTCCTCGAGCCGCGCCAGCGCCTGGTGGCGGAGTCGGTGGCCCTGCGGATACCGCTCCTCGAAGGTCCTGTTGCAAACGTGTGCAAGCTGGACGATCGCGGGCTCCGGGCTATCAGAGAAGTCCGGGTAGCGGTAGCCGAGCTCCTCCGTCAGGTCGAAGCGCAGCCGTTCGGCGAGCTCGACGGTCAGCGAGACCGCAGCGCGGTCCTCGGGAAAACGCTCCACCATCTCTGCCGGCGAGAGCAGGACGCACTCGTGATTGCCGCGCCGCTCGGCCTCGCAGCCGTCGAGCGCGCTGCGGTGGCGGATGGCGACGAGGACGTCCTGCAGCGGCGCCCGGCGCCGATGGTGCGCATGGACGTCGCCGGTCACGATCGTCGGGACACCGAGCATGCTGGCGAGATCGCGCAGAGCGGCGTTGCGACGCGCGTCGCCGCGCTCGTACGGACGCTGGAGCTCGACGAAGAAGCGGTCAGGTCCGAAGGCGCGCGCCAGTCGCGCAGCACCGTTCGGATTACGCACGGCGACGCCGCGCCGCGCACAACCGGAAAGGCAGACGAGCCCGTCGTTCAGCTCCTCCAGCAGACGTTGATCGAGCGCGGGGTCCGCAGCCGGCTGGCTCTCCCTTCCTTCTGGTCGCGTGTGCGCATGGGCAGCAGTGATCAGCCGGCAGAGGTTCGCGTAGCCCTTCGCCGTCTCGACCAGGAGGGTGACGTGCGAGCGATCGGCGAGTGTCAGCTCGGCGCCGGTGATTGGACGCACGCCGAAATGCTTGGCCGCGTGCGCGAACTCGAGCGAGCCGTAGACGCCGTCGTGGTCCGTAAGCGCCAGCGCGGGATAGCCGAGCTCGGCCGCGCTGACGGCGAGCTCTTCCGGCAGCGAAGCCCCGTCGAGGAACGAGTACGACGAATGGGCGTGCAGCTCGACGTACGGGACGGAGGTGGTTGGTGTGCGTCGGGGGAACCTCCCGGTTCCCCCGAACCCCCTCCCCTGGTCCGCTTCGCGGACAGGCGGCTCCACCGCCTCTTTTTTCCGAGTTCGATGAGGGAACTCGGGCTGCAGCTCGATCGTCATACTCGCCCGCAATGCCAGGAGTCGTGCACAGGCCCGGCGAGGGTGAGGCGCTCTTCGACGGCCGGATCGTCATCAAGGCCGACTTCGACGAGCTCTGCATCACCGAGTCGCTCTTTCCGGACGCTCGCCCTGGAGCCGATCCGCACTTCCACCGGCAGCACGCGGACTCGTTCTACGTCCTCGAAGGCGGGCTCGCGGTCCTCGTCGACGACGAGGAGAAGATTCTGTCCCCGGGCACGTGCGTCTGCGCTCCGCCGGAGGTCGTGCACGGCTTCAGGAGCACTTCTCCTGCGCGTTTCCTGAACTTCCACACGCCGGACGGGGGCTTCGCGCGGAATCTCCAAAAGCGAGATCGCGGCGAGCCCGGCGGCTTCGACAGCATCGATGCACCGCCGGGCAGTGGCCGCTCCGGATCGGAAGCCGTCTTCCTCCTTCCCGGAGAGGGAGAACGTCTCGAGGGCAAGAACCGGATCGCGACGATCAAGATCGGCTGCAAGGAGCTGTCGCTGATCGAGTTCGAGCTCGAGCCCGGCTTCGCAGGGCCGGACCCGCACACCCATGACGATCACGTCGACTCGTTCTACGTGCTCGAAGGCGAGCCCGAGTTCGTCGTCGACGACGACCACGTTCGCCTCGGAGCCGGCTCGTACGTCGCCGCACCGGTCGGCGTTGTGCACACGTTTGCGAACCCGGGCCCGGACCGCGCGCGCCTGCTCAACGTTCACACGCCGAGCCGTGGCTTTCACGAGTCCTTGCGACGGATGAGCTGAATGACCGCGGAACTCGTCCACCTCACGGTCGTGCCGAACGCCTACGAAGCAGAACTGCTCTGCGCTCTTCTGCGAACCGAAGGGCTCACATGCGATCTGCGGGCGACGAACCTCGGCGTCGGGATGATGGACGGCTTGCCGGGCGGTGGCCCGAAGGAGATCGTCGTCGCAGAACAGGATCTCGCCAGAGCTCAGGAAATCATGGCTGCATCCCGCGACTAACCTCGCGAGCCCTCGACAAAAACAGCGTTCATGCCCCCCGCTGCGTGAACCAACAGGCTTTTTCCTCGTCGCGAAAGACAACGGCGTTCTCCCCTGACTGCAACACGACCTCGAAGTAGCGCCGGGACA
>WNGO01002063.1_pt1 | contig 12921 bp, 8 predicted proteins | sample 5400511 | NCBI WGS metagenome assembly WNGO01 (sample SAMN13153380, study PRJNA577476) | soil metagenome | isolation source: 20 cm soil or saprolite under Garry oak tree replicate 2 | place: USA:California | collected 2016-06-15
TTCGCAACGCATCCAGACCATCCTGGACGAATTGGGCTGGGAAGAGGCCAGCATGGATCAGGCAAACCTCGTGATCCTGAATACGTGCAGCGTGCGTAAAGCTCCGGAGGAAAAAGCGCACAACCAGCTCGCACAGCTTAAACACGCCAAGTTGAAGCGCAGTGATCTCCTTGTGGCATTGATGGGCTGCATGATCGGCAACCAGAAGACTATCGATGAATTGGGTAAACGCTATCCACATATTGATCTTTTCATGAAAGTAGAACAGGCAGATATTCTCCCCCGTTTCCTCGAAGAGCGGTGGACCCCTATTTCAGGTGCGGGTTGCCTCGACATTGAATATATGCCCGACGATGACGATCAAGATACTCAGACTCAGGCCTTTACCAGCGCACCAATCGTTCCAACCTTCGCTACCTCAACGAATACCGTTGGGAAGCGTACGGTCCTACCAATGGCGATCACCCCCAAACCAGGTGAGCGCACCGCTCACTATCCCACCAAAATCGCGCCAGCCACCGTCAGTCCCACTGCCTGGCTCCCGGTCATCCTGGGCTGCAATAAGGTCTGTACCTATTGCATTGTACCTTACCGGCGCGGTCGTGAGCGCAGCCGTCCTGTAGAAGAACTCGTGGTTGAGTCGCGTTCACTGGTCTCTAAAGGCGCAAAGGAACTGACCTTGTTGGGACAAACTGTCGAGGCCTATGGACTCGATTTACCGGATAAACCAGACCTTGCCTACCTGATGAGTCAATTGAGCGAGATCGATGGCTTGGAGCGCATCCGCTTCATGACCTCTTATCCACGCCATATGACCGATAGCATGATCGAACGTATGGCCAACCTGCCCAAAGTCTGCGAACACCTGAATATTCCCGTTCAGGCCGGTGATGACGCTCTGCTCAAACGTATGAAGCGCGGCTATACACTTGACGAGTACCGCGAAAAGATTCAACGCGTACGAGAATTATGGCCCAATATTACGCTCTCTACTGACGTGATCGTGGGTTTTTGTGGAGAGACCGAGCAAGAGTTCCAGCATACGCTCGACCTGCTCAAAGAGGTCCGCTTCGATGTGGTTCACGTCGCTGCCTATTCTGTTCGCCCTGGTACAGTCGCCGCCCGTTGGGATGACGACGTTCCACTGGCAGAAAAGAAGCGCAGGCTGCATGCCGTTGAAGAGGCACAATCCGCAATTGCCCTGGAAATAAACCAGCAGTATATTGGCAAAATTGAAGAGGTGCTAGTCGAAGAAGAAAACAGCACGCATGGACGCCAACAATGGAAAGGACGCAACCGGGCCAATAAACTGGTATTCTTTCCCCAGCCAGATGCACAGCAAGCAGCAAACAGCAGTATTCAAACAGGTGATCTGGTTAAGGTAAGAATCGAGCGCACGACTGCCTGGTCATTGCAGGGTTGCGCAGTTGCGGTATAATAGGCAGACTATCAACACGATGATGGAGGAGGCGTTTGATGACGCAAGCACAATCTTCTGAAGAAAAAGCACAACTGAAAGTTCAATGGACTCGCTTGGCTATTGATCAGGCATTGGCAAGCCAGTGGGAAGAGGCTGTCACAACCAATCGCAATATCCTGAATATCTTTCCAAACGACGCAGAGGCCTATAACCGCCTGGGAAAGGCCCTTAGCGAACTAGGCCGATATTCAGAAGCCAGGCAGGCCTATAACCAGACCTTGAAATACAGCCCGAACAACACCATAGCCAAAAAGAATTTAGATCGGCTCTCATTACTGCAGGAAGAACCAGTAACAACGCCTGCCGGCTTAGAGCGCATTGATCCCCGCCTCTTCATCGAAGAAACCGGCAAAACAGGGACAACCGATCTGATCAACATCGCGCCAGCCTCTGTTCTTGCCAAGGTTGGAGTCGGCGACAAAGTACAGTTGTATGTCAGTGGTCACACCATTTTCGCTCGTATTGCGACAGGAGAAGACATCGGTCAGATAGAGCCCCGCCTTTCCAACCGCCTCATTAACTTCATGGAAGGTGGCAATCGCTATGCAGCGGCCATCCTGGCAATGGAACCTGGTCTCGTCCGTCTGATTATTCGCGAAGAATATCAACATCCCAGTATGTTCGGCAAAGTCAGCTTCCCATCACAGGGTGGAGGAGACATGATCCGCGCATATACCAAAGATACCATGGTACGCTATGACCGCGGCGATGATGAAGACGAACTGGGCAACGAAGACGAATATTACGACGGCGGAGATAAAAGCGACGAACTAACCGAAGTCGACTTCGAAGGCACTATCGAACCCGAAGAATAAAAGGAGCAACCAATGAACAAAACCAAAAAAGTAGCCTGGCACAAACACCTTGTGCGAGCAAAAAAGAACAAAGAAAAGCGCCTGGCGCAAAAGGCCAGTGGAGCCCCAACTTCCACAACAACAGCGCGGCGATAAACGCCGCGCTACCTTATTACTGGCTTGTGAAAGATGAGTAGCGCATCTTCCCCGACATCCTCAGCCTCGGTACGTAACATACTTACCTTGCTCGCCTCGCGCGATGCCCACCTGGCAGCAGGAGCAGGAGGGTTGGAACGTCGGGTCACTTGGTCCTGTCGTATGCGTGCACGTCTACCCGCCTTTGAAAGCGTGCATGGAGGGGAACTTGCTCTCCTCGCGCTCTCTCAGTTGCGCAGGCTCGATGAATCGCTCCCCCATCTTCTCAAAAGCCTGCAACAGGAGGGCGTAGCAGCGGTAGCCGTAGCGGCTCCATCTGTCGAAGCCCTTGGAGAAGAAGCCTGCACACTCGCGAACCAGCTCAACCTCCCCTTGATTGTCCTCCCATCATCAGCGTCACTTGAAGTGATTGAGCGCGAAGTGATCACCTTCGTAGTAAGTTTTCGTGGCGAGATCGAACGAAAAGCCACAGAAATCTCTCATCAACTCATGCAACTAAGCATCCAGGGGGCAGGGATACAGGGCATATGCGAACAACTTGCCAATCGTTGCAACAAATGGGTCGTCGTGCAGGATGCCGACCACCACACCCGTCTCCAGGCAGCTCCAGCTGATACCGGTATGCTCTTCCTGCCAGCACCGCTAGATGAAGAGCTTCTCTGGCAACAGGGTCTCACTCAGATTATTGCCCCCATTCTTTTACGTCACGAAGTTGTCGGTTATCTCTCATTGATCGGGAACGACGGCGATTTCGATTACCTGGAACGCATCATACTGGGACAGGTCGTGCCAATCCTCGCGCTGGAATTCGCGCGCGAAAAAGAGCGCAGCGACGTCGAGAGCCGCTATCAACTTGAAGCCTTCATGGACGTGCTGCAGGGTAACTATCAGCAGCCGGAAGAAATGCTGGTTCGCGCACGCCTGCTCGGCTTTGATCTCACTACATCGCAGATCGTCACCATCTTTGAGATCCACGACGCTGAGCCAGAATATCCATCTGGCAGTCCCCAGGCTCAATGGGGTAGAAGAGTTCGTGACGAACTTCTCCTGGCATGGCCTTCATGCTGGGTATTACACGAGGCCCGCCGTGTAACAGCCATACTTCCACTTGCCGCTGCTGACAACAATAGCCCTCACAGCGAAAGCGACATTGAAAACACTCTTGTTACTCGCCTGGAACGCCTACAAGCGCGTCTACAGCAAAACAAAAACACAGTATTACCAGTGTTTTCAATTGGCCTCGGGCGTACCGCAAAGAATGTACAGGCTATCCCTCAATCCTTTCGCCAGGCACAACAAGCCCTTGAGATTGGTAGGCGCCTCTTCGGGGAGAACAAGATCCACTCATTTGCCCACCTTGGCGTCTACCGTCTCCTCTTCCTGCTCGACGGACAGAGCGAACTCAACGATTTTTATCAAGAGACACTCGGCCCCTTGCTCAACGCCGATACCCGAAATGACGGTACCCTGCTCGACACACTCGAAGGATACTTTCACTGCAACGGGAATCTCAGCGAGACAGCCCGCATCATGCATTTACACCGCAACTCCTTGTTATACCGTCTGGGCAGAATAGAGGAGATATTGGGGCAGTCACTGGATGATCCCGAGCTGAGACTGTCGCTACAGATCGCCATGAAAATACGCCATCTGCTACCGTAACCTTTTTCTTGATCATGTGATCCTATAGCTGGTCGATTTGCCCACGTACCGTTCGTCAATATTGTAGAGACGCTACATTTCTTGCGGAAAAGACTACCAAAGGGAGGAGATACCAGTGCGTTATATGTTGTTAATCTATGGAAGTGAAGCGGATACTTCCGGGATGACCCCGGAGGAGCGCATCGCGCTGATGCAGGCTCATGCAGCATTTGCGAACGAAGCGCAGCAGCGCGGCCTCTTGACTGGTGGAGCACCACTGCAGTCAACCAGCACCGCGACAACCGTTCGTGTCCGCAACGGCAAAACGCTGATCACTGACGGTCCATTCGCCGAAACGAAGGAACAACTCGCGGGCACGTACGTCCTGAATTGTAAAGACCTTGATGAAGCTATTACGATGGCCACTAAGATTCCCGATGCGCTACATGGCTCCGTCGAAATCCGCCCGGTCCTGGAACTGTAACTCACGCTATGGACTGCATTCCCATTCTCTTACTGCGCCGTCGCTCTACGAACTTCGTTGCCCATTGGTACAAGAAGATGAACAGCGTGAGCCATAGCGCCCCGGAGAGATAGCCTGCCAGCACATCGCCGAGCCAGTGCTCGCCTTGAAACACCCGTGAATAGCCCATCAGCAGTATATTGAGCACGGCAAACACCTGGAAGGGTAGCAGCACCCAGTGATACTTCCACGTGCGTACGGGCCTGGTGAAACTCAAATACAGTAGTGAGCCGTAAAAGACCATCATGTGGCAGGCATGGCCGGAGGGAAAGCTATTATACAGCAGGGGAACATCGACATGAACCAACGTTGGCGAGGGACGCGGCCGCAACACATAATTCCCAATGATTGTATCGAGGCCATTGCCGACCCCCACCGTTAGCGCCAAAAACGCTGCCTGCAAATACCACCCCATCAGTAGTATCGCGGCACATATAATGCCGAGAACGACCCCCGTAGGCGTCGGATTATTGAACGTACCGACAAAAACGAGTACTGAGATGACCCATGGCCAGTAGTGCACGTGTTGCACAGCCTGGCTGAATGTCACTTCAATCGGCCAGGGGCCAGGATGGTTATGCGTTAGCACCGAGGCAGTGATGAGCGTGACCAAACCAATTACCCAGAGCGCAATAGCCACGCCTCTCAAGATGCGACTCTTTCTCCCATGGACATGGCCCGTCTCTCCTGCAGAGCTCCGTTTATGCGCATTCTGTAGCGAAGTTGAACTGTCCATATATGTACTCCTCTCCATATCATGATTTCGGGATGATTACACGAGCCAGGGGCTCCCGGTATGTACCGTATGATCGCAGTACCTCTCCACTCACCCACCATAAACACCTCTAAACATCAAGCATGGGAAAGAGCTCGCACATCCTGGCCAACATACAGAACCACCAGAATCAGCGCGGCGATGACCAGGCGGGTGATGGGTGCGATGCTGCTAACTAACCCGGGTTCCAGGAGTTCAAACGCCCCTATTCCCAGGCTGAGCAGCTCAAGGAGGGTGCATCGTTGGCGCGCCCATGGCTTGAGCGTCCATAATCCCCAGGCAATCACAGGCGACGCCAACGCTACGACCAATGCAACTCCCGCAGCAAAACCTGTAAAAATGGAGATACCGCTCACTATGACGGGGTGCCCCGGTGCCAAAAGTTCTGCGATCAGAATCAGGCTGAAATACAGCCCTGATAGACATTGAACAATCAAAAGAACGACAATGGCAATAATCTTAGGCCGGAGCCTGCCCGATAGCGTATCTTGCATATTCTCCCCTTTTCTCCTCTTCATAGAAACAACAGGAACGTTTGCAAGAGAAAGAACCCTCGGCGGGCACGCTTCGACCCATACCGTTCCACTCTTGTTTCTCATGTGAATGAGTATAGAAGCTCACGTAAAGTCTGTCATGATCCAAAAGCTCCACTTTTCACAGTGTCTCTCTACTACTTTGTAGCCATGAGATTGCGCTCTATATATGGGGAGGAGTAGACAACAATGACCCTCTCAATGCTACCCAGGTAGCATGACATCCCCCCCTTGTCCTCCTTACACTGACAGTATACAATGATTTATCTGAGCAATCAATTGAAAGGAAGGACTCATGCTCATCGCATCTTCCCAAAGCAGCAAACGCAAGAAGCATAAAAGGGCCCGCCTGGTAATTAACCCGAGGGACGGGCAGAATGTGACAAACATTACCGCTAAGATCGCTGTGCTATCAGCTGCCGGTTGGAAAACCGATATTGCCCTGAAAGAGTATGGTGGACAGAGTGTGGAATTAGCTACTCGGGCAGCTGAAGAAGGGTACGACCTGGTGCTGGGTTATGGCGGCGATGGAACCTTGAATCAAGTGCTTAATGGTGCCATGAATGTCAAAGGATGCCGCAGCGTCCTTGGCGTTATTCCCGGCGGCACTGCTAATGTCTGGGCAACCGAAATTGGTGTGCCTCATGATCCGCTGAAAGCCGTTCTTGCCGTTCTTGAGAGCGAAGCACGCACAATAGATATTGGCTATGTCGAGGTGCAGGGACTATCATTGCCTGCAGTAGACCAGCACAATCAGGATGAGAAACTCGGTCAGAAAAGCCGGAAAGCAAAGAAGAAGGGCGCGAAACTAAAGGCGTTGCACCACTTCTTGCTCATGGCCGGTCTGGGTCTCGATGCCGCAATTATGGAACACTCTTCCGATGCCCTCAAGCACCGCTTTGGACCTTTAGCTGTGGGACTATCCGTTGTCGAAGAGCTGCCTGCACTACACCCTTTTCCGGTAGAGATACGGATAGGTGACTCCAGGCAGCATGGGAACCTGGTCTGGAAAGGCGAGGCCTTACAAATTGTTATAGGCAATACACGCAGCTACGCCAATCTCGTTCAGATCACGCCTGATGCCTATCTCGATGATGGGATGATCGATGTCTGCGTGATCAAGCCAGGCGACCCACTGACAGGCATAGAGCAGATCAGCTCGCTCTTGTTCCGGCACAAGCCTGATCACGTGACGACCGAGCACTTCCATGGCTCCAGTACCGTGATCAGTGTCCCGGCCTCAATCGAGCTCCAGTTGGACGGCAGCCCGATGCAGCTCAAAGACTATCTGAACAAAACGGATCGTCAAGCCCTTCGCAAGGCTAGCAATGATCAAGAGGTAATGGTCAATTACCGTTTTGCTGCCCTGCCCCGTGCCATACAGATAGCAATCCCTAGCGCATATCATGGTGGCTTGTTTAGCCAACCGCCCGCGGAAGAACCGCACCCGGAGGCATCGCAGCAGAGAAACGGGCCTCATGGGCATGTCCAGGACCATCCAGGAGAGAGTGCGCAACGGGAATCGCCAGAGCGGATCAGTTCCTTATTGGAGCAAGGGCACCGTGTAACCGTGACGGGTGTGCTTCCACAGCCGGACGATGAACATCGCTACATTATCGCGGGTACAGTCCTGAAACGGAACGGCGGAGATAGCCAACCCGTTGCCGTACAGGTGATCGATCATGCGTGCATCCTTAGATATACGGGTGAGCAAGTTGCCCCTGCGGCTTTTCAGGATTTGCACGAAGGCGCCGCAATTGTTGTAGTGGGCAAGAAGAGTAAACGTAATGTCATTCTGGCAACGCACGTTCTAATCTAGGAGGAAGGCGATGGACTCAGAGTCAGAGACAATACGCGATAAATCGCTCGAGGCGGCGCTAGTCGTTGAAAAGGACATCAAACCCCTTGAAAAGTTGTTCATCAAATGCAAAGAGGACTGGATTCACCACCTGGCACAGGCACTTGCATTTAGCCTGCTGACGATCCTTGTGCCCATTACTGTCCTGCTCCTGGTCACCTTTGGCGCGATTTCGTGGTGGCTGGATGCGCCGACCCAGCACATGTTGACCATGCGGCTTGAAAACATCATGCCAGCGCCGTTTTCAGCGCCGGCAACGGAGATGTTCAGCAAAGCGTTCAATGCGTATTCTCATGCCTCGATCCTTGCAGAGTTCATTATAGTTGCGCTGGCGATTCTGTTCGGCTCCTTCTTCTTTTCCCTGCTGGAGTTGTGCTTCGATGTGATCTATCACCTCCAGCCACGCCCGATGCTTCGCAGGCATATCGTAGCGATTGGCATGCTCTTCTTGTTCATCGCGCTCACATCGATCCTCATCGTGGCGTCAGTTGCGCCAACTATTTTCCTGACGCTTCTGTTTCCCGTTCAAGTGAGCTCCATTCATAATAGTGTGTTTCTGGATATTTCCAGCTATATAGGCAGTATTGTCATCTCGCTAGTCCTGTTTCAGGCTATCTATGTCATGGTTCCCCACCGGCATATTACGTTCAGGACGCTCGGTCATCATATAGGCAAGAGTTGGCGTGGCGCGCTCGTTTCAACAGCAGTGATGCAGCTCTTCCTGGTGCTCTTTCCAATCTACGCCACACTCTTCATGAATAACTACATCGGAGAGGTCGGATTTGTACTGATTCTACTGCTATTCTTCTATATCTTCATGCTCATTCTGTTGCTGGGCGCTGAGATCAACGCCTTCTTCGCCGAGGGTATTCGTGTCCCCCAGAGCGACCTCATCACCGAGGCCAGCAAAGGAGGCTATCGAAACAGCACAGAACTGACACTTAAATTTCCAGGTACGAGCAACAATCCGTAGTGCATTTCCAATGAGGTTTGTTTCACTTGTTTCATTTGTTTCATTTGTTTCACTTGTTTCACTTGTTTCACTTGTATCGCTGTGGCACTTAAACGCTTTTCATACTTACTGAATTGGCCCTGGTACCTGCTTGCTGAGGACTGACGGAGAGGCAAGATCAACAGAGAACGGCCGCAAATGTAGTGCGAACTGAAATGGTTCGCAATGTAACTCGTACTGCGGCAGCACGCCAGGGCCACAACTTGCAGACCCTATGCCATTTTGGCGATAGTCCAGATGCCAGATGAGCTGGCCCGAATCGCTCAATTCATACGTGTGCCTGGCCTTTTCCAACTGGTCCACGGTATAGCGGTGGATACTAAAGTTCATTTCTGGCATCCCAATGGCGAGTAGCCCGATTCCTCGACTATTCGCCACACTTGTCCATTTCACCTCAGTGCGGTTGCCGTTCTCCTGGGGGAACGTATACGGGGTAAACAACCCGTCGACCGATTTCGTATACACACCCACCCGATTTGCCTGCCTGGTATCGGCATACGATTCACCCGGTCCACGACCATACCAGGTGACATATTCGAACTGTTTTGGAATGCGCAGTTCCAGGCCAATTCTGGGCAGCGTTTTGGGTCCGCCTTTCGCCGGGACACCTTTCACCGAGAGTATAACGTCACCAGTGCCATATACCGTATATTCATAGATACATGACACACCCCAACTCTTGATAGGCGGTGCAACACGTGCCGACACCTCCACTTTCACCGCTCGCCCTCCTTCGATGACCTCCCAAGAGACGCGGTCAATGCGATGTTTGAGCCAATGTAACCCAAACGACTTCCATTCCCCGGCGACATCGCCAAATCCGCGGTCATTGTCCGTCGTCGCCCGCCAGAATGCAAGACGTGGCCCCTCCTCCATCAGCTGTACCCCTTCATACAGCCAGGATGAGATCACGCCGTATACGGTATTGAAGCGCACTTCCACGGCCGGCCCTTGAATGACCAGGGACGTTTCCTCGACACGACACTGGAGTGTTGGCATTGATTGAAGCGCTCCAGGCCTTGCTGGACCTGCTGACGCCACCAGAAATTGTGCATTAGCGACTTCGTGCCCCCGTTTGGCCCAGCGCGTATCAAACGCCAGGGTAAAATCCATGTTGAGCCAGTAATCCCACCCGGTGGGGTCTTCGGGAAGGGCAAATGGTATCTGGACGGTTGTGAAGCCCTGTGCCGGAATGTCGGGCAGGTGCAACGCTCCTTGCTGGACGAGTATACCTTCCTTTGTTAAGGACCACGAACAGGCTAAGTGGTTCAGCGTAATGAAGTCGTAACGGTTGTGGATGCGGACCAGTCCGCCGGCCACATCCAGCATCTCTACCTTCACCGGCTCGATGGTCTTTTTGTATTCGAGAAGCCCTGGTGAAGGCACACGGTCTGCGGAAACCAGGCCATCAATCACAAAGTTCCCATCATTGGGCTCGTCACCGAAATCGCCACCATACGCAAAGTATTCCTGGCCTTCGGCCGTCCGCTGGCGAATGCCGTGATCGCACCACTCCCAGACGCACCCACCCTGCAGTCGACGATACTTGTACATCGTATCCCAATATTCGGTCAAACCACCTGGACCATTGCCCATAGCGTGAGCGTATTCGCAAAGGATGTGCGGTTTCTCAAGGTCGGTTCGCTCTCCCAGTTTCACGAGATTCTCAATCGATGTGTACATCGTGCTAAAGACATCGGTCACTTTTGCTTCTCTATCGGCCTCGTAGTGAATGAGCCGGGTTGGATCGTGCATGCGAATCCAGGCAGCCATCGCCTCGTGATTGCGGCCAAAGAATGACTCGTTGCCAAGTGACCACATGATCACGCAGGCATGATTCTTATCACACTCAACCATACGGGCGGCTCTTTCAACGTAGGCCGCCTCCCACTGAGGGTTGTCACTGGTCCATTGCGCGGCAGCCTTTGCGATGGCTGCAAGATTGCGCTCTCTGTTTGGGAGATCGTGCAGGAAGGTTTTTGGATCCACCGTGGCGGAGCCGAACCCGTGGCACTCCAGGTCGGCTTCGTCTATTACATACAGCCCGTATTCGTCACACAGGTCCAAAAACCGAGGGTCGTTGGGATAGTGCGAAGTCCGAACCGTATTGATGTTATGTTGCTTCATTAACACCACATCTTGCACCATGGCTGGGTAGGGCACGGCCTTGCCGAGGTCGGGGTGGTGATCGTGACGGTTCACACCTTTCAACTTGATCGCAGCGCCGTTGACCACAAAGACGCCATCCTTCAACTCGATAGCGCGAAACCCAACGCGCTGGGGGACTACTTCGACCACATTGCCATCGTCATCGTACACAGTTACCAGCAAACGGTACAGATACGGGTCTTCAGCGGACCAGTTTCGCGGCGCTTTGAGGTCCGATTGAAAATCCAGGAAGACATCTGCGCCTGGTGCCGCAGTAAAGGTTCGCTCCGTCACTTCAAGGTGTACGGGCTGGTCTTGCTCGTCCAAAAGATTGATGGTCACCTTGCCAGAGTTGGTGGTCTCTGTCCATGTATTGGTGAGAGTGAGCTGGACTGACAAACGTGCATCAAGATAGTCTGCATCAAACTGGGTCTTCACGGACACATCAGCGGCATGCACTTTCGGCCGGGACAACAGGTATACGTCACGGAAAATACCACTGAGCCACCACTGATCCTGATCTTCAAGGTAGCTCCCATCTGACCACTGATACACGCGAACCGCGATGTGATTGATTCCGGGGCGCAGGTAGTGAGAGACGTCGAATTCTGTTGGCAGACGACTGCCCTGACTGTACCCGACCTCTGCTCCGTTGATCCAGACGTGGAATGCGCTATCCACCCCTTCAAAGCGCAGGGTCACATAGCGATTCACCCACTCATCGGGAACATGAAACGTTCGCCTGTAACATCCTGTCGGATTCTCTGTAGGCACGTGGGGTGGATCAACAGGAAAGGGATAGTCAATATTCGTGTAATGGGGATGCCCATAGCCGTGCATCTGCCAGCTTGAAGGGACCTGCAAATCATCCCATTGCCCCACATCAAAGGAGTCCTCATAGAAACCTTGAGGTGCCTCTGCAGGAGATGGGTAGTAGGAAAACTTCCAGAGGCCGTTGAGGAGTTTGAAAAACGGTGAATTCCCGCGTTCAAATGACAGGGCCGCCTTTGTCTCAGCGTAGGGTACGAAATATGAACGGCCGACAAGGCGATTCTTCTGAAGACACTTTTGTGTCTCCCAGTCCGGTATGTCGGGGTCACCAGTGCGTTGATAATTGACAGTGATACCATTGGCATGCAGGCCGCCTTCAGACCGCTCTGTCATATCTTACTTCTCTCTTTCCTGCTCCAATTTTCCGTAGCAAATGGGTGCAGGCACCCACTCACCAGGAATTTTGTTGTTACTGTTTCATCCGTAGGTGCCTCAAGGCCGAAGCCTTTTTGGTCTTACCCCGCGTCCGCAGTCAAGTTAACGTCCGCGTCCGAGCCAGTACCGCTGACGACTTGATCTACCAGCCCGATCAAGCGAAGGGCTTCAGACAGGATACACAGCCCGGCATTGTGGTCACGATCCTGCGGAAATTGGTAGTAGGCACAGGTGGCATTTTGGCAGAGGAAGACGCGATCAGACAACTGCATGTCCTCCCACTTCCAGCCACAGCGATGACACGTCTTGCTGGAGGGAAAGAAGCGGCCCACCCTGATGACCTGCCCGCCATGTTGCTCGACTTTGTTCGTGAGCAGCGTGAGCAGTTTGCCGAGCGAAGCATCAGAGAACGAGCGAGCCAACCGCCGGTTCTTGAGCAATCCCTTGAGGTTGAGATCCTCCACCCCAATGATCCCATAACAGTCGGCGATCCTGGTCGTCATCTTGTGGAGCACATCATCTCTCATGCAGGTGATGCGATAATGGAGCCGTGCGACCTGACGACGGGCTTTTTCCCGGTTCTTTGATCCCAGTTTCCTGCGATGCAGTCGCTTGTTGGCCTGGCGCAGCTTCTTGAGCGCAGTCGTGAGGAACTTTTGATTCTCAAATCCCTCACCAGTGCTCAACGTTGCCAAGCGGTTCAGGCCCACATCGATGCCAACTGCTCCTTTCCTATTCTCTGCGAGTTCATCTGGAATTTCAACCGTGAGACTCACAAACCACCAGTCAGCCGTT
>WNGO01003356.1_pt1 | contig 12921 bp, 9 predicted proteins | sample 5400511 | NCBI WGS metagenome assembly WNGO01 (sample SAMN13153380, study PRJNA577476) | soil metagenome | isolation source: 20 cm soil or saprolite under Garry oak tree replicate 2 | place: USA:California | collected 2016-06-15
CGAGATCGGGTTTCGTGTCAACCAGGCGCTGCCCGCGCGTGCGACGCCCTACAGCCGCGACGAGGTGCTCGCTGCGGCGTCGCTGCATCCGACAATCGAGGTCGTCGATTCACGCTATCAGGATTTCCGCTCGCTCGACCGGCTGCAGGTGCTGGCCGACAATTTTTCCAACGGCGCGCGGGTTTATGGGGCGGGGGCATCGGGTGGGCAGGGGAGGGATCTGGTGCATCCGCCGATTGCCGTCACCGTCGATGGCAAGCCGTTCGCGGACTGCACCGGTTTGCGCGCCGGCGACCCAATCGGTCTCTTCGTCGAACTGGTGAACTTTGTCGCGAATAAGCGCGGCGGCGTGCGGGCCGGCAGTTTTGTGACGACGGGAACGCATACCGGCCTGGTGTTTACCGAGCCGGGGGTGACGATCCGGGCGGAGTACGGTCCGCTCGGCCGCGTCGAGGTGTCGTTCCCGCCTTAGGGTGCCGTGCAGCGGGCCGTGCCGCCCGGGCTGAGACGGAGGGCGCGACGCGTCAGGGAACGAGCGAGAGCTTGGCGCGGAAGAAATCGATTGCATCGCCAAGGCTGCGCGCGACCCGCAGCCGCTGGCGCCCGCTGAGCACAATGAATTCGGCCGGATGCGCGGAGGAGGCGGTTTTCACGATCGTATAGGCGGCGCTTTCATGGGTGTGGCGGAACACCGAAAAGAGCGCCTGTCCGTCGCGATGGTCGATCGCATAATCACGCCAGACGCCGCGTGCGACATTGCGGCTGTAGAGCCCGAGGAGCTGGTTCAGCTCGGAGCGCGTGAAGTACAGGGTGCGGCGCCCGCCTCGATAATCCCTGAGTGGCAGGACCGTCGCCTTGTTGCCGATCATCGCCCGGATTCATCCATCGCTGCTGGCGTAATTTTGACCATTTCCGCCCGGGCGTCCAGCCGTCTTACCGGCCCGCGCCGTCTGCCTTCTGCGCCAAGGCCTGCGACCGGTTGCCGCCGCCTCGCACCCGCCGACAGCGCGGTTTGCGTCGCTCCAGCCGAGCGGATATGGTGGCCGCGCGGTAATCAAACCGGTTCGGGGCGTGTGTGAGCGACATCTTTCGTGAAATTGACGAGGAGCTGCGCCGCGAAAATCTCCTCAAGCTCTGGTCGCGCTACGGGAAATACGTCATCGCCGTCGTCGTGCTTGTCCTGGTTGTGGCCGGGGCGATCGCGGCGTGGCGCAGCCACGAAGCTTCCGAACGGCGGGCCCAATCCGGGCGCTATTCGGCGGCCCTGGCGTTGGTACGGGAGGGTAAGACCGCAGATGCCTCGCGGCTGTTCGCAACGCTGGCTCAGGAGGGCGGCGGCTATGGCCTCTTGGCCTCCTTCGCGGAAGCCGAGATGGTCGCCAAGAACGGCGACCGGAAAGCGGCGATCGCGGCTTATGACCGGCTGGCGGCCTCGTCCGGCATCGACCGCGAGTTCCGCGATCTGGCAGTGCTGCTGTCGGTCACGCATGGGTTACCCGACGACGATCCGAAGGTTGCGACCGAACGCCTGCAGCGATTGACCGAGAACGGCAATCCGTGGCGCGCCAGCGCGCTCGAATTGACCGCCGCGGCAAAGCTGAAAGCGGGCGACCGCAACGGCGCGCTCGAAATCTACAAATCCCTGGCCGACGATCTGTCCGCGCCGCAACGGCTGCGGGCGCGAGCCGCCGAGATGGCGGCTGCTCTGGCTACGTAGCCGCCGCTCTGTCCGCCATTTCCGTGCAATGAACCGACGCGACTTCGCTGCGCTGCTGCTGTCGCTGACGCCCGCCGGCTGCGACTGGTTTAGCGACAAGAAACAGCCGCTCCCGGGTGAGCGGATCTCGGTGCTTGGTCTCGATACGACGTTCGATCCCGATCCACAGCTCGCCAGCATGCCGGTGACATTGCCGCCGCCCGCCGTCAATGCCGAATGGCCCGAGCCCGGCGGAAACCCGGCGCATTCGATGCTGCATCCGGCTTTACCGGACCGGATCGCACGGGCTTGGGAGACCGGCATCGGGGAGGGCGCCTCGCGCCGTACTCGCGTCCTCTCGCAGCCCGTAATCGCCCGCGGCCGGGTTTTCGCGATGGATGGTGGCGTGCAGGTCAGCGCGCTCGACGCCGGCACCGGCAGCCGGATCTGGCAGGTCGATCTGAAACCCGAGGGGATGCGCGGCAGCGCCTTCGGCGGCGGGCCGGCCTTCTGGAACGACCGTCTCTACGTCTCGACCGGCTATGCGCAGGTGCTGGCGCTCGATCCGGCCGACGGCAAGGTCATCTGGCGTCAGAACGTCACGGCGCCGGTACACAGCGCGCCGACCGTCGCCGAGGGCCGCGTCTTCGCCGTGACGATCGAGAACGAGCTCAACGCGCTGTCGACGGATGACGGGCGGAAGCTGTGGTCGCATAACGGCATCCCCGAGCCGGCAGGGTTGCTTGGCGGCGCCAGCCCGGCGGTTGAAGGCGAGGTCGTGATCCCGGCCTACACCTCGGGCGAGATCTTTGCGTTGCGGGTGGAGAACGGCCGCTCCGTGTGGTCGGACAGCCTCGCGTCGACGCGCAGCGTCAATGCCATCTCGGGGCTTGCCGATATTCGCGGCCGGCCCGTCATCGACCATGGCCGGGTATTTGCCATCAGCCATAGCGGCCGCATGGCCGCGATCGATCTGCGCAGCGGCGAGCGGGTCTGGGAGCAGGAAATCGCGAGCAGTCACAGCCCCTGGGTCGCCGGCGAGTTTGTCTTTGTGCTGGCGAACGACAACACGCTTGTCTGCCTCACGCGCAAGGACGGCAAGATCCGCTGGGTGCATCAGCTCAGGCGTTACGAGGACGAGAAGGCGAAATCGGATCCGATCCGCTGGGCCGGCCCGGTGCTCGGAGGAAACCGGCTGATCGCCCTCTCCTCCCTCGGCGAATTGGTGTCGGTCGCGCCGGATGGCGGGCAGCGGGTCGGCGGGCAGTCGCTGTCGGGCAGCGCTTTTCTCGGGCCGGTCATCGCCGAGAACGCACTTTACTTGCTGACCGACGACGCAAATCTCTCCGCCTATCGATAATTCGCGGCGGAGCCAATCCAGAATGAGCGTCACGGTCGCGATCATCGGGCGGCCGAATGTCGGCAAATCGACCCTGTTCAACCGGCTCGCCGGGCGCCCTCTGGCGCTGGTCGATGACACGCCGGGGGTCACCCGCGACCGCCGTGAAGGCGAGGGCCGGATCGCCGACCTCAGATTTCAGATGATCGATACCGCCGGGCTCGAGGAAGCCGCCCCGGAAACGTTGGGCGGCCGCATGCGGGCGCAGACCGAAAGCGCGCTCGCCGAGGCCGATGTTGCGCTGTTCATCATTGACGCACGCGCCGGGTTGACGCCGCTCGACCGAGATTTCGCGCGCTGGCTGCGGCGCGGCGGTAAGCCGGTCATCCTCGTCGCGAACAAGGCGGAGGGCCGGCAAGCAATCGCTCAGACCGACGAAGCCTATGCGCTCGGCCTCGGCGACCCGGTATCGCTTTCGGCACAGCATGGAGAGGGGCTCGCCGAGCTCTACGAACGATTGCAGCCCTATATCGCCGAAGCGGACGAAGCGGAGACGCCGGCGGAGGTCGCGGAAGAAAAGCCTCTGCAGCTCGCAATCGTCGGGCGCCCGAATGTCGGAAAATCGACACTGGTAAACCGCTTCCTCGGCGAGGACCGCATGTTGACGGGACCCGAGCCGGGGATCACCCGCGACGCCATCGCGATCGATTGGCGTTGGCGCGATCGCGCCATCCGGCTCGTCGATACCGCCGGGCTGCGCCGACGGTCGCGCGTAGAAGACCGGCTGGAGCGCCTGTCGAGCGCCGATACGCGGCGCGCCGTCGGGTTTGCCGGGACGGTCATCCTGGTGCTCGACGCGCTGCAGCCGCTCGAGCGCCAGGATCTGACGATCGCCAACATGGTGGCGGAGGAGGGGCGGGCCTTGGTGCTGGCCCTGAACAAATGGGACGCGGTCACCGAGCGCGAAGCCGTTCTGAAGCGGATGCGCGAGCGTCTGGAGACGGCACTGCCGCAATTGCAGGGTGTGCCGCTTGTACCGGTCTCGGGGCTGACCGGTCGTGCGCTGGATGCGCTGATGCAGGCGGTGTTCGCGGCCGATGCCGTGTGGAACCGACGCGTGCCGACCCCGGCGCTCAACCGTTGGCTCGCGAGGATCCAGGAGCGCCACCCGCCGCCGCTGGTCGGCGCTCGCCGGCTGCGGTTGCGCTACATGACGCAGGTCAATACCCGGCCGCCGAGCTTTGCGCTGTTTGCGTCAAGGCCGGGAGAGCTCCCGGAATCCTATCGCCGTTATCTGGTCAACGCGCTGCGGCAGGATTTTGATCTGCCCGGAACGCCGATCCGCATGATGCTGCGTAAGGGCGACAATCCTTACGCCGGGGATTGAAGCGACGCCTCGACGTCGCGGGACATGGGATGCCCGTTGTTGCAGACACGCCATTCCGGCAGGTGAACGCTTGCGACGGTGCCCTCGCCGGGCTTGCTGTCGAGCTCAATCGTGCCGCCATGCAGTTCGATCAATCGCTTCGTCAGCGGTAGCCCGAGCCCCACCCCGTCATGCTTGCGCGTCATGCTGTTGCTGATCTGTCCGAAAGGCGCCAAGGCGATCGGAATCTGGTCGGGCGACATCCCGATGCCGGTGTCCGCGACGCGGAAGGTGATGCCATGAGTTGCCCGGTGCTCGACACTCAGGTGAACCTTTCCGCCTGCCGCGGTAAATTTGACCGCATTGGAGAGCAGGTTGACGAGGATCTGGGTCAGCTTCGCGGGATCCGCGACGACCGGTGGGAGCCCGTCTTCCATCTTGCTGACGAACTCAATGTCGGCGCGGCGCGCCATGTCTTCGACGATCTTCGAGCCGAGCTCGACGACGTCCTCAATCGCGACGCGCTCTTCCGCCAACATCATGCGGTCGGCATCGGCCTTTGACACATCGAGGATGTCGGTGATGATCGCCAGCAGGTGACGGCCGCTGTCGCCGATGATGTTGGCATACTCGGCATATTTCTCGTCGAGCGGACCAAACATGCGGTCGCTCATCATGCCGGAAAAACCGATGATCGCATTGAGCGGCGTCCGCAATTCGTGACTCATATTGGCGAGGAACTCGGACTTGGCCCGGTTGGCGGCTTCCGCTGCCTCCTTTGCGGCGATCAAGTGTTCCTGGTTCCGGCGGATCTCCTCGAAAGCGCGGCTGGCGCGCAGGATGTACCGGATGCGGTGGTTGAGGACGAGCCAGTTCACTGGCTTTGGGATGAAATCTGTCGCGCCCGCATCGTAAGCGCGGGCAATCGACGGCACGTCGTCGAGGCTTGTCGCGACGACAATCGGGGTATACGCCGATTCCGGTCGGGAGCGCAGGATACGGCAGAGCTCATAGCCGTCCATGCGCGGCATGATGAGATCGACGAGCAGCAGGTCCGGCCGATGCTGCTCGTAAAGCCGGCAGCCTTCCTCACCGTCGGCCGCTTCGAAAACCGTGAAGCCGTCGGTCTTCAACGTCGCCCGCATCAGCGAGCGCACGACGGGATCGTCGTCGACGACGAGGATCGAGCCGGGCATCTCGGTCTTGTCCATCCGCAGCTCCAGCGCTCTGGAACGCAACGCTCGGCTCGCCCTAGGGCGAGCCCTGCGCCGGCCGGATATTGTTGACAGGGTTAGTGAATTTAGCGCTAACGCGCTATGCGAGACCGGTCAGACCACCCTTTGTTCGGCGCCCGCGAGCGCCTTCAGCTCATCGGTCGCCGCCGTCAGCTCGGTCTCGAGAGCGGCCAAAATCGCCTCGGACGGCAGGATGCCGTTATCGCGCGCCAGGGCCTCGATCTCTTCACAGCATTGTGACACGTGCCGGGCTCCAAGAGCGGCGGCGCTGGACTTCAGGCTGTGCGCCGCGCGCCAGACCGAGTCCGGGTCGGAGTCGCGGCTTTTGCTTCGCATCGTCGCGAGGAGAGGGCCGGAAATGGCGGCAAACTGCGACACCACCTGGCCGAGCATCGAGGAACCATCGTCATCCGAAATTCGTCGGATTCTGTCAACGGCAACCATGTCGAGCTTTGGGGCGTGGAATGATGGGGAGGGTTGCGATTTTTCGGGCGCGCTATTGTCGCTCGGAGCGGTCGACACTCCTGTGATGGGCGTCAGCCAGCGTCCGAGCATGTCGGCGATCTGCATTTCGTCGTAGGGTTTGACGAGGAAGTCGTCCATGCCCGCGTCTAGACAGCGCTCGCGGACTTCGGCGAGGGCGTGAGCCGTCAATGCGACAATGGGCGTACGCGAGTGCTCCGCATGATGGTCGCGCCGCATGACCCGCTCGATATCGCGAATGCGCCGGGTTGCATCGAAGCCGTCCATGATCGGCATCTCGCAATCCATCAGAATAAGATCGAAACTCTGTTCCGCAAACAGTTGGACCGCGGCCCGCCCGTTGGAGGCTGTGACCGCGGAACAGCCCATCTGCTTCAGGATGCCGCTCGCGACGTCCTGGTTGACCGCATTGTCCTCGACGACGAGAACGCGGGCGTCGAACTTAACCCGGGGTGCGGCTCCGCTCTTGCGGATATAAAACGAAGCGATCCCGTTCTCGCGCGAGCCGGAGGCGATCGATGCCAGGCAGTCGAACAATACCGAAGGCCTTGCAGGCTTTGTCAGCAGGGCAAACGCGCCGAGGTTTTCCAGGCTGTTATCGGCAACCGAGCCGTCGAGCCCCATCAGCAGAATCACTTCGGGCCGGCTTTCCTGCTGCTCGATCCTGACCTTGCGCGCGAGCTGTACGCCTTCGCATGCCAACCCTTTCACATCGATGATGACGACATCGAACGGCGTCTCCGTGGCTTTGGCCTGGGCTAATGCGGCCTCCGCCTGGGATGCCGATGAACAGATCAAGCTGTCGATGCGCCAACTCGTGAAATAGCGCGACATCACCTCCGCGCTGACCGCATTCGCATCCACCGTCAGAACCCGCAAGGGCCGATCGATCGCGCGCCGCGGCGCTGTCGCGGTGAGCCCGCTGTCGCAGCGCTCGAGACGCGTCGTGAACCAGAAGCGCGATCCCCGCCCGAGCTCGCTCTCGACGTCGATCTCGCCGCCCATCAGCGCGACGAGCTCTTTCACAATCGATAGACCGAGGCCGGTGCCGCCCTGGGAGCGGGTCATCGAGCGGTCGATCTGATGGAAAGACTCGAAGATCCGCGCGCGCTCATCCGGATCGATGCCGATGCCGGTGTCCTTCACCGAACATAGCAGCGTCGCGAATTCCGGCGTGCTGCCGGCGAACGAGACCTCGACCAGGATCTCGCCGCGCTCGGTGAACTTGATCGCGTTGCCGACCAGGTTGATCAGCACCTGCCGCAATCGCGCGGGGTCGCCGACCAGCCGGTGCGGCACGTCCTCGGCGACAAAATAGATGAATTCGATGCCCTTGCTCGTGCAGCGCTCGCCGAATAGGTCGGTAACTTCCGCGATCAGCTCGCGCGGATCGAAGTCCACTTTTGCCAGCTCGAAATGCCCGGCCTCGATCTTCGACAGGTCGAGAATGTCGTTGATGATGCCGAGCAGCGCCTGGCCCGATCCGACGAGGTTGTTGACGAGCTGGCGCTGGCGGTCGTTGAGCGGTGTCGTCGCGAGCAGGTTGGCGGTGCCGACGACGCCGTTCATCGGCGTGCGGATCTCGTGGCTCATCGTGGCGAGAAACTGCGATTTGGCGCGATTGGCAGCTTCGGCCTGCTGCCGCGCCTTGATCAATTCCTGTTCGGTGCGCTTGCGCTCGGCGATCTCGGCGGCGAGGCTCTGCGCCAGCTCAACCTGGCGTCCGGCAAAAGTCGCGACGAGCGCGACGACCATGATCAGCACGACAAAAATCGTGATCAGCGCCGCCAGGAACATCGGCGAGGTCGTCATATTGCCGAGCGGCGCATCTGCTGACGGGAAGAAGATCGAGGCCTGCATCGCCGTGTAATGCATGCCGGCGACCGCGAACCCCATGAAGGGCGCGGCGAGCGCGGTCGCGGCGATGCGCGACGGAACCGAGCCGTGAAAGCGGAAGCGGATACCGAGCGAGATGAAGGCAAGGCCGACCGCAACGACAATCGATACAGCGACGAGTCCCGGGTCGTAACGCAGCAATGCCTCGGGCTCCATTGCCGCCATTCCCGAGTAATGCATGAGGCCGATCGCGGCGCCCATCAAGACGCCGCCGACGGCCAACCGCTTAAAGCCTGGGTCGGTGCGCTGGCTGATGACGTGCAGTGCCACGCCGCTCGCGAGGATGCCCGGGATCATCGACAGCACGGTTCCGACCGGGGCGTAGGTCACGCCGCAGGGCAAGGAGAAGGCGAGCATGCCGATGAAGTGCATGCTCCAAATGCCGCCACCCATGGCCAGCGCCCCGGCGCTCGCCCAGGCCCAGCGGGCGCCGCGCGAGTTCGAGGCGACGATGCGTCCGGAAATCGACAGAGCGACAAACGCGGCGAGCGTCGCGACAACAATCGACAGCGCGACGAGGCCGACGTCGTAGGCACCGGTATGCGCCGTCGTCGGATCAATCTGGTCGTAAACCGGGAGGAAGCGCCAATCGAGATAAAGCATGCGCGGCCCGCGCTGTCGAACCAGCCGCAATGCTCACAACTATTCGTAAATACTTGCTAAACGAGCGGAATATGCGGTGTGACGTGATCAATCGAGCGGCGGCAGCCGGGGATGGCGCAGGGTATGCGGCAGGATGCCCCGGAGCCGAGGATCCTCGAACCGCAGCGGCCGCCGTGCGTAAACCGTAAATCCGGCCTGCTGGTAATAACCGAGTGCGCGCGGGTGGTCGAAGGTGCGGGTATGCACCCACAACCGGTCGATGGGGCGCGTCCAGGCGCGGTCGATCGCGGCCTGCAGCAGGAAAGGGCCGAGCTTACGGCCGATGAATTGCGGGATCAGGCCGAAATAGGCCAGCTCGGTCTCGCGCGGGTCGGCAGTGTCCAACTCGAAATAGCCGGCCGGCACGCCGCCGACATACAGGACGAAGATCTCGGTCGTATCTTTGGCGATCTGCGCCGCGAGCGCCTCGTCGTCGAGCAGCCGCCGCTCATACCACAACCACGGTGTCCCGACGGTTTCGTATAGGTAGCGATAGAACGAGACCGAGCAGTTCTCGGCTCGCATCAGCGCCAGCCTGGTGAGCGGCGCCGGGATCCGCGGCAGCACCGGCCGCGCATGCATCTCCAGATAGGTGATGACGTCGTCGATCTCGGCCATCGCGGACAGCGCTATGGTTTGGCCGGACCGGTCTCGACCGGCGTGTCGCCGGGGAGCCCCCATTCCGACCATGACCCGTCATAGACCGCGGCGCCTGGGTGTCCGATCAGGTGAGCCGCGAACGCGACCGCGCAGGCCGTCACGCCGGAGCCGCAACTCGTCACGATCGGGCGAGCGAGCACGATTCCGGCCTCGTCGAACAGATGCCGCAATTCGTCGGCGCTCCTGAGCTGTTTGGTTTGCGGATCGGTGACCCGGTCGAACGGCAGGTTGCGGCTTCCCGGGATGTGACCGCGCCGACGCCCCGGCCAAAGCTCGTCGGCGGTGCCCTCAAAGCGGCCGGTCGCGCGCGCGTCGACGACCTGTTCGCGACGGCTCGCGACGTTGGCGCGGACCTTCTCCTTGTCGCGCACGAGCTCCGGCCGGAAGCGCGCGGTGAACTGCCGCGGTGGGATGCCGGGTGCACTGGTTTCGAGCGGCCGGCCCTCGGCCATCCATTTCGGCAGCCCGCCATCGAGCAGCGCGACATTGTCGTGCCCGAACAGGCGCAGCATCCACCAGGCGCGGCCGGCCGATGATAGCCCCACCGTATCGTAGACGATGACCCGGTCATCATTGCCGATGCCGCGCTCCGCCATCTTCTGCGCAAAGCGCTCGGACGAGGGGATCATATGCGGGAGGCTGGTGCCGGGTTGCGCGACATCGTCGATGTCGAAGAACACGGCGCCGGGGATATGGCCGCGCTCGTAATTCTCGCGTGCGGTAGGCGTGACCCCGGGCTGCGTGTAGGACGAGTCAAGCACGCGGACATGCGGGTCGCCGAGATGCGCCGCGAGCCATTCAGTGCTGACCAGCGCCTCGGGATGGGCGTAAGGCATCGCGCTACTCCGCAAAGGCGATGTTGATGCGGCGGTTCTGCCGCCCTTTGTTCTCGATCTTGCCGATGATTACCGGCCCGATCTCCGCGGTGTTGCGGATGTGAGTTCCGCCGCAGGGCTGCAGATCGATTGGCATATCGACCCGATCAGCGCATTGAGCTGAGCTGCGATCTCTTCTTTGTCGAGGCTCGCTCCGGGTACGTCGAAATCGAGCCGGCCGCGCCCGTCCGACACCTGACCGCCGGTCACGGCGCCCGGCACCACCGCGCAGAGGAGATGCAGACAGGAATGCATGCGCATCAGCCGGTAGCGGCGCTCCCAATCGAGCTCGGCTGTGAGCTCCGTGCCTGGCGGCGGCAAAGGCGAGCCCGGGGCCGGGATGTGGATGACCTCGTCGAGGCCTTCGCCCTTTACCGCGTCGACAATCGCGATTGTCTCGCCGGAGGCGAGGCGCAACGTTCCCTTATCGCCCGGCTGGCCGCCGCCGGTCGGGTAGAACACCGTGCGGTCGAGCCGGACGCCCTTCTCGTCGGCAGCGACAACGCGCGCCGTGCAAGAGCGCGCATACGCATCATCGCGGAAAATCAGTTCGGTCATCCACCCGCCCCGTTGAGCCATGGCGGGGTCGGCAGGTTCTTCTCCTTCAGGAACGCCGGGTTGAACAGCTTTGATTGATAGCGGCTGCCGGAATCGGCGAGGATCGTCACGATCGTCTTGCCCGGCCCCAACTCCTTCGCCAAGCGGATCGCGCCGGCGACATTGATGCCGGTCGAGCCGCCGAGCACGAGGCCCTCTTCCTGCACGAGCTGGAACAGGATCGGCAGCATCTCCTCGTCGGTGATCTGGTATTGCCCGTCGGGCGCGAAGCCCTGGAGGTTGCCGGTTTCCCGGTTGTTGCCGATGCCCTCCGTAATCGAGTTGCCTTCCGGCTTGAATTCGCGGCGCGCATACCAGCCGTAAATGCCCGAGCCCATCGGGTCCGACAGGTAGATCTTCACATTCGGGTTGCGCTGCTTCAGCGCGATGCCGATCCCGGACAAGGTGCCGCCGGTGCCGACCGAGCAGACAAAACCGTCGACCTTGCCCTCGGTCTGCCGCCAGATCTCGGGGCCGGTCGTCTCATAATGGCCGCGCCGGTTGGCGAGATTGTCGAACTGGTTGGCCCAGATCGCGCCATTGGGCGCGGTGGCGGCGATCTCCTCGGCGAGCCGGCCGGAATATTTCGTGTAATGCATCGGGTTGGCGAGCGGGACCGCGGGAACCAGCCGCAAATCCGCGCCGCAGAGGCGCAGCATGTCCTTTTTTTCCTGGCTCTGCGTCTCGGGCATGACGATGACAGTGCGGTAGCCGCGGGCATTGCCAACCAGCGCCAAACCAATGCCGGTATTGCCGGCCGTCCCCTCGATGATGACGCCGCCAGGCTGCAGCAGGCCGCGCTCCTCGGCATCCTTGATGATGAAGAGCGCGGCGCGGTCCTTGACCGAGCCCCCCGGGTTGAGGAACTCGGCCTTGCCGAGGATCGTGCAGCCGGTCATCTCCGAGGCGCGGCGCAACTTGATCAGCGGCGTGTTGCCGACCGTGTCGATGAATCCTTCGCGGATGTCCATGCCTCGCCTCCTTCAAGGGCGCTGCGCCGTCATATGGGGTGGCCGCAACACTATCGGGCACCGCCAAGTGAGGGCAAGCCGCGGCTCACGATGAGTGCGGCTTTCCCTGACACGCTGGTTGGCTTAGAAGTCCCTGAAATTTGGAAGCAAAGGACATTGCCGGAATGGCCCAGGCGCGGGCGAGCGGGTTGTTCTCGATGGCTGAGACGGAGAGGTCGACCGGGTTGTGGCCGGCGCAGCTGCTGCGCACGGCTGTCCACCAGGGGCACGAGATCCAGTCGGCGGCGGCGATCGAGGACGACCAGATCCAGCCGGCGAGCCTCGATCTCCGGCTGGGCGAGGTTGCCTATCGGGTGCGGGCGAGCTTTCTGCCGGGGCCGGGCGCCAGCGTCGCCGACAAGCTCGACCGGCTGTCGATGCACCAGATGGATCTGACCGAGGGCGCGGTGCTCGAAAAGGACTGCGTCTACATCGTGCCGCTGCTCGAACATCTCGCGCTGAAAAAGCGGGTCTCGGCGCTTGCCAACCCGAAGAGCTCAATCGGGCGGCTCGATGTGTTCGCCCGCGTCATCACCGACCAGGGCAGCGAGTTCGACCGAATTCGCGAAGGCTATCGCGGGCCGCTTTATGCCGAGATCAGCCCGCGCTCGTTCAGCGTTCTGGCGCGCACCGGCTCGCGCCTCGTGCAGTTGCGCATCCGCCGGGGATCGCCGATCTTTCGCGACACCGCATTGCGCCGCCTGCACGCCGAGGTCGGGCTCGTCGACACGCCGGCCGACGGCAGCCCCAACGCGGAAACGATCCGCAACGGGCTCGCCTTCACGGTTGATGTATCCGGCGAAGCAGCGGATGGCATTATCGGCTGGAAGGCGCGGCGCCACACCGGCGTCATCGATGTCGACCGCATCGACTATTACGACCCGCTCGATTTCTTCGAGCCGGTGCGCGTGCCGCGCGTCGGCAAAGGGATGCAAGGCGTCGTGCTCGATCCCAACGATTTCTACATCCTGGCGACGCGGGAAGCGGTGGTCGTGCCGCCCGATCATGCCGCCGAGATGGTCCCTTATGATGCTCTCGTCGGCGAGTTCCGGGTGCATTTCGCCGGGTTCTTCGATCCCGGCTTCGGCTCGGCCGAGGCCGGCGGCACGGGCAGCCGCGGGG
>WNGO01002065.1_pt1 | contig 12916 bp, 13 predicted proteins | sample 5400511 | NCBI WGS metagenome assembly WNGO01 (sample SAMN13153380, study PRJNA577476) | soil metagenome | isolation source: 20 cm soil or saprolite under Garry oak tree replicate 2 | place: USA:California | collected 2016-06-15
TCAAGGTCGTCGAGGCGGGATTCCAATTTGTGTACGCCGATGTCACCGTGATCGTCGAAAAACCCAAGCTGGCGCCGCACATCGATGCCATGGAGGAGAAGCTGGCCGAAGCGCTACTCACGAGCCCTGGGCACGTATCGGTGAAGGCGAAGACGAACGAGGGCATGGGATGGATCGGACGCGGTGAGGGCATCGCCGTGATGGCGGTCGCAACGCTCGCCGGGCCGAGCGCCACACGGCCGAGCGGAGGGCATTCGGTCACCTGACGGACTTTCTCGCCTTTCTCGAGCAGCTCCCCACCGGGCCTCTCTACGCGCTGATCGCGGTTCTGGCCGCCGTCGAAAACATTTTCCCGCCGGTCCCCGCCGATGTCGCCGTGTCACTCGGCGCGTTCCTGGCCGGACGTGGGGTCATGAATGCGTGGCTCGTCTTCGCGCTGACCTGGGTGGCAAACGTCGGATCGGGAGCGGCCGTCTACGCGCTGGCGCGACGCCACGGTGCGCTGATCTCTCGCGGCGTTCTGGGCCGCCACATCTTCACACCGAGTACCGTCGCTCACATCGAGGAGCAGTATCGCCGGCATGGGGCCTACGGCATCTTTTTCTCGCGCCTGCTGCCGGTGTGGCGTGGCGTGGTGATGCCGTTCGCGGGGATTGTCCGCGTGCCGGCGTGGCGCGCGCTGATTCCCATGGCGCTCGCCTCGGCCATCTACTACGGAGCATTGACGTACCTCGTGAGCCGGTTGGGCACAGACCTGGATGTCGTGCTGCGCATCGTCCGCGACGTGAACACGGGGCTCGCCGTCGTCGCCGGAGTGCTGATATTGCTGATCGCGCTATGGATCATTCGTCGCCGTCGCCGCCGCTAGCCTGGAGTCTCGAGCGCTTCCGCGACTACCTCGCGCTCGAGGCGGGCAATAGCGGGAATACCGTCGAGAGCTACCTCCGCGATATCACGCGGCTCGCCGAGTACGCTACGAGTCGCGGGGCAAAGACGCCGGAGCAGCTGTCCGCGGCTCAGCTGCGGGAGTTCATCTACTTTCTCAAGGACCTCGGGCTCGCGCCCACCACGATTCGCCGCCAGATCTCGGCGATTCGGACGTACTTCAAGTTCCTGGTGGGGGAGGGAATCGCGGCCCGCGACCCCAGCGAGCGGATCGAGTCACCGAAGCGGTGGCGCACGCTGCCGGCGGTCCTGACCCTCCCGGAAATCGACAAGCTCCTCGCCGCCCCGAACACCGACGAGCCGCTCGCCATTCGGGACCGCGCGCTGCTCGAGTTCGCCTACGCCACCGGCGTACGCGTGTCCGAGCTCGTCGCGCTGAAACTGCAGGACATCATGTTCGAGGACGGCGTCGCGCGCGTGTTCGGGAAGGGGGCGAAGGAGCGGCTGGTCCCGGTCGGCAGGCGAGCGCTGGGAGCCGTCGCGCTCTACGCGCGCGAAATCCGCCCCACGCTCGACCGCGGCAAGACGCTCGGCTTTCTCTTTCTCAACGCGCGCGGCACCCCGCTCTCACGCGTCGGCGCCTGGGGCGTCATCAAAGCGACCGCCCGCCGAGCCGGTTTGACCAAGCGAGTGACCCCACATACGCTGCGGCACACCTTCGCCACACATCTCCTGGAGGGCGGCGCCGATCTCCGGGCCGTACAGGAGATGCTGGGTCATGCCGATCTCTCGACGACGCAGCTCTACACCCACGTCGATCGGGACTATCTCCGGACCGTCCACAAGAGCTATCACCCCCGTGCCTAGCGCTAGCGACCGCTCGCCGCAGCGCGATCGCCGTTCAGGAACACCGCAATCGCGGCCACGTCCGCATCACTCAATCCGAGATCCGGCATGATCTGCGACGCCGGATTCTTTATTTTCTGAATGACGTATTCGCGCGCCAAGTGCCGGCCGCCCAGCTCCGGCCCCACGGTGATCACCTGATTCTCCGGGCGGTCGTTCAGGTCGCTATTCGCATGGCAGGTATTGCACCCCTTGGCAACGAAGAGCATCTGACCGCGATCGCGTGCCGCCAGGGCAGGTCGCGAGCCACCCGCCGCGACCACCGTCTGTGGGTAGAGACGCAGCTCGTTGTTGCCGAACCCGCTCCTGATCGTCAGACGCACATCAGCGACGCCGGCGGCCGCCGTAAAGGTGACTGCATAACTCCCCGGGGCGGATCGTGCTGCCGCGGGGATGACGATGTCTCGAGCGGCCGGGGCGGCGATCACCAACTCCGGCCGCAGCCCGCTCAACAGCGTGCGCCCGTGCTGTCGCACTTGAAACTCGATCGTGTATTGCCGTCCCGCGACGAAGTACTCCGGTAGGTCTTTGACCGTTACGACCGCCCATCCACCCATTGCTACTAGCCCCGCGGTTAGTGCCGCCACAAGTTTCAGCATATGAGGTTTCTCCTTTCTCTTCATACGATGCCGCTGACCACGCGGCGGTTTACGCCAAGCCCCAACCCCTAACCCCAAAGCCCCAAACGATGCTGTTCGTGCTCGACAATTACGACTCCTTCACGTACAACCTCGTCCAGTATCTTGGCGAGCTTGGCGAGGAGCCGGTCGTCTATCGGAACGACGCGCTGAGCGTCGCCGATGTGCAGGCGCTGAAACCCACCGCCGCTGTGCTCTCGCCGGGGCCCAAAACCCCGGCGCAGGCCGGCATCCTCGTACCCCTGGTCCGCGCGCTCGCGGGTCAGGTCCCGATTCTCGGTGTCTGTCTTGGCCATCAGGCGATCGGCGAGGCGTTCGGCGGCAAGATCGTGCGAGCGCCGCGGCTGATGCACGGCAAGACCTGCCCGATCGTCCACAGTGACGATGAGTTGTTCGACGGCATTCCAAGCCCGTTTACGGCGATGCGGTACCACTCCCTCGTCGTCGATCCCGCCTCGCTCCCGCCGGCGCTGGTCGTCACCGCCATGAGCGCCGACCGCCAGGCTCCGGGCGATGCGGCTGAGATCATGGCCATGAAGCATCGTGATCATCCGACCTACGGCGTGCAGTTCCATCCCGAGTCCATCGGGACGGAGCACGGGAAGCGCATCCTCGAGAACTTCCTGCGCGTCGTAAGATCCACAGGGACGCTCGTATAGCCGAGGGGTAGACTCACCGGCACGGATTTTGTATCTTCCCCCGTGCCCGTCCTTGGCGTGATTCCTGCACGGCTGGGCTCCAGCCGGCTCCCTCGCAAGCCACTCCTGCCACTGGGTGGCGAACCCCTCATCATCGTCGTCACGCGCCGCATTGCCGAACTCGGCGTTTGCGATCGCCTCGTCGTCGCTACCGACGCCAAGGAGATCGCGCACGTCGTCGAGGACGCGGGCTTCGAGGCGGTCATGACATCGCCGGATCACGCGTCGGGGACCGAGCGAGTCGCGGAAATCATTGCCAAAGCAGCGTTTAGGGGCTTCAACTTTATCCTCAACGTCCAGGGCGACGAGCCCTTTGTTGCAGCAGCCGCGGTCCGTGGCGCGCTGGCATGTCTCGAGGGCGGCGATCCGCTCGGCACCGCGGCGGGGTCGCTGGACGCTGCGTTGGTCAACGATCCGAGTCGCGTCAAGGTGGTCGTGGATACACGGGGCCGGGCGGTGTACTTCTCCCGCGCGCCGATTCCGTTTGATCGGGAATCGACGGGCGACGTCGTCTACCATCAGCACGTCGGTGTGTACGCCTACACGCGTGAAGCGCTGGAGGCATGGGTTCGGTTGCCGCCCGTTCCGGAAGAGCAGTGGGAGCGGCTGGAGCAGCTCCGACCCTTGCTGCACGGAATTCCGATGGGCGTGACGTTGTTCGAGGGTCCGGCAGCGCCAGGCATCGATACGCCGGCCGACCTCAAGTGGGCCGAAGCGGAAATCACCCGACACCTGAGGGAGGTGAGTCCGTGAGCTCGACGAAATACATCTTCGTGACCGGAGGCGTGGTGAGTTCCCTGGGGAAGGGAATCGCCGCGGCATCGCTCGGCCGATTGCTCGCCGAGCGGGGACTCAAGGTCACGATCCAAAAGTTCGATCCCTACATCAACGTCGATCCCGGCACGATGTCGCCGTTCCAGCACGGCGAAGTGTACGTCACCGACGACGGCGCCGAGACCGATCTCGACCTCGGACACTACGAGCGGTTCATCGATCGGTCGCTGTCACAGGTGAACAACGTGACGACCGGCCGGATCTACCTCTCCGTCATCACGAAAGAGCGGCGCGGCGAGTACCTCGGCTCGACGGTGCAGGTGATTCCGCACATCACCGATGAGATCAAGGGCGCCATTCGCCGGCTCGCGCCCGACCACGACGTGGTGATCACCGAGATCGGCGGCACGGTGGGCGACATCGAATCGCTGCCGTTCCTCGAGGCGATCCGCCAGTTCCGCCAGGAAGTCGGCCGCGACAACGTCCTCTTCATTCACCTCACGCTCGTGCCTTATATCGCCGCGACCGCCGAGCTCAAGACGAAGCCGACGCAGCACTCCGTGCGCGAGCTGATGCAGATCGGAATCCAGCCCGACATCCTCGTGTGCCGCACCGAGCGGCCGCTGTCCGAGGAGTTGAAGCGCAAGATCGCGCAGTTCTGCAACGTGGACTTCGGCTGCGTGGTCGAAAGTCCCGACGTGAAGTCGATCTATGAAATCCCGCTCAAGCTGCACGACCAGGGACTCGACAAGGAAGTCTGCATGCGGCTCCATCTGGACACCAAAGAGCCCGATCTGCGCGCCTGGGCCGCGATGGTGGACAAGATCCTCAAGCCGCCGCAGCACGTGCGCATCGCGGTGGTGGGCAAGTACACCGAGCTCGCCGACAGCTACAAGAGCATTCACGAAGCGCTCGTGCACGGCGGGATCGCCAATGAGGCGGGGGTGACGATCCAGTGGATCGCGTCCGATCGCTTCACCGACCAGGAGACCGCGGGCGAGCTGCTCGCCGGCTACGACGGGCTGCTGGTGCCCGGTGGGTTCGGCGTGCGGGGCGTCGAAGGCATGCTCGAGGCGATTCGCTGGGCGCGCGACCACAAGCTGCCGTTCTTTGGTATTTGCCTGGGTCTGCAGACCGCGATCATCGAGTTCGCCCGCAACGTCTGCAAGATTCCCGACACCAACTCGAGCGAGTTCGCGCCCGAATGCGAGAATCCCGTGATCGCGTTGATGCGCTCGCAGGAAGGGATCCAGGAGATGGGCGGCACGATGCGGCTGGGCGCCTATCCGTGCCGGTTACGCCCCGGCTCACGCGTGGCGCAGGCGTACAACGCGACCGAAGTGAGCGAGCGGCACCGCCATCGCTACGAGGTCTCGAACGCGTATCGCGACGTGCTCGCCGAGTACGGCATGCGCTGCTCGGGATTGTCTCCGGATGGCTCGCTGGTCGAGATGATCGAGCTGCCCGATCACCCGTGGTTCATCGGCTGCCAGTTCCATCCCGAGCTGAAGTCCCGCCCGATGCGCCCGCATCCGTTGTTCGCCGGATTCGTGGGCGCTGCGCTCGATCACAAGAAACTGCCCGTACGCGACGAAGCGTCGCGCGAATTCCATGGCCCAGCGGTTCGCGGCTGATAACAGCCCGTTTCTCATCGCGGGCCCCTGCGTCGTCGAATCCGACGAGCTCAACGTCCGCGTCGGCGAAGCGCTCGCCGAGCTTGCGGTCAAGCTGGGCATCGGCGTCATCTACAAGGCGTCGTACGACAAGGCCAATCGCTCACGTCTGAACGCCCCGCGCGGGCCCGGTCTCGAGCCCGGGCTCCGCGCGCTGGAGAAGGTCCGCAACGCCACCGGTCTTCCGATCCTCACCGACGTCCACGAACCCGCCCATGTCGCCCTGGCCGCAGGCGTGGCCGACATTCTCCAGATCCCCGCGTTCCTCAGTCGCCAGACGGATCTGTTGATCGCCGCGGGCAAGGCGGGCCGGCCGGTGAACATCAAGAAAGGCCAGTGGATGGCGCCGGAGGAGATGCGCGGCGCCGTCGAGAAGGTGCGTGCCGGCGGCGCGCCGGAAGTCGCCGTCACCGAGCGCGGCACATTCTTCGGCTACGGCGACCTCGTCGTCGACATGCGCAGCTTTCCGCGGCTCCGCGCCGCGTGTAACGCGCCCGTCATCTTCGACGCCACGCACTCGGTCCAACAGCCGGGCCAGGGCAGGGACGGCTCGAGCGGAGGCGACCGCGGCTTCATTCCGCCCCTGTTGTACGCCGCCGCCGCCGCGGGCGCCGACGGCTTCTTCCTCGAGACCCATCCCGATCCGGCCCGCGCGCCGTCCGACGGACCGAACATGGTGCCGCTCGACCAGCTCGCCGGGATCGTGGGGCTCGCCGTGGACGTCTGGCATCGCGTCCGGGAGACCGTCCGTGCATAAGCCGGCGCGTGCTGCGACGCCGCAGACGGGAGCGAAACAGCTCGTCGATCGCGGCAAGCGGGTGCTCGCGCTCGAAGCCGCGGCGGTCCAGCGCCTCGCCGACACGCTCGGCCCCGCGTTCGCCCGTGCAATTGAAATTCTGGCGGCCGCGAAGGGCCGCGTGATCGTGTCGGGCGTGGGCAAGTCTGGTCTGATCGCCCGGAAGATCGCCGCGACGTTCACGTCCACCGGCACGCCGGCGATGTTCCTGCATCCCGTCGATTCGCTGCACGGCGACCTCGGTATCGTGAGCCGGGACGACGTCGGCATCGTCCTGTCGAAGAGCGGCGCCTCCGACGAGCTCTTCGGCCTCGTCAGTCAATTGAAGCGTCTCGGCGTACCGATCATCGCGCTGATCGGTGATGCCGACTCGCCGCTGGGCCGGCAGGCGACGGTCGTGCTCGATGCCTCGGTCGCCGATGAAGCCTGCCCCGAAACCCTCGCGCCGACCGCGAGCACAACCGTCGCGCTCGCGTTGGGTGACGCGCTCGCCGTAACGCTGCTCGAAGTCAAGGGCTTTCGCCGCGAGGATTTCGCCGCGCTGCATCCCGGCGGCGTCTTGGGACGCAAGCTGCTGCTGCGCGTCGGGGACGTCATGCTGACGCTCGATCTGCCGATCCTCACCCCGGACCGCCCAATGCGGGAGTGCGTGGTGCTGCTCGCCGAGAAGCGGGGCACCGTCGCGGTCGTAGAGACCAGCGGCAAGACGTTGGCCGGCGTCGTCACCGCAGGGGATCTGACTCGGCTCATGGAGAAGACGGACAAGTTCCTCGACATACCTGTTGGCGACGTCATGACCCGGACGCCGAAGGCGACAACGGCGGAGGAGCTGGCGAGCGCGGCCGTGAGTCTCATGGAGCGGCACGGGATCATGGCCCTCCCAGTACTCGATGGTGACAAGAACGTGGTGGGAATCGTGCATCTGCACGACCTCATGAAGGCTGGGGCTGTATGAGCAGGGGGCACGGAGCACGGAGCAGCATCGGAGCGTCCTGCTCCGTGCTCCTTGCGCTCTTCATGTTCGCGGCGTGTAAAAGCGGAACTCCCGTAACCGCGACCCAAGCCGTCCTCGACAGCGCCGACCAGGTGCTGGTCGGGATGACCCACTACGTCACGGACGCCGGGCTACTGCGGGCGCGGGTCCGCGCCGATACCGCGTACTTCTTCTCGAACACCCAGCGCGCCGAGTTGCGCAACGTGCACGTGACCTTCTATGACGAGACGGGGAAACCGACGTCGACGCTGACCTCGCGCGAGGGAACGCATCAATGGCGCACGGGCGACATGGAGGCCCGCGGCAACGTCATCGTCATCCGTGACAAAGATGGCGCGACGATGAAGACCGAGGTGATGTATTACAGCCAGGTGCGCAACCAGGTGAGCTCCGACAAGAGCTTCGTGTGGGATGAGCCTGGCCGTCACGTCGTAGGTGACGGGTTCACATCCGATCCAGAATTCAAGAAGATCACCGCCAAACGGCCGCACGGCACTGGCGGGCAGTTCCTCTTGCCCAACCAATGACGCCGCTCCTGGTCGTCGCGTTGGTGCTGCAGGGCGTCCCCGCATCGCAGGATACGACCACGGGACGTCCGTGTCGCGTGGCCGTGGATTCCATGGGCCATTACGCGGAAATCCCGAACGCCGATGGCACCAAGACACTGCACGGCGGCGGGGGCGTGCTCGCGCACTGCGACGCCACCAGCACCACAATCTCCGCCGACAGCTTTGCGCATTACCCAGCGCTCGGCCGGCTCGACCTGATTGGGCGGGTCGTAATTCGCGATACCGGCCTTGCACTCGACGCGCGCACGGCCTCCTACTTCCTGAAAGACGAACGCCTCGAGGCGCACAACAACGTTGTCGCCGTCAATCGCCGCACCGGGTCCATCCTGCGGGGGCCCAATCTCCGGTATTGGCGCGCCGTTAAGGGCATCCGCGATACCGTCGAGATGTACGCCACGCAGCGGCCCACCGTCGAATACCGGCAGAACCAACCCGGCGACACGTTGTCCAACGAGCCCTACATCATCGTCGCCGATCGGCTGCGCTTCAAAGGCGACGACCGCACGTGGGCCGGCGGGAAGGTCACCATCGACCGCAGCGACTTTGCGTCCCGCTCCGATTCGATGCTGCTCGACCAGACGACGGGGTTCGGCGTGCTGGTCGGGAGGCCGAGCGTCGAGGGGCGGGGACGCACGCCGACCGGCGACGCCGCCAAGAGTTACACGCTCGTGGGCACGCGCATCGAGCTGGGCCTCGCGCAACGCGACATTCGGCAGGTGAAGGCGCTCGGTCACGGCAAGGCGACCGGGGCGGACTGGGTCCTCACGGCAGACACGATCGATCTCCGCATCGCCGACAAGTTGTTGCAGCAAACCTTCGCCTGGGGCGACAGCATGCGCCCCCATGCGATCTCGACCCTGTACACGATTCAGTCCGATTCGCTGGCGATCGATTCGCCCGGGGAGATCCTCACCGAATCGCGCGCGTTCGGCAGCGCGTTCTCGACGGCAAAACGAGATTCCGTGACGCCGCCCAACGAGACCGACTGGATTACCGGTGACTCGCTCACGATCCGCTTTGCGCAGGAACAGGATTCGGTCACCCATCGCCCGCGTTCCCGGTTGCGCCAGCTGGTATCGCGCGGATCGCCGGCTCGCGCCCTGACGCACCATGCCAACGAGCGGGATACCACGCAGGTCGGCCCGTCGATCAACTACTCCCGCGGCCATCAGATCACGCTCGCGATGCTGAAGGATCGGATCGATCGCGTGGTCGTCGGCGGCAAAGCGGACGGGGTACACCTCGAGCCTCGGCCGGCTGTCGTCGCCGACAGCCTCAAGCGCGCGCAGGCCGATAGCACGCGACCGGCCCCTGCAGCACCTCGAGCTCCTCCACCGCCTCCACCGCCTCCACGATCGGCCGTCCCGTGACGGGCCTCGACCGGTTCGCCGATCTCTTCGCGCCGCGGGACTCGTCGCTGGCCCTCGCGGCCGGGGCGCTCGCGCGCATCGCCGACGATCAGGGCCGCGCGTCGTTCAGCGATCTCGCGATCGCCTATCGGGAGGAATTCCTCAAGCTGCAGACCCATGCCAAGGGCGAAGTGCCGGACGCGGGCAGCCTGTCGGTGGACGACGCGCGCGCGTACCTGGCCAACTCGGTCTTGCCGCGACTCGCCATGCTGAAGGTGCTGGTGCTGCCCATGGGTGCGCTGTGGGGCGACGTGCCGGTCGCCTTCCATCCCGACGTCTGGGCGAGTGTGTCGCCCGATCGCGCGGCCGCGGCGCAGTACTTCCTGGCGCAGGCCGAAGACACGGTGGCTCGCAGTGAGGCCGTCAGCGGGGAGCATCCGGTCGTGCGCGGCGGCAGCCGCCTCGAGGCCCAGCACCTCGTGAAGGCGTACAAGGGGCGGCGCGTCGTGAACAACGTGTCGCTCGATCTGGCGCAGGGAGAGATCGTCGGCCTGCTCGGGCCGAACGGGGCGGGGAAGACGACGTCGTTCTACATGATCACCGGGCTCATACGGCCCGACGAGGGCCGGATCCTGCTGGACGGCCGCGAGATCACCGCGCTCCCCATGTACCTGCGGGCACGTGCCGGGATCGGCTATCTGGCGCAGGAGCCATCGATCTTTCGCAAGCTATCGGTCGAAGAAAACGTCATGGCGATCCTCGAGACGCTGAACATCGATGCCGAGGAACGCCGGCGGCGCCTCGAGTCGCTGCTCGATGAGCTCGCGATCAAGCATCTCCGCCATCAGAAGGCCTACCAGCTTTCGGGCGGCGAGCGCCGCCGGCTCGAGATCACGCGCGCGCTCGTGACGGAGCCGAAGTTCCTGCTGCTCGACGAGCCGTTCGCCGGCGTTGACCCCATCGCCGTTCACGACATCCAGACGATCGTCGCGGGGCTGCGCCATCGCGGCATCGGCGTCCTGATCACCGACCACAACGTCGAGCAGACGCTCGACATCGTGGATCGCGCCTACATCATGTTCGAAGGACGGGTGCAGGTCGCCGGCACGGTCCGGCAGCTGGTCTTCGACGACCGCGTCGCGGAGCTCTACCTCGGTCCCACGCTTACGACGCGGCTGCGCTCTCGCCTGTCGCCCGTGCCTGTATGAAGACCGGCCTGCATCAGCACGCGTCGCTGCGGCAAGACCTGCGGATCAATCCGCGCCTGTACCAGGCGATGGATCTGTTGTACATGCCGCTGCTCGACCTCGAGCAACATCTGAAGCAGGAGCTGCTCGGCAACCCCTTCCTCGAGATGATCGAGCCGGAGGAAGAAGTTCAGGCCACGGCGGCCGAGCAACAGAACAACAAGCCTGAAAAGGAAGCCAAAGCCGAGGACGGGCCCGACTGGGAAAACATCCTGCTCGAAGACCGGACGGAGCACGGTGTGCCGAGCGGCAGCTACAGCGACGCGCGGGAGTACGTCGAGCCCGTCACGGTCGAGAGCAAGGACCTGATCGACTATCTGCGCGACCAAACCCGGATGCTCGACCTGAACCCACGCCAGCAGCTCCTGGCCGAGGAATTCCTCGGCAACATCGGCGAGGATGGATATCTGCAGCACAGTCTCGAAGAGATCCTCCGGGGCGCGAACCAGCTGCTCGAAGAGCACGAAGCCGAATCGGAGCTCGAGCTGAATGTGCCGGCGTTCACGATGGCGGAAGTCGAAGCGATGCTGCGCGTCATTCAGCAACTCGACCCGCCCGGGATCGGCGCCCGCAACCTGCGCGAGTGCCTGCTGCTGCAGCTCGAAAACCAGAAACGCACGGACACGCTGGTCTATCGGCTCGTGAAGGAAGCGTTCGAAGACCTCATCGCCCACCGCTGGAGCGATCTCGGCAAGCGCTTCGGCCTGGCGCCTGACGAAGTGCAGCGTGCCGCGGACGAGCTGGCGCGCCTCGATCCCAAGCCGGGGCTGCAGCACTCGGCCGCGAACGACGCCTACATCATTCCCGACCTGATCGTCGACAAGATCGACGACAAGTACCTGGTGTTCTTGAACGACAGCGGGCTGCCGCGGTTGCGCATTTCCAAGACGTACCAGGAGATTGCCCGCGACAAGAAGAAATACGACAGCGAAAGCAAGGAATTCATCAACCAGCGTCTGAACAGCGCCAACTGGATGATCCAGGCCATCGAGCAGCGCCGCCAGACGATGCTCAAGGTAATGAATTTCATCGTGGACCGGCAGCGCGAGTTTTTCGAGAAGGGCATCGACCATCTCAAGCCGCTCACGCTGCGCGAGGTCGCCGACGTCATCAGCATGCACGAGAGCACCGTCAGCCGCGTGACCAACGAGAAGTACGTGCAGACCCCGCGCGGCCTTTTGCCGCTCAAGTTCTTCTTCTCGAGCGGCCTCACGACCACGACCGGTGAAGACGCCAGCGCGCGGTCGATCAAGTCCCAGATTCAGAAGCTCGTCGACGACGAGCCGCCGAAGAATCCGCTCACCGATCAGCAGATCGTCGAGCTCTTCGATCGCAAGGGCGTCAAGATCGCCCGGCGCACCGTCGCCAAGTACCGCGACCAGCTCGGGATCCTGCCCGCGCGGATGCGCAAGCGCCTATGAGCCTCGCGACGAACTCGACGCCGCCCGATGTGAGCGTGCTGGTTCCGGCAAAGGACGAGGCCGAGAACCTCACCGAGTTCGTGCGCCTTACGCGGGAAGCCATGCTGCCGCTGCCCTATGCCGTCGAGCTCGTGATCATCAACGACGGCAGTCACGACGGCACGGCGCGGCTGCTCGAGGAGCTCACGCTCAAGCACCCGTTTGTACGCGTGGTCACCCATCGGATGCAACGGGGCGTCGCCGACGCGCTGAAGTCGGGCGCCGACATCGCCCGAGGACGGGTCCTGGTCTACTATCCCGCCGACCTGCAGTACCTGCCGTCCGATATTCCCACGCTGGTCGCCCCGATCCTGGAAGGTCAGGCCGACGTCGTCACGGGCACGAAGCAAGGCCAGTACAACAAGCGCTTCGTGTCGGCCATCTACAATGCCCTGTCCCGCTGGTTGTTCGGCGTGCGCGTGAAGGACCTGAACTCCGTGAAGGCGTATCGCCGCGAGATCATGGACATGGTACCGATGCGACCAGACTGGCACCGCTTCATGGTCGTGATCGCCGCCGCCCAGGGGTTTCGGCTGGCCGAGCGGCCCGTCCCGGTGCACCCGCGGCGTGCGGGCACTTCGAAGTTCGGCATCAGCCGCATTCCCGTCGGCGTGCTCGACCTGATGTCCGTCTGGTTCCAGCTCCGCTTCGCCCGCAAACCGATGCTGTTCTTCGGCGTGCTCGGCGCCATGCTGTTCTCGATCGGGTTCGTGGTCGGCATTGTGGCGCTGTATCTGCGCTTCGGCCCCCCGCATCTCGGTTTCCGGCCGCTCCTCGACTTGATCATGGTGCTCGTGATCTCGGGCGTCGTGCTGTTCGGGTTTGGATTCGTGGGCGAGATGGTCGCAGGGATGCGTGAGGACCTCCGCACCCTGGAGCGCGAGATGAGGAGAATCCGCACCGAAAAGTAGGGAGCAAAACGAAACA
>WNGO01002293.1_pt1 | contig 12916 bp, 13 predicted proteins | sample 5400511 | NCBI WGS metagenome assembly WNGO01 (sample SAMN13153380, study PRJNA577476) | soil metagenome | isolation source: 20 cm soil or saprolite under Garry oak tree replicate 2 | place: USA:California | collected 2016-06-15
GCATTACAGTCTGGGAACGGTATTTGCGCAGACCGGGGACACGGCGAAGGCTTACGAGCATCTGCAGCACGCATTGAACGCGCGCCCGGACTACCCCGAGGCTCTCAATAATTTGGGAATTCTCTATTTGATGACTCGACGCCGGGATGAGGCCATTGCCAGCTTTGAGCAATGCATCCGCGTGGCGCCGAGTTTTGATCAGGCATACCTGAATCTTGCTCGTGTCTACGCCCTTGAAGGGGCACAGGACAAGGCCCGCAGCGTGCTCTCCGATTTACTCCATCAGCGTCCCGATCATCCTCAGGCCAGGCAGATGCTTGAACAATTGCAGCAGTAAGGAGCTAGGGCTTCGGCGTTGGCGCAGCCAGCAGCTCGACAAATTCCTTGTAGAACTTCTCCGTGTCCAGATCGACTTGAATCTCCACGGGTGGACCGACGATCTTTGGCTTGTCTTGTTCAGACCAACTTAACGTATCGCCGTAACCCGCGCCGCGATTGAGATCAACATCGAGATGACGTGTGTTCTTAGCCGTAATCAGGCTCGGATCCAGCCAGGCCATCGCTGCCAGTTCGTCCCAAAGGTAATTGTATTGGCCGCGCACGCGGGCATATGCTCCCACATATCGTGCAGCCGGTGCGTCGTGCGCCTTGACCCGATCGATCAATTCCTGTGTCAGGCGAGTCTTTACTGAGATGTCGACGGTCGTGCAGACAACTTTCTTCCACGGCGCCGTCAGCACAATGTGTGCCGCCTCTGGATCGAACCACAGATTGAATTCGTGCCTCGGAGTATTCACGAATTCGGGATCGTCGGTGACGGGGTTCAGGCTGCCTCCCATAAAAATCAATTCCTTCGCCAGCGAGGCAAATTCTGGATCGATGGTGATGGCCAACGCAATGTTCGTCATGGGGCCACCGGCATAAATCGTAATCTCGTGCGGATACTTGTGCACCATGCGGATCAGAAAATGAGCGGCGTCTTCATCGAGCGGCTTGGCCGAGGGCTTGCCTTCCGGCATTTCAGCCAGTTGATCCGGCGGATGATAAAGCCGGGGCGTCCAGGCTCCCAGCCACGGCACGGTGCCGTAGTGCTGTTCCCATAGTTCCGTTTCGTCTTTTCGCCGGAGCAACGGGTATTCCGCTCCGGCAACCACGGGAATATCGGTGCGCCCGATCAGTTCGAGCATCCGCAGAGTGTGCGCAACTTCATCCTTAAGCCAGGCGTCGCCCGTCACCACGGTTATGCCTAATACCTCGGTCTGCGGAGACTGAATCAGCAGCAGGATGGATTGCTGGTCGGTCCCGGCCGGTCCCGCTGCATCCTGATCGACAATGATTTTGCGCTTCCCGAATGATTGCTGCCCGAACGCTGGGATACACGCAATAACGTACAACACGGTGAGAAATTTCAACGTGAATCTGTTCTTCATAGGAAACAATGCGAGGCAATGCATTGTATTTGTTCGAGTGTCTCTCCTCCAAACTGACGGGTCGCAGTTGCCGGGGTGATTCTCAACATCTAGAATCCTCGCCTGGAGGCATTCCGCCTGGCGTTTGCCGATTGAAGCCTTGCCATGATTCGTTTGTACTCGCCCCACCTCAGGTTCGACCGCCTTTGCCGACGCGCGCTGCTAGTTGTGAGCGCGTTTCTGTTTTCTCTCTCCGGACTGGGTCAAGAGCCTGGGCCACCAACAAGCTTGCAAGGCGTCGTTCGTGACGCCGCCGGAAAAGCGGTCGCCGAAGCTTCTATTCTCATGCGGAAGAAAGATTCCACGGACAGCTTCCTGGTCCATACGGACACGCACGGAAACTACAGCTTCACTCTGTTGCCCGGTGGTGTGTATAGTCTGCAGGCGACAAAAGACGGATATGCCGCGGCTGAGGTCTCAGCAGTGTTTCTTAGGCCGCGAGAATCGAAAATCATTGATCTAACGCTCGCACCCCTGGTAAGCCAAGGATCGGCAACTGCTGCTCCTCAATTCTTCGATCAGCCTCAGTTCACGGTCGCCGGAGTCACGGACACGACAAATCTCGGCGGCCACGGCTCCGACACGGTTGCGCGGACGCGGAATTTGCTGGCTAAGGACACGGTGTCGCTCGCAAAGACGGCCGTTAAGCCGCCAGCTGACGAAGAGAGGGAAAAGTCGCTCAGGGAACTCGCCAAGCGCCAACCGGATGATTTCGGTGTCAACCATCAGTTGGGCCAGTTGCTTATCGCGGATGGCCGGGCCAGCGAGGCGATTCCCTTTCTGGAGCGTGCCGCTGCCAACGACCCGGCGAATTACGAGAACGCCTATGATCTGGCGCTGGCAAACGCCCAAGCCGGCAACTACGGCGTCGCCCGAGACGAAGCAACAAAGTTGCTCGTAACCCACGATCGAGCGGATCTGCATCATCTCCTGGGGGATGTCGATGAGAAACTCGGAGACTCCCTGGAAGCGGTCCGACACTATCAACGCGCCGCCGAGTTCGATCCGAGTGAATCGCATCTGTTCGATTGGGGCGCGGAGCTGCTTTTGCATCACGCGCCCGAACCAGCAATGGAAGTGTTCTCGAAAGGGAACCGCTTGTTCCCTGGCTCAGCCCGGATGCTTCTGGGACTCGGCGCGTCGTGGTTCGCGCGCGGGGTTTACGAGGAGGCGGTTCAACGAATCTGCCGCGCGTCGGATCTGAATCCGAAGGATTCTGTCCCTTACCAGTTTCTCGGCAAAATTGAAGAGGCTGAGAACCAGGCCAACCCCGATCTGGTGGAAAAGCTCCTCCGCTACGTCACTCTCCAACCCGATAGTGCTGACGCGAATTATTACTATGCGCTCGGGCTCTGGAAGTTGAGAAACGCCGCACATGACAAGGGAAGCGTTACGGAAGTGGAATCTCTTTTGAAGATTGCGCTCCGGATCAATCCTCAGCACGCGGCAGCCTGGCTCCAATTGGGAATTGTGCACTCCGAGCAGGGCGCATATATGGAAGCGATTTCCGATTACCGCAGGGCCCTCGACGCTGATCCTGGGATGGAAGAAGCGCACTATCGTTTAGCGCAGGCCTACCGACAAATCGGGAACGCCGACAAGGCGAAAGAAGAGCTGCGACTATACGGCCAATCGGCGAAGGAATCGGAGCAGAAGCAGGACCGCGAACGCCACCAGATCAAGCAATTTGTCTATACGCTGCGCGACCAATCCGCGCCCAAAGTCCATTGATACCGCCCCCAGACTCGCACTAAACCGCGGACAGTGTATAATCGCGCCCCGTGGATCTGTGGGAAGTTCACAACTCAACCCCTGTGAGGAACAATGCCGGAAACCCGGGAAGATAGTTCGCCCAGCCGTGTTGCAACCTATTTTGTGTTCGCATTTCTGCTTGCCGCGATCCTCGAGACGATGATCGCGACTTTGGGAAGATAGCCACCAGCCCACGCTAATCTTCCAGATCCGCCAGGCGCAGCCCGTCCTGCTGCTCCTCCGCGGCGCCCTGTGTTACACTTCATAATTCAAAATAGAAGAGTTGCACGCAGTACCGTCACCTATACATGCTTCTTTCCAAGGAATATGTGGGCTATTTGGCCCGCGAAGTTACCAAAAAACTGATAGCAGGCAAGCTTATCGAGACCGCGGCCGTTCCTGCCGTAACCGAGCGCGTGCATGCCGCACTGCTCGAGGAACTCTCCCTCGAAGACCGGATCAATGACGAAGTCCGCGTCATTCTTGAGGCCTACTCCGACGAGATGCACAACACCGGCGCCAACTATCAGGAGATGTTCCGCAAGGTGAAAACCGAACTGGTGCGCAAATACAAGGCGGTGCTGTGAGACTCAGCCGCGACAAGGTGAACGTGCTGGCTCGCGCCGTCTCGGACGTTCTCAAGCAGATGGACGAGGTGGAGTTCATCGAAGACCCGAACACCATCCGCCAGGAAACCCGCAAGATTCTCGAAGAGTTGTTTAATCAGGAAGCTCGGATCGATCTCGCGGCCAGGGCCAAAATCGACACCCAGAAGCGAACCATTCTCGAAGGCTCGCAGGAGTGGGACATTCTCTACCGCAAGTATTACAACGAGGAAGTAAAGAAGCTCGGCGTATAACTGTCTCTCCTTCCTCAGAGGTAATCGGTTGGCCAGTTCCATCCTCCAAGTTGAATCCATTGTGAAGCGGGCCGCCCAGCAGGCGGGCTTCGAGCTCACAGGCATTGCTCCGGCCGCCGATTCTCCCGAACTGCAATCCTTTCCTGAGTGGATCGCCGCCGGTCATGCTGGCGAGATGAAGTACATGGCAGCCCGCGACGAACGAGGCTCACTCAAGCGGGCATCACTCTCCCGTGTGGCTCCTTGGGCCCGCAGCGTGATCGTGTGTGCCATTAACTACAACACCGATCATCCCTACTCGACTGAGCTGCGCGATCCGAATCGCGGATGGATCTCCCGCTATGCCTGGAGCCGCGAGGATTACCACGACGCCGTGTTACGGCGCCTCGAGCAAGTCGAAGCTGCCCTGCACGAGGCTGTGGAGCAGTCAGATCCGCAGTTGATCACCCGCAGCTACGTCGATACGGGTCCGATCGTCGAGCGAGTTTTCGCGAAGTACGCGGGGGTTGGCTGGATCGGCAAAAACACCTGCATCATCAATCAGAAGATCGGCTCGTGGCTTTTCCTCGGCGTGATTCTGACTTCTCTCGAATTGACGCCCGATGTGGCAGCGCCTGACCGCTGTGGCACCTGCACGCGTTGTATCGAGGCTTGTCCCACGAATGCGATTCTCGCTCCCTACCAACTCGATGCCAACCGCTGCATTTCATATCTCACGATTGAGAAGCGTGGTTCGATCCCCGAGGAACTCCGTGCTGACATCGGACGTCACGTTTTCGGCTGCGATATTTGCCAGGATGTTTGCCCATGGAACCGTAAAGCCCCTGCAACCACTGCGCCTGAATTCGCTGCTCGAGAAGGTCTAGTGAACCCCGCTCTCGACTGGCTTGCCGAAATGTCGGCAGAAGAATTTCGGGAGACATTCCGCGGGTCTCCGATCCGGCGCACTAAGCGTTCCGGTCTCCGCCGTAATGCTGTGATCGCAATGGGAAACAGCGGGAACCGGCACTTTCTCCCCCTTCTTGAAGCCCTAGTCGTTGATGAGGACGAGGCCGTCGCTGACAGCGCACATTGGGCGGCGGAGGAAATACGCAAGCTGTTATGAACACAGCTTAAAAAGGTCTTATTTTCGCTATATATTCGCTTTGTGCTCCCCCGCCGGGTTTCGAACTTCCGTAACTGGTTTTTTCCCGAACGCACAACTAATCTTTCGCTAAGGGGTTCTAACTAAGGAAGTTAGGCCAAAGAGTCGTCGCGTATGAATTTACGTCGCATCCCAATACGTAGCATCCTGAGCCGTGCTGCGACATTTGTCATCACGCTGATGATGACGTGCGCCGCTTTCGCTGGTACTTCCGCTACACTGCTCCTCGAAGAACCTTACGGCAAGCTGGGATTCTTTACTGCAACGGGCCATGCCGCTGTGTATCTATCTGGGGTTTGCGCTGAGACGCCCCTGGTCCTACGTCCCTGCGCTCCGGGGGAAACCGGTGTCGTGATCAGTCGCTACAACGGTGTAGGCAAACATGACTGGGTGGCGATTCCTCTGATCCCCTACTTGTACGCCGTCGAGCGTCCGGAAGATATCCCGCTATTCGCCGATGCGAAAATGACTGCGTTTCTGCGGGACCGCTACCGCCGCAGGCATCTGGAGGTAGTCGCTCCTGATGTTAGAGACGGCGAGACGCCCGCCGGAAATTGGTACGAGCTGATCGGCTCGTCTTACGATCGCACGATTTACGGTTTTGAGATCGAGACGACTCGGAAGCAGGACCTCGCGCTCATCAAAAAGCTGAATTCGTCCGCGAACGTTTCTCACTTTCATACCGTTTCGCGCAACTGCGCCGATTTCGTGAAAGACATCATCAATTTTTATTACCCAAAAGCGCTGCACCGCAGCGTGTTCGCCGACGTCGGCATTACGACGCCGAAACAGATGGCGAAAACCATGACCAAGTTCAGCGCCCGGCACCCAGAGATTCAGTTTTCGCGCACCGTGATTGCGCAGGTTCCGGGCAGCATGTCACGGAGTACGACGGCGCATGGAGTGGTGGAGTCGTTCTTCAAATCGAAGAAATACATCGTCCCGAGCGCTGTAGCGAGCCCAATCTTCGCCGGATGCGTTGCCGGTGTCTATTTCACCACCGGGGCGGGTCACTTCGAACCGGGTCGCAATGCGAACATCTTTGTCGCCGGACGGGAAGCTGAATCGCCGGTCGAACGCGAGGATATCAAGGCGTATCAGATGCAGCTCAAGCATTATCTTGCGGGCGCATATCCTGAGACCTCAGCAGAGCATGTCGAGAAGGTTTGGGCACGACTGCAATCGAAGGCCCAGCCTGCCCTAGATTCGCAGGGACATCCGATTCTTGAGATGCAGGTTGGCGAAAAGCTTGTCCGAGTGGGCGCTTCCGCCAGCAACATCATGAATGGCGATGCTCCACCTGAGCTGGTGCGCCAGTTGCTTGAGGCAAGACTGGGGGCGGAGTTACATCATCCGTCAACCCACAGCATCTCGGAAAGCGAAGTGGATCGCGACTGGAACCTGCTCCAGAGAGCGGTGTCCGAACGCGATTCGAGCCTCGCGTCCCGCTCCACGAGCTTAGGCGATAACGCTATTCACGGAAATCGAGACAGCACCGGAGTCTCGCGAACGCCTTTGCCTTAATTTTCTTGTGGCGGATGGGGCGGCATGCCTGAGCCCGGAATTGGAGGCTGGCCCTGCGGCTGCTGTTGCTGCAGTTGCATCTGCCGCTGCTGCATCTCCTGCAACATTTGCTGTGGAGTCTTTACGCCCTGCTGCTGGTCTTGTGGAGGCTGCTGCTCAGCTTCGGCCGCCGGCTGATCGGCGTTGTCGTCGGCGCTGTTATTGTCGTCGGCCGCTTCCGCCTCATTTGCCTCGGCTGCAGGTTCTGGCTCGGCCTGATTTACCGCCTGGTTCTCAGGCGGAGGAGTGCCTGCCACAACCGGATTCGGAGCGATTTCCTGAGGACCGGTCTTGGCCACCAGCACGACACGCGTGAGAGCGGACTGGTCGGAAGGCGATCCCAGCAGGACGTAATTGAATCGCGACCCGTTCAGCAGATCCGCCACCACTTCTCGGGCAGGACCGGGGCCCAGATGAGTCACTACCCGTTCCGGAGCTGCGGGAACCTCGATATCGGCGCCGGTCTGCTTGCGCACCGCGCGCAAAATATCCGCAAGCGTGGAGTTCGGCGCGACGATGGTGAGCTGGTTATTCTCGTATGTCACTTGCGGGGGAACCGCTGCAATCGTATCCAGCGGCATCTGCTGGACAGGTCTTCCAGTGGGTCCAGAGGGCAAAGGTGGAGGCGGTTCGACTGGCTTTTTCTTGGTGCTCTTTCGATGCGCCTGTGCCTGAGGCTTCCCTTGCACTGCAGCGTCGGCGAAGGCCGGAATGGCCGCGCACAGAAGTCCCGAGCTCAGGAGTACTGCGGTAGCGATTTTTTTCAACTTCGATCCTGTGCTCATAACTGACTTCCTTACCTATTTTCCTCTCAGGACTCCAATTTCGGGGAATTTAACCGGTGGCGCCTTCCTATGATTTTAGCACCGGACCAGGAGCCACCAGGAATATCCCCAGTAATAGGAACGTGGATCCTTTCGTTTCTTGCAAAGAGATGGATGACAGGCCGTCTAAGACGATTGCAGTCAACCATTTCGGGCAACACATTCTCTTATACAGGGCCAACCAAGGCGCGCATCGTCCAAGCCAAGGCTGTGCAACTCTCTGAAACAAAGGCAGGGAATCTTATGGGACCGGTCTCGCGGTGCTTCAAGGACCAGTTGTACTGCATGGCAATTGTTCTGGCATTCCTGGCCGGGAACGCCGGCGCGCAGACTTGCCAGACGGCGAATGATATGGATCCCGCACTGCGGACCGCCATTACGACCGCGGGGCAGCGCTATTTCGAGATGGCCGTGAAGGGCGACACCGTTTCTCTACGGCAAAGTGCCATCCCCGGTCTGGCATCGGATTTCGGTGGAGTGCAAAACACGATCCAGGACCATCAACCAGCCATGGCCGGAGCGCAGCCCAGTGTCAAGTCCATTTTCCTGTTGAACGCTCAGGATGCAACTCCGAACCAGCGCGCCGAATTCTGGTGCGGGGTATTCAACAAGAATGGCCAGACAGCGAATAGCGCGGCCTTCTACCTCGATAACCTGCCGCCCGGGAAATACGCGATCGTCCTCATCGATGCGAATTCGGCGAAAGGGCGAACCATGTTCTCTGAAGTTCTCCAGCAGACCGGCAGCGATTGGAAATTGGGTGGCCTTTATATCAAATCCGCCCTGGTCGCCGGACACGATAGCGACTGGTTTCTTGCCCAGGCTCGCCAGTACAAGGCCAAGGGTCAGATGCACAACGCGTGGTTCTTCTACCTGGAAGCTCGCAGCTTGATTTCGCCCCTGCCCTTCATGAGCACGCTCACGACCGACAAGCTCTACGACGAATCACAGCCGCTGCAGCCCACAGATTTGCCCGCAAGCGGCAAAACAGCCAGCCTCGCGGCTCCAACCAGCACCTACAAGCTCACGGCGGTTTTTCCAGAGGTCGTAGGCAACGACCTGGACTTAATCGTGAGGTATGAGTCCACCAATGTATCCAACACCAACGTGGCCTATCAGGAGAATGTCAACGTCATGAAAGCGCTGGTCACGAGGTTCCCCGAAGTTCGGGATGCGTTCTCTGCTGTGGTTGCTCGCGCGGTGGATACGACTGGGCGGGATTACGGCACGTTGCTGGCGATGAAAGATATCAAGTGAGCATTGTGTCCTAACCGATTGATGAGTCGGCGGTGACTTGATCAAACGTGCATTCCTTGGGATCTTTGTCGTCCCTTAGTCCAAGAAATACAGGAGCCCGCAGCTTGGGTCCGCTTCCGCTATTGGCGCCTTCCGTCCACTCGGCATACTCGATTTCTGCAACAAGCTCGGGCTTGACCCAGCTCACTTTGCGAAGGGCCTCGACTTCTCCATAGAAGGGATTCTTTTTCGTCTCGATTTTGCGGAGGACTTTGGAAATTTCACTCAACAGCTTCTGGTCGAATCCGCTCCCCACCTGGCCGACGTGAATCAGCCGTCCTTGCTCGTCGTACAGTCCGAGAACCAGCGAGCCAAAGTGTGCTCGCGTGCCCTCCGGCTCGGTGAAGCCTCCGATTACGCACTCCATCTGGTGCCGGATTTTAATCTTCAACCACTCGCGGCTGCGGCGCTCTTCGTAGCAGCTGTTCCGCTTCTTAGCCAGGATGCCTTCCAGTTTCTTGTCGCGAGCGATCTCGAACAGCGCTTTTCCTTGCACTTCATAATGATCCGAGTAGCGCAGCGAATCGCCCGGCTCCAGAATTGAAGCCAGCTTCTTCTTGCGTTCCACCAGGGGAACACGCCGCCAGTCGTAGCCGTCGAGATATAAAACATCGAATGCGTAATACAAGACCGGGACATCGGCCTTTTCCACTGCCCGCTTCCCGCCTGGCCGAAATCCGGTGCGCTGCTGCATCAGGCTGAATGATGCGCGTCCGTCGACGTCCAGAGCCACGACTTCTCCGTCCAGAATCGCAGTTTTCGCCTTAACGAACTTTGGCATGTCCTTGAGCTCTGGATACCGCGCCGTCAGCTCGTTCTGATTCCGCGAGACCAGCCGCACCTTCCCATTTTCGATGAAGGCGATCGCGCGGTATCCGTCCCATTTGATTTCGAACAACCAGTCTGGATCGTCAAACGGTTTCTCAATGGACTCTGCAAGCATGGGATGGATGGTGGTCGGCATTGGGCGCTTTACAGGTGCGGAAACCGCGACCCCGGAGGGCGCTGAGGACACAGAGGATTTGGAAGTCTGATTCTTTGAAGCCGATTCTTGCAGTTTCCTGCTGCCGTTTCCAGATATTTTAGCGGCAACGACTTTCTGACCACGGCTGGATTCTTTTTTCTTACTTACCCCTGTGTCCCCCGCGTCCTTTGCGGTTTTGGTTTGCTTTTTTTTTTGATCGAGCCGCGCCACGGCGTCCGCCAGCCAGGCCGCCTTCAATTTCCCGCGCCCAGCAGGACGGCTGCTCGTCCACTCTCGCGACCGAGCATCGCCCCCGATCTCATCCATACTCCGCTTGCTGAGCACAGACTCGTCAATGTCCCCCGCGTCATATCCCTCAACCACGTGATCGTCGTGCTTCTTGATCATCAACCATTCGTTACCCTTGCTTCCGGGACGCCGGCCCTTCATCTTGATGAGCGCGAAATCTCCCTTGAGCCGCTTGCCATTGAGCCGGAATTTCAAATCACCTTTGGCGAGCATCGCCGCCGCGTCGGCCTCGGTTCCCGGAACATATTTCCCATTCACCGGCACTGGCGAAAGAGGTGCCCACGTTCCCACGTCCCACACCATGACGGTGCCAGCGCCGTAATTGCCCTCGGGAATGGTTCCCTCGAAGTCGAAGTAAGAAACCGGATGATCTTCCACGTGCATGGCCAGACGCTTGTCCGCCGGATCGAGCGATGGCCCCTTCGGCACCGCCCATGACTTCAGCACCCCTTCCATCTCCAGCCGAAAGTCATAGTGCAGCCGCGTCGCCTCGTGCTTCTGCACGACGAAGCGATTCCCCTTTTTCTTCGCCACTTCCGGCGGAGGCTCCGGGGTGTCCTCAAACCGCCGCTTTCGCTTGTATTCTTCCAGAGCCATAGCAGATTTCTCACCGAGATTCTAGCAAGACAGCGACGAAAAGGGCGTACATCAAGGACAGTAGGAGCTTCGAGCCGCGAGCTACGAGCTTGGGGCAAACTCGGATATGCTTGCTCGTGGCTGATAGGTCAAAGCTCGAAGCTCACGTATGAAACGCGAATTCCCCGAAATCCCTCTGGTCGGCATTGGATCGATCATCATCGAAGGCGACCGTGTCGTCCTGGTGAAAAGGGCTCACCCGCCGATTCAGGGGCATTGGTCGATCCCCGGAGGCGTGCTGGAAGTCGGAGAGATGGTCCGCGAGGCGGCCGTGCGCGAAGCGAGGGAAGAGACCGGATTAATCGTCGAGCCCGGCGAACTACTCGGTGTGTACGACCGCATCCTGCGTGATCCGGGGCAACGGGTGCAGTATCACTATGTGCTGATTGATTTCTTGTGCCGCGCCGTGGGAGGTGAACTCCTCGCCGCCAGCGACGCGGCCGAGGTCTGCTGGTTCACACGGGAAGAACTTCCGGCACTCAATCTTGCCGAAGATACACAAGATGTGATTCAAAAGGGATTTGCCAGACTAGGCCAATGATTCGGGTTCCTCCGGTTCGACCTCGTCGGAGACTTCTTGAAGGACTCGATTTGCGGCGTCCACGTTGTGGGCGTCAACTCGCAACTTCACACCGCCGAGGGCGTTCGCATTGAACCAATCCATCCGCACCATATTGTCGTCGAATAAAAACGACTCGATTCCGGCTGAGTCGAGTAAACCCTTTGCGAGCTCGGCTTCGAGCAATCCCCAAAAAGTGCGGATGGTAACCAGATCTCGAAATTCCAGTTCCTTCTGGCCTGCCTCATTTGGTTGTTCAAAGTTCTGAGGGAGCCGCCTTCGAGCCAGTTCTTCTCTAAGCACCTCTTGGGCGATATCGGTCAGTTCGTCGGACTGCGTGTCCACTTGCTGCAACTCCTCATCCGTTTTGCCCGCATAAATATCGAAGAGTCGTCCACGTTCCTTTTGCGGATCCATTGTCGTCACGGAATGGAATCATACCCTCCGGGCATGATCTCGGGAAATGGCATTTCTGGCCGGGCAAGTCACGCTCGGTGGTGATGCTAATCACTGATGCCTCAATTCTGACGCGATAGAGTCCCAACGAGTATCCCGGATGCAACCGACCCTCAGACTGAATCGCCGCGCCTTTCTGCAAGCCGCTCTCACGGCCGCTGCTGCTACAGGAGCGGGCATCGCCTGCAGTCGCAATGGATCTCCCTGGCGCTTCTTCACCCTCGACGAAGCCAGAACTCTCGCCAGCATGGTCGACCAGATCATCCCGCCGGACCAGGATGCCGGCGCGGTCTGGGCTGGCGTCGTCAACTACATCGATCGCCAGCTTTGCGGGCCTTACCAGGCTCTCCAAGAGACCTATCGTTACGGACTCGGAGCACTCGGAGCAGTTGACCAGACGAGCCAATCGAACTATGGCAAGGTTTTCGCCGACCTTCAGTCGCACCAGCAGATCGAACTGCTGCACCGTCTGGAAGAGGGTAAAGCTCCGAGTGGCGCATGGAAGCAACTCTCGTCAGCAGAGTTCTTTGGCTACGTCGTCGACCAGACCATGCAGGGCTTTTACGGCGATCCCCGGCACGGCGGCAATCGCGAAGGCGTGAGTTGGAAAATGCTGAACCTTCCTTATCCTCCGATTCGCGGCAGAGTCCGCACCGACCTTTCAAAACCAAGGTCCGGTTGATGTCTCGCGGCGAGCTGGCAGAGTTCGCCCGGCAGAAACCGCTGAAGAGAGGAAGGTTTGAAAGGGCACGGCTTTAAGCCGTGGCGTTAAAGCGCCAAAAAGATGAGGGTTTTAGCCCCTGAGGGCTAGTCGCAGCTGATGTCCCTGAAGCATGTTAACGCGGTAATCGTCGGTAGCGGCGCCGGAGGCGGCGTGGTCGCCAAAGAACTTGCCGAAGCCGGACTGAGCGTCGTCCTGCTCGAGCGTGGCAAATGGTTCACGCCCTTCGATGAGCGCAAAGACGACCTGCGCAACCAGCGGACCTGTGTGTTGGGGAATGCCTTCGGTCCCGACGAGCGAAATCCTCGGGTTTACGTGGATGCCTCCGGTCATGAGCACGTTATTTCTCCCACTCACGGGGCCT
>WNGO01002799.1_pt1 | contig 12916 bp, 14 predicted proteins | sample 5400511 | NCBI WGS metagenome assembly WNGO01 (sample SAMN13153380, study PRJNA577476) | soil metagenome | isolation source: 20 cm soil or saprolite under Garry oak tree replicate 2 | place: USA:California | collected 2016-06-15
GAGGCCACCGGAAGGCTGAAGTCGAGTCGGGCGCATCGGCGCTCGGATGTCGGAACTCAGCGAACGAGGGGCGCGGCGAATCGAATGGGCCCGGGACCACATGCCCGTCCTCGCTGCGATCCGCGAGTCGCTGAAACAAAAGAAAACCCTTCGTGGGCTGCGGATCGCGATGGCGCTCCACGTCGAGGCGAAGACCGGAGTCCTCGCGCTTTCGCTCCAAGAGGCCGGTGCGAAGGTCCGGCTCGCATCGTGCAATCCTCTCTCGACGGACGACAGCGTCGCCTCGGCCCTTTCGGGGGCCTACGGCCTCGAGGTCTATGCGAAGAAATGGGAAACGGCGGAGGAGTATTACGCGAATCTCCACAAGGTCCTCGATCTGAAGCCGGACCTCGTGATCGATGATGGCGCCGACCTCGTCTTCCTGTTGCACACGAAGCGAACGGAATTGCTATCGGGCGTACGCGGAGGAAACGAGGAGACCACGACCGGCATCATTCGCCTCCGGGCGATGGAACGAGATGGCGCCCTGCGCTTCCCGATCGTCGATGTGAACGATGCCCAGATGAAACATCTCTTCGACAACCGATATGGGACCGGCCAGAGCACCATTGACGGTCTCATGACGGCCACGAATCTGTTGATCGCCGGCCGAACGTTTGTCGTCGCGGGGTACGGCTGGACGGGCCGCGGAATCGCGATGCGCGCGCGCGGGATGGGCGCCCGCGTCGTTGTCACGGAAGTCGATCCCGTGAAGGCGATCGAAGCCACGATGGACGGCTTCGAGGTGCTCCCGATGTCCAAGGCGTCCCGGATTGCGGATTTCATCATCTCGGCAACGGGTGGCAAGGACGTCCTCACGGCGGCCCACTTCCCTCGCCTCAAGGATCGGGTCGTCCTTGGTAATGCCGGCCACTTCGACAACGAGATCTCTAAGGCGGACCTCGATCGCCTCTCGAAGACGAAGAAGAAAGTTCGAGAGTTCGTGGACGAGTACGTCCTCCCGGACGGAAAGCGGATACACTTGATCGCCGAGGGACGACTCCTGAACATCGCGGCGGGCCAGGGCCATCCAGTGGAGATCATGGACATGAGCTTCGCGATTCAGGCGGTGTCCGCGGGCTACTTGGCGGACCATGCCGCGGAGCTTAAACCCCGCGTGTATCCGGTCCCCGCGAATCTCGATTTGAAGGTCGCTCAGTTGAAACTTCGCAGCCTTGGAATCGGAATCGATCGCTTGACGAAAGAGCAGCGCACGTACCTCGAATCCTGGCGCGAAGGCACGTGACATCAGCCGAGCACGAAGGCGACCGATGCCGTCCAAACTCGCGGTCTTGACCGACTTCGACGGCACGATCACGCGGACGGATGTGGCGGAGGCGATCCTGGAGGAATTCGCGCCGGCGTCGTGGTGGGACATCGAGGAACTCCATCGGGCTCGCAAGATCGGCACGCGGGAATCGATGGCACGACAGTTCGCCCTGCTTCATGCAAAACAGGCGGACCTCATCCGGTTCGTCGACGACCATGTCGAGATGGACGACACATTCCGGGACTTCGCCGCCTTCTGCCAACGACGGAGGATTCCCCTCGAGATCGTCAGCGAGGGCCTCGACTTCTATGTGCGCCACCTGATGCGACGGTGGGAACTCCGCCTTCCCCTTCGGACGAATCATGCGGTCTTCGAGGAGGGAAGCGTCCGGATCGAATATCCGTGGGCCGATGCGACCTGCACCTTGTGCGGTACGTGCAAGCTGCTCCGCCTGTTCCAACTCCGGACGGAGGGCTATCGTATCGCGTACGTCGGAGACGGTCACTCAGATCTGTGCCCCGCACTCGAAGCGGATCACGTCTTCGCCAAAGCAGAGCTTGCTCAGTTATGCGACCAGGAAGAGATCGCGTACACCTCGTTCGACCGTTTCCTCCGCCGCCTGCCTCGGCCGAACACGTCCATCGAGATTCTCGGGCGCCGACGGTCCTTCGGAGGGACCGCGGGAAACCTGAGTCGCGCGGCCGCCTGCCTCGGGGTGAAGACGTCATTGGCTTCGTTTGTCGGCGAAGACTTTCCCTCCGACTACCGGAAGGCACTCCGGAAGGATGGCGTCGACCTCACCGACTTACGCCCTATCCGCGGCGCGACGACTCCGACAGCGTGGATCTTCTCGGATTCGGCCGGAAATCAGATGGCGATCATCGACCAGGGTCCGATGAAGGAAGGCGTCCGCCTTCCGATTCTGCGACACAGCGTCGTCGATGTCGAGCTCGTCCATCTCGGCACGGGCCGCCCCCAATACTACATGCGGATCGCGCGGCTCGCGGCTGAACTGGATCGGACAATCGCGTTCGACCCGTCGCAAGAGATCCACTACGTCTACACGCCGCGCCTCTTCCGCGCGCTGCTTCGCCACACCGCATATTTTTTCGGCAACGAAGCGGAGATCATCCAAGCGAAGCGCTTCCTTCGCGTGACCTCGACGGACGGTCTGGTTCGTTTCACTCCCGTGGTCATAGTCACCCTCGGATCGCGGGGCAGCGTGGTCCACACGCGCGATGGAAAGATCCGAATCCCGCGGGTCCCCCCGACGCGCGTCGCCGACGTGACGGGGGCAGGCGACGCGTACCGCGCGGGCTTTTACGCGGGCCTATCCCGCGGTTTCGACCTCCGGCATTGCGGCATCTTGGGCTCTTCCGTGGCAAGTTTCGTCGTCGAGGCGCAAGGCACGCAAACGCATTTGCCGACGTGGACGCAGGCCGTGCAACGCGCCCGAAAATATGCGCCATTCTAATGGAGAAAACAGAAATTCCGAGCGGCTCGAATGCGGCTACGAAAGGGTTATATTGCGTCAGTAGTTTTCCTGCGCGGTGACCAGGGGTGGCTATCGGGTTCGTGCTCATTAGCACCGCTCCCGCCAAGGAGCACGAGGTGTACAATGAGCTGCTCAAGGTCAAGGAGATCGTGGAGCTCCACCCCCTCTTCGGGGAGTACGATCTCATCGCGAAAATCGAGGCGGAAGATTTCAATGTCCTTGGTCAGGTCGTGGTCGACAAGATCCGTTCGATCGCGGGCGTCATCGATACGAAGACGTTGACCGGGATTAAGTTCTAAGGTGAGATTCGATGGCTAGCTTCGATGTCTGGAATCCGATTATGAATTTCGTGACCATCCTGCTTCTGACGTTCAGTCTCTTCCTCGTCATCACGGGTGCCTTCACGGCGTATTTCGGCAGCGGCAAGAGCCGAAAAATCGGGGTCGGGCTTCTCGTCGGAGGCCTCATCGTCGGCATCCTCTGGGGCTATTACTCTGGGCCGGGCTCCACCGGCATCGTCCTGGTCGACGTCATCATCCAGTCGATCGGCGTGATCCTCGCGGCGATCATCGGGGCCGCGATCGCCATCGGACTTTTCCTGCTCGCCATCATGAAGAGCTAAGCACGACGTGCACCGGCAGTCGGAGAGGGCGCAAGCCTTTATTCGCGAGCCTTCTTTGTCCTACGCGATGGCCGTCGATGTGCTCGTCATCCTCGGTTCTAAGAGCGATGCCGAAATCGGCAAGAAGGCGGGTTCGATCCTCGCCGAATTCGGGGTCGAATACGAAATGGTCGTGGCGTCGGCCCACCGCACGCCGGACCTCCTCCGGGACCTGATCCGGAACACGACCGCGAGGGTCTTCATCGGCGTTGCGGGGCTCTCGGCCGCCCTCCCCGGGACGATCGCAGCCCATACGACAAAGCCCGTCATCGGCGTGCCGGTGAGCGGGAAGCTCAACCTCGACGCGGTCCTCAGCGTGTCGCAAATGCCGCCCGGGGTCCCGGTCGCCGCGGTCGGCCTCGACCGGGGAGAGAACGCGGGAATCCTCGCGGTCGAAATTCTCGCCCTTAAGGACGAGCGCCTCGCCGAGAAGCTCAAGGACCATCGCGACGCGATGAAGAAGTGGGTCCTCGAGGACTCGCGGACGCTGGGCGAATGACGTTCGACGCGAAGGCCTTCATCGCCGAGCAGGTCGAGGGCATTCGGAAGAGCGTCGCCGGAAAGGCGATCATCGCCTGTTCGGGCGGTGTCGACAGCACGACCGCCGCGGTCCTCGCGAGTCACGCCCTGGGCGATCGCCTCCTCGCGGTGTACGTCGACACCGGGCTCATGCGAAAGGACGAGACGGAAGACGTCGCACGGACTCTGAAGGAGCTCAAGGTGAACCATCGGATCCTGAGGGCCGCGGACGAGTTCTTCGCTGCCCTTCGTGGAGTCTCCGACCCCGAGAAAAAACGGATCATCATCGGGAACAAATTCATTGAACTGTTCGAACGGGAGGCAAAGACCTTCGATGCCGATTCCCTTGTCCAAGGGACGATCGCGCCCGACTGGATCGAGAGCGGCGGACAGCTGAGGGACCGAATCAAGACCCATCACAACGTCGCGGGCCTTCCCGCGAACATGAAGCTCAAGCTGGTCGAGCCGCTCCGGGACCTCTACAAAGACGAGGTCCGAACGGTCGCGCGGACCCTCGGTGTGCGGGTCGCAGAACGGCAACCATTCCCAGGGCCCGGGTTGGCCGTCCGGATCGTCGGCGAGGTCACTCCGGAAAAAACGGTCCTCGTGCGAGAGGCGTCGGCGATCGTCGAGCATGAGATCGAGGTCGCGGCCAAGGACAAACGAGTGCCGCTCCCGTGGCAATACTTTGCCGTGCTGCTCCCGGTCCAGACCGTGGGCGTCCACGGCGACCTGCGCGTGTACGGGCAGACCATCGCCGTCCGGGCGGTCGACTCGATCGACGGGATGACGGCGACGTATTCGAAAATACCCCACGATGTGCTCGACCGGATCTCGATTCGGATCACGAATGAGGTCCCGGGCATCAACCGAGTCGTGTACGACGTCTCGAACAAGCCTCCCGCGACGATCGAATGGGAGTGACCCGTCGCCGCCCGCGGAAACCTTTTTGTCATCCCGCCGCTACAGGATGCCCATGCGCGTCTACGTCGTTGACAACGGAGGTCAATGGACGCACCGAGAATGGCGCGTCCTGAAGTACCTCGGAGTCGACACGAAGATCGTACCGAACGACTCGCCCGTCTCAGATCTGAAGGAGGTCGACGGACTCGTCCTCTCCGGAGGTGCCCCCCGGGTCGGCATCGATCCGGAGAAGATGGGCAAGAACGGCGAATACCTCGACGTCTTCCCGGGACCCATCCTTGGGATCTGCGCAGGCCACCAGTTCATGGCGACCCACCTGGGAGGCGCGGCGGCTCCGGCGAAGGTCCCTGAGTTTGGCAAGTCCGTCGTCAAGGTCCACGAGCCGGACGTCCTGTTCGAAGGACTTCCCGATCGGTTCGAGGTGTGGGAATCCCACAACGACGAGGTGACGAAGGTCCCGCCGGGCTTCACCGCCCTCGCCAGCTCTCCGAACTGCAGCGTCCAAGCGATGCGGCATCGAGACCGACCGCTGTTCGGTCTCCAATTCCACCCCGAGGTCGAGCACACGCAGTTCGGTCCCGACATTTTCCGAAATTTCCTTAAGGTCTGCGAGAACTCGACCTGAGACGCGAATCGGCCGGTTCGATTCGCATCCGACGGTGCATCGCGTTGGCCTCACCAAGCGTCCGGACAAAGATCCTGAAGGAAGCGCTCCGCACCCGCCATCAAGAGCCGTTCGAGAAGGCGCTCGGCCGGGCCGTCCGGAAACTCGGTGGCTCCTTCGCCGAATATGTCGCCCTCATCGCCGAAGTCCGAGACTATGGTCGGGTGCATAAGGTGGACCTGCGAGACGCTGCGCGCTCCCTGGCGGATCAGCTGTAGACGGCTGGATTCACGACGAAGTCCGGGTGTTTCCCCGCGAGCACCTTCGCCACCTGATCGGCCACGATCGCACCGGCCCGCGCCTGTCCCTCGGCGGTCGACGCCCCCAGGTGCGGCGTGAAGACGATGTTCGGCGCACCGAGGAGGGGACTTCCCGCGGGGGGCTCCTTCTCGAACACATCGATCGCCGCACCCGAAATCGTTCCCGCCCGCAGGGCGTCCGCCAACGCCGCCTCTTGGACGATCTCGCCGCGTGCGCAGTTCACGAGGATCGCATTTCGCCTCATCTTCGCAAGCTCGGCCGCCCCGATGAGGCCGCGCGTCTCCGGCGTGAGCGCGGCGTGAATGCTGAGGACGTCCGCATCCCGGAACAGCTCGTCCTTTTCGACGAGACGGATCCCGGTTTGTCCTGCGGTGGCGGCGGGAAGGTATGGGTCGTAGGCGATCACCGGCATCCCGAAGGCCTGGGCTCTCTTCGCGACCTCCGCACCGATCCGTCCGGACCCTAGGAGGCCGAGGGTCTTGCCGAAGAGTTCCCGTCCCTCGAGTTTTCCCTTCTCCCATTTGCCGGCTTTCACCGTCCGGTCGGCCTCAGGAAGATGGCGGAGGAGGGAGATCATGTGCCCGATCGCAAGCTCGGCGACGCTCACGCTACTCGCGGTCGGCGCATTCACGACGACGATTTTCCTCTTGGTAGCTTCGTCCACGTCGATGTTGTCGACCCCGACCCCCGCGCGGCCCACGACCTTGAGGCGCGCTCCGCGAGAGAGCACGTCCTTCGTGACCTTGGTCCGGCTCCGGACGATCAGGGCCTCATAATCCGGGATCGCGGCCAGGAGGGCTTTCGGGTCCAGCTCCCGCAAAACGACCTGGTGGGCCTTGCGGAGCATCTCGACGGCGGTCCGATCGATTCCGTCCGTGATCAGGACCTGCATCGCGTCGCGCCGGATGCCCGAGAAGAATAAAAAGACGTCAGGCGATGAGCAGTGCGATTGTAAGCAGAACGAGCGCGAGAAACAAGATCGCGCCGAGGATGAGCATCCAGCGAGTCATCTGCGGATCGGAGCCGAAGACGAGTGGGATGGGACCGAGGAACACGACGCCGCCCCAGCGACGAGTTTTCGGGGTGCCTTGCGGTGGGACCCCTGGAACCTCGGTCGGATCTGTTGCGGGTCCCATTGCCGGCAGCGGTGCTCCGGCGGTCCAGAGGAAGAACGTCAAGAAAAATCCGAGGAAGACGAGCGGGATCCCGAGGAATGCGAGAGGGCCGGTCCCGACGACGGCGGGGACGATGAAGATGAGATACACGCTCGCTTCCCCGCGGGCGACGGCCACGGCGAGGGCGACCAATCCCGTGAGCAGGATCCCGGGTCCCACGAATCGGATCGGGCGCACGCCACGCCCAATTCTCCGAGTCCTCTAAAGCTTTGACCTCTTTGACGTCTTCCCCCTCGCCGCCCGGCCGTACTCCTGGAGAGGGACGACTTGGAGGTCGCCCGCACGGGCCTCTTCGATCGCCTGGACCGCCGCCTCCGCGGCCTGGATCGTCGCGATGAACGGGATATTCAGGTCCACCGCGAGCCGCCGCATCATGTATCCGTCCCGCCGGGCGCCCGTCGAGTTCGTGGGCGTGTTAACCACCAGGCGGATCTCCCCGCGGCGCATGAGCCCCAGGGCGTCCGGCGACAGGTTCTCGCTGATCCGGTACACGGTCATCGCGTCCACGCCGTGTTCCCGCAGGAATTGCGCGGTCCCTCGGGTGGCATAGATGCGGAGGCCGACCTTCGCGAGCCGCGCCGCGACCGGAAGGATCGCGGGCTTGTCCTCGTCCCGCACGGTCATGTAGACCGCCCCCTCCGTCGGCAGGGCGTTCCCCGCCGCGACCATCGCCTTGTAGTACGCGCGGCCGAGGGACCGATCGATCCCCATCACCTCGCCCGTGCTCTTCATCTCGGGGCCGAGGATCGTGTCGACGCCCGGGAGCCTCTGGAACGGGAACACGGGGGCCTTCACGGCGACGTGGTCGATGCTCGCCTCGCCCACCAGGCCCATGCTGCGCAGGGATTGACCGAGCATCACCTTCGTCGCGACCTTCGCGAGGGACACGCCGATGGCCTTCGAGACGTAGGGAATCGTTCGACTCGCGCGCGGATTCGCCTCGAGGACGTACACGGCATCGTCCTTCACCGCGAGCTGGAGGTTCATCAGGCCGACGATCTCCAGGGCGTCGCAGATCTTCCGCGTGATTCGGCGAATCTCCGCGAGGACGGCCTCGGAGAGGGTCTGGGCCGGCAACACACACGCGGCGTCGCCGGAGTGGATGCCCGCCTCCTCGATGTGCTCCTGGATACCGCCGATGAAGATGTCCTTGCCATCCGCGACGACGTCCACGTCGATCTCCGTCGCGTGTGACAGATACCGGTCCACGAGGACTGGGTGCGCCTTCGAGACGCGGACCGCCCTCTCCATGAACCGGGCGAGATCCTCTTCGCCGTGGACGATCTCCATCCCGCGGCCACCGAGGACGTACGACGGCCGGACGAGAACGGGATAGCCGATCCGGGAGGCCACCTCTCGGACCTCGTCGAAGCTGTACCCGGAAGCCGCGTCCGGTTGCCGGATTCGAAGGCGTTGCATGAGCGCCGAGAACTTTCGACGGTCCTCGGCAAGGTCAATCGCGGCCGGTGGCGTGCCGAGGATCCGAGTCCGCGAACGACGGCGAGCCAACGCGCGGGCGAGCGGGACCGCGAGATTGATCGAGGTCTGACCGCCGAACTGCACGATGACACCATCCGGCTTCTCCTCCTCGATGATGTTCAGGACGTCCTCGAGCAGGAGGGGTTCGAAGTACAGCCGGGTGGAGATGTCGAAATCGGTCGAGACGGTCTCGGGATTGTTGTTCGCGATGATCGCGGCGACGCCCTCATCCCGCAATGCGAGGATTCCTTGGACACAGCAGTAATCGAACTCGACGCCTTGGCCGATCCGGATGGGACCGCTCCCGACGATCAACACCTTCCGACCCGCGAGGTTCTGCGTCTCACCGCTCGGCTCGTACGTGGAATAGAAGTAGGGCGTCTCTGCCTCGAACTCCCCTCCGCAGGTGTCGACCATCTTGTACGCGACTCGCGGTCGACCGCGCCGCACGGACTCCTCCGTGCTGCTGGTCAGGGCGGAGAGAGACTCATCGGCGAACCCGAACCGCTTCGCCTCCGCGAGGACCGCCTTGCTCGCCCGGGATCCTCGGAGTCCCGACTCGATCCGCACGAGATGTCGGATCTTCTCGATGAAGAACGGGTCCCACGCCGTCAGGGAAGCGATCTTCTCCGTCGGTAAGCGGCGTCGAACGGCCTCTGCGATCGCAAAGAGGCGCTCGTCGGTGGGTTCCCGTAGTTCGCGGACGAGTTCCTCATCCGACCAGGAATTCGATTCGAGGCCTATTCGATCGATCTCCAACGAGCGGACGGCCTTCAGGAGCGATTCCTCGAAGGTCCGGCCGATGGCCATCACCTCCCCGGTGCTCTTCATCGACGTGCCAATCCGGCGGTCCACCGTCGGGAACTTGTCGAAGGGCCACCGCGGAATCTTCGTGACGACGTAGTCCAACGTGGGTTCGAACGAGGCGAGGGTCTTGCCCGTGACCGGGTTCGGGATCTCGTCGAGGCGCAGGCCGATCGCGATCTTCGCGGCGATCCGGGCGATCGGGTAGCCCGTCGCCTTCGATGCGAGGGCCGACGACCGCGAGACACGCGGATTCACTTCGATGACCCGGTACTCGCCGGTCTTCGGATGGACCGCGAACTGGATGTTGCATCCGCCCTCGACCCCGAGGGCGCGGATGATCCGGAGGGCCGCGGACCGAAGGGTCTGATGGTCCGAGTCGCTCAACGTCTGGGCCGGGGCGACCACGATCGATTCGCCCGTGTGGACGCCCATCGGATCCAGGTTCTCCATGCTGCAGATCGTGATGCAGTTGTCCGCGCCGTCCCGCATCACCTCGTACTCGAACTCCTTCCAGCCCAGGACGGATTCCTCCACGAGGACCTGTTTGATTCGCGAATAGGCCAGGCCAAGCCCCACGATTCGGTCGAGTTCCGCGGCGTTGTGCGCCACGCCGCTCCCGCTGCCTCCGAGCGTGTACGCGGCTCGGACGATCACAGGGTATCCGGTCTCCTCGACGAACGTGGCCGCCGTCGTGGAGTCGGACACCGCCCGGCTCCTTGGGATCGGCTCCCCGATCGATCGCATGAGGGAGGCGAAGCGCTCGCGGTTCTCGCCCGCGGTGATCGCCTCCATCTTCGTCCCGAGCAGTTCCACGCCGTGGCGGCCCAGGATCCCGGCCTCGGAGAGCTCGCTGCACAGGTTCAACGCGGTCTGCCCGCCCATCCCGCTCAGGATCCCTTGCGGCCGTTCTTTCACGATCACCTTCTCGAGAAATGGGACCGTGAGGGGCTCCACGTAGACTGCATCCGCGGTGTCGGGATCCGTCTGAATCGTCGCCGGATTGCTGTTCACCAGGACGACCCGCACCCCTTCTTCCCGGAGCGACCGGCAGGCCTGGGAACCGGAGTAGTCGAACTCCGCGGCCTGGCCGATCACGATCGGCCCGGAGCCGATCACCATGGCGGTCCTAACGTCCTGGCGCTTGGGCACCGCCCCACCCCCGTGCCGCGGCCTACGCCCCCTTGAGCTCCGCCACGAAATCTTGGAAGATGTACTCGTTGTCCCACGGCCCCGGGTGGGCCTCGGGGTGGTATTGGACGGAGAAGATCGGCATCTCCCGATGGGCCATCCCTTCCACGGTGCCGTCGTTCAGGTTCACGTGGGTGACCTCGAATTCCGACTCCGGCAGGGACGTCGCATCGACGGCAAAGCCGTGGTTCTGCGAGGTGATGTGGATCCGCCCGGTGCGGAGGTCCTTCACCGGTTGATTCCCGCCGCGGTGCCCGAACTTCAACTTGAACGTCTTCCCGCCGAAGGCGAGGGCCAGAAGCTGGTGCCCGAGGCAGATGCCCAGGAGAGGGACGCGTCCCGCGAGCTCCCGGGTCGTTTGGACGGAGGTCGCGACGATGTCCGGGTGGGCGGGATCTCCGGGGCCGTTCGACAGGATGACGCCCTCCGGTTTCAGGGAGAGGATCTCGTCCGAGGTCGTATCGTAGGGGACCCGGACCACCTCGGCGTAGCGCTGGGCCTCCCGGAGGATATTTCGCTTCACGCCGCAGTCGACCACGACGATCGTGCGCTTCCCTGGACCCGGGTATCGTTCGAGGGTCGTGCAGCTCGCTTCCGCGACGAGATTCCGGGTTTCCGGATGGGGGGCGGCACGCACCTCCCTCGCGACCTCATCCACGTCCTCGTCCGCCGGCACGAGGGCCGCCTTCATGGTTCCCTTCGATCGGATCCGGATCGTGAGGGCGCGCGTGTCGGCACCCTCGATCGCCGGCGTCTGGTAGCGCTTCAGGAAGTCGCCGAGGCCCATCGTGCTCCGGGGATGACTCGGGGTCGCGCAAGCCTCCTTCACGACGAACCCCGTCGGCTGGATCGTGTCGGATTCCATGGTGTCCGGATCGACGCCATAATTCCCGATCAACGGGTACGTCATCATGAGGATCTGACCGCGGTACGACGGATCCGTCAGGGCTTCCGTATAGCCCGTCATGTTCGTGTTGAAAACGAGTTCTCCCAGGATCCTGCGCCGGGCCCCGAAGAAAGGCCCCCGGGCCACCGTTCCGTCCTCGAGGACGAGGGACCCTTCCATTCGTTAGACCCCCACCCCATTTTCGATTCGGCTTATGAGGGTTTCCCTCTCGCGGAAATTTCCGCGCGGTCCGACTCGGCTACGGGGGTCGTAGCAGTTCGAGTTCGTTCAGTCGTGTGACCATTTTGTCCCAATGAGTTCCCCGCCAATACACGCGCCCACAGGAGGGACAACGCCAGAACGCTCGATGTCGGGAGCGGATCCCTTCTGGCACCGAGTCCTTCACATCCTCCATGGACGCACTCACCAGGATCTCGTTGCACAAAGAGCAACGGGAGAGTGGACTGACGAGTCGGAGCGGGAGGGCCGCGGCGACCTCGCGAATCTGATCGTCCAAGATGTCGGAACGAATCCGGACCGCACCGGTCACCCGGGCGGCGAGTTCCTTGTCCCGCGTCAGGAGGATCCGGTCCTCGGAGCGGACTCGCTCGACAAGGGTTCGATCCGGGCACGGTTCCGGATACGCGGTGTCGTAGCCCATGAACCGCAGCCAACGTGCGAGACTCCCCAGCATGTGATCGCAGAGGAGTTTCATGCTTCTCCCCACGAAATCGGGTCGATGAGCAACACGATGACGCCGATCTGCGGAAGATGCGTCTCTGAGCGACGTTGCCCCAAGGAAGTCCGCAGGTAGCGGAGAAAATGTTTCGGACGAACCATGAACACGGCCTCTCTCACCGGACCACCGCGTACTCGAGGAGGGCGCCATCGCCGAGTCGCTCAATCCGGTCCAAACGGAGACGGGGCGCCGCGTCGAGCGAGGTGACTCCTTGGCCGCCGGCGAGCGTCGGGGCTGCCTGGCCACCGAGCACCCGGCTGCTGACGAAGACCTTCACTTCGTCTGCCAGGCCCTTTCGGAGGAAGGACCAGATGACCGTACTCCCTCCTTCCACCAGGATCGTCTTCACGTCTCGTGCCGCGAGACGATCGAGGAGGGCCTCCAAATCCACCTCGTCTTTGCCGAGACGCATGACCTCGGCGCGCGGGAACGAACGATCGCTTTCCTCCGACGTGACGATCAACGTCGGGGCGCTTCCGTCCAAGACGTGGGCAGAATCCGGAATCTTGCCATCGGAGTCCAAAACCACTCGGAGCGGATTACGCCCCTTCGCGTATTCCGATTTCACGGTCAGCTTCGGATCGTCCTTCAGAACGGTACCGACCCCGACGAGGATCGCATCTACGGCCGCTCGAAGGCGATGCACGCGGCGGAGATCTTCTTCGTTGCTCAATCGAACGCCTTTGCCGTCCGGGAGCGCGATCTTTCCATCGACACTCATCGCGGCGTTGATGATCACGCGCGGTCGCACGGCCATCCGATGGGCCGGCCGAATAACAACTTTGCGGGTTCGGAGCGAAGTTCATCTA
>WNGO01008264.1_pt1 | contig 12914 bp, 12 predicted proteins | sample 5400511 | NCBI WGS metagenome assembly WNGO01 (sample SAMN13153380, study PRJNA577476) | soil metagenome | isolation source: 20 cm soil or saprolite under Garry oak tree replicate 2 | place: USA:California | collected 2016-06-15
ACCCAAGTCGGAGATCCGGCTGCGCCTGCTCACCGCCGGGCGGGAGCCCGTGGACGCCGCATGGTGGCGCGACCACATCGCCGCCGCCGCGCGGCGGCGCGCGGACATTTCCGCTACTGCGTACCGGGTGGTGCACGGGGAGGGGGATGGCCTGCCGTCCCTCGTCGTGGACCGGTACGGGCCGTACGTGGTCGCGCAACTCCTGTCCGCCGGCCTCGAGCAGCGGCGGGAGGACGTGCTGCACGGCATCGACGCCGCTCTCGCACCCGAGGGAATCCTGCTGCGGAACGATACGGCCGTGCGACGCCATGAAGGGTTGCCGCTCGAAATAGTCCCTGCCCGGGGCACGGTGCCCGATTCGGTCGCGGTCGAGGAGTCGGGCGTACGGTACCTCGCCGCGCCCCGAACAGGCCAGAAGACTGGAGCCTTTCTCGACCAGCGCGAGAATCGGATCCTGGTGGGCGCCCACACCGGCGCAGGCCGCGCTCTCGACCTGTTCACGTACCACGGCTCCTTCGCCCTTCACCTCGCGCGGCGCGCCGCGGAAGTCGTGGCGGTGGATTCGAGCGGCGACGCGCTCGCCCGCGGCCGCGAAAATGCGGCGCTCAACGGCCTGACGAACATCGCCTGGCGCGAAGCCAACGCGTTCGATCTGCTGCGCGAGCTGGAGCGCCGACGCGAGACGTTCGATACCGTGGTGCTCGATCCACCGGCGTTCGCCAAGTCGAAGGAAAGCGTCGTTCGGGCGCTCGCCGGCTATAAGGAGATCAATCTCCGGGCGATGCGCTTGATCGCCCCGGGCGGAATTCTGTTCACGTGCTCGTGTTCCTATCATGTCGGCCGGGGGCTGTTCATGGACATGCTGGGCGACGCCGCCCGCGACGCCCGGCGCCGCCTCGAGCTGCTCGCGATCACCGGGGCCGGGCGCGACCACCCGGAGCTGCTCAGCGTCCCCGAGACCGGCTATTTGAAAGGCGCCCTGCTCCGGGCCGTTGACTAAACCGGTGTCCCTTACAACCTTGCATCCTGTCCATGCCGGCGTCCGCCCAGGTTCGCCGAGTGTTCATCGGCCTCCTCGTCGCCAACCTGGCGGTCGTGGGGGTCAAGGTCGCCGTGGGGCTCGCGTCCGGATCGCTCGCGGTCCTCGGCGGCGCAGTGGACTCTTGCGTGGATGCGTTGAACAACGTGCTCGCGTTGATCGTCGTTCGCGTGGCCGCCAAGGAGCCCGACGAGGATCACCCCTACGGCCATGGGAAGTTCGAGACGCTCGGCGCACTGGCGATCGTGGGCTTCTTGTCGATCACGTGCTTCGAGCTGGTACGGGAGGCGGTCAATCACCTGGTGAGCGGTGCCCATCGCGTCGACGTCAGCGACTCGCAGCTCACGCTCCTGCTGCTCATCCTGGGCGCGAACGTCGTGATCAGCTGGTACGAACGCCGCCGCGGCACCGAGCTCGGCAGCGAGCTGCTCGTCGCCGACGCGGCCCATACGCGCGCCGACGCGCTCATCACCGTGGCCGTGATCGCGGGCATCCTGCTCACGCGCCGCGGCTGGTGGTGGATCGATTCCGCAGTGGCGATCGTCGTCGCGCTGGCGATCGTCTTCGTGGCGTATCGGATCCTCGGGCGCACGGTGCCGGTGCTGGTCGATCAGCGCGCGATCCCCACCAGCGAGATCGAACAGACGGCGCAAGCGGTGCCGGGCGTGCAGAACGTTTACGGCATCCGCTCGCGCGGCCCATCCGACCTGCGCTACGCGGAGGTCACCATTGCGGTAGACGGGCAGGCGAACGTCGCGTCCGCGCACGCGATCGCCGACCAGGTCGAGGAGCGGTTGAAGCGCGACCTGCGGCTGCACGAGGTCACGGTGCACGTGGAGCCATGCTGAGTCTTTCCGGCGAGCCGCACTCCCCCACCACACGGCGTCCCCCGCGCTCACTCAAGCAGGAGTACCACGAGTTCCTGCTGCAGCGGATCGAGGAGTACAAGAACACCCTGGGCCGCGAGGAGCTGCTCGAGATCGGCGACGAGGCGGTGCGCGAGCTGGAGGCGAGCGCGGCAGGACAGTACCTGCTCACCGAGGTGCTGCTGCTCGAACACGTGGACCGCATCATCGCGAGACGCCTGCGCCTGCCGTCGTTCCCGCGGTGGCGTCAGAAGCACCGCGCGCTGCGCGCCGCGCAGCGGGCTCCGACCCATTGGGGGCTCGATCCGGATAACGCGCTCGTGGCGGCCGTGCGCCGGCTCGAGCCCGGCGACCTGGCCGTGGTCGTCGGTGCCACCGCGCTGCCATCCGCCCTGTTTGTAGCCGCGCACGACGCCGAAGTGTTTCTGGTCGATCACGATCTGGCGGCCATCGAAGGTGCCGAAAGCCGGGCCGTCACCGAGCAACTCGCCGGACGCTTCCAAGCCCTGGTTGTGACGTTCGGCGGCTGGTTCCCCGATGTGACGCCGAGTCTCGTGGTCATCGACCCGGCCGCACTCGGGCCAGCGCGCACGCGCGACCGCCGCGAGCTGCTCGCGCAGCTGCAGGCGCGCACCCGCCCCGGCGGCGTGCACGTCATCCTCCCGAGTCCCAGCGCCACGGAGGTCATTCCGCTCGCGCCGGAGGCGCTGCAAGCGCAGTACGGCGGGTGGGAAATCGTCCGACGCCGCCGCACCAAGGCGGGTGCCGGCTTCACCGCCACGAAGCCCGAGCGTCAGCTCGACACGGCGATACACGTGTCGGAGTGACCCCAGCCCCACCCTGCCATTCCCGTTACCTGTTGTCGGATAAGGCGTTGCCAGATGAGGCGTGCGGCAAGGGTTTTGCCCGGCGACGCAGTATCCGACAACCGGGAACGCCCTTTCCATGACCAGTCTCCCTTTGGTCCTCGACGACCACGAGCCGATCGGTATCATCATGCGGGCCGGCAGACAAATCCTCCGCCCGGCGAAGATCTGGGCGTACTGCTGGTTCCCCAACGAAGCAGAGACATCGGACGAGGATTGACGTTGCAGACGGGCCGGCCGCGAGCCGGCCTTCTTGTTTCGTCGCACTAGGTTAGCCGTTGCTCCGGTTGCCGCTCCCCTGCGGCGAGCCTAATCTTCAAGGGCATGCCGACCCTGACCATCAACGGCCGGTCCATCACCGCCGATAGCGACCAGACAATCCTCGACGCGGCACGCGCCGCCGGTATCGCCGACATCCCGACCCTCTGCTGGTATCCCAAGCTCACGATCGTGGGCAATTGCCGGATCTGCCTGGTCTCGGTGGAGGGTCAATCGAAGCTGCTTCCCGCCTGCGCCACCAAGGTCGCAGACGGGATGGTGGTCCAAAGCGAATCGCACGCGGCGGTCGAAAACCGCAAGGGTGTGCTGCGGCTCCTGCTCGAGCGCTACCCGGGCGAGCACCTGCTAAACGGCGGCCGGGCCCGGCCGCGCAACGAGTTCGAAGAGTACGTGGTGCGCTACGGGGTCGCTCCCCGCCCCGTCGCGGCGCGTGACCTGGTGCTCCGCCACGGTGACGAGCGCCCGGGCGACCCCATGATCCGTCACGACATGAGCACCTGTATCCTGTGCACGCGCTGCGTGCGGGCGTGCGAGGACATACAGGTGGTCGGCGTGCTCGACGTCGGCCAGCGCGGCGAGCATACGGAGATCATTGTGGGCGCGGACGGTGACCCGGACAAGGCCGGGTGCACGTGGTGCGGGGAGTGCGTGCGGGTGTGCCCGACGGGGGCGATCTTCGAGGTGATGCCGCGGCAGCGGTTCGCGCCCGAGAAGATCCTCCACCCCGACAAGAAAGTCCGTTCCGTCTGCCCGTACTGTGGCGTGGGGTGCCAGGTGGACCTGCACGTCACCGCCGACCAGGTCGTTCGCGTCACCTCGCCGGACATCGAGCTCAACCCCCCGAGCGGTAGGCAAGTCGGTGCGCGACCTGTCCCTGCTGGAACGCGTCGACCTCGACATCCGCGACCGCGTGGCCACGCCGCCATCGTGGTACGAGCCGTTCCGCGAGGCGACGTGGGATGAAGCGCTGGAGCTCACCGCCCAGGAGTTGCTGCGGCTCAAGCGCGAGCGCGGCGGCGATTCCCTCGCCTGCTTCTCCTCGGCGAAGTGCTCCAACGAGGAGAACTATCTCATGATGCGGATGTTCCGCGGCGCGCTCGGCACCAACAACATCGACCACTGCACGCGGTTGTGCCATTCGACGTCGGTGGCGGCGATGCAGCGGGCGCTGAACACTTCGGCGGCGTCGGGCTCGATGCGCGAGGTGGAGCACGCCGCCGACGTCATCTTCATCGCCGGCGCAAACACGACCGAGTCACACCCGGTGTTCGGGGCCGCGATCAAGCGAGCGCACGCGCGTGGCGCCACCCTCATCGTCGCCGACCCGCGCCGCACGGAGTTGGCGACCCGCGCGGACATCCATCTGCAGATGCAACCCGGCACGGACGTCGCCCTGTTCAACGCGATGCTGCACCACATCATCGCGGATGGCCTGGAGGACAAGGGGTTCATCGCCGAGCGGATGCACCAGTTCGACGCGGTGCGCCGGTCGGTGCAGGCCATGACGCCCGAGATCGCGGCGAAGATCACCGGCGTGCCGGCGGACAAGATCCGCTGGGCGGCGGAGCTCTACGCCGGCGGGCCGAACACCAGCACGCTCTGGGCGATGGGACTCACCCAGCACGCCAACGGCACGGATCTCGTGACGTCGCTCCTGAACCTGATGCTCGCCTGCGGCATGATCGGGCGCTGGGGCGCCGCGATGATGCCGGTGCGCGGGCAGAACAACGTGCAGGGCGCGTCGGACGTCGGTGCGATTCCGTTCGTGTATACGGATTACCGGCCGGTCAAAGACCCGCACGTCCGCGCGGAATACGCGGCCGCGTGGGGCCTGCCCGCCGAGTCCCTCTCCCTGAAGGAGGGGCTCATGGTGACCGAGATCGTGAAGGAAGAGAGCGGCGTTCGGGGCATGTACATCATGGGCGAGAACCCGATCCTCTCGGACCCCGACCTAGCGCACGCCGAACACTGGTTCCAGGAGCTCGAGTTCCTCGCGGTCCACGACCTGTTCCTCACCGAGACCGCGCGCTACGCCGACGTCGTGCTGCCGGGCTCGAGCTTCGCCGAGAAGACGGGCACCTTCGTCAACACGGAGCGCCGCATCCAGCTCGCCCACCGGGCCGCGCCCACGCCGGGGCAAGCCCGCGGCGACCTCGACATCCTGATCGACCTCTCCAACCGCCTTGGTCTCAAGACGCCCTTCACGACTGCCGAAGCGGTCATGACGGAAATCGCGCAGATCACGCCTTCGTGGCGCGGCGTGACCTACCAGCGGCTCGAGGGTGCGGGGCTGCAGTACCCTGTACCCACCCGTGAATCACCTGGAACGTCATTCCTGTTCGACGACCGATTCCCGACGCACGATGGCAAGGGCGTGTTCGTCCCCGTCGAGTACGCTCCGCCGGTCGAGCTTCCCGACGCTGCGTATCCGTTCGTGATGAACACCGGGAGGCAGCTATACCACTGGCACACGGGGACCATGACCCGGCGCGCCTCCGGGCTCGATCAGCGCGAGCCGACGCCGATCGTGGAGATCCATCCCGAGGACGCGCGCGAGCTCGGTCTGCAGGACGGCGATCCGGTGCGCCTCACCTCGCGGCGCAACTCGATGGTGAGCTCGTGCCGCATCTCCGAGCGCGTGGCGCGGGGCCAGGTGTTTGTGCCGTTCCACTTCCGCGAGGCGGCGGCGAACCTGCTCACGAACCCGGTGCTCGATCCGTACGCGAAGATGGCGGAGCTGAAGTGCTGCGCGGTGCGACTCGAAGCGGTGGAAGCTCCGGCGACGGTGAAATAGATGTCGGGTGCCAGGTGTCGGGTGTCAGGTGGTGCCGTCCCCGACACCTGACACCTGACACCTGACACCCGACACCTGTAGATTCACTGCCCCATGGATCTCGGTCTCGCGGGCCGCGTGGCCCTGGTGTGCGGCAGCACCAAGGGGCTGGGGCGCGCGGTGGCCAAGGCCCTGGCGCACGAAGGGGCGCGCGTGGCGGTGAATGGCCGTCACGAAGACGCGGCCGAGCGGGCGGCGCAGCAGCTCTCGTCCGAGACGGGGCAACAGGTGATGGCGTTCGTGGCGGATGTGGGCGAGCGCGGGGAGGCCGAGGGCCTGGTCGAGCGCGTGCACCACGAGATGGGTCGGGTCGACGTGCTGTTCTGCAACGCCAGCGGTCCCCCGGCCGCGCCCTTCGCTCATCAGAGCGCCGACGCCTTCCAGCGGGCTCTGGAGCTGAATCTGCTCTCCACCGTGCACCTGTCGCGCAGCGCCGTGCCGATCATGCGTAAGCTCCAGTGGGGGCGGATCATCTGTCTCGCCTCCGTGGCCGCGAAGCAACCCCTGCCGGGGCTCATCCTCTCCACCACGGCGCGCGCTGGAGTGCTCGGATTCGCCAAGGCCCTGGCCGACGAGGTGGCGCCGGAAGGAATCACCGTGAACGTCGTGTGCCCGGGTTTCATCGAGACGGAGCGCATCACGGAGCTCACGGAGACGCGCGCCAAGCGCGAGCACCGCGCCTCGCAGGAGGTGATGCGCGAGATGATCGCGGAGATCCCGCTCGGTCGCATGGGGCGCACCGACGAGCTGGCGGCGGTCGTCGCGTTCCTGGCGTCGGAGCGGGCCAGCTATATTACCGGCGCCGTGCTGCAGGTGGACGGTGGATTCACGCGATCCATTTTCTGACACATCTCGCATCTCGCATCCCGCATCCCGAGTTTTCATGCAAGCGATCGTCAAAGAGCGGCGCGCCCCTGGCCTGAAGGTCGCGACGGTGCCGAAGCCGTCGCCCGGCCCCGCCGACGTGCTGATCGCGGTGCGGCACGCCGGGGTGTGCGGCACCGACGTCCACATTGCCGATTGGGACGCATGGGCGGAAAGCCGCATCCGTCCACCCGTGGTCGTGGGGCACGAGTTCGCGGGCGAGATCGTGGCGGTCGGCGACGGCGTGTCGGGCCTCAAGCCCGGCCAGCTCGTGACGGCCGAAGGTCACATCGTGTGCGGCCACTGCCTGCAGTGCCGCACCGGCAACGGCCACATCTGCAAGAACACCCGCATCATCGGCGTGGACCGCGACGGGGCGTTCGCCGAGTACATCGTCATGCCCGCAACCAACGTGCTGCCGCTCGACGGCATTCCCACGACCATCGGCGCCGTCATGGATCCGATGGGCAATGCGTTCCATACGGTGCTGACGGCGGACATTCCCGGTAGCACGGTGTTCGTCGTGGGGTGTGGTCCCATCGGCTGTTTTGCGGTGGGCATCGCGCGCGCCGCGGGCGCCGCCAAAGTGATCGCATCCGACGTGAACGCCACGCGGCTCGCGCTCGCCCGGCGCATGGGCGCGCACGTCACGATCGACGCCGGACGGGACGACGTAGTGCAAGCGGTATTGGCCGAGACCGGTGGTGAAGGAGCCGACGTCGTGTGCGAGATGTCGGGCGTCCCGTCGGCCCTGCACCAGGCCTTCGCGGCCGTGCGGCTGGGCGGGCGGGTGCAACTGCTCGGCATCCCCAAAGGACAGGTACCGATCGACTTCGCGACCGAGATCATCTTCAAGGGCATCACTGTTTACGGCGTGATCGGCCGCAAGATGTACGACACGTGGCACCAGATGCGGCGCTACCTCACCGCCGGCCTGCTCGATCCACGGCCCGTGCTTACCCACCAGTTCCCGCTCGCCAAGATCGACGAGGCCCTCGCGGCCATCCGCTCCGGCGATGCGGGCAAGATCATCCTGGAGCTCCCATGAGCTTCGCCGCCCGTCTCGAGACCGAGCTCGAGCAGTTCAAGCAGGACGGGGTCTACAAGCGCCTCAACTACCTGGAGGCGCCACAAGCCGCACGCACGAGGATGGAGGGCCGCGGTGAGGTCGTGATCCTGTCGTCCAACAACTACCTCGGTCTCTGCAACGAGCCGGAAGTCGTGGCGGCCGGCAAGCGTGCCCTCGACCGCTACGGGGCAGGGACGGGGTCGGTGCGGTTCATCTGCGGCACCTTCGCGGTCCACCGGGAGCTCGAGCAGGCCCTGGCCCGGTTTGTCGGCTGTGAGTCGTCACTCACATACGTCAGCTGCTGGAACGCCAACGAGGGACTCGCGCCCACGCTGCTGGGCGAGCAGGACATCGTGATCTCGGACCAGCTGAATCACGCCTCGATCATTGATTCGATCCGCCTCGCGAAGGCCATCACGAAGTGTCAGACGGCCGTATACCGGCATTCGGACATGGCTGACCTCGAAGACAAGCTCCGTGCTGCGAGGGATGCCCGTCTCAAGCTCGTCCTCACCGACGGCGTGTTTTCGATGGAAGGCGATATTGCCAAGCTGCCCGACATCGTGGCACTCGCTCGGAAATACGACGCAATCGTGGCGATGGACGACTCGCACGGGACGGGCGTGCTCGGCCGCACGGGTCGCGGGACGGCGGAGCATTACGGCATGCTGGGTGATGCGGACATCATCACGTCGACTCTGGGCAAGGCGCTCGGCGGCGCAGCGGGTGGCTTCACGGCTGGGGCCGCTCCGCTCGCCGACTACCTGACCCAGCGCTCCCGCCCGCAGCTGTTCTCGAACGCCCTGCCGCCGACCGTGGCAGCGAGCGCCCTTGCCGCCGTCCGCTGCGTCGAGCGCCAGCCCGAGCGGGTGACCCGACTCCACGACAACGCCCGCTACTTCCGCGAGCAGCTGCTTGCGTTGGGCTTCAAACCGCTTCCGGGGGAAACGCCGATCGTTCCCGTCATCCTGGGTGAGACCGCCAAGGCGATCGAGATGAGCGCGCTGCTGCTCGACGAGGGAATCTTTGTGACTGGCTTCGGCTATCCTGTGGTTCCGCAAGGGCATGCGCGAATCCGCTGCCAGCTCTCGGCGGCCCACACAAGGGAGGACCTGGACCTTGCTCTCTCTGCCTTCAAGCGGGTTGGTGCCAGGCTTGGGCTGATTTAAAACTCATGTGACCCGTGAAGGTGTGTGCGAGCGCTCACGAAAATTGGTCGCACTTTTTGGTGGATCGCACGTTCCGACGGAAACTCCTATGTTGGGGGGCGCCCGGTCTAACACACTCAAGGAGCCCTCCTATGCGGACCCTCACGGTCATCGCAGTGCTGCTGACCGGCGCGGCGCCATCCCTCCGGGCGCAACATGGCGGCCAGGTCGAGTTCGGCGGATTCGGCAGCTACACGCGGTATGACAAAGACTTCCAGCTCGCCGACCAGTTCGGTGCCGGAGCGCGGCTCGGCTACTTTTTCGGCGATCATTTCAGTCTCGAAGTCGACGCGAATGCGGCCCAGCCACTTTCAACGACCAGCGGCATTGGGAAGTCCACAGCCGTATTCGGAAGCGCGAGCTTGGTCATCAGCGGTGGCAGCGCGTACATCTTGGGCGGTTATTCCCGGCTCCACTTCGGCCCGCCGACACCATACGCCTCCGAACTGAATGCGATCCACGGCGGGCTCGGCGAGCGGATCTTCTTCGTCGAAAACCGGGTGGCCCTCCGACTGGAAGCGCGAGCGTACTACCGTGGGCCCGGTGCCGGCCAAACTACCCCTCCTTGGATAGGGCACTTCACCGCCATGGCGGGCCTCTCGTTCCTTTTGGGCCCTGCGAGCCAGAGGGGTCATACGCCGTAGCTCGAGCCGCCCCCAGGGGACGGTGCCAGACTCGTGGAGGCCCGTGAGTTTTCGGGATATATTCGGGGATACCTTCAAGTACTTTCAAGGCTTAGACACTTAAAGCAAAGGGGTATCGCGTTTTCCGGACGAATTCCCTATTTTGTGGGTCGCTTTCTGACCCCGAGGAATCGTCCCATGCGGGTAGTCACGGTCAGTGCCCTGTTACTGACGGTTGGGGCCGCGACGCTCGAAGCGCAGCACCAATTCCAGTTCGAGGTCGGCGGGTTCGCCACCTATACCCGGTTCGATCAGGCCTTCAACCTCGACAACCAGGTCGGGGGCGGCGGCAGACTCGGGTTCTGGATCACGGACGCGGTCGCGCTCGAGGCCGATGGGCTGTATCAGCGGCCCAAGGCGAAGGGTGGCGGGTCGGACTTCCCGGTGTGGTTCGCGGGCGGCAGCGTCGTACTGAGCTTCGGCTCGCAGAAGAGCTTCTACATACTCGGCGGGTACTCGGCGCTGGACTTCAACAGTAGCGGTGCCGGGGGGTTCCGGGACGGCGCCGTGCACGGCGCCATCGGCGACCGGATCTACATCAGCGATCGGGCTGCCCTGCGCCTCGAGGCAGGGGCGTACTACTCTCCCAACACCCAATTCCCAGGTGCGACATGGGCTGGCCAGGTCGTCGGATCGGCCGGGCTGTCGGTCTTCCTTGGCCCGAAACACAAGCAATCGATCTATCCCGAGGTCCCCAAGGAGAAGCGGGACTCGACCCTCGCGGCGGGAGGGCAGGCGCCGCCGCCACAACCCCAGGGGGGAGGGGGGGGGGGCTGGCAGCATAAGTGGTACTGGGGCGCACAGGCCGGCGTCATCGCGCTCCGCACCAACTCAGACCCCTACGCCTTCGAGCCGACGTTCGGTGGTCATTGGCTCATCACGAAGAAGAAGACCGCGTTGTATGCCGCCTTTGAGCAATCGTTCTTCCTCTCGCCCCGGCACGTAACAGTCGTCGAGCCGACCGGTGCGGTCCCGGCTCAGCCAAACGTACAGTTCAACGACCTGCGTCGCCTCATGGTGGGAGTGCTCGCGTTTCCGGCGCAGCTCCGAGTGGAGCCGTTCGGCGGCATAGGGTTCGCCCTCATGGAGGCGTTGAACGTACAGACGACCTGCGCGAGCTGCACCAGTAACGCCCAGGTCGTGCAGCTCGAGGACGAGGCCTCCAGTTTCGCTACGAAGGCCTTTTTCTGGTGGATGGGGGGCGTCGACATCAAGCAAGGCCGGCTGGCCATCTACGGTCACTACATCGTGACGTCGTCGGCGGCCAACTTCCTCGTTCAGGGGACCACACACACCTTCCAGGGCGGGATCCGCTACTCGTTTGGGAGCTCCAGGGAAGGCGTCACTGATCGGCAGTAAGCACGCGTAGGAAGTTCTCGCCCAGGATTTTCGCGACGTCGCCGCTCGAGTAGCCCCGGGCCTCCAAGGCCCGGACGAAGTCGGGCAGCGACGTCACGTCTTTCATGGGTCGCGGCAGCACGCTGATCCCGTCGAAGTCGCTACCCAGCCCCACGTGGTCGATTCCCATCACCTGCACTGCGTGGTCGATGTGGTCCAACAGTCGGTCGATCGTGGGCACATCGAGGCTTTCGGCACGTTCCCCGACCAGCTTGTCCACCTCGAATGCCGACTCCCCCGGCCTCCCACGGTACCGGGCGCGGATCGCATCGGTCTCGGGTTTGAGCCGATGGCGCAGAGCCTCGTACTCATGTCGGAAGTGTTCATCGAGGAAGACGGGATAGAAGTTGATCCCGACCACGCCGCCGTTCTTCGCGATCGCTCGGAGCTGGTCATCCGACAGGTTTCGAGGGTGGTGCGCCAGCGCCCGGCAGGACGAGTGTGAGGCAATCACAGGCCGCGTTGTGGTGGCGAGGACGTCCCACAAGGTCGCATCCGACACGTGTGAGACGTCCACCAGCATGCCGAGCTCGTTCATGCGTCGCACCACCCGGCGACCGAAGGCCGTCAGTCCTCCCTGCCGCGCGGCGTCGGTGGACGAGCCAGCCCAGTCGTTGCCGTTATTCCAGGTGAGCGTCATGTATCTGGCGCCGAGCCGATACAGGGAGTCGAGCTTTGCGAGCGAGTTCTCGATCGCATGCCCGCCTTCGACTCCCATGAGCGCGGCGACATGCCCCCGCGCGGCGGCGGCGCGAACCTCATCCGCCGTGGTGGCGAGCTCCACCAGGGGATTCGTGTCCGCGAGCGCGCGCACCGCCCCAATCAGGTCCAATGCTCGACGAAACGCTCCGCCGTTTGCCGCGGCGTAGCGCGCGTCCACCCAGATCGAGAAGAACGCGGCCGTGAGCCCTCCCTCCTGCATGCGCGGCACGTCGATATGACCGTCGGGGAGGCGGCTGGACACGTCGGTTCGCATGTCGAGCATGCGCTGCGGCGTATCGATGTGGCCGTCCACGATGATGGGCTGTTGGAGCAAGAGCAGGAGTCCTAGCGGGAGACCCATGGCGAGCCCTTGACCACGAACCGGAGCGGCCACGCGACCGCGCGGGTGATGCCGATGCGCGGTGTCACAATGATGGCGCCATGCTGTCGAGCGTGGTTTCGCAGGATACGAAGCTGGCCACGGGTGAGCGGCTCGCCGTCGTTCCGTCCGGTGATGCCGAGAGCTTGACACAGCTTGGCGGGACCGGAGCACAGCGCGCGATCGGGCACGCCCGCTCCGCCCCGGCGGCGCCGCATGATCGCGAGCCCCTCGAGCGGCTCGAGCGCGCGGATCAACACGGCGGCGGGAAAGCCCTCGCGCTCCGTGACGGCGTTGAGACACCAGTGGATCCCGTACGTGAAGTACACATACGCGGTCCCGGGAGGGGCGAACATGCTCTCGTTACGGGCCGTGCGCCGCGCGCGGTAGCCATGGGAAGCGGGGTCTTCCGGACCCAGGTAGGCCTCCGTTTCGACAATGCGGCCCGCCGTTCGGCGACCGCCGACCTCGCTCAGCAGAACGTGCCCCAAAAGCCTACGCGCGACCTCGGGAGTCGGTCGCGCGTAGAACGACGGCGGCAATGCAGCGGCTCTCACGTCCCGCCAGTGAGCCCGCGCTTCACCTTGGACCAGAATGACTCGCCCGCGGTTCCGCCGTCCCCTTGGTCGGCCTCGCGCGCCGGCGCTGCTGGGGGCGGTGGCGGGAGTGCCCTGGATCCCGCCGGTGGCTCGAGGTCTCCGGCTACGCGCGGCTCACGATTCTCGCGG
>WNGO01003053.1_pt1 | contig 12907 bp, 16 predicted proteins | sample 5400511 | NCBI WGS metagenome assembly WNGO01 (sample SAMN13153380, study PRJNA577476) | soil metagenome | isolation source: 20 cm soil or saprolite under Garry oak tree replicate 2 | place: USA:California | collected 2016-06-15
TCCGGCTCGACGATGTTCCGGTCGATCGGCGGCTCGATCGGCGTGTCTCTGTTCGGCGCGATCTTTTCCAATCGTCTGCACACGGAACTGGCGCAGCGGCTTGGCCCGAGCGTGCACCTGCCTTCGACCACGTCACCCGCGGCGATCCGCGCGCTGGCGGCGCCCGTGCGAGGCCTGTACGCGCACGCGCTTACGGCCGCGCTCTCGCCGGTCTTCCTGGTCGCTGCCGTCATCAGCTCGCTCGCATTCGTGCTGTCTCTACTTCTCCCGGATATTCCGTTGCGGCAGACGAGTGCAGCGGAGGGGATCGGCGAGACCTTCGCGACGCCGAGTCATGCCGACTCCGATCGGGAGCTCGAGCGAGTGCTGAGCGTCATCACGCGTCGAGACGAGCGTTGGCGCGCCTACGAGGAGTGGGTGCACCGCGCGGGTGTCGATCTCGACCCGACGGAGGCGTGGCTGCTGGCGCGCACGGGCGAGCAGGCGCCCGCGTCCGTCGAGCACATAGCCGAGGCCACAGGCGTCGACGCGGAGGCCGTGCGCCAAACGATGGAACGTCTCGAGCAACGTGGCCTTGTCGCCGGCAGGCAACGGAACTATGACCTCACCGCAGACGGTCGCCGCGTCTTCGAGGCACTTGTCGCCGTCCGGCGTGCCACGCTCGAGGAGCTGGTCCGCGACTGGTCTCCCGACGACCACGCGCAGCTCGCGCCCGTGCTCGACCGGCTCGCCCGCTCGCTTGCCAGCGAGATGCCGACTCCGGCCTGACGACCCGCTGTACCCTCAAAAAGCATGGCAATCGATCCGCGTGTCGATATCGGCCACGTCCACCTGAAGGTGAGCGACATCGACCGCGCCCTCGCGTTTTATCGTGACGTCCTCGGCTTCGAGGAGATGCAGCGCTACGGCGACCAGGCTGCGTTCATCTCGGCGGGCGGGTACCACCATCACATCGGCCTCAACACGTGGGAGTCGAAGGGCGGGTCGCCGCCGCCGCCCGGTACGACCGGGCTCTACCACGTCGCGATCCGCTACCCGGACCGAAAGGCACTCGCGCAGGCGCTGAAGCAGCTCGTCGAGGCGGGCATCCCACTGAGCGGCGCGACCGACCACGGCGTCAGCGAAGCGATCTACCTCCGCGATCCCGACGAGAACGGCATCGAGCTCTACCGGGACCGGCCGCAGGAGGAGTGGCCGCGTACCGAGGACGGCACCATGGCGATGGTCTCCGAGCCGCTCGATCTCCAGGCGCTTCTTGCCGAAGCAGAGTGACGATGCGCTCATCTCGCCGACGACTCGCGACCATCCTGGCGCTGTTCGCCGCGTCTCTCTTCTGCGTCGCGCTCGTCGTCGTGCGCAACGTGCACACGGGCAACGTCGACCTGCGCTATCTGATCTGGAATCTCTTCCTCGCATGGATTCCGTTCGCGCTCGCGGTCTTCGTCTACGACCGCTGGCGCCGGCGTCGCGGCGGGCTGTTGCTAGTCGTACTCGGCGTGCTCTGGCTCCTCTTCTTTCCCAATGCTCCGTACATCGCAACCGACTTCGTCCACCTGGAGCACGATCCGTTGATCCCTTACTGGTACGACGCGGTCACGATCGCGGCGTTCGCGTGGATAGGAGTGCTGTTGGGGTTTGCGTCGCTGTACCTGATGCAAACCGTTGTCCGGCAATGGCGCGGCGCAGTTGCCGGCTGGATCTTTGCCTTCGCCGCGATCGGTCTCGGCTCGCTCGGGATCTACCTCGGCCGCTTCCTCCGACTCAACAGCTGGGACGCTGTCGAACACCCGAGCGTCCTCCCGCGGATCCTCCATGCGGTCGCTCGTGACCCGTTCGCGTATCAGGAGGCGATCGCGGTGACGGTGCTCTTCACGGCGGCTCTCAGCTTTGCGTACTTCCTGCTCTACAACTTCGCGGCGGGTGGCCTGGATCTCGATGCGGAGCGCTGACCCGGACAGTTCCGACGGATCTGTTGCCGCCGGGCGCTTGCGCTACAACTAGGACGTGGCCTCCAAGCCAGTGGAGCAGCTCGATTCGGTCGTGATCCGGTTCGCCGGGGACTCGGGCGACGGGATGCAGCTGACAGGCGGCCGCTTCACTTCGGAGACTGCGCTGATCGGCAACGACCTGGCCACGTATCCGGACTTTCCGGCCGAGATCCGCGCGCCGGCGGGCTCGCTGCCCGGGGTCTCGGGGTTCCAGCTCCACTTCGCGGACCACGACATCCTGACGCCCGGCGACCAGCCAAACGTCCTCGTCGCGATGAACCCGGCCGCCCTGAAGACGAACGTCAACGACCTCCCGCCGAACGGGATCCTCGTCGTCGACAAGGACGCGTTCACCGACCGCAACCTGACCAAAGCGGGCTACGCCGGCAACCCGATCGAAGACGGCACACTCGAGTCCTACGAGGTCCACGCGATCCCGCTCACCTCGATGACAATCGAGGCGCTGAAGGACATCGAGGGCATCACGAAGCGCGAGGCGGAACGGGCCAAGAACATGTTCGCGCTCGGTCTCATGTCGTGGCTCTACGGGCGCCCCACCGAAGGGACGATCGCCTTTCTCGAATCGAAGTTCGCCAGGCGTCCCGAGATCGCCGCGGCGAACGTGAAGGCCTTCCAGACCGGCTATGCGTTCGGCGAGACGACGGAGGCGTTCGCGGTGCAATACGAGGTCAAGCCGGCGACGATGAAGCCGGGCCTGTACCGGAACATCACCGGCAACCAGGCGCTCGCCTACGGCCTCATTGCGGCGTCGGTGAAGTCGGGCCTGCCGCTCTTCCTCGGTGCCTACCCGATCACGCCCGCGTCTTCGGTGCTCGAGGAGCTCGCGCGCCACAAGAACTTCGGCGTGCGGACGTTCCAGGCGGAGGACGAGATCGCCGCCGTCGGCGCGGCGCTCGGCGCGAGCTTCGGGGGTTCGCTCGGCGTCTCCACCTCGAGCGGTCCCGGCATCGTGCTGAAGCAGGAGACGATCGGGCTCGGCATCACGCTCGAGCTCCCGCTCGTGATCGTCGACGTCCAGCGCGCGGGCCCGTCGACGGGGATGCCGACGAAGCCGGAGCAGGCGGATCTGCTCGGTGTCATGTTCGGCCGTAACTCCGAGTCGCCCGTGCCCGTGATCGCCGCCGCGACCCCGTCGGATTGCTTCGACGCCGCGCTCGAGGCCGCGAGGATCGCGGTCAAGTACCGCACCCCGGTGTTCCTGCTCTCGGACGCGTATCTCGCGAACGGCTCCGAGCCGTGGCTGCTCCCGGATGTCGACGCGATCCCGCCGATCGAGCCGAACTTCGCCGAGGCGAACGGCGAGGACTTCCAGCCCTACCGGCGCGACGAGCAGACACTCGCGCGCCCGTGGGCGATCCCCGGCACGCCCGGCCTCGAGCATCGCATCGGCGGGCTCGAGAAGCAGGACGTCACGGGCAACGTCAGCTACGACCCCGACAACCATGACCTGATGGTGCGGCTACGGGCTCAGAAGGTCGCCGGGATCGCCCAGGACATCCCCGAGCTCGAGGTTGACGACCCTGGCGGCGCCGAGATGCTGGTTCTGAGCTGGGGCGGCACGTACGGCTCGGTCGCAGCAGCCGTGCGGCGCGTGCGCGGGGCCGGCAAGAAGGTTGCGCATGCCCACCTGCGCTACCTCAACCCATTTCCGCGCAATACGGGTGAGATCCTGCGGGCCTACGACAAGGTGCTCGTCCCGGAGATAAACCTCGGCCAGCTGCAGAAGCTGGTCCGCGCAGAGTTCCTCGTCGATGCGACCGGCTTCAACCTGGTGCGGGGGATTCCGTTCCGTGCCGGCGAAGTGGCCGATGCGATCGGCGCAATGGTGGACTCATAAACACTCTTCATCTCGAGGGGAGGTGGCTCTGGGCCGCGATCGTCGTCGGCGCGGGCGCAGGCATGGTCGCATTCGGCCTCGCCAAGGACTGGACGGCCTTCAGCCTGTTCGCCGCGGCCACCCTCCTTGCTCTCGTCCAGCTCGTCCGCATCCTGCTCAGGAAGAAAGTGGGCGGCGGCGGCGGCGGCGGCGGCGGCGGCATGCGCCGTTGGTGAGAGCGTTCGGTGGCCGACCGACTGAGATCGCTCTGGGACTTCGATGATCTGGATGCGACCGAGCAGCGACTACACGCACAGCTGAAGGAAGAGTCAGACGACCCGGGCCGGGCCGAGGTGCTCACCCAACTCGCCCGAGTCGCAGGATTGCGCGGCGACTTCGACGCTTGCGACCGCCTGCTTCAGGACGCAGAAGGGCTTGGCGTTTCGAGAGCGATCGTGAAGGTGCGCATTGGCCTCGAGCGTGGGCGGAAGCTGCGTTCTAGCGGCGATCCCGCGGGCGCTTTGCCGCTCTTCGAAGAAGCTTTCGCGCAGGCGTGTGATTCCGGCGAGTACTACCTGGCCGGCGACGCCGCTCACATGTGCGCGCTCGCGGCCTCGGCTGACCGCTCGGCGATGGAGGACTGGACGCAACGCGGCCTCGATCTCGGCGAGCGTGAGCCCGGCGCCGCCTACTGGGCGGGGCCGCTGCTCAACAATCTCGGCTGGGCCTACTTCGACGCCGGTGACCACGAGCGGGCGCTCGAGCTCTTCGAGCGTGCACTACAGGTACGCAAGCGCGATCCCGAGAATCAGCACGCGATCGCGTTCGCGGAAGAGGCAGTGCAAACCGCACGTGCGGCGATGAGCTAGCCGGAGGTCGTCTCGAAGCGGTCGAGCCCGTCGTCAGGGAGCGTCTCCCACGCCGCGACGGAACGGACGTAGATGTGCACGCTTGGACGCGCCTCGAATGAATCGTCCAGCGCCGTCGCCCGGACGCTCGCGATCTCCGACTCCGGCCAGCCGCCGCCGAAGAGGTTCGAGCCGCACGTGCGGCAGAACGTCTTCGCACTCCCCTCGGCGGGCTGGAACGTCTGCAGCAGTTCCTCGCCTTGGAGAATCCGGATCGCCTTCGACGACACGCGCCCGTTCACCGTTCCGACGCCGCCCGAGAGCTTCTTGCAGCTTTCGCAGTGGCACCACCTGAGCGTCGTCGGGGGCACGGACACCTCGAACGCGACGCCTCCGCAGAGACAACTTCCACGCAGCGCGTCCATCCCCCGAGCCTACCCGCGACAGACGTGAACCCTTGGGAACCGAACCGGCGACCTCGCCCCTATCTGCCGCCGTACCCTGGCCAGCGGGGCAGGCCCTCGTTCCGCGGCGGGCGCTCGCCGCAGTGCGCCCCGCGGTTCCCCGCGAGGGCCTCCCCACAGGACAAGACGCGCAGGCGGAGGAAATCTTGCCCTCGGCATCAGGGCTGTCCAGTGCTCGCCGGCGCCGGTGATCCGACGCGGGGCCCGCGGACTATCATCGAGACGTGGCCACGAACGGCAAGCTGAGCGCGAAGGACTACAAGACCGACCAGGAAGTTCGCTGGTGCCCAGGCTGTGGGGACTACGCGATCCTGGCGGCGCTCCAGTCGTTCATGCCCGAGCTCGAGGTCCCGAAGGAGAAGGTCGTCTTCGTCTCCGGCATCGGCTGCGCCGCGCGGTTCCCGTACTACATGGAGACGTACGGGATGCATTCGATCCACGGCCGCGCGCCGGCGATCGCGACGGGTTTGGCGACGTCGCGGCCCGACCTGAGCGTCTGGGTCGTCACCGGCGACGGCGATTCGTTGTCGATCGGAGGCAATCATCTGATCCACGCGCTGCGCCGGAACGTGAACATCAAGATTCTCATGTTCAACAACGAGATCTATGGCCTGACAAAGGGCCAGTACTCCCCGACCAGCCCGCTCGGCACCCGAACGAAGTCGACGCCGATGGGCTCGCTGGACTGGCCGTTCAATCCACTGTCGCTGGCGATCGGCGCAGAAGCCTCGTTCGTGGCGCGCGCGATCGACACCGATCGTGGACATCTAACGGAGACGTTGCGTGCCGCAGCCGCGCATCGTGGAAGCGCGTTCGTCGAGATCTTCCAGAACTGCAACATCTACAACGACGGGGCGTTCGACTTCGTGCGTGAGGACAAGGCCAACCGGATCTACCTGGAGCACGGGAAGCCGATCCGCTTCGGAGAGGAGGGGAGGAAAGGCGTGCGGCAGCGGGCCGACGGCAGCGTAGAGCTCGTCGACGTGACCGACGAGGCCGAGTTGCTCGTCCATAACGCACACCATGTCGAGCCGAGCGCGGCGTTCGCGCTCAGTCGATTGACGCAGTCGACGGCAAATGCGACCCCGATCGGCATCTTCCGAGACGTCGAGCGGCCGGTCTATGACGACCTGATGGCCGAGCAGATCGCGACGGCGCACGCCGAGCAGGCGGGCGACATCGGAGCACTGCTCCAGGCCGGCGACACCTGGACGATCTAAGGACGGCCGCGCGTTACGCCGCTGCTGCCGCGTCGGTCTGCCAGAGGCCGATCGGATTCCCCTCGGTGTCGGTCGCGGTGGCGAACCAGCCCATTCCGGGCACCGGCTGGGGGTCGTCGGCCTTCCCGCCCAGCTCTTTCACCCGCGCGACGCCGGCGTTGACGTCGTCGACGTCGAAATAGATGCGGATCGCACCCGGGTCTCCCGGAAACACTGCGCCACCCGTGTCCTCGCTGAACCGGGTCATGTGGTACTCAACCGGGCCTTCCATCGAGTCGAACTGCCAGCCGAGCAGGTTGCTGTAGAACTCGCGCGCACGGCTGGTGTCCTTCGCCGGCACCTCGAAGTGGACGGGCTTTCCAGCCATGTGGTCTCTCCTTCCGAACGCAGGGTCTAGATCGACGATATCCGTTTCCCCGACCTAGATGGGTCACCTTGCGATGCTCGCACGTCGCCGCGGGCGCGTCGCGAGGTACTTCGCCTTTGCGCGAGGGAAGAAGTCCGCATCCCGACCGTGCTCGCCGACCAGCCAGTCCACGAACGCGTCGCTGTACTGAGGCGACCCGAACTTCGGGACGTGCACGAACTCGGGACGCGTCTCCTCCGAGATCGCATGCACGCGCCGCGCACTGAGAACGTCGAACGCATTGACGACCGCGCCGCCCAGGCGGGCGTTCACCTCTCGGATCACTTCCTTCTGCCGGTACGGATGCGAGCGGTCAGGATCGACCTGGCCATAGAGAGGCGCGTGCGGATCCGTGGTCAACCGGATCAGCGTCGGCCGGCCCTCGTCGTCACGCTCGGCCGTTTCGATCACCGCGACCTCGGCGCCGTCGGGGGCATGCATGACCTGGCGGATGTTTGCGAGCCATTGAGTCCGCGTCGCGTCGAGTTGCCGCTTGATGAAGTCGCGCACGTCGGCGCCGGTTGCGGACTCGCTCCTCGCGCCGTGTCTGAAGTACAAGCCACCGCGTGCGAAGGCGACACGCTCGTCCCCGTTGGCGCTGCCATATCGCCCCGTCCGCGTGAACACGAGAGGCGTGTTTGCGACCCCGTCGACGACGATGGCCGTCGTCGGCCGGCCCGCTCGGTTGATGTCGTGCAGCTCGAAGGCTTCGAACTCCGGCTCGGCGTAGCGCGCCAACTCCTCGTGCAGCTGCTCCTCCTCGACGTCGCCGCCGAGGACGACGACGCCGCCGCCGGAGTTCGCCAACGCCGCGACGTCTCGGACGAGCTCGAGCCAGGCTCCAGGCGCCCGCGGGTCGAATCGCTCGACCAATTCGACCCGCTTCGAGCTTCGCTTGGCCTCCGCGGCGCGGTTCAGGAATCTGTTCGGATCCGCCGCCACACACCAAATCTAAAGAGTGCGGGCCTCTCGAGGGCAAAAACCCTGTCGATCAGACCTTGGCTCGCGTCTCAATCATCTCGTGGCTTCCTCCACCGCAAGCCCGACGAGCGCGGCGAGCTGTCGCAGCCCTTCTCCCTTGGGAACATGAACAGCCCAGGGATCGACGAGAGTCCAGTCTCGAGAGGTCAGCGCCTCCAGCCTTCGCGCGTCGTCGTGGATTTTCCCGCGCAGCGGCGGCTCGACTTGGCTGCGCGGCAGCCGTACGGCGAAGACGTACGTCCCGCCCCCGAACGCGACGATGACGCCGTTTGCCGCGACGAGCGCCGGCTTCCCGTTGACGTAGCGAAACTCGGCCGGCGCACCCGCAGCCTTGTTCACTTCCTTGACGCGGTCGCAGAGCTCTGGATGCGTCGACAGCGAATACCCGTCGATGACCCAGGCCCCGTTCGTATCAGGCGGCGCAACCCGCTCGACCTCGAGGTAGCGGAGCACCGCTTCGTTCCGCGGATCCACCCGATCGACCTTGACACATCCGGCGGCTACGGCAACCCTGCCGGGCGGGTCATGGGGTCTTGGAGCAGAGCTCTCGTCGGCGCGTGCGTCGCCGCCGTCATCGTCGGCCTTCTCGTCGTTCGCGTCACCAACGCTTCGGCCGCTGTCGCCCAGGTCTGCGGCAAGTCGGGTTACAAGCTCTCGCTGCAATCGCTGACAGGGCCACCGCGAGCGGACCTCGTCATTCGTGTCAGCGCGAAAGCCGCCGGCTGCGAGCTGCCCGACACGCTGACCCGGGTCCAGGTGACGGTGCTTCCCTTCAAGAAGCTGCCGGCACGGAAGGTCGTCCTCAGCAACGTTCCGGCTCCCGGAGGGACGGCCACGCTCAACCTCGGGCGCGTCCAGCGTCAGCGGCTCGTCCGCGCGAGCGTTTCGTTCGGCTCGCAGGTCGTGCTGGCGGCTCAGACCAGGACGCGGCTCAAGCCCGATCTGGTGCTTACGCGCGCGTACGCTGGGCGATCGGCGGTCCTCGGTAGTCCGTTCTTCGTCGTGGCGATCGTGCGGAACCGGACGAAGGACGTCGGTCTCGGCGCGCTCGTCTCCATCACGGCCGGCGGCGCGCCGTTGGCGACGAAGCAGCTGAAAGTCGGCCCGCTCCGACGTGTCGTGCTGCAGATCCCGGTGACGCTGACGCAGCTCGGCACGTCGCAGCTGACTGTGACGGTGACCGCTGCGAGCCCGATCGAGACGACGCTCAAGAACAACACGCGGATGCTGGCGGTCGAGACGACCGAGTTCAAGGTGCAGGAGTCGGCGACCCTCGCGCAGGCTTTCGCCGGCTACGGAGGGCAGTTCAATCATCACGTCTACGCGGCGATCAGCCGTGCGGCCGGGGTCACCGACGACAACGCGAAAGACATGGAGCGGAAGATGCGCGAGCTACAGCCTCAGTTCTCGCGGGTCTTCTTCAACAACACTGCGTTCACCGATCCGGACCGCATGCAGTCCTTCGTTCGCACGGTCCAGCTCGCCCAGAGCACCGGCACGACGATCGACATCACGTGGCAGGGTGGGACGCTGAGCGTGGCCAACGGGACGATTCCCAAGTTCGCGGCCGTGCTGATCGATCTCGTCCGCGCGCGTGGGATAACGAACCTCCGCTGGTTGACGCTCCAGAACGAGCCGAACCGGACGAAAATCACGATGGCACAGTACGAGGCGCAGTACCGCGCCCTCGATCCGTACATCCAGAGCATCCGCGGACAGGTGCGCTACATGGGCGGCGACCTCGTTCGCGGGCCGGATGTCGGCGCTCCGAATCAGCAGGCGTGGCTCCAGTACATGGCCACCAAGATGGCCGACATCCTCGACGCCTATTCGATCCACGTCTTCTGGGACTATTTCGACACGCAAAAGCTCGTCGACCGGCTCACCGAGGTGCGGGCGATCGTCAACGCCTTGCCGCAGGCGGGCCGCAAGCCGTTGTACGTTTCCGAATACGGCGTGCGGGGGTTGCGGACCTTCAACGGTGCGCCGGCAGGCGACCCGGGAGTCTGGGAAGACGGTACGCCGATGACGAAGACGAACGTCAACGCCTTCCAGCAAGCCTGGTTCGACGTCTTGGCCGCGCGGCTCGGCTACGTCGGGACGAGCAAGTGGGATTCCTATTTCGGCAAGTACGACAACGGCACGCAGGCCTACTACATGATCGGAAGCCCGGCCGAAGGCTGGCCGCTCTATCCGATCTACAACTCGGTGCGCCTGCTGACGTCCACGGTGGGGCGGGGGTGGAGAACCGTGAACGTCGACTCGATTGCGAACGACTCGCGTCTCCTCGCCGCCTACGTCGGGAAGGCGGGCGAGCACACGGTCATCGGCCTCGACACTGCCGGTGCGCAGCTGAACACCGTCTCACCCACGGTGGTGACGTACACGATCGGAGGTCTCCCGCCGTCGAAGAGCTTCGAGGTCACGATCTGGAACGCCGCCGGCGACGGGCTCGTGGGTCAGCCGGTGCCGGCCGCGACCGACCCGGCAGGCGTCGTCACGATCTCAGTTCCGCAGCAAGCTGTTTTCGCACTCAGGGGTTAACCGACGCCGAAGGTCACGTTCACGACCGCCGTGACGTCCTTGTCGAGCGTGGACGTGTCATAGACGCCGTAGTCCTGGACCTCGGTCGAGTTCGGCGAGGTCACCTGGAAGACACCGACGTCGACGCCGCGCAGGTTGCCGAGACTGGCTCCGGTTGCCTTGACGATCACCTTGGCCCGGTTCTGGGCGTCTTTGGTCGCCTCTGCGAGAAGCTGCGGGCGTAGTGAGGAAAGCTTCGTGTACACGTACTGCGGGGAGTCCGCCGACAGCGGTATCCCCTGTGAGAGCAGCGTGGCGCTGTGATCCGCAACGCCGGTCACGTCGCGCACGCGGGCCGAACGGATCTCGAATCGCCGCGTGAGCCGGTACGCGCGCACCTGGCCGCCTTTCGAGATCGCTTCGGTCGAGATCGGCTGAACCGTCAGCTCGGCCGGTTCCACGCCCTGGCCGGTGAGGAACGCGTTGCCGCGGCTGTCGCCGACGCCTGCGTGCTCGTCACGGAAAGGGTCCAGATGACGTAGTCGGAGGTGATCCGCTTCTTCGCAGAACCGGTCACGACGATCACGTTGTTCTGGTTGCGGTCACGGATGCCGTGGCCGATCGCGATCGAGCCGATCACGAACGCGATCGCAATCAGGCCCAATCCGCCCAGCAACGGCATGCGGTCGCGCACGGGCCGAAGGTTACCCGGCGGTGTCCGGAGGAAGTTCTGTCACCCCGAACCTGCGGCTATAACGGTCCTTATGGCCGACTATCCAGATCACGCACTCGAGGCAGGGACGCAGGCGCCTGACTTCCACTTGAAAGCGACACCCGACCAGTGGGTGGGACTCGACGATTTCCACGGAAATGCCCTGATCATGGCGTTCTATCCGGCCGACTGGAGCCCGGTCTGCACGGATCAGATGGCGCTCTACAACGAGATTCTCCCGATGTTCCACGAGTACGGTGCGCAGATCGTCGGCATCTCGGTGGACAGCGCGTGGTGTCACGCTGCTTTCGCGCAGCACCGCAACCTGCACTTCCCGCTCCTGGCCGACTTCGAGCCGAAGGGCGAGGTCGCAAGGCAATACGGCGTGTACGAGTACAAGGAAGGCGTGGCACGGCGCGCACTCTTCGTGCTCGACGGCGAGGCTGTGATCCGGTGGAGCTATGTCTCGCCGCTAGGCGTCAATCCGGGAGCCGAAGGCATTCTCGCGGCGCTCGAACAGATGAAGGAGCAGCCGGTGGGCGCCGCAAGATGAGCGTGCTAATGGCGCCGCCGCGGCTGACGGTGCCGGTCGGCGAGCGAGACCACGTCGTCGGCCCGGCGACGGCGCCCGTCACGATCGTCGAGTACGGCGACTACGAGTGTCCGTTTTGCGCTGCTGCGCATCCCGTCGTGAAGGCGCTGCAGAAGGCGCTCGGCGACGAGCTTCGCTTCGCGTACCGGCACTTTCCGTTGAGTCAGATTCACCGGCATTCGTTCCAGGCTGCCGAGGCTGCCGAGGCGGCCGGGGCTCAGGACCGTTTCTGGGAGATGCACGACATGCTCTTCGAGCACCAGAGTCGCCTTGACACGCAGGACCTCCTCGCCTACGCAGGGGCGCTTGGGCTGGAGCTCGAGCCGTTCGCAGAGGATCTTGCGGAACACCGGCACGCCGCCAGAGTGCGCGAAGACTTCCTCAGCGGCGTTCGGAGCGGCGTGAACGGCACGCCGACTTTCTTCGTCAACGGGGTCCGTCATGACGGTGGTTACGATCTGGCGTCGATGTTGGAGGCCGTCCAGATGATGGCCTAGCAGACACAGTGTCGCCCGCCGGCGTCCGTAAGACGCGGGCGGGCGACGTTCGCTACGTGCCTGACGAGCTCGCGTTGTCGTGATCGCAGTGTGACGAGCTCGAAGGGGTCGTGCTCGTTGTCGTATTCGTCGTGGCGGTAGTAGCCGCGTTCGACGAGTTGGAGCTCGAGCTGCCGCCGCCGGCGGCGATCGCGACTCCCGCTCCGCCGAGCGCCAGCGTCGTGACGACGCCGGCGAGCAGGGCGGTGTGCTTGGGTCGGAACACGTGAACCTCCTTTCGGTCGGGGGTGTTCCGTCCATGGAACCGCTGCCGACTAAGAGCAGCCCAAGACGCGACTAAGAAATCAGTGAGACTTCTCCATGCAACGACCCTAGTCTGTCGCCTCCGTTGTCGAGACGACGAGGCGTTCCCGGCGGCGGAGCCGTGGCGGTGTGATGAAGACTGCGATGCCTGCGCCGATCAGCGCGACTACCCCGGCAATGATGAATGCGATCTTGAACCCGTCGACCGAGGGAAGGTTAGTCCCGGGAATCGTGTGAGCGGTGAGCAGCGCCGCACCGACCTGGCCGCCGATGACGCCGCCTACCGTGCGCATGACGGTGTTCATCCCCGTCGCGACGCCGGTCTCCGTCGGCCGCACGGCCTCGGTGATAAGCGTCGCCATAGCGGCGAAAGCGAAGCCGACTCCGATGCCGAGCACAGCCATCGCCGCAAGGATCTGCCACGGCTTGACGTGCCAGGCGGCCAGCGAGCCCGCCGAAGCCGCGACGAGCAGCATTCCCGACGCCAGCGGCCACTTGAAACCGACTCGTTTCCCGATGAGCCCTGCGAGTGGCCC
>WNGO01007952.1_pt1 | contig 12907 bp, 9 predicted proteins | sample 5400511 | NCBI WGS metagenome assembly WNGO01 (sample SAMN13153380, study PRJNA577476) | soil metagenome | isolation source: 20 cm soil or saprolite under Garry oak tree replicate 2 | place: USA:California | collected 2016-06-15
GCCAATATTCATAATAACGCGAGCCGTCGTCGGGCTCACCACGGCCGGCTGCGGCCTTCAGCTCATCGGCGAGCGCGGCCGCCCACTCCTTCCAAGTGAAATGCCCCTGTTCAGAAAGCCTGACCGCCATCGCAAACGCCTGGGCCTGCCAGGGCTCGGCAAATACAGGGCCGCCTTCGTCGCGCGGCAAACGCGGCAGCGCTGCGATGTGCTCGGAATTGATAAGAGGATTAGGCGTGCTCAAGGTAGTCATCCCACAGGTCGAGGTTGACAGCATCGTGTGGCGCAGCCTGCTCACCCCACAGCTCGCGCGCAGCAAAACGCACTGCGTACACGTGCTGCGGATTTTCACCCCTGAAATGGGCGTTGGTGTCCGGTAAGACAAAAACCCCATGGTCGCGTTCGATCGTGCCGAGTTTTCCGCGCACGTAGCGCGGCAGCCGCGTGTGACCAATCGGATTTATATTTCGGGCGCGCACGCGCTCGCCGACTTTGAAGCGGGGAGCCACCTTTACATCGCGGCTCGTGGGCACACCCTTGGCCACCAATATGACTGCTTTCTCAGCGGTGAGGGGCGGCGTGGCTTTGGGCTGACCTTTGGCTGGGATTCCGCTCTCGATCTCGCCCCGTGTCACCAGATTGCTCTTCACCAGCATCTCCAGAAAAGCTACGAACTGTCTTGCGTAGTAACTCAACTCGAAATATTCCGCCGGTGGAATCAATTCGACCTCGTGACGCGTGGTGTCAATGTTCCACTTGCCCCAGGCTGCCATGGCGCGCCTCAGCGCGAAGACCCGGCCCTCCCACAGGGCGTGAAAAACCGGCTCGTTTTTCTCATTTTGAACGGGGCCCATCCCGTGCATCCCGCCCATGTCATGTACGCCGTTCATGTGGGGTTTCCTTCCCGCCGCGCAGTGACCTTGGCCACGCCCACCATCGCATCACGCGTGACCAACGCGGCCAGCGCCTCTTCGTTTAGTTTCTCGGTTCCGGCAGGCCGCTCCGGAAGCACCAGGTATCGCAATTCCGCCGTGCTGTCCCAGACGTGCACGTCTACATCCTCGCCCAGTTCCACCCCGAACTCGCGTAGCACCCCGCGCGGATCAATCACCGAACGCGAGCGATAGGGCGCCGACTTGTACCACACCGGCGGCAGACCAAGTACGGGCCACGGATAGCACGAGCACAGCGTGCAAACCACGAGGTTGTGCACCTTGGGGGTGTTCTCAACCACCCGCATGTGCTCGCCCTGCATACCTCCGTATCCCAACTCAGCGATGGCGGCGTCAGCGTCCGTCAGCAGCCGCTGTTTGTAAGCGGGGTCCGCCCAGGCTCGCGCCACCACTCGCGCGCCATTGCGTGGGCCGATCTTGTGCTCGTAGCTGTCAATTAACGCATCCAGAGCAGCGCGATCCACCAGCCCCTTTTCCACAAGCAGCGATTCAAGCGACTTCACCCGCAGCGCAGGATCTGAAGGGACCGCTTGGTGACTTTGTCCGTGATCGTGATCTTTTTCTTGCGCGTGGGCGAGGTCGTGCGTTGCCGCCGCTCCTGCAGCCGTTGCCACACTTTTCAACATTCCGCGCCGCGTCGTGTCCATCAGAAACTCCTTCCCCCTCTTGCTCGAGGATTCAACCCGTAGTGCATGTGGCTGGAGAGCCGCTTCTTGCTGCCTCTTAGTGCCAATTACAAGAGCAACCGCGTTCTACGATTTCAATGCGATACCGCGTTCCGCCCCACTGCTACAGAGTCTGTGCCACATCCCAGTTTTCGGGCGCTTTTGTAGAGCCCGCCTTCAGGCGGGCACTGTAGACTCAAGCACATGCTCACCTAAAGGTGAGCGCTACAGCGGCCGGAGTCAAGTTGGCACACCGACTCTTCAGGCAAGCTTTCTCATGCCGGCTGCCGGCGCCATGGAAGCGGCGAACGTTCCCGCATCCACGATACCGGGCGCTCGAAAAATCCCTTTCGCAGTGCTACCTCCAGCAGATTGAGAACCAAAGCCAGGATGAGCCAATACGGCCACAGAGCTTTGCGCTCGCGCACCAGGGTTCCTCTGTCGTTCAATAGCTGGTCCATGGAAGGGTGTATACGGCCTCCCGTCACGCGGCTGATCTCGCTGAGGAGCGCCGTGTTGACCGCCTGCGGCTTCATTTCTTCCGCCTCGCGATAAAATCCAGCTTCGGGCAGGATCAGCTCCGAACTCCCGGAAACAATTCGATAGAGGCCGCCCTGACCGGCCGGGATGTGCGCCTCATAGTGGCCTGGCGAAGTTTCCTCGAGCGGAACCGTGCGAGAAGCCTCCCCCGGGGCTGTCACAAGGATGTGCGGAGGTCCGGAGGCGCGGAGTGCCGCCGTGGGGTTGTCCGCATCGCCAAGCACGTCGTAATACACAACCGCATCACCTTCGCCTGTTCCCCGACGAACGCCGGCACGCACGGTGCGATCGCGGTGGGAAGCGTCGCGCACCATTTGCGGCCACAGCGTTCCGAAGGACGTCCAGCGAACCCACGGCGCCGCCCAGCGGCTCTTGGCGTCGGACATAAAGGCGATCACGCGGCCCAAGCCGTACCGCCAGCGCACCAGGAGCGGCTTGTCGACGTCCACGCGCAGAATCGTTTCCGAACCTTCCTTCGCTTCCGCTTTGACGAAGCCCAGCAGACGCGGCGAGCGGGCGAAATCGATGCCGTCGATAAATTCCACCGGCCGGACGCGGACGGCGCGCACGGGACGTTCCTGGATCGCCAAATCATCCTTGGAGCGCACTTCCGCGTTGATAATTTGCGGGATCGTTTCCGGGTTCTCGACGAAATGCACTTTGCCCTTCGTCTTGCGAGCCAGTTCTTCCAGGAGTTCGCGATTGATGTAGTCACCAACTCCAATTGTTGATATAGTAACTTGTTTCGCGAGCGCTTCCCGCTCGAGGCGCGGAAAATCTTCCTGGGTGCCCGGCGTGGAAACTCCGTCGGTCAGCAGGATGATGTGCTTGTGGGTGGCTTGCTCGATCACGATTTTCTCGAAAGCGGACTCTACGGCCTGATAAATCTTGGTGCCGCCGTTGGCGGTAATCTGGCCGATCAGATTGCTCTTGTCCTCGAGATTACCGGCCGGTCCCATGGGAATCACCCAGTTGAAAGTTTCGTCAAAAGAAATAACGCCGATCTTATCGATGGGACGCAGCGTCCGGATGCTGGCGCGCGCGGCTTCGCGAGCCATCTCAATTTTCGGCCCGCTCATGCTGCCGGACTTGTCCAGCACGAGCACGACCGCGGTGGGTTTCTCCGGAGGAGGAGCGGCACGCACCGGCAGCATCTTTTCGAGAGGCGTCTTCGGTTCCTGAGCGAGCTTCGCATTTCTATTGCCCGCGATAAAAATCAGGCCGCCTCCCGCATAAACGTATTTTTCGAGGGCTGCGTCTTCCTCGGGAGAAAGAATGTGGTCGGGATAATTATCCAGCAGGACAGCATCCCAGTCCCCAGCCCCGGGAGTCACCGGAAAGGCCGCCGCCGTTTCCACGTCCACTTGCGCCAGCTTCAGAGTTTTCAGCAGCGGCGGGGAAGACTCGTTGCTGGCCGAAACGTAAAGCACACGGGGCCGGCGTACGGTTACGGCTTGTGAGAACAACACCTGCTCGGCTCCGCCGCTGGAGATATGCACCTCCATTAAATTCACGCCGCTCTCGGCAATGCGCGCCTCCACATCCACCGCATTGTTGCCGGCATGCAAGTCCGCCTTCGCCGATCCGATCTCCCGGCCCTGAGAAGTAATCCAGACGCGCGCCGGAATCGCGCCCGCGCTATCCAGTTGCAACGACAACGTGAACCGTTCTCCGGAGAATACATCCTGCGGGGAGGCGATGCTCTGCACCTTCACGGGCAGAGGCGCTGTGCCGCCCGCAGGCACGGTAAAGACGGCAATCCCTTGCTCCCGCGCGCGCAGGGCTGCTGTCAGCGCGTGCCCGCGATTCTCGTTGCCGTCGCTGATCAGCAAAATCCGCCGCGCTCCCTGCACCGGAAATGTGCTCAGGGCCAGTTGCATCGCACCTTCGATATCCGTAGACATGCCTTCCTTCGGGTCGACTCCTTCGGGAATGCTCACCTTGTCCGCTTGCTGGGGGACAGGACGAAGATTTGGGCGTCCCGCGAACGTGATCAGCCGCAGGCTCGCGCCGGAATTTTTGCGAACCAGGTCGCGCAGCATGGCCTCGCCGTGCAGCAGTGACTCGCGCGGCATACTTGCGGATGTATCCAGCAGCACTGTGACCGCCAGCTTCTGCATGCGCATGGAAGCCCAGGGATCGGCCAGAGCGATCGCCAGGACGGCGAACACCGCGCACTTCAGCGCCAGGCATGCGCTCGATGCTCCCGGCATCTTCCGCATCCGCCACCAAAGGATGGGCAGCAATCCGAGCAGAACCAGAAATATGGGTTGATCGAATGTCACTTAGCCACCCAACCTGACGAAGTTCGGCTTGGGATCCTCAGATTCCTCCGCAGCCCGGTCCAATTCCAGTTCCGTATTCTGCAATTCGACATCGACGGGCGCCGCCCGCATCTCCATCGCTCGCCGATTTTCACGGCCGGAATAATAGAGCCACCATTCCAACCACAGCGCAGTCATGCCCAGGAGCACGAGCCAACGCCACAAGTCCCCTCCCGGCCGCTGAAACGGTTCCGATTCGATTCTTGCTGTTTCGGGCGGAGTCAGCGTCATACGCTGCGCGGGCAACAGCGGAGTGTTCACGGCGACGTTTGTTTCCCCGCTCGGTGAGACGACGCGATACACCCCGGTTTCTGTTGCGAGCAGGTGCACGTCCTGCGCCTTGCGCGCAAATGGCACATCCCTCCCCGACGGGGAAATGATTCGAGTAGCCGGGCCCGGCAGGTCCAATTCTCCTGTGGAAAGCGACTCCGCGGATTCATCCACCGAATGTGTCATCCATTCCACGCCGCCGGCCATCAACAACGGGAAAGCCGATTGCAATGGGAAATTGGAGTTGTGAGGATTGAAGCCGATGATGAGCAACCGACGCCCGTTTTGTTCGCGAGCTATGATCAACGGCGCCGGTGGGCTCCCTTCCGTGGATGCCAAGATCGTATCGATTGGCTGCATTTCGAGCACGGCCGGATTGCGCACGCTGACGTCGTGCGTGCGTACCCAGCGCGTGACCGGGTGCTGCGAGTTCCACTCCACGACACGAACCGAATGCGAGGCGGCCGATGCGGGTCCGCTCAGAAACCATATGGAATTGAAGGCCGGCTGAGCAGGCAGGCTCGTACCCTGGTAAATGGCGACATCTGGCGAGACGTCCGCGTTCATGCCGGGCGCCACAACCTCCGTGCTCAAATAAGGGTTGCTGGAAAGTACGGAAAGCAAATCCGCCGGAAAAGGAGACTTGCCGGGAAACACGGCCACGCGTATCACACGGAAGGTGGGCAGATTCACGACCGCGCGGTCGTCGGCTTCCAAAGCGTCGGACGGACTGATCTCGGCCTGCAACAGCCCCCCTTTCTCCCAGGTAAATTCATTTTCCGCATTGGCCAGTTCGCCGGGAGACAGCGAAATCGCCCTCTGGCCTAATGGCTGGCCGCTAACCGACAGCTTCAGGACCACACTCGTCTTGGTATCGCTGTAATTCTTGAGTTGTGTGAGCAGATGCCACAGATCGGGCTGCGCGGCGTCGCGCCGCAAGGAAAGGCGCGTGATTCCGCGGTTCTGGACAGGCGCTTCCCCGCCGACGAGCTGGATTAGAAATTGAGGCAGGTCGAGGTTGTCGTCCGGATTCTCCATGACCGCGCGAAACTCTTCCAGGCTGCGCGCCTGCTGCTCGTCGAGCATCCCGGGGCCGACGTAAACAAGCAGCCCGCGCCGCCGGCCGCTCAAGGCGGCCTTGCCCATCTCGAGGGCGCGTGGAATATCAGCAGTCCCGCTGGAAATAGGCGCCACGGCGATTGCCCGGCGCAGGGCTCCCCGGTCGGTCGTGAACGGCAGAATCGGCGGCGCGTCGGCCTCCGCGGGGAGCAACAACACCCGGTCATCCGAGGGCAGCGTGTCCAACACGCGCTGGGCTTCCTGTCGCTCCGTGTCGATCCAGGCGGAAGCGCCAGCAGGGCGTACCTGCGACCAAATCGATGTATCGAGCACGATCACGACGCTGCGGCCCTCGGACGTGATACCCCAGCGAGGATTCGCCAGCGCAAGGATCAGAAATAGCAGGAACAGGACTTGCGCCAGCAACGCCCAGGGTTCACGCAGCCAGCGCCGGCGCGGCTGCGCCACAGGCTGCACGCTGGCCCAGAAGCGAAGTGTGGAAACTCGCCGGTGTTGCGGCCGGCGATGGTGCAGGTAAAGCCACAGCGCCAGCGCGGCCAGTGCTGACCAAACCGCGGCAACTTCCGCCGGACTGAGCGCCAGCCAATTCATCCTACGACCCGCCCGCTGCGCAGGCTTCGCAGCACAAAATCCTGATAGGGAATGTTGGTGACCGCGCGGGCATACCGTCCGCCGTTGCGCAAGGCGAGCCGACGCAATCGCGCGGAGAATTCCAGGAATCGGCGCTCGTAAAGCGCTGTGCTTTCCGGCGAGCAATCCACAGTGCGTTGCGCGGCCGTTTCGGCGTCCTCTAGTATCAACTCGCCGGCAGCCGAGGGGCGCTGCTCCTCGGCGCTGTGCACCTGCACCAGGACGAAATCGTGGCCGGCCGAGCGCAGCATTTCCACTGCTCGCTGGCATCCCTGTTCATCGAAGAAATCGGAGATCAAGATGACGATGCCCCGGGATGAAAAGTTCCCCATGAATTCTTTTGTCGCCCCAAAAAGATTGGTCCCACCCCCGCAGGAGTGCTCGCCCAAAAACTCAAGCACCGGCCACAAGCGGTCACGCCCGCCGGAGGCGACCAACGGCTTGTTGAGCCGCTCCGCGAACGGCACGACCGTTACCGTAGGAATTTCGATTCAGCGGCGCCTTCGCAGTCCATCGATTCACTGCAGTCCAGCAAGATCCGCACGGGAATATGCAGCTCGGTCTCGTAAATCTTCATGAAGAGCTTTCCCAGCCGGAGATAGGCGCTCCAGTCGAGAGACCGCGGGTCATCACCGAAGCTGTACCGGCGGTAATCGGCGAACTCCATCCCCGGTCCGCGCATGCGCGAGCGGTGCTCCGGGCCCACGGCGCCGGCCAGGTTGTTTCGGCACAACAATGTGACCTGTTCGAGAGTCTTTAGGAATTCACGGTCGAGTAAAAGCGGTGAAGTCATGGCCATTGGGTCAAAAATAAAAATGCGATCTTGCCGGCGCGCTCCCCGCGGCGGAAAACTGCGCTTCCACCTCAGATTTGGCTTATCTTGCCGGCGATCTCGTTCAGCAAATCGTCCGTCGTACGGCCATCCGCCTGGGCTTCGAAGTTCAAGATGATTCGATGGCGTAGAGCTGGCAGAAGGAGCGCGCGTATATCTTCCATGCTGACGTTGAACCGCCCGTCCAAGAGTGCGCGAACCTTCCCGCCCAGGATCAAGGTCTGGGCGCCCCGCGGTGAGCTTCCATAACGAATATATTTGTTGGCGAGAAGATTTTCCCGGCCTTCGGGATGCGTGGCCAGCACGAGTTTCACCACATACTCCTGCACGTGCGGCGCCACGGGAACCGTGCGCACCACCTGGCGCATCTCCATGATCTGCGGACCATCAATCACGGAGATCACCACTTTGGTGCTCCCCTGCGTCGTGCGGTCCAGGATGTCATGCAGATCCTCACGCCCGGGAAAGGGCACGCGCAGCTTGAATAGAAACCGGTCCAACTGCGCCTCCGGCAGCGGGTAGGTGCCTTCCATCTCCAGCGGGTTCTGCGTGGCCATCACAAAAAATGGTTCTTCCAACTGGTGGGACGTATGGGCTACCGTGACTTGCTTTTCCTGCATCGCCTCCAGCAACGCGGATTGCGTCTTGGGCGTGGCTCGATTAATTTCATCAGCAAGTAATAGATTAGTGAATATGGGACCCGGTTGGAAACCGAGCGTTTTTCTTCCTTCGCCGTTTTCCTGAACCACGCCCGTGCCGATCACGTCGGCCGGCATCAGATCAGGCGTAAACTGAATCCGTGAATACTTCAGCGCGACAGCCTGCGCGAGCGTGCGCACCAGCATGGTCTTGCCGAGCCCGGGCGCGCCTTCCAGGAGCACGTGGCCACCCGCCAGCAGCGCGATCAGCACGCCGTCCACGACTTCGCCTTGACCCACAATCGCTTTGGAAATTTCGGCGCGAACCTCCTGCATCTTTCCGGCGAGAGATTCAGCCTGCTGGCCCAGCGGGTTGTCGCCCTTCTGCCCTTCCATTCGCAACGATCCCGTCATGAATCCATCCGATTCCGGCGGGCTCCACGCAGCGCCCGCACCTTTTTGCCTGACACCCTGTTTGCCCCCGGCACAAAACTATTTCTGTCCATTCTCCGGGTGCTCGAAATAGTGCTGCACGTACCAACGGTAGCGGGCCGGGATATTTTCCTGCTCCGCGCCGTTCGTCACCGCCACTGCCTGGGGAGACACATCGCGGACGGGCAGCCGCGCCACGCCCGCCCCACTGTCCATGCGCATGCGCGTCTGTTCTTTGAAGCCGTTGGATTCGAGCGCGACGCGATCGGGCACCGCGTTCACGGACAGCGCCCGCTGATTTTTCTTCAGTTCCTTGGACCCTTGCTGGCTTCCGGCCCCGCTACTGCTATTTTGCGTGGCCTTCTGTTGCGCGTCGGAAGCGCCCCGTGAATCACCCTTCTTGTCAGCCTCTCCTGAACCGGGTTGGCGTGAATTGCCCGATTGCGGCATGCCCTGAGAATTGGGCTGCTTCTGATTCGCCTGGTTGTTCCCTTCCTGGCTCTGCGAGTTTGACAGCATATTTTTCAGCGCCTGCATCAGCGACTTCGAGAGGGACTGGCGGCTGTTTTCAGAATTTGGTGTTTCCGACTGCTGCTGCGTGTCCCCGCCCATGCGGTCTGTGCCGTTGCTGCTTTGCTGTGATTGAGAATCGCCGCCTTCCTGCTGTTCCGAGTCCGATGGTTTCGCTTCTCCCTGCGCGCCTTGCATGCCAGAGGGAGACTGGTCTTGCGGAGACTGGTCTTGCATCTGATCGCCGGCATTCGCCTCTTGCGAATCCTGTTGTCCGTTTTCCGGGTTGGACCCCTGATCCTCACTCGGCTTCCAAAGATCGTCGGTTGTTGCCGCTTGCCCGGGCCGGACCTTATCGGGCGGTGAATCAGGATTCGACTTTATAAGCGTCATGGTCCTCTGGAGATCTTTTTCCATGGCGTGCACGATCGGAGAAAGAATCGATTGGACCAATTGCGATCGGGCAGTGGTTCGCAGCAGCGCCAGCACCGGCGGCTTGTAGTGGATGCGGTAGACAAACAAACCGGCGGTGACCGCGGCCAGCACGAGCGCGCGGCGAGCTGCGGCGGGAAATTGGACGGGAAACAATGCCCGCGGATGCACTGGCGCCAGACGCGTCACGGCATCCTGCCGCTGGCGCAGGATCATTCCATCGGGATTCTCAACGGCTCCCAAGTGAACAGCCGTGGAGACCCGGTCGTGAAGGACGGCGGCCGAATCGAGACGGCAAGCCGCCTCGTAGGCGGAGGGCCGCGCGCGCCAAGCCAAAATGACAACGGCAACGGCTCCGACGGCCACCAGAGCCCCGGCCGAAATCACCGCCCAAGCTAACTTTGGACTCAATGCACCGGCCACGATTAGACCGGCCAGTATCCAGGTCCCCACCTTCATCCAGCCACGAAGAAAAATATTTGTAAGGATTCTCCGGCGAGTCACAACCAGCGGATCCATCAGACTGTCCAGTTCCGGCGGCCACCTCTGATCTCCAAAGTCAGGCCCGTGGGATGGACGGCTGGCGCAAGGTTGCTTCAGGTTCCAATCAAAATTTTTGTTCCAGATGTTCTTGAGGACAGAGAAGAGGGCAGGCCCCGGCACAGCCGCGGGCGCCACTAATTTTATCTTCCCTCGTGCAGCCACTGAAAGCCTCCCCTATAGGTTCGGCCGGGGCATATGCTTACTCCAATTTACCCCAAGATTCGCCCTTTCGAAACTAAAACCGCAAGTGTATCGGATCAAATATGATGATCCGCGGCATATAGAAAATCGACCTACAGAACAGGAATATTTAGGAGCAGGCCAATACCCACTCCGTTGGATACTTGAGGGAACCGGTTGGTTGTGCGATTTCAATGTTCCATGCGCCCCTGCTGGCAGAGAGACTTCCGGGAGCACGCATGATCTGCAAAGAGTTGCGCTATTGGGGCATGAGAGTACCGCAAACAGGTGGCATTGACTTACTGCCGCGGTCGAGTAGGGCGCTTGGCACAAGGTGTGGCGGAGCTAGGGCGCAGTTGGCCGCCTACACGCAGGCCCTCGTCAAAGCAACGCGATGAGGTCGATTTCGACACGCACGTTGCGAGGCAGCCGCGCGACCTCGACGGTCGAGCGTGCCGGCGGATGCGTCGCGAAATAGCGCGCGTAGACTTCATTCATCGCCGCAAAATCGTTCATGTCCGCAAGAAATACCGTGGTCTTTACGACTCGCTGGATGGATGAGCCCGCGTCTTCCACGATGCCCTTCAAATTTTCGAGCACGCGCTCGGTCTGCCTGGCCACGTCGCCCTCGACGATTTGCTGCGTGTGCGGGTCCAGCGCAATTTGTCCGGAAAGGAAAACAAATCCGTTCGCCTTGATGGCTTGTGAATATGGGCCGATGGCTTTCGGCCCTCGATCCGTTGCGACAGGTTCTATCACACGATCCTCCTGAAATGGGCCCTGCCGCCCACGAAGCGCGGCACGAACACGATACTACATGCCATCTCAAAAATAAGATTTGTGGGTCGCGGCTTGAGCCGCGACATCACAGCGCCAAAAAGAATTGGGCTTTGGCCCCTGAAGCGGGAATCGCACTACGCCCGGAGAGATTCATTGATATAAATCTTAGTTTCCACTGCGCGTGCCCGGCGGATTGCTGTAGCGAGCGCGAAACTCATCCGGGATGCCGGAATGATTGAGCCATGTGCGAAACATTTCGGCGAGGTCGCGCTGGGATGCGGCTTCCACCGCAGCCCTCAGTTCTTCATGGGCCACTTCGCCTCCCCCGCGAGCCCGCACGATCCGCCGGAAAGCCGAGCGGAGATTGTCGCGGCCGCACAAATCCTCCAGCGCAGCGAAAAACAGCGCGGCTCGGTAGCCGGTGGAAATACGCTCCGCGCGCGAATATCCCACCGGCGGCTCGAGTAGCCGCCGATCCGCCGCGACACGCCTCGACTCGTCATAGCGTTCGAGAAGAAACGCGACCATGCGGTTTCGCTCGTCTGGACCGCGCCCCTCAGCAGCAAGGATCAGTCCATACAGCCCCACGCCCCGGCCCATCAAAATTTGGTCTTCCGGGGCCGGCATCACGCGCCAACCAAACCATGTGCGGGCAAGCTCGTATTCAGCAAGCTCGAGAATCGATTCGTCCGCGACACCTTGCGTCAACGCCCTGCGATCGAGCAACACGCCGCCTGGGAACGATCCGCTGCCCGCATCGACCGGCTCGCCAAACTCCGCGGGCAAATCACCCGGCGCTTCAACGATGTGCACTGCGGTCATGCCCTTGGATGCGGGTCCGAAAAAATCCGTGTACGCCTGCATGGAAGAGGCGAGCCGCGCCGCCGCCGTTTGCGCCCGTTGCCCGTCCAGGGGTTGAAGCGTCCAGAAACTTACTTCAACCTGCGGTGTGCGGGTCTTCTGTTCCAGGTAGCGCCCCGCGACGACATAAGGGAGAAAGTCCTCCTTCGGTCGGATCTTGAATCGGTGCGCAACCAGGTTCCCAATCGTGCCGGGCTTGAGCGGTTTGCCGGGCGCGAGCACGCGGTAATCCGGAGGGGCAACCACTGTAAGATTGGAGTCCATCGGATCAGGGCCGCCTCTTGCAAAGACGCCGGTTGGCGTTTGCCATAGAGGCAGTGCGGTTTCATCCGCAATATAAAAAGCCTCCGCCGTTGCCGCGACGGTCCCGCGGCCCGCGGGCTCGGGCATCCAGTCCCATTCGGTGATGATCTCGCGCGGCTGGTGTTGTTCCCAAACAGGGTCAAACAGCGCGCGCATCAATTGGTGATCCGCATCGTTGACGCGTTGTGGCGAGACTTCCCGGCCATCCACAGTGATGCGCAAATTCTGGGATCCAAGCGTAGGCCCTTCCGGTAGACGCGCTTCCAGCGAGCGAAGCGGACGATCGCCGGCGTTGTCGAAGCGATCGGCAACCCGGACGTGAAGCCCAGCGCCGCGAGGCGCATCGGCCACAGCGCGAATTTCAGTTTGGCGATCGATGAAACGGAACCCGGGACCCAGCGGCTGCACGCAACTCGCAGCCAGGAATGCCCCTGCGCAAAGGGCGACTGGAAAGAAGTAGCGGAATCGGGTTTCCTGATACAAGGTGAAACGATTCTACCGGGGCTGGCGATGCGGGTCAAAACATGGCCGGTGATATCGGCGAACCAATCCGATCGCGAGGAACAGTAACTATTACTACTCGCCGTCGAATTGTTTGCCCAACGCACACATTTCTAGTTGTGCTTTCCGGGATTTAACACAGAGTACGCCGAGAAAAACCACAGAGGGCACAGAGAGGTTACTGAAGAAGTTGAAATAGCTGGAGGCGGCAGGCTGATTTCTCAGTGGCTCTCTGTAATTCTCTGTGTCCTCTGTGTTGCGCTTTCCGGGTTTTAAGAAGGAGCCCTCGCCGATGAGCGAGGGCTCTCCATGACAGCAAAGAACTACTACTGTTTTGCCGCGTTGTGTTTCTTGGCGTAAATCTGTTTGGAAGCCTTGTTTTGCTGCTTGTTCACCGCGGTCTTGTCGGCGGCGGTTAGCTTCCCGCCGTTGG
>WNGO01005202.1_pt1 | contig 12901 bp, 18 predicted proteins | sample 5400511 | NCBI WGS metagenome assembly WNGO01 (sample SAMN13153380, study PRJNA577476) | soil metagenome | isolation source: 20 cm soil or saprolite under Garry oak tree replicate 2 | place: USA:California | collected 2016-06-15
CCGCACGGGCGACCTCGGACGCGCGCACGCGGTCCCAGACCGTGGGCACGGCGCCGGTGAGCCGCACGATGCCATCTTCCACCGTGACGCTGAACGGGTTCCGGCGCAGGCGCCCGTCGCGGCGGAGTGCGCGCGACACGGCGGTGCGCAGAGCGCCGTCGCTGCGTCGCACGGCCGGCGCGGTGTCGTCATCGACGCGCAGGTCGTTGGTCACGGCTCTCACACCGGGGATGCGCAGGGCGACGGCACCGGCGGCCGCCTGCGCGGCGTGGGTCGCGACGCGACCCCGCAACGTCACGACGTCTCCGCGTGCCTCGACCTCGATGACGCTCACCTCGGTGCCGGCCACAGCCGGTTCGGCCAGCAAGGCGATTTTGGTGAGCGCTGTCGTCCACCAGTCCGTGAACGTGACGGGCGCCGCCGGCATCGGGAGACACAAGACAGTGGCGACCACGAGGAGCAATTGGAAGATCATGGGCGTTCCTTTCGTAAGGCACAGGGCTGCACACGCTGCAAGCAGGGAATCAACCCCGACCGATACGCGCTGGCCGCCATCGTGCACACGGAAGAGAGCTATGGCCGACGTCGTCTATGCCCTGACCTCATGGACGCCGCTCATCCGCGCGCACGACGCACAGCAGAACATCTGGTCGTTCGACTCGACACCGTGGCCGATGATCCGGCAACCGCAGTGCTGGCAATGCGGCGCCAGCGCGTGGATCGCGCACTCGAAGCTGTCGAAGATATGACGGCGACCATCTCGCGTCACTTCCATGACCTTGTCGTACTCGTTCTTGCACACCTCACAGCGCGCCATATCGTCCTCCCGGGCGGCCGACGTCCCGCCGCTCCACCCGCTGTCGAGGATGCAAGGTGGTTGCCGGTGACGGGATAGTGGCGCGCGTGTCACCCCGCGATTCAGCGCGCGACTGGGTCGCGCGAATCTTCACGCGGGTCGAGGATCTCGTGTATATCGGCCTGGGTGTCCTCCTGGCCGGCACGGCGATCGTCTTCCTGGCGGTCGGCGCCTACGACTTCGTGAGCAAGCTCGTGGCCGGTGGACTGCCCGGCCACGTCGTCGAGCTACTCGATCGAATCTTGCTGATCCTGATGATCGTCGAGATCCTCTACACGGTGCAGGTCTCGTTCCGCGAGCACGCGCTCGTGCCCGAGCCCTTCTTGATCGTCGGCCTCATCGCCGCCGTCCGCCGCATCCTGGTGACCACCGCCGAGTTTGCCCGCACGATCGAGCAGGGGGGCGAGCTCTTCCGGAACGCCATGATCGAGCTGGCCGTGCTCACCGTCATGTCGATCATGCGGGGCCGGCAGACTACCGCGACGCGGGGGAGCTCTCGGAGGCTGCCGCGGCGCCTTCGGAAGAAAGCCGCTCGACGTGCTGCTTGAAGACCTGCTCGCTGAGCGAGCCGACGTGCTTGGCACGGATGCGGCCCTGCTTGTCGATGAAGAAGGTCTCGGGCACGCCGTAGATGCCGTAATCGATGCTGACTTTTCCGGACGGATCGGGAGCGTTCGGGAAGCTCAGCTGGAAGTCCCGTACGAACTTCAGCGCCTTGTCATCGGTGTCCTGGATGTCCACGCCCAGGACGACGACGCTGCGGTCGCGCCACGCCTGCCAGCCGCGCTCGAGCACCGGCGCCTCTTCGTAGCAGGATGGATAGCACCACGAGGCCCAAAAGTTGAGGACGACCACCTTGCCGCGCAAGCTTTCGAGCGAGACCGGCTGCCCGGCGAACGTCTTCAGCGCGAACGCCGGCGCCGGGCGGCCGACCAGCGGCGACGGCACCTCGCGCGGATTGAGACGGAAGCCGTAGGCGAGCAGCGCCAGCACGGGGATGGCCGCCAGCGGGATCAGCCAGCGGAGCGCCCGGCTCACGCCGCCTTCCGTCGCTCGGGCATCACTGACAGCACGGTGCCCAGAGTGAGGATCAACCCGCCGATCCAGATCACCGTGACGAGACGATTGACCTGGATCTTCACCGTCGCCTGGCGGCCGTCTCGCGTGAAGTCACCGAGCACCAGATAGAGATCTTCCTTGAGGCCGATCCAGTAGTCGACGCCGGCGATGGGACTGCTCTCCTGCGGGTAGTACTTCTTGGAGGGCTGCATGACGGCGGGATGCCGACCGTTGGCGACGGTGAACGTGCCGACGACCCTGGCGTGGTTCGATTCCTCTGCGGCCTCCAGACGATCGAAGCGGACGTTGTACCCGCCGAGACTCGCGGACTCGCCCACCTTCAATGTCGTCTCCGTCTGCACCGACCATGCCTGGGAGCCCGTCACCCCGACCGCGATGACGAGGATACCCAGGTGGACGACGAAGCCTCCGTAGCGCCGGTTGTGACGGGCGAGCAGACCAGTCATCGCGGGGAGGATCGATTCACCCATACGCAGGCGAGCCCGCGTCGCCCGCCAGAAGTCGAGTCCGATGGTGGCGGCGACGAAGACCGTGAGCGCGAGCGAGAGGACGGCGAGCGCCGAGCGCACGCCGAGCGCATAGAAGACGGCGGCGCCGACGATCCCGACGATGATCGGGCCCACGAAGTTGCGGCGCAGGTTGTCGAGCGACGCGCGCCGCCACGCGATGAGCGGCCCCACGCCCATCAGGAAGATCAGCCCGAGGAAAAGGGGAATGTTGACGGAATTGAAGAACGGCGCACCCACGCTGACCTTGACCCCGCGAACCGCCTCGGAGAGGAGCGGAAACACGGTGCCGAAGAAGACGGTGAAGGCCGCGGCGACCAGCATGACGTTGTTCAGGAGGAACGCCGACTCCCGTGACACCACCGAGTCGAGCTCGCCCTGGGCCTTGAGCGCGTCCCAGCGCCACGCGAGCAGCCCGAGCGCGACGAGCACGACGAGCGCCAGGAAGCTGAGGAACATGATGCCGATCGAGCCCTGGGTGAACGCGTGCACGGACGCGATGACACCGGAGCGCGTGAGGAACGTGCCGAAGAGGGTCAGGCTGAAGGTGAGGATCACCAGGCTGATGTTCCAGAGCTTCAGCATTCTCCGCCGCTCCTGGATCATCACCGAGTGCAAGAAGGCCGTGCCGGTGAGCCAGGGCATGAACGCGGCGTTCTCGACGGGGTCCCACGCCCAGTACCCGCCCCAGCCGAGGACGTGGTAGCTCCACCAGCCTCCGATGAGCAGGCCGAGCGAGAGGAAGTACCAGGCCGTGATCGTCCATCGCCGCGTGAGTGCGATCCACGTGTCACTCAGACGACCGGTGACGAGCGCGGCCACGGCGAAGGCGAACGGCACGGTGAACCCGGTGAAGCCGAGGTAGAGCGCGATCGGGTGCGTGATCATCCCCGTGTCTTCGAGCAGCGGGTTGAGGCCGCGGCCGTTGGCGGGGACCGGATTGAGGCGCGAGAACGGCGGCGCCGCCACGGTCATGATCGTGATGAAGAAGGCCATGATGGCGAGCATCACGGTCAGCGCCCACGGATAGAGCTCACGCGCCCGCTCGCGATGGCGGAGGATCACGATCAGCGTGTAGAGCGACAGCATCCAGCCCCACAGGATGATCGAGCCCTCCAGCGCTCCCCACACGCCCGTGATGCGATACCAGAACGGCGTGCCCAGGTTGGTATTGTGCGCGACGTAGCGGACGGAGAAATCGAAGGTGAGGAACGCGTAGACGAGGAGCGCGAAGCTGCACGTGATCAGCGCGAAGACGCCCAGCGCGGCGTGTTGCGCGGACTCGACGAAGGCCGGCCGGCCCGTGCGACCACCCGCGGCCGAAAGGATGGCGCCGGCCAGCGCGAGGCCCAGTGCCACGAGCAGCATGCCCTGGCCAAGCTCGGGGATCATTTGGTTGCCTTCTGGAGCGTCTTGATCAGCTCCTTGTAGCCCGCTTCGTTCTTGTCGTGCGGGGCCTGGTACTCCTCGGAGTGCTTGGCGAGGATCTGCGTCGCCTTCACGTAGCCGTCGCTCGTCAAGGTCCCCTCCACGACGGCGCCGCGGCCTTCACCGAAGANNNGCCATCGGTGAGAGTGAAGGCCAGGTCGAGCGTCCGTGCATCCCATCGGAGCGAGCCGCGCGCCACCAGGCCGCCGAGGCGATAAGCCTTGCCGGTCACCGGCGAAGCTCGCAGCTCGGACGGCGTGACGAAGTACACCGCGGACTGGGTGACGCCCGCGTAGATCATGTAGCCAAGGGCGGCCAGGATGACGAGGCCACCGCCGATGAACTTGGGCTTCATGGTAACGGGCGCCGCGTGCTCGGTTCCGATCGCAGGTGGCCTGTCCCGGGTACGCGGGGTTGCGTTCCTTTGACGGATTGATTCACGGGCAGACCTTGATTGACTGGCCCGCCCATGCTCTGCGTGCTTTGCACCGGCCGATCCATTCGATCGTGGACCTCGAGCTCGCGTTCCTTCTTCACCAGGTGGCGCCAGTATGCGCCAAGCACGACGGCGGCCAGGAGGTAGGCGGCGATCACGAAGCTCCAGTTGTCGGGCATCACGCCAACGCCTCCTCTTCGCGCCTCAGCAGCGCCACGCGCTTCGTGACGAGGAAGACATACACGAGCGCGAGCGCGGCCAGGTTGACGAGCAATGTCGCGGCAAAGACCCCCGGCATCGTGCTCGGCCCGGGCTTGAGCATCGTTGGCGGCTGGTGGAGCGTGCGCCACCAGTACACCGAAAAGTGGACGAGCGGGACGTCGAGTGCCGCCACGATCCCCACCACGGCCGAGTAGCGGGCCGCGCGCTCACGGTCGTCGACCATCCCGCGCACGAGCAGGTAGCCGAGGTACATCACGAAGAGCACGGCGACGCTGGTGAGCCGCGCGTCCCACGTCCACCACGTGCCCCAGGTGGGCTTCCCCCAGATCGCGCCGGACGCGATCGTGATGCCGGTGAAGAGCACACCGACCTCGGCCGAGGCGTGGCCGATGCGGTCGGCCGACTCGCGCCGGGTCGTCAGGTAGACGATCGATGCGAGGAGGACGACGGCGAACGCGAGGTACGCCACCAGCACGCTCGGCACGTGCACGTACATGATGCGCTGCACGTTGCCCTGGGCCGCGTCCCGGGGAGCGACGAGGAAGCCCATGACGAGCCCGGCCACGAGGGCGAGCACCACCAGCCATCCCAGCGTGCGAGTCATCGGTTCACCCCTCGAGGATCGCGTCGAACGTGAGCACGCCGACGGCGACGTATACGGTGTCGGCGGCGGCCAGGAGCTTCAGCCAGTGTGTGACGCCGCCCAGGCCCTCGCCGGCCAGCACCGCCTCGGTCGCCTTCACGGATCCGAGGAGCACCGGCACGAGGACAGGGAGCAGCAGCACGGGAAACAGCAGCTCGCGCGCCCGTACCTGGGCCGTCATGGCCGCGAAGAGCGTGCCGACGGCGGCGAAGCCGACGGTGCCGAGCACGACGACGCCGGCCAGTGCCGGGAGATGTCTTCCGACGTCGAGATTGAAAAAGACGCCGAACAGCACGAGCGTGATCGCTTCGACGAGCAGCATCAGCAGCAGGTTGCCCGCGAGCTTGCCGAGGTAGATGGCCGACTTGTCGCCGGGCGAGAGGAGCAGGCCCTCCCAGCAGTCGTGGTCGCGCTCGGTGAGAAACGCGCGTCCCAGGCCCACGAGCCCGCTCAGGACGAAGCCGAGCCAGAGGAGCCCGGGCAAGGCGTCGGTCAGGCGCTCGCGATCACCGCCCAGCGTGAACTGGAAGATGAAGAGCAGGAGGAGCGTGAAGAAAAAGAGCGCGTTGAGCGCTTCCTTGGAGCGCCGCTCGGCCAGCGCGTCCTTCCAGAGCACGATCCACGCGCGGCGTGCGTAGCTCACGCTTCGTCCTCGGCGTGGGCCTCGTACAGGCGTCGCACGTCATCGGGCGAGAGCGTGGCCGCCGGCGTGTCGAGGACGACCGTGCCACCGGTAAGGATGACGATGCGGTCGGCGACGCCGAGCCCGCGGCCGAAGCTGTGCGTGGTCAGCAGCACGGTGCCGCCACCCGCCTTGAACGCGGCCAGGTATTCGTCGACCCACTTCCCCGCTTGCTGGTCGAGCCCGGCGAACGGCTCGTCGAGCAGGATCACGCGCGGATGGCTGAGCGTCAGTCGGGCCAGGGCCAGGCGTCGCTTCATGCCGACCGAGAACGTCCGCACCCGAGCGTGGGCGAAGCGATCGAGATCCACCGCGGTCAGCGCGACGCGAAGCGTCTCGGCGCTCATCGGACGGCCGCTCAGTGTCGTCCAGAACTTGAGATTCTCGAGCGCGGTCAGGTCCTCGTACACCCACGCGCCGTGGGCGACGAAGCCGACGCGCTCGCGGACGCGCTCGGCGTGCTTCACGCAGTCGTGACCGGCCACGACGGCCGTGCCGCGCGACGGGCGCGACAGCGTCGCCAGGATTCTCAGGAGGGTCGTCTTTCCGGCACCGTTGGCGCCCAGGAGAGCGACCGCCTCGCCGGGACGGATGGCGAGGTTCACGTCGGACAGAATGGGGCGCCCGCCATAGATTTTCTTGAGAGCGCTGATCTGAATAGCGAAATCGGCCATCATAGAGTCAAACCGATCCATTCTCGCGCACCGCCCTGGTGCCAGTCAACGCGCCCGAGCCCGTCCTGGCCAGAATTCGCCAGACGACGACCAGAATCGCGACCATTTCCACGGCGCTCCCGACCGCCCACATGACGACACCGCCCAGTGCCTGGTCGTCCACGGCGTCAGGAGCGCCGGCGTAGGCGGCATAGAACGGACGGGTCGCCGAGGCAAAGAGCACGCCGAGGCCGCCGTTGACGACCGCGGCCAGGACGAGGTACGCCAGGCGGGCTCCGTCGGCCGGGGGACGCCGTACGCGGGGGGCAGGCGTGACGATCGGCCACCAGAAGACGGCGGCGCCCATGACGAACGCGCCGTGCTCGACGACGTGCCAGATTTCGTTCTCGAGCGCGAGGTCGTAGAGGGCGGGGACGTGCCAGAGCCACACGACCGAAGCGCTGAGCACCCACGCGACGGTAGGCGCCACGAGAAAGGTCGCGAGGCGCCGCAGGGGTGCTGCGCGCGTGAGAAGACGGCCGACCGCTGCCCGCCCCTGGCGCGGCAGGGCCCACACCAGCGCCGCAAAGGGATCGGGGCTCAGCACGAGCGGCACCGCCAGCATCATCATCAGGACGTGCTGGAGCATGTGGGCGGCGAACCGTTGGTGGGCGGCCTCCGACAACGGTGAGGCCAGGGCCAGCCCGAACGTCGCCAACCCTCCGGCAGCGGCGAGCGGCCGCCACGGCGCGACGGCGCTCGCCGAGCGTCGAGCGAGACGACACCACCCGATGGCGTATGCCGCGAAGAGGAGCGCCAGGGCCGCGAGCGCGAGCCCCGTGTTCATTTTCTGAAGGCCAGGATCGCGACCCAGACGATTTGCTCCCAGGGGGGCTCCGCCCCCCTTCCGAACCTCCCCCGGGGAACTTGCGCCGGCGAAGCCGGCGCTCGACACTGCCGGGCGCAAGCGACAACAGGTCGGCTGCGCATCATTTCCGCAAGGCCAGGATCGCGACCCAGACGAAGAACGCCACCGTGCCGGTCAAGAAGAGCACGAGCGCCAGCGCCTCGGGAACGCTCATCGGCCGATACCGGAGATCGTGACGAAGACCAGTTCGACGAAGAGCACGGCGAGGTTCAGGATGGCAAGGGCGATCAGGACTCGCTCCGCCTTCACGACACCTTCCAGCAGGCGAAGAGGTACCAGACTCCCCACACGGCGAGGACGGCATAGACGACGAGGAGCCAGCGATTGACCCCGCCGGGACGGACCTCGATCTCGCCACCGGCGTACCGCTCGAGGCGCTCGTGCTCAGCTTCGTGGCGGCTCATCGTCCTCGGCCTCGAGCACGCGCTGCTTCACGCCCTCCACGTTGCCGAAGGCGCCGCCGGCCACTCCCCAGACGAACGCGCTGAGCGCCGCCAGCGCCATCAGCGCGGCCACTGCGAACTCTCCGAGCGTCAGGTATTCGAGCATGGTCACTCCGTGTCGCGTCGACGCGCGTTCAGGCGCTGTCCGGTGAGCGGATCGGTCCACGCCGAGAGCGAGAGCACGTAATACGCGACGGCCCAGCGCTCCTCGTCGGGCAGGGAATCGGCGAATGACGGCATCGGTGTTCCGTCGAGGCCGACGGTCAGCGCGCGGAAGATGTCGGCGGCCGTGGCGCCCGCCTTGAACTGACCACGCGTGAAATCCGTCGGTCGGATCGGAAACTCGAAGTCGTCTCTGAGCTGTGCGGCCGACGGCCCATCGCCGCGGCCGTGCTCGCCGTGACACTCCCAGCACTTGGCCGATTGGTAGACGTCGCGCCCGCGCTCGATCAGGGCGGTGGAGGCCGGCGGGGGTGACGCCGGCAGTCCGCCCGGCTCAGGCTTCTCGTCGCGCCAGCGCGGGGAAAACGTCTTGATGAAGGCGATGACCGCACGGCGGTCCTCCATTGGCAGCTCATGCCACGTGGGCATGGCCGTCCCGCGCACGCCACGCGTGACGGTCCGAAAGAGATCGGCGTCGGTGGGAAGCGATCCCGACGGTGTCGAGCGGAACTTGAAGATCGCCGCCGTGAAGTCGCGAGGCCGCGGTGAGAGAAACGTGGCGGCCTCGCCGTTGCCGTCGCCGTCGCGGCCATGACAGCCGACGCAGCGCCGCGTGTAGACGGCGCGCCCGTGCTCGCGCGTGGCGGCATCGGCGGCGATGGCGACGTCGGGCTGCGTCGTCATCTGAGGCGCGAAGACGTCGCGCCAGACGCCCCGGCTCGTGCCGAGCCGCTGGATGTAGCTCACCAGCGCTACGAGATCCGCCTTCGGAATGACGAGCCTCACCGAGCTCTCCGAGAATGGCCGGCCGCGCAACGCCGTGAGGTCGATGACGGGCACACCATCGATAGGGAAGGCGCCGTCGGGGCGAGGTCGCACGAAGGCGAGGCCACCGGCGTCGGGAAAGAGCGTGATCGGTCGATCGCCGCGGAGGCTGAAGTACCGTCGCAATTCCCCGGTGACCTCGAGCACCAGTCGCTCACCGTCACGGCGCACCGGGGCCGTGATGTCGACGAACAGCCACGGGAACCGCGGCATCAGCGAGTCGGGCACGGTCAGGCGTGGATTCCAGTGATGCGCGTAGTGCCAGTCGTCGCCGTACTTGAGGCCGACCCGGGACAGATCGGGGCCGATGCGGCGTGTCGAGAGCAGGTGAGGGAGATCCCACGCGTACTCGCCCGGCTCCGACACCGGCCCCCATCGCCGATCCTCGCCGGCCACCGGACGCACGTACTGGCTGTGGCAGTACCAGCATCCTTCACGGATGTAGACCGCACGGCCGGCGTGCTGGAGGGCGGTGTACTCGGGCGTCGGATAGCGGACCCAGCTCACGTCACCGAGATCGGTGCGGACCGCTCGCGTGACCTCGCGGGCACGGGACTCGGGGACGAGCGCGGGCAACACGCCCTGAACGAAAAGCGCCAGCGTGACGAAGAAGAAGCCAGCGCCGGCGGCCAGGGTCGTGATCGATCTCATGCCGTGACCGGCCGCCGGGCCCCGAGCGATCCCAGCGTGAGCGTGAGCACGAGCAGCGAATTCCCCACGTCCATCGCCAGGCCGGTGAGCGTCCGGACCCACCACCACGGCCGCATCGCATTCACCGAGTCGAGCCACTCGGCGCCGCGCATCAGCATGACCCCCTGGATCAGGCCCTGGGTGACGAGCACGACGAACATCGCGGTGATGCCAGCCGTGATCAGCCAGAAGGCTCCATTCCCGAGGGCGAGTGACCATGGCGCCGAGGCGGTGATCCTTGGCCACACGTAGACGGCGCCCGCCAGCGCCCAGATCACGAAGGTCCCGAAGATCGTGATGTGCGAGTGGCCGATGACGAAGTCGGTGAAGTGAGTCGGTCGCTGCAGCACGCGCAGGGCTTCGATCGATCCCTGGAAGCAACCGACGAGGTACATGAGGGAGCCGGTGATGAGGAACTTGGCCGGCAAATTGGATCCGAGCCCGCGCCAGCGATGGCCGACCGTGCCGAAGAAGTTCTGGATGACCGTCCAGACCGGGATGATCAGCATCATCGACGAGACGATGGCGATCGTCTGTGCCCACTCGGCGATCGGCGCGTAGAGATAGTGGTGGATGCCCACGAACGGATAGAAGAAGGCCAACGACCAGAAGCCGATGAGCGAGAGCTTGTGACTGTACAGCGGCGCGCGGAGGCTGGCGGGCAGGAAGTAATAGATGATGACGTAGCCGGCCGGCGTGATCCACAACCCGACGACGTAGTGAATGAAGAGCCCGTGCCAGGCCGCGTTGTTGATCCCGGCGATGTGACTCGGGCCCAGCAGCAACAGGACGAGGTTCACGTCCGTCCACACGAACGCCGCGATCAGATACCAGAGCGAGACGTAGAGCGGAGGCTCGGTGCGCCGGGCGATCGTGACCAAGAATTGGACGGTGAGTGCCAGGAGCACGCCGAGCGTCACCATCACGGTGGCGAGCGGGAACTCACCGGCCTCCCATCCGCGGTTGGCGCCGAGGCCGAGCATCACCACGCCGACGGCGAGGTTCACGTTCCAGATCCAGAGCAGCCACGGACCGACACGCTCCCCCGCCACCCGGACGCCACAGAGACGCGGGACCACGTAATGGGCCAGCCCGATGAAGAGCGTGGAGAACGCGCCCCAGATCACGCCGTTGACGTGGATCGGTCGCAGGCGTCCGAACGAGAGCCAGGCCACGCCGCCGAGGAAGTCGGGATGATTGAACTTGGCCGCGACGACGGCACCGACAGTGGGAAAGACGAGGAGCCAGACGAACCCCCAGGCGAGCCAGCGGCGGATGAGGTTACCGTCGAGGAGGTCGTCGTTACGAGTGACGACCGGAACTTCGGCCACGGACATCCCGGCCATCATGCCACGCCGGGCGCAGTGGACAAAGGAACGACGCCGCTAGACGCGCATGGCTCGAAGACGCGCGATCCGGTCCTCGATCGGCGGGTGCGTCGAGAACAGGTTCATGAACGCCCGCCCGCTCAGCGGGTTGACGATGAAGAGGTGCGCGGTGGCCGGGTTCGCTTCCATCGGCGCGACCTGCTGGGCCATCTGGAGCTTCTCGAGAGCCTTGGCCAGGCCCCACGGCTTGCCGGCGACGCGGGCGCCGGTGGCGTCGGCCTGATACTCGCGGGATCGGGACACGGCCATCTGGACCAGCAGCGCCGCAATCGGAGCCAGGATCGCCATCAAGATGGCCCCGAACGGGCTCCCGCCCTCGTCGTCCTCGCGCCGGCCGCCGAACATGGCCGCCCACTGGGCCATGTGGGCCAGATAGGTGATGGCCCCGGCCAGCGTCGCGGCGATCGTCGAGATGAGGACGTCGCGGTTCTTCACGTGGGAGAGTTCGTGGGCGAGGACGCCTTCCAGCTCCTCCTCGTCCAGGATCCGCATGATGCCTTCCGTGACGGCGACGGCCGCATGCTCGGGGTTGCGGCCAGTGGCGAAGGCGTTCGGGGTGTCGGTCGGGATCAGGTACACGCGTGGCATCGGGATCTGAGCGCGCGTGGTCAGCCGGCGCAAGATGGCGTACAGGCGGGGAGCCTGGGCTTCGTCGATCGGCTGGGCTCCGTACATCGAGAGCACGATCTTGTCCGAGAACCAGTAGCTGAAGAAGTTCATGGCGATGGCGAAGATGAACGCCATCATCATGCCTTGCCGGCCGCCGATGGCACCCCCGATCAGGATGAGCATCGCCGTGAGCACCGCGAGAAGGATGGCGGTCTTGAACATGTTGGACATGACTGACTCCTGTCCCTTATAAAAGGAGGCCCAAGTTCCGCTGAGAGCGTAGCAAACGACTCCAGGGGGGTCAAATTCCTTGACTTGCCCGGACCCCGCCGATACACTGAACCGGTTTCGTAAAAAATTCACTAACAACAAAGACTTACACGAGATTCACCCCGGAGCGATGTCGATGATCATTCGGGTTTCCGACATCCCGGACGACGGCCTCACGTTCGCCAACGTCGGCGAGTTCATCGCGCCTTATACCGACCGCGCGTGGCGCCTCGATGGTGTCCGGCTCGACGTCGCCCGTGACGGCGATGACGTCGTGGTGACTGGTGAGCTCGCGGCGACGGTGCCGCTGACCTGTGGCCGCTGCGTGGAGGAGTTCCCGGTGGCCATCACGGTGCCGGTCGACGCACGCTACCTGCCGCGCCCGGCCGTGGCCGACGACGCCGAGCTCGGCGCCGACGACCTGGACCTCGACTTCTACGACAACGACGAGCTGAACCTGAACTCGCTCATCGAGACCGAAACGACGCTGGCGCTTCCGATGAAGCCGCTGTGCCGGCCGGAGTGTCGGGGGTTGTGCCCCGTCTGCGGGGTCAACCGCAACACCACGGCCTGACCCCGTCTGCGGGGTCAACCGCAACACCACGGCCTGCTCGTGCGAGACCCGGGCGCCCGACCCCTACAAGCTCGTCGTGCCGACCCGGTCGCTGTGCCCGCAATGTCGGGAGCCGAAGCTGCCCCACCGGATCTGCCCGCACTGTGGCTACTACAAGGGCCGCGAAATCGTCTCGGTGGAAGGAGCCTAACGCCACGCCGGGGCGCCTGCTCTCCGAGGACCCGCCCACATGAAGATCGCCGTGGACGCCATGGGCGGCGACTTCGGGCCAGCCGTGGTGGTGGAAGGTGCCGCCGCGGCGGCGCGTGAGTTTGGCGCCGTCGTCACCCTCGTCGGTGACAAAGCCGCCATCGAGCGCGAGGTCGCTCGCGTCGGTGCCGGCACGCTCGGCCTCGAGATCCGTCACGCCTCCCAGGTCGTCAGCATGGGCGAAAGCCCCTCGCAGGCACTGCGGCGCAAGCGCGACTCGTCCCTGCGCATCGCCGCTCAGCTCGTCAAGGACGGCG
>WNGO01005358.1_pt1 | contig 12900 bp, 10 predicted proteins | sample 5400511 | NCBI WGS metagenome assembly WNGO01 (sample SAMN13153380, study PRJNA577476) | soil metagenome | isolation source: 20 cm soil or saprolite under Garry oak tree replicate 2 | place: USA:California | collected 2016-06-15
CCTTCCAGCAGCTCCACCCGTAGCGAGTCAAAGCTCTTCCGCACGCTCCAATCGATGCCGCTGCCGATCATCGCGGCGACTTCATTGGCGGAGAGAACGACCGAATCCGGCGCACTCGGCTGCTTCAGCCGATCCATTTTCGTCTGACTGCTGGAGAGCGCCTTCGGCGTCGGGGCGCCGACCGCCGTGTCGCTGACGGGAGGGAGCCGGGTGGAGCGCGGGCCGAACCAGCGCGCCGCCGTGTGCAGGATCGGCTCGCGAAACCACCAAGCCGCGAGCGCCCCCACCAGAACGACGGCGAGGCAACCGAGCCGCACGACGCCCTTAAGACAGCCGTTCACTGTGTTTCACGTGATACACCGCACCGGCGGATTCGAGCGTGCTCTGCATCAGCTCAACCGACTCGACTACGACCGCCGCGTCGAACCGCAGGGCGCCGAGCGCCGCCTCGAGGCCGGTGAAGTCGCGCGGGCGGGCCTCCCGACCCGCCCGGCCGAGCGTCACATGCGGACGAAACGGGCGCGCTTCGGTGGGGAAGCCGAGCGGGGCGAATTCCTGCTCGACGCGATGCTGCAGGATTTCGAGCGCGGGGTCCGCGGTGATGCCCGCCCAGACCACGCGGGGCCGCTGGAAATCGGGAAACACGCCGAAGTCCGCGAAGGCGAGCGGCAGGGGGCGCGCCCCTCGGGCGGCGCGGCCGAGCGCGGCCTGCACGTCGGCAGCCCGCTCTTCTGCCGCGTCCCCCAGGAACTTGAGCGTCAGGTGGATGCCGTCCGGGCGCACCCACTTCACCGGCAGGCCGCGCTCCCGCACCGGCGCCACCGTCTGCCACAGAGCCTGTCGGACCGGCGCGGGGAAGTTCAGCGCGACGAAGAGCCTCAAACGCGCGGCCGCAGCGCCTGCACCAGACTGCCGCGACGATAGCCGCGCGGGTCGACCTCCACGACGCCGAACCCGAGCGCCCCGAGCTGGCGCGGTTCGACTTCGATGCGGGCGCGCTCGCCGTGATGGCGCACCCGAAGATCTCCGGACACGCCTAAATCCCGCAGGTAGGCTTCCGCTCGCTCCACCTGGTCGAGCCGCCGGGGCGTAATGGCGAGACCATAGGCGACGCGGCTCGACAGGCACGGCGCCGCAGGCGCATCCCAGGTGGGCAGCCCGAGGTCGCGCGCTGCCGCGCGAATCTCCGCCTTCGTCATCCCGACTTCGGCGAGCGGCGAGCGGATCCCGGCGTGCTGCCCGGCGGCATGGCCCGGCCGGTGCTCCCCCTTCCGCAGGTCGTCGGCGTTGGTGCCGTCGCACACCACGGCGAGCCCCCGCGCCCGGGCCTCGGGGAGCAGCCGGCGCCACAGCTCCGTCTTACAGAAAAAGCAGCGGTTCGTGGGATTGGCGAGGTAGTTCGGGTCCTCGAGCTCGCGCGTAGCGATCTCGATCAGCGGGACATCGAACTGCTCCGCCACGGCGCGTGCCGCCGCCCATTGGGCTTGGGGGTACGACGCGCTGCGCCCGATGGCGGCGACCATGCGACCCCGCCCCAACTCCCGTCGTAACACCACCGCCAGGTAAGCCGAATCCACCCCTCCCGAGTACCCGAGGAGGGCCGACGGAAAGGTCCGGACCAGCTCCCGCAGCGCGGCGACAGTCTCCGACATGGCGGAATACTAACGACTTACGTTGTCCCAATCAAAGGACAATTCGACGACCAGAAACGGATAGATCGTAAGGCGGGAACTGCGTATCCTTATGATGCGTTGCAGAAACACGTCACGGGATTACGTATAGTAGGAAATCGTCCAACACAGACTGCGAAATGACAAGCCGCCATGAGCTGGACGCCGTCGACCGCAAGATCCTGCGCATCCTCGGCACCGACGGGCGCGCGAGCTACCAGGCGATCGCTGACGAGGTCGGCCTGTCCCGGCCCGCGGTGATGGAGCGCGTGAAGCGACTCGAGGAGTCGGGTCACATCGCCGGCTACCACGCGCGAGTGGATCGCGGGCGGGCCGGTTTCCCGGTCACGGCCTTCGTCGCCGTGCGCTATGCGAACTCCGACTACATCGGCGATGAACCACGGATGCGCGACCTGGAGAAGCACCCGGGCGTGCTCGAGTGTCATCACGTCGCGGGCGAGGACTGTTACATCCTGAAGGTCGCGGCACCCGATCTCGAGAGCCTGCAAGGCATCCTGCGAGACCTGCGCGGGCCTTCCGCGAAGATGCATCGAAAAGCCGGGGTTCGTCCCGGTGGAGCCCGACTGAAATGGCGGCCCTGCGCGGCAAGGCGCTAATCGCCTACCTCGTCGTCTGCGTCTTCTGGGGATCCACCTACCTCGCCATCCGGGTGGGAGTCGGCGAGCTGCCGCCGTTCCTGTTCGCGGGTCTGCGGTTCCTCATCGCCGGGTTTCTCCTGCTCGGACTCGCGCTCGCCCTCGGCGACCGGCTCCCCCGCCGGCTCGCCGACTGGAGGACCGAGGCAATCGTGGGCCTGCTGCTGCTCGCCGGCGGCAACACGTTCGTCGTGTGGGCCGAGCAGTTCACGCCGTCCGGCACGGCGAGCATCTTCGTCGTGACCGTGGCCCTGTGGATGGCGTTCTTCGACGCGATCATCCCCGGTGGCTCGGGCGAGCTGGGGTGGCGCGTGGTCGCCGGTCTCGTCCTGGGCTTCCTCGGCACCGGCCTCCTCGTCGGCGCCAACCCGCGTGAGATCCTGCACGCCGACCTGCGCGGTCCGATCGCCCTGACGTGCGCCAGCGCGTCGTGGTCCCTCGGCTCGGTGTACGGCAAGCGTCACAAGCGGGATACCAGCCCGTACGTCGGCGCGGCATTGCAAATGCTCGCGGGCGGGAGCGCAGCGGCGCTGTTCGGCACGGCGCTCGGGGAGTGGAGCCGCTGGCACTTGACCGCGAAGGGCGCGGGAGCGGTGGTCTACCTCGTCGTGTTCGGCTCCATTCTGGGGTACAGCGCCTACACCTACGCGCTGCGCCACGCGTCACCCACGATCGTCGGGACGTACGCCTACGTGAACCCTGTGATCGCGGTGCTGCTCGGCTGGCTGATTTTGCGTGAGCCGGTGACCGCGCGGACGTTCGTCGCCATGGCGCTGATCGTCGGGGCCGTCGTGTGGATCCAGTTCTCGCACAAGCTGGCAGTCCCGAAAGGCCTGCCTGCAAGGCACCCTGACCGTCTCCCGGTCAGAGAGACCAGCGTCTGACGGACATGCTGAATTGTGGAGGTACCCGATGGAGAGCGTGAACCTCGCGCAAAAGTTCGCCCTGTTCGACGACTATTGGAGCCCCAAGATCGCGGGCGAGCTGAACGACGCGTACGTCAAGCTCGTGAAGTTGAAAGGCGAGTTCGTGTGGCATCACCACGACGCGGAAGACGAGCTCTTCCTCGTAGTGCGCGGCCGGCTGTTACTGCGGTTGCGCGACCGCGAGGTGTGGGTGAACGAGGGTGAGTTCGCCATCGTGCCGAAGGGCGTGGACCATCTCCCGGTCGCCCACGACGAAGTGCACGTGCTGCTGATCGAGCCCCAGTCCACCCTCAACACCGGAAACGTCCGCAACGAGCGTACGGTCGAGGAACTCGACCGCATCTGACCGCTCCGCTGGCGACTCCCGTCACTCGTCGACGCGCTCGAGGCTATGCGGCGTGACCGCGGGCGCGCGCAACGCCGGCTTCCCCTCGTCGGTGTTCTTGAAGCCCCGAACGGTGTGATACGCGAGATCGATGTCCGGAGTGGCGGCGAACTCTGTAAGAATGTCCTCCCAGATCGCGTGCTCGGTACCGCGCCGCTTGCGGGGCTCGATCAGGTAGCGGATGGTGAGCTGCACGCCGCTGTCCACCACCTTGGTGTAGACGATCGGGGTCAGCTTGCGGTAGTTGATGAGGTACTGCTGCGAGGCGGCGAGGAGGTCATGCTCCGCCTGCGCGGTGAGGTGCTCGGCGTGCTTGACGGCGATCTTCGTGAGGATCTGCTTCGCCTTGCGCCAGTCGCTCTCGAAGGTCACCAGCACCGGTACTTCGTTCCAGATGTACCGGAATCCCTTGTTGTAGTTGGCGACGGGATCGATGAAGACTTTGCCGTTGGGAACGTGAATGATCCGCCCGCTCGACTGGTCCGCCTGCACCCAGGCGCCGATCTCGTTGAGCGTGAACTGGAATAGGCCCAGATCGATGACGTCCCCGGCGTGCGGGCCGATCTGAATCCGGTCCCCCACCTCGAAGGGACGGCCCCAAACAATGAAAGCCCAGCCGGCGAGGTTGGAGACCGGGTCCTTCAGGGCGATGGCGAGCCCCGCCGAGAGGAAGCCGACGATCGTGGTAAACGACTCTACCCAGGCGAACCACATCCGGCCCACGATGACGAGGCCGACTGCGTATACCAGGTACGTCAGCGTTTTGCGCCAGCGGTAGCGGCTCCGCGGGTCGCGCACGCGCCGGTACACCAGCGACAGGGCGATGCGGTGCACCAGCCAGAGCCCGACGAGCGTCGCCAGCGTGCCAAGCAGCCGCAGCTGCAGCTCGGGGCTCAAGCCCAGCCGGCTTTGCAACCAGTCCGTCATGAAAGGCCAAGCTAGGGACCCGCGCGGCGGCGCGCCAGCGTCGCGCGCGGCGCGATCTATCTCGTGCCCCCCCCGACGCCTCCCGGCATCAGCCGGCCTCCGTGGATGCCTCCCGCAAACGCCTGCCACGCCACGAGCGAGCTGCCCAGCAGCGCGGCGCCGAGCAGTACGCTGCGCCCCACGGAGAGGCTGTCCCGCGCGATCCGTGACCGACGTGACGGCGAGCGTTACCGCGGCTTGCTCGGCGCTGACCACGCCGCCGCGCAGGCTCGTGACACCGGGCCCGACGTACCGGGACAGCGTGTCCGAGCCGACGTCGGTCAGGTCCGCCGACACCCGCGCCCCGACGCGCGGCTCCACGGTGTCGAGCGGGCGGTAGACATAGCAGCCGGCGAGCGCCCCGACCGCGATCAACGCAACCAGTCGCCTCACGGGCAAGCGTTGGGATCATTCGGGTTTCTGAACCCCGGGTTGGCCGGCGGCGGCGTGACGACGTTACCGCCGAGCTGATTCTGGACATTCCGGGCCGGCACATTGGGGTTCACGTTCTGCTCGGTGGTGCCGTAGTACAGCCGGCCGGGAACCTGATTCGCAAAGGTGGACGTCGGGACCGGCGTAATCGCGGGATAGCACGACCGCTTGTAGTCGTTCCACACCTCGATGTTCTGATACAGCGCGACGAATTTCTCCTCCATGATGTCGGCGACCGACGCGATCGTCTTGGCCGCCAGTCCGGGAACCGACGCCCGCGCGTTGTCGAAGTGCGTTTGCGCATTGGCGGTTTGCCCCAACCGGAAGTACGCCTCGGCGAGAATCAGCTCGTTCTCGATGTAGGTCACGATCGGCTGGGAGAACGTCGGGACGTTGCGCGTGCCGGTCAGCGAGGACACGCCGCCCGGCGAGCGGCCGCCGGCGGGATCCTGCCCGCCGAATGGTCCGGGGGTTGAGGCTCCGAAGTACTCGGGGAGCCGCGGGTCGTTGCGGGCCACCATGAGATCGGCCAGCGCTCGCCCGGCTACCACATACTGGCCGAACCCGGACCGGAAGTTGAACTGATACCACATGTTGTCCTCACCCGGCTGCGACGTGTGATGGGACTTGAAGTCGTTCGCCGGATCGCTGATCCCGAGGAGCGCGTTCGTGACCGCGTTGGTGAGTGCCGCGGCGTCGATCTGATTGTTGGGCAGCTCGGCGGTGTGCATGTAGAGCCGCGCCTTGAGCGTGTTCGCCGCCGCGATCCACTTGGCCGCGTCCCCTCCATAGACCAGATCCAGCGCGCCGGGGCCCGGGCCCGCTCCGCCCAGGTTGGTGATCGCCTGGGTGAGCAGCGCCTGCAGGTCGCCATACACCTGGGCCTGCGGATCGAGGTGCGGCGTCGTGGCGCTGCCGGCGGCCTCCCGGTAGGGGACGTCCCCGTAGATGTCCGCGGCGACGGCTATGTCGAGCACCTCCCAGACCTGGGCGATGCCCAGGTACTGCTTATCACCGGCGGCGAGCTCGGCGGCCTCGATTTGTTTGATGTCCACCAGGCCGCCGCCTTCGTAAATCGAAGAAAACGCCGGGCTGGGCGTGTCTTCGCTCGCGATGTTGTACTGCTCCAGCGTTTGCAGGAAGTTGCTGGTGCCGGTGCATTGCTGGATCCACATGCAACCGATGAGGGCGATGATCCCCTCCTGTTGCGCGAACTGACCGGCCTGCACCGCCACGAACAGCTGGTCGGCGGTGGCCGTGCTGGGGTTGTTGGGATCGAGCTTCACCTTGTCGGTGGACAGGAAGTTGCTGCAGCCGCCCGCCCCGGACAGCGCCAGCGCCGCCGCCACGCCGAGCCTCACGAGTTTGCGCATAGAGTCACGACTCCTTGGCGTCAGTGGGTCAGGGTCAGGGAGAACACGAAGGAGCGCGTCTGCGGCATGTTGAAATAGTCCAGGCCGCGGCTGCTCTGGACCGATCCACCCAGATTGGTCTCGGGATCGTACCCGGTGTACTTGGTCCAGGTGTAGAGATTCCGGCCGGCGACGCGCACCTCGATGGAGTTGAACCCCAGGCTGCGCTGCACCCACGGGTCGTCGAACGTGTACCCCAGGGTGATCTCGCGGAGCTTGACGTACCCACCGTCCTCGATGAACTGCTCCGGCGTGCCGCCGAACAGCCCGCCGATCCCCGTACCGATCGCGGCGCCCTCGTACCAGTTCTGACCGATCGGAATCGGCGTGCCGGCGCCGGGACCGACCACGGGGCCCTGGAGCGGGGAATCGGGCTGACCGATCACATGCAAGTTGCCGCTGCAGGTGACGCCGTTCGAGCAGTCGGCCCGCACCTCGGTGTCCTTGTGCGTGCCGTAGGAGTACAACGCGGCCTTGGTGCCGTTGTAGATCTGGCCACCGTGCTTCAAGTCCAGCAGGCCCGAGAGCTGCAGCTTGTGAAACCTGACTGCGCTCCGGAGGCTGCCGGTCCAGCGGGGATTCGGATTGCCGATCACGCGCTGCTGGTTGTCCACGACGGGCTCGCCCGTCGCGGCGATGAAGTACGCGCCCTGGGGAGCGCCGCCACAGGGGTGCGTCGCGTCCTTCGTGGCGTGGATGTCGAGATCGTAGCCCGCCACGACCGCGTTGAGCCCGGCGGGACTGATGCCGCAGCGCGCGAGGCCGACGTCGTAGAACACGCCGACTTCCTGACCCTGGATCACCGCGGCGCGCGGCGAGTTGTTGTTGGGGTCCAGGTAGACGAACGTCGGACCGCCCAGGCTCTGCACCAGGCTGCGGTTGCTGGCCCACTGCAGGCCCACGTCCCAGCCGACATTGGCGTGCTGGATCGGCCGGGCATTGAGGGAGACCTCGAAGCCCCGGTTGCGGAACGTCGCGGAGTTCTTGGCCTCCCGCTCGTAGCCGGAAGACGGGGCCAGCGGCGTGAGGAGAATGACGTCGGACGTGATCGCACGGTAAAACGTGAAGCTCAGGTCCGACTTTTCATGGAACAGGCCGACGTCGAACCCCGTCTCGAACTCCTTGGTCCGCTCGGGCCGGAGCGTGTTCGCTCCCTTAACGATGCTCGAGGCGAGGCCGCCGAAGCCCGCCAGCGTGGGGTTCGCCCCCATGCCCTGGGTATAGCCACCGATCACGGTGGACCCCGAGTAGATCGTCGAGGTGAGGTACGGATCGGGTTCCTGGCCGGCCTCGCCGTAGGAAGCCCGCAGCTTGCCGAAGCTCAGGAGCGGCCGCTCGCCCACGGCCTTCGTGAACTCCCACGCCACACTGGCCTTGGGGAACCAGCTGCGCAGGTGATTCTGGTCGAATGTGGACGAGCCGTCGTTGCGCACCGCGCCGGTCAGGAACAACTGACCGTAGGCATCGAACGTCGCCTGCCCGAAGTACGACGCGCCGTGAATCACCGTCTCGGCGTCGACCGGGACGTCGCGAGTGACGGTGTTGCTGAGCTTGTACGGCAGCGGAGCGATCAGGGTGCGGCCCACGTTGGCGAGCTGGCGGACGTTGCGGCTGTTCAGGTTCTGGCCGAGCGTCACGGTGCCGCCGAACCGCGGGGAGAGCGTGTAGTAGGCTGTGGCGGTCAGATTGTGGTCGATCTGATAGTTGATCAGCTTGCCCTCGGTCACCCGCCCGCCCACCTGCGGTGGCGTGGACGACTGGGGAGCCCCCTCGAGCCGCTCGTCGTTCGAGTAGTCGGCGCCGAGGGTGTAGTTCACCTTGACCCAGGCGGCGGGCACGAACTCGGCGGTCACGTTGCCGAAGACGCGCCCGACCTGGGACGTGTTCTGAGGCACGTACAGCACGAAGAAGGGATTGTCCCAGCCGCGGTCCGAGCTCTGGTCCTGGGGCAGCGGATTCTGGAAGCGGAACGTCTGGTGCTGCCCGTTGGCCGCGAGGTAGGGCAGGTTGTTCCAATCCGGCGGCGAGCGCAGCAGGCCGAGCTGCAGACCGTTGGCGTTGTTGCCGCGCTGCAGATAGTTGCCGCGCGCGTCCACGTAGGAGATGTTGGCGCCCAGCTTGAGGTTGTCGCTCAGGCGGTGGGATCCATTGAGTCGCACAGTGGATCGCACATTCAGGTTATTGGGGCCGGCGAAGATTCCCCGGTCGCGCAAGTAGGAACCTGAGAGGTAGAACGTCGTCCGGTCATTGCCGCCGGAGACGGTCAGGGCATTTTCCGACTGGTAGCCGGTGACATAGGCTTCGTTCGCGTGGTCGTACGTCGCCGTGCCGGCCGGGATCGCGGGGCCCCAGCTGGTGCGGCAGAAGAAGTTGCTCACGCCGGCCGAGCGGTCGCAGCCCACGGCGCCGAGCGCCGCATCGCCTGGCACGAATCCGAGGGACCCCTGGGCCCACGAGCGCTGCAGCGGATAGGTGCGGTTGATGTCGTCGGCCGAGATCGAGCTGCGGAACGTGTAGTGGGTCGGGCCCGGTGTGCCGTGTTTGGTCGTGATGAGCACGACGCCCTGGCCCGCCCGCGACCCGTAGATGGCGGCGGCGGCCGCTCCTTTCAGGATCTCGACCGACTCGATGTCGCCGGGGTTGATATCCGACGCCCGGTTGGTCTGCGTGGTCCCCTCGATCGAGCCCGCGGTGAGCCCGTCGACCGGGTTGAAATCGGTGGTCGAGAAGCTCGTATTGTCGATCGGGACCCCGTCGACCACGAAGAGGGGCTGCGCGCTGCCGGAGCTGGGCAGGCCCACCGTCCGCTGGCCGCGGATCGTGATGTAGGAGCCCGCGCCCGGTTCGCCGCTGGCCGCCGTCACGGTGACGTTGGGGGCCTTGGCCGCTAGCGCCTCGACCACGTTCCATTCGTTGCTGCGCTCGATGAGATCGGCGCTGACGTTGTTCCGCACGTTGCCGAGCTTCTCGGTCGCCGTGGCGGTGCCCGCCCCCGTCACCACGATCTCGCCGAGCTGCAGTGGGTTCGCCGCGAGCACGAAGTCCTGCGTGATGGCGGCTCCCCCGCCCGCGAGCGAGACCTGGACGCTCTGGGCTTTGAACGCGAGCCGTCGCGCCGTCACGGTCACCGGCTGCGCCGTGACGCGGGCGCCCGGGACCAGGATGGTGTAGCGGCCGTCTTCCTTGGTGAGCGCGCCTAACCCGAGCGCCGGAATCGACACCTCCGCCAGGGCGAGCGGGGGACCGGCGTCGCTCGTCACGCGGCCGGTGATCGTCACGGACTCCTGGGCCGGCGCAGCCGCCGGGAGGCACACCACGAGACCCGCCGCCGCGAGCGCACGACGAACGAACAGGGCCATGACTCCTCCTTCTTCGGGTTCTCAAGACCCTAGGCGGGAAGGCGGACCGAGGCCACGATTTTGCGATGAACGGCGCGCCGGGCACGACGAACGGCGGCGCGGGCGGGACGAATCAGATGGCGCGGCCGAGCTTCGCTTCCAGGTGCTCGCGATAGCCGCGGGACAGCTTCAGCGTCGTGCCGTTGTGCAGCACGACGACGTACTCGCCGCGGAAGAACGGCTGCAGCTCCTTGACGCGCTCCAAGTTCACGATGGTGGAGCGGTGAATCCGCACGAAGCGCGCGGGATCGAGCTGCGCCTCGAGGCCCTTCATTGTCTCGCGCAGCAGGTGCCACTGCTTCCCGACGTGAATCCGCACATAGTCGCCTTCGGCGTCGATCCACTCGATCTCGCCGACGCGCAGCAGCGTGACCCGCCCGCCCGACTTGATCACCAGCCGCTCGAGATACTTGGGCCCGGTCCGGCGCACGGGCACGGCGGGCTGCTCGGGGCCGTACCCCTGGATCAGCGCCAACAGCTTCCAGCTCAGCTCGCTCAACCGGCCCTGGCGGACCTGCAGCTTCGCCCGCTCCAGCGCCTCGCGAAACCGCTCATCGGAGAACGGTTTCAGCAGGTAGTCGATGGCGTGCACCTCGAACGCCCGCAACGCGTACTGCTCGTGCGCCGTGACGAACACGACCGCGGGAAGCGACGCGCGGTCGAGCCGGCGCAGCACGCTGAAGCCGTCGAGCTCCGGCATCTGGACGTCCAAGAACACGAGGTCGGGCGCGGCGGCGGCGATGGCGGCCGCGGCCTCGCGACCGTTGGCGCACACGCCCGCGAGCACCACCTCGCGGTCGCCCGCGAGCAGGTGACGCATGCCCTCGCGCGCGGCCGGCTCGTCGTCGACGATCAGGGTCCGGATCGGCTGCATGCGCTCAGTCTCCCCGCCATTCGGCCGCGGCCAACCGGTACGGCAGGACGATGCGGGCGATCACCCCGCCGTCCGCCATGTTCACGACCTCGAACGACGCCTGGTCACCATACAGCTGACGCAGCCGCGCGCTGGTGTTGGCCAGGCCCACGCCGCGCGCAGCGGCATCGGAGAGTCCCGAGCCGTCGTCCCGCACCGTGAGGTGCAGGGTCCCGTCGATGCGCCGCGCGCCGATCAGCACCCGGCCAACCGTGGCCCGCGACGCGATGCCGTGCTTGATCGCGTTCTCGACGAGCGGCTGCAGGATGAAATGCGGCACCGTCGCGTCGAGCGCCTCCGGATCGGGGTCGAGCACCACCTTCAGCCGGTCGCGAAAGCGGATCTGCTCGATGTCCAGGTAGCTGCGGAGGAAATCGAGCTCCTGCTTCAGCGGCACCTCCTGTGTCGCCGCGCCGTCCAGCACGCGCCGCAGCAACTCGCCCAGTCCCGCGACGACCTGAACGGCACGGGCGGGCTGCCCGGTGCGAATGAGCTGCCCGACGGTGTGGAGGGCATTGAAGAGGAAGTGCGGCTGCAGCTGCATCGTCAGCGCCTGGAGCCGCGCGTCCGAGAGCTGGGTCTCGAGCTGCGATGCGCGCAGCGCCCGCTCGCGCGACTCGCGGTAGTCCCGCACGCCGTAGTCGATCGCGAGGATCGCCCAGTACAGCAGGCCGTCCGAGCTGAACCAGTACACGAAGGAGCGCAGCGCCGCGAGCAGCAGCGGCGGCGCGTCCGGCGACACGCCCTGCACCGCCCGCGTGTTCACGATGAAGAACATCCCCAGCCCGAACACGACGGCGCTGCTGGACACGAGGTTGACCGCGACGCCAGCCGGCCAGCGTGGGTTGCCAAACGGCGGCACGCGCCGGCCGAGCCAGATAATGGCGGGGGTGACGAGCGCCCACGCCAGCGCCAGCGGCATCTGGATGCGCAACGCGACGCCGAAGGACATCGGCTTCCCACCCAACCGCGAAGAAACTGTCACTTCGGCGGACCACAGGAGGCCCCATGCCGTCCAGGCGGCAAGGATGACCCACCAGCGCGGGTAGGTAGAACTGGTTGCGGGACCGGGGGCGGCCCGGACGTCCGATGGCACGGCGCGATCCGTTCCTCTCTCCGGAACCCACGGGAGGGTGGACGGCCGGCCCGGGTATTGGGACCTGTTACAGGCTGAATTATAGCGCTAGAACGGGCCCGGTCACCACCCCACCATCTTGACCTCGCAGAGCACGCCGTCCAGGTCGTTGAACTTGAGGGCCTTGGGCTCCGCCGGCAGCAGCGGCAGCTCGATCTCCGAGCTGGGGCCGGTCACGTTGACCCGCACCCGCGCCACGCGGTTGCTCCCCAGGTCGAGCGCGACGGGGACGTATGTCCGGAAATCGTCCGGGACGCCTTCCTGGGTCACCCGCAGTTTGACCCGGTACTGGCCGTTCCCAGCGGGCTCGGTCTTGTAAGCGACCCGATAGGTCGGAATGGCGGTGCCGTAGACCCATTGCTGGAAGAACCAGTCCATGCTCAGCCCCGCGTGCTGCTCGACGATGCGTTGAAAGTCTGCGGTGGACGCCCGCCGCCCGTTATAGGTGCGGTAAAAGTCCTGCATGGTCGCGGTGAAGCGATCTTCATTCATCGTCTTCAGGTCGAGCATCAGAATGCGCAGCATGTGGAGCACCCAGGCGCCCTTCTGGTAGACCAGGATCTGATAGCCGACCTCGTCCTTCGAGGAGCTGATGCGATAGCCCAACCAGATCGGGCTGGGCTCGTCCTTGTGAAGGAAGATGTTGGCGCGCCAGCGCCGCAGCACGCCGAAGTACTTCTCGTTGTCCTTGCGCGCGGCCTGGAGGTACCAGAGCCCCGAGAAGTCGGCGAACCCTTCGCTCATCCACTGATCGTGGTAGGTCGCGAAGTCGACGCCGATTCCCCACCACTGATGCGCCACTTCGTGGGACCGGAACACTTCGTCCTCGCCCTGTTGGTCGGTCTGCTGGAACGTCACCCACGACAGATCCACCATGCCCGGGAAGGCCAGGCCTTCGTAGTACGGGATCTCCGTGGCGTAGACCTGCTTGACCGGGGCCGCGCCGTACACGTGCTGGAAGAACTTGAGGCTCTGTGCGACGTCGGCTCCGACCGTCTCCTTCATTT
>WNGO01012116.1_pt1 | contig 12899 bp, 13 predicted proteins | sample 5400511 | NCBI WGS metagenome assembly WNGO01 (sample SAMN13153380, study PRJNA577476) | soil metagenome | isolation source: 20 cm soil or saprolite under Garry oak tree replicate 2 | place: USA:California | collected 2016-06-15
GAGGGACGGCCTCAGGCTAACGAACCATCACCGGCCCTTGCGGGGATGCTTCAGGCGTTCGCCGTTGGGCCTGGCGGCGTGCGCGGCGACTCCGCGCGGTCTCCGGCGACTCTCAATACCTCGCGGCGGATCGCGCTGCTGCCCGGGCGGATGAAGAACCAGTACGGCGCGAACAACCGCCGCGTCCTGGGGTCCGTCGCCGTAACGCGGGTCTCGGTGCTCAGCCGGGTGCCCGCCGCGGTGGGTTCGACGCGGAACTCCATGGCGACCTTGATCCATCCAGGTTGCGACCAGGCACGCAAGGCCGCGGCGTCCAGGCGGGGCGGTGCTGGCCCGCCCAGCAGGCGCCATGCCTGGCTAAGGCCTGCCGAGATCACGACCTGGGGCGGCCGGCAGAACAGCACCGGAATGGGTGTGACATCGAGAAAGGTCCGGCCGGCCAGCGGCTGGTGCCGGCGGCCGGCCAGCCGTGCAGGCAGCAGGCGGATGCTCTCGAGGGCATACCCCAGAGGAAGAGCCGACATGGTAACCTGGCCCAGCTCATCCCACACCGCTGTGGGCTGGGCACTGATGCTGCGGGCGTGATACATCCGGTACTGCGGATGCGGCACCACCTCGTCGAGAGTCATTACCTGCTACCTCATGGCCGGCGCCGGCCTGATGGCGGGGCGCTGCGGAATTGTCTTCTATGGCACCAGATGACGGCCACGGGCGAGGAGCCCAGCCTGCCAGATTATGAACCGCCACCCGCGGAAGGTGCGGCGCTGCTGGCGGCCCGGCGGGCCGGGTGCCCAAAGCCGATCACCGTTACCGGCCCGAGTTGCCCCAGCGCTGCGGAATCGGCCATAGACCCCGGTCTGGTGCGTCGTGTCCAGGTAGTGCCCGGATCGAGCTCGCTGCCCGGATTACGGCCGGCTCAGCTCCAGCGGCGCCAATTGACAGCCCCTGACGGGAAACCGGCCGAGACCTCGCCCTTCTCGCCGGCGAAGGCGGCCAGGACCTCTTGCTTCTCGCGCTCGGGTACATTGAAGTCATCTAACCTTCCGTCTCGGTGCACCGGCCGGGGCCGGAGCCGTCTTCCAGGGCCTCGACCGCGTCGAGAAGGCTGCGCAGGCCGACTTCGTAGCGCTGGTCATCGGCCGGATCGGACAGCCACTCGTCGATCGGTACGCCGGCGGCCTCCTCTTCCGGCTGGCCGGTCTCGGCCTGGGTCAGCTCTGTACTGACGTTGAGCTCGAGTTCGTGCAGGAAGGCGTTGTCGCCAGTCGGGATGCTCATCTTTTCTCCTTGGGGGACGTGTTACTTCCCGGACGCGGTTCGGCCCGGCCAGTTGCTGTAGCGGATCTCGCCGAGAATCGCGTCGGCGCCCGGCAGCAGGGTTCGCTCGCCAAGCTCGGTTCCGACGTAGCTCGCGTGCGGGTCCGTGACCACCGTTCGCGGATCGTCACGCGTGGCCAGGGCGCTCCGGAAGAACTCGTCCATCCGGAACTGCTCGGGTGCGGCGACCTCGACTTTCCCGTTCAGCGGTGAACCCGCTGCGATCTTGCCGACCGCTTGGGCGACATCGTCGCCCGCGGTAGGCTGGAACAGCACTGGCGCGAACCGGACGGTGCTGCCATCGGTGGCCTCGTCCGCCATTCTCCGCACGAACTCGAAGAACTGCGTCGCATGCACGATCGAATACGGGATCGCCGAGTTCTCGATCAGCTTCTGAGACACCCCATTCCTATGTCCTGAGGCTGGACATAGCTGGGGCCGCCCCGAAAGTACGAGCGCAAATACCCCTAGTGCCAGGCGTGACGGTGCATCCTGCCAATTGCCATCCCCTGCCAGGCTGCGACACGACACGCCGGTCTCTGACCCTTTCCGCCCCCAATACGCCACCGGAAGATCGTCCCGAGCGGCCTGACGATCAGCCGGACGCGTTCGCCTCGGCAGGGTCCGGTTCGATAGCGCCCCCGCCGTGGCAGCGCCAATCAAGTGTCTGCGCCAGCGCGCTATGGACGCAGGTTTGCTGAACTCGTGCAGCGCGACAACGACGAAGACGACGAGGAGCTCGGCAGGTTCTGTGTTGCTGGCGTTTTCTGTGGCCACGTGGTGGGCTCCTAGCTGCTCGATCCAGTTCTCGCCTTGGTGGCATGTGCGCATCGGTTCGCCTTCGAGCTGGCTGCGTACAGCGCCTTCGAGCACGTAGGCGTAGACGAACGCGTTGCCGTGTCGGTGGGGCACCGCTCGGGCGCCCGGCGGGACGGTCACGGTCGCCGAGGTGAGGGTTTTGCCTTGGATGTTCGGGAGCGCCCGGTGGATCAGAGATGTCAGGGTCTCGGAAGGGTGTTCCGAAGCCGCGGCCGCGGTGGCCGGGGTGGTCGGACGCTCCGTCGCAGAGGCGCATCCGACGACCGCGGCAGCCGTGCTGGCGATCAGCACGCCGCTGGAGATTCGCACACTGATCAGGAGTGCTGCGCTCCTTGTTCGTCCGCGACCTGAATGATCGTCTTGCCGGGCGTGCGGCGGTGGCGGGCGAACGCGGAAGCCGTCTCGGAAAGCGGTCGCACGGCGCCGACTATGGGGTTGAGCCGTCCGGCCCGGAGGCGCTGGGCGAGGTCGGTCAGCCGGGCGCGGTCGGGTTCGACGACGAAGAAGATGGCTCGCCCGTCCTTGGGCTGCACGGTGGGTGGCATGGCGATGGTGACGAGGGTGCCGCCCGGGCGTACCAGTTCGGTCGATCGCTTGAGGATGTCGCCGCCGATGACGTCGAACACCACGTCCACCTCGCCGACGTGCTGCAAATCGTCGGCGTCCAGGTCGAGGAAGATCTGCGCGCCGAGGCCGAGCGCGACATCACGGTCGTCGGCTCGGCCGGTGCCGATCACGCGGGCGCCCACCTCTCGCGCGAGTTGGACGGCGATCGAGCCGACGCCGCCCGCGGCGCCGTGAATGAGGATGGTCTGGCCTGTCGTGAGGTGGGCGGCCACGGTGTGGTCGATGTCGGCCGCGAGGGGGGCGAGGTTGCGAGCCTCCACCGCGGTGTATTCGGCCAGGGATCCGTTACGTGCCCAGTCGGTCGGTCCGAACACCCGCTGGCCCACGGTGAGGCCGGTGGTTCCGTAGCCGAGCTCGACCACGGCTCCGGACAGCTCGTGCCCGGGGATGCTGGGTGTCCGGTCGCGGCCGGGGCGATCGGACCACGTTCCCGGCCAGTCGAGCTCTCCGGGGGTGAAGCCCGCGGCGTGCACGCGCACGATGACGTCGTTTTCCGCAGCGCGGGGGTAAGGCATGTCGGTCACGGTGAGGCCGCCGACACCGGCGTCACGGTCCCGTACGGTGATCGCTCGCATGCTCGAATCCTTTCAAGAACGTTCGTCGGTATGGGGTGGTTGTGGAGGTCGGCTCGTGGCGCGCGTGGTGCAGGCTCCCGGCCGCGGAGGTCGCGGATCGCCCGTCGTCGGTGCGCTGGTGAGCCTGTCGGCATCCGGTGTGAACCGCGGCGATCACGGACAGCACTGCGACGAACGCGATGTAGAGCTAGGCCGTGGCCTCCAGCCCCCACCAGCGCTCCACCGTGATGGCCAGCGGCTCACCCGGTGCCGAGGCGATGGAGTACTCGCGTTCGGCGGTGTAGCCGTCCTCGGCGGTGAGCCGCACATCCACGTGCTGCCCGGCGCGGTGGCCGGGCCAGTCCGGAAGATCCAGCCCGATGGTGCAGACCGAGGACGTCTCCCGGGTGACCGAGGTGACGGCACCGTTTGCCAGGTCAGTCGCCCGTGTAGCGCTGTTCCCGCCATGGGTCTCCATACATGTGGTAGCCGTAGGTCTCCCAGAAGCCCGGCTCGTCGGCGTCGCGCAGGTCCAGGCCGCGCACCCATTTGGCGCTCTTCCAGAAGTACAGGTGCGGCACCAGCAGCCGGGCCGGGCCACCGTGCTCGGGATCGAGCGGGCCACCGTCGTAGTCGAACGCCACCCACGCCTTGCCGCCGGTGACATCTTCGACCGGCAGGTTGGTGGTGTAGCCGCCGTCACAGAACGCCAGCACGTAAGGGGCGTCATGCCTGGCCTGGTCCAGCAGGGTGTCCACCGATACCCCGCGCCACTGGGTATCGAGCTTGGACCAGCGCGTCACACAGTGCACGTCCACCGTGACGGTCTCGGCCGGCAGCGCCCGGAATTCCTGCCAGGTCCAGGACTTCCTGGTCTGGCCGGCCTGGGTGATGGAGAACGTCCAGTCCTGCAGCGCGGTATGCGGCGTCGGGCCGGCCGACAGCACCGGGAACCCATCGGTCACATACTGGCCCGGCGGGACCCGGCCCTCCTGCCCCTCCGGGGCGCGGCGGAAGTGGCGGAAGCCACGCGACACAGGGCTCATACCCGGTCAGCTCCTTTCCATCAGCGTGCCGTTTCGCGGCACCGATTCACCTTCGCCGCGCCCTCGGCGGCCCGCACCGTCAAAAGTGCTAGTCCCGCTGCGCAGGCCCGCGCCGCGGGGCGCTCACCGGCGTCATAGTGCGCGGGCGTAGGCGAGGCGCAGTCTCGGCCGGTAAGGCACCGGCATCGACGGCCGCCCCGCACCGGTGACTTCGTCCGATCGCGTCGCTGCCCGCGAGTTGACGGGGGCCAGCGCCGTGGCAGTACGATACGGAACTACCTGCCTTGACGGTGTGAGGCTCCTGAGGGCGCAGCAAGACTCGGCGGGTGTGCCAGGTCGGGTCTGCCGGTCCGTGCGCCATCCCGGGCCGCAGGCGTGACAGGAGGCCCTGGCCTCAACCGGGCCCGGTATCACCCTGACCCGGGGCTCGTTCATCGTCCAGCAGGCCGAACAGCAGGGCTCGGTCGCCGAGGTTCTTTCTCTGAAGCAGGTGCTGCCGCAGGCGCAGGAACTGGCCGAGAGCCTGGCCGCGGGAGGCGGTGACCGGACCGGTGGACGCCCCGGCAGGACTTGTAGCCGCCTCGAAGGGGTCGCCGCGCCCGTGGCGCAGGGCTAAGCCGTGATCATCAGACTAGAGACTTCAGCGTCGTCCGTGCCCCCCGCTCATGCAATGAGGCCAGGGCGGACCGGTAGGCGGTGACGAAGCGCTCATAGTCGGCCAAGACAACCGAAAGGTCACGGTCGGCGATGAACGCGGTGGGATTCGCGCATTGGCGGCGGGCGGCGCGGGTAAGTCTCCGGCCGCAGACGACGCGTGTTTCGATCACCTGCGCCTCCATCAATTCGTCGTTCATCACGGCTCCAGAGCAGATACCGTTCCTGCTCGCTCATGCCGCCCCACACGCCGTGCACCTGACGTGTCCGCAGCGCGAACGCCAGGCATTCTGGCCGGACCTGGCACCGTGCGCAGACTTCCTTTGCCTCCGCTACCTGCTCCAGGGCCGGGCCGGACGATGAGACAGGAAAGAACAGATCGGGATCGGCGACCCGGCATGCGGCAGCGGACCGCCAGTGCCTTCGCGCAGCTACCATGCCCGTGCCTCCTTCACCCGGTGCCTCACCCTGCCACAGGTCCCCGCCGATGCAACGATGCGATGGGCGGGGCGCTGATGACGAACCCGCCATCAGCAGGAGCGAGAGCAGGGCTCATCGCCGGTCAGTTCCTCTCCACGCGCCGTCCTGCGAGGTGGATTAAGCATCGCCCCCGCCCTTGGCGGCCCGCATCGTTAGAAGTGCTAGTTCCGCGTCCGCGGGCCTGATGCTCGGGCGGCTACCCACGGCCCGGGTCCTATGCTGGCGGCAGCTTCCGCGCGGCCTATGCACCCGGGGCAGGACCACTCGGCTGCCCGCGACCGCCAAGCCAGTCCGCTGACACAGCCCCCGGTGATGTCTGGCAGGCATCCATTACGAACCTGGCGGGACTTTCTCGGGGAATTCCGCGCATGTGGTCTGGGCATTTCCACCATCTTTCCGGATGAGGAGCTTGAAGGATCCGAGGTCAGGGGACGGGGCCGCCGCCCCGGTGCGCTCGCACTACTACATGACCTGATGGTGTGCGGCACGGGTGAGTCGGCGAGCCTTGGCCTGCATGGGAGCGCGGCGGTCGCCGTTCGCAACCGCAGGTCTGCCTGTAGTGGAGGGAACATGTGCCAGTATCAGCTCCGGCGCTCGGAGTGGCCGGCGCCGGACCACCTGGCGACACGGATCGCGCCGAATCAGCCGGGAAAGGCTGGGGCTTGGTGTGCAACGGTGCCGGAATGTTCTGCGACGAGGGACTGGCCGCCCGACCGGGCGGCGGCAAGCGAGATGTCACGGGTGAAAGCCCAGCGGGCCTGGGAGAATAGCGCCTACGTGCGCAAGCTCCTCGGGCAGCGGCAGCCGGAATTTGCCGCCGCGCTGGCCTTTGCCGAACAGTACTTCTCGTGCCTTTCTGGCCGGGAGAGGCGACGGGGGCCGGCATGATGATCGGGCACAGGACTTATCATCTTGATGGCACCGCGTGCCATGAGGCAGCATCGTGCTTGGGCCGGGGACATACGAGGATTCCTCCGCGCTGCGCCGCGGAACCCACCGCCGAGATCGCCAGGTCGCGCAGTCACCTGCGATCTGCCCAAGGGTCACCCTGGCCCGCACTTCGATGTCGAGACCGGCTGGCAGTACTAGGCGTGGCAGATTGTCAGGCTCGGGCATGAAAGATGGCGCAGGCATAGCCGGGTGGAGGGAGCGGGCTCCGTGACCGGGGATTCCAGTCGCGTCGTATGGCTGCGGCAGGCGCGCTCCTACCTTCACCACGCCGACCCCGTGCTGGCCCGGCTCATCGACGACCGGCCGGACTTCGATCCCCGGGCGTGGCTGGCCCAGCTGCCGCCGATGGATCTGTACGGCGCCCTGCTGTTCCAGGTCACCGGCCAGCAGCTGTCCGTCCCGGCGACCCGCCGGATCCTGGCCCGCATCCAGGCCCTGTTCGGCGGTCACCTCCCCTCACCCGCCGAACTGCTGGCAGAAGATCCCGGTAAGCTCCGCGAGGCCGGGCTGTCGTGGCGGAAGATCAGCACGCTCCGCGACCTAGCCGGGCGGCTGTCGGACGGCCAGCTGAACCCCGACGCGCTGAGCAGCCTGCCAGACAACGAGCTCATGGCACAGCTCACCGCGATTCCCGGGATAGGCCCGTGGACAGTGCAGGGCGCTCTCATCATCGCGCTCCAGCGAGAAGATGTCGTACTGCCGGGCGACCTCGCACTCCGGAAGGCGGTCCAGCTCGCCTATCAGCTCGACCACGTCCCCTCCCAACAGGAGGTCCTCGCCATCGCTGAGAAGTGGCGACCCTACCGCAGCCTGGCGACCAGCTACCTGTTTTCCGCCGCCTTCGAGCCGGCCGAGGCACCACCGGTCACCTCGCGCGAGACCTAGCGCTTGCCAGCCTGTCCGTGAAGCGGCTCGCCCAGTGCCCTGAGCACCTGACGGGCCGACTGGCCTGTCCAACCCGGAACTAGGCCAAGGCTTCACCTGCCCTTGGGCGCATCCGGGGCGTAGGGGGAAGGCGAGTCGCCGGAGCTGATCGACCGGCAATTGTCGGAACAGCGCGCTGGCCGCCGTTACCATCTGCAACCCCTCCAGTTCTTCGTCCGGAGCAGCTGCGGGTATAGCGCAGCCAAATCCGGCTCCGGAACAGGGCCGACACCGCCCAGCGCCAGCCATCAACCCATGAAAAACAGGGCTAAGTACCGTATGAGCCATCGGCGCTCAGCTCTTCTCCGGTGTCCGGTTGCGCTCGCTGAGCGACGCGCCTGTGAACCGCGTTACTAGCGCTGGCCAGCATCATCGCGGCAGTGCCTAGCCTCATAGCCGCGTCGTGCATGTTATCTGCCATTGCCTTGCTGGCACTCTTCATGGTCTGCATGCAATGATCCAGGGTCTGCTGTACGTCGAGGGTCTGCTGCACGTCTAGTGGATTGCTCATTTCAGCTCCTTGCAGGCATGGCTGATCCGATCAGTTAGGACCATCTCGATGGCGTCGGCCGAAGCCGTCCCGTCGACTTCAGCCGCGCTGAGCCGCCGTACTCGGTCCTCACCGGAGCACTTTCGCTGCCGGGAGGGGTCGCCCACACCACACATCTGGCTAATTCCCGGGGACCGCTGCGTACGTGGCCGGCGGCACAGGACCGTATGCCCTGCGGGTGTGCTGGGTGCGGTAGCCATGCAGGCTGCGATCATCCGGACGCCGCGGTGCTGCTGTTCGCCCGCATGCTGATCGGGCTGGCCATCGGCGCGGACTCGGCTATCGCCACCGCCTACATCGCCGAGTAGGCGCCAAGAACCGGCGCGGGCCCACGCACGGCCATACCTGATGGCGATAGCGCGGCCGATGCCGATGAGTGCGCCGGTGACCAGAACGACCGGAGATCGGCTCATAGATCTTGCCTTTCGCCGTCACTGGTACCTGTTAGGCGGGGATGACGCCCTTCAGGCTGCTGTGCACTTGCAGGGCGGCGCCATTGACGTAGCATCCCGCCGGGGACTCGGCGAAGACGACTAGTTCGACGGGTCTCTTCCGCCTCGGCTACCTGGCCGAGCGGGGAAGTCTGTTTCCTCGTCGCCTGCCTGCAGGACCTGTCGGCCTTGCAAGGCGAACAACAGCGCATAGGAAGGCCCGACGATCAGGGCGCCGGCGGCGGACAGCCAGATGATCGCGACCAGGGTGGCGTGCGGCGTCCCCGCGCCGGTCAGCGTCATTGAGGTGCCTGGCAGTAGCTCCGGGTACTGCGCCACGCCCCACCCCCAGATCACGGCGGCCACGCCCAGCGCGGCCGGAACCCGGATGCCGCGCGGGCGGGATGCCGTCAGCAGGCCCAGGACGGCCAGGCCGCACAGCCCGGCAATGATCACCAGCGCGAGCGCCCGGCCGGTGAGGCGGCTGAACAATGCCGCGTTCGAGATATGCAGTTCGGCCAGGGTGGCCAGCGATAGTGCCCCGGTAATGATGGCGGCGGCCTGGGCGCGGCGGGTGAAGTAGTGCTGCAGGCTGCGGTCGCCGCGGTGAGCGGCCTCGCCGACCAGGTAGACGGCGGCGATGTAGCTGCAGGTGCCGACGAACAGCAGCCCGGTCAGCAGCGACGTAGCGTTAGTCCAGGCCGACAGGCTGGCGTGGTCAGCATTGGCGGGTATCTGGCCGCTTGCGATGGCGCCGACCACGGTGCCCATGAAGAACGGGGTCAGCAACGAGGAGAAGGCGAAGGTCGCGCCGGCCGCGCGCTGCTGGGGCAGCCGGGACAGTTCCTCGCGGAAGGCGAACCCGGCCCCGCGCAGCACGATCCCGGCCACGGCCAGCCATAGCGGCAGCGCGGCCGTGGTCATCACCGCGGCGAACGCGTGCGGGAACGCGGTCCAGAAGATGACTAGATCGAAGATCAGCCAGACGTGGTTGGCCTCCCACACCGGGGTGATCGACTCCTCGATCAACGCGCGCGGCGCCCGGCCGCGCCGGTCACCGCCGGCCAGCAGGTCCCAGAGGCCGCCGCCGAAGTCGGCGCCGCCCAGCACGGCGTACAAGGTGACCGAGGCCAGCAGGATACCGCCGACCGCCGCGGCCGCCATCACGGCCCTCCCCAGCCCGCGGCCCGATCTTGCGGCACTGACGGCGGCCCGTAGGGGACAGTCGCCTCCCGGACGTCACCGCTTCGCCAGCGTCTGGCCAGCAGCCGCAAGATCAGCAACGTCGCGGCGCCGAGCACCGCGTACAGGACGATGATTATGTTCAGGCTGGTGATGACGCCGCCGTTGGTGGTGGCCGCCTCGGCGGTGATCTGCAGCCGGTAGACCACCCACGGCTGGCGGCCGACCTCGGTAACCACCCAGCCGCATTCCATCGCCACGATCGCAGCCAGCCCGCTGACCGCGCCGGCCAGCCAGAACAGCCGGTGCGGCGGCAGGCGACGGCACCGCCACCACTCCCAGGCCACCCACAGCCCGGCCAGCAGCAGCAGAAACCCGAGCCCGACCATGACGTCAAAGCACAGGTGGATCAGCCACACCACCGGCGGCCGGTGAGCGGGCGGCATGGCGTTCCAGCCGGTGACCTGGGTCCCGGGCCCGAAGCCGGCCAGCAGCGAGTCCATGTACGGGATCTTCAGCCCGGCGTAAATGTGCCCGTTGGCATAGACGCCGCCCAGCCATTCCGGGACATTCCTCGATGTGCGTGCTACGTACTCCATCGACGCGAACTTCACCGGCTGATCGTGCGCGATGGCGCGGGCCGCGGTGTCGCCGACGAAGATCTGGAACGGGGTCAGCACCGCGGCCGGGACGAACCCGAGGGCGAACCCGGTGTGGTGGTAGCGGTCCCGCCGGCCGCGCAGGATGCCCGCCGCGTAGACCCCGGCGACCGTGAAGCCGGTCACCATGTAGGCGGCCAGGATCATGTGCGGCATCTCGTAGATGGCCGCATGGTTGAAGTACACCTGCCAGACATTGACCGAGGTGATCCGGCCGCCTTGTTCGGTGAAGCCGTCTGGTTGGTTCATCCACGAGTTGACCGCGATCACCGACATTGCGCCGAGGATGCCGCTGAGTGCGATCGGCATGCCGCTCCAGAAGTGCGCCCAGCCCGGAAGGCGCCGCCAGCCGTACAGGTAGATCGCGGTGAAGATGGCCTCCAGGAAGAAAAACAGGCCCTCGACACCGAACGGGAACCCGAGCACGGCCCCGTACTGCCGCATCAGCCCCGGCCACAGCAGCCCCATCTCGAACGACAGCACCGTGCCAGTCACCGCGCCGACCGCGATCAGCACGCCCATCGCCTGCGACCAGCGCCGCGCGAGCCTTATCGAGATCTCGTCATGGCGCCGCAGACCGATGAACTCGGCCAGCAGGACGATCGTCGGAAACGCGATCCCCAGGCACGCCAGGATGATGTGAAACCCGAGAGTGGCCGCCATCTGCGCACGAGCTGGGACCACCTCACCGCTGACGTGCGCAGCAGCGACCACAACCGCGGCATCAAAACGCATTACAGCTCCCTCGAGGTCCGGGAAGGCACTGCCGGGCTTAGCGGAACTTGCCCGGCATAGAGGTGGGCGAAGTGGAGCCGTCAACCAGGACCCTCCAGTCCTGCTACGGCTGACCGGTCATGATTCGCGCCGCCGAGTGTCCAGCGCCCGACCATGTCGGGCGTCAGGCCGGTGGCGACACATGCTTTCCTCTGCGACAGGACAGTCCGGCGGTTGCGGCGCCGGCCGGCCCGATCGCGCGCAGACCAAGGATCGCCGCCCCGAGTGCGCTGCACACCGTCAGATCGAGTACTGCATTTGCGCCGAGGCCTCGCCGGGACTCGCTGCGCGGAGGCGGAGGGTTGGCCGTTGTCCTGCTCCCCAGCTCGTGCCGTTGTCGGAGACAGGGCTTCGCGGTGCGGGGTGAGACGCCCGGCTAGCCCGGCGGATGACGGCACTTCTGTGTGAGTACAGCGGCGTTCCTGCGCAGATATAGCAGTTTTGAGGATGCCGACCGCTAGGGCTCCGGGGAGCCTGAACGCAAAACTGGCCCGCGGGCAGCTCAGGGCACTCGGGCTGGCGACAAGCGCAAGGGGTGAAGCGGTTGCTGGAACTGGTCGGCGGAACAGACGGTCTCGGTTGGGTAGCGGTCAAGGCGGTCCTGATGTTTGCGGTGGCCGTCATCGGCCTGCGGCTTGGAGAGCGACGCACGCTTGCCCAACTCGGCGCGTTCGACTTCGCGGTCGCGGTCGCCATCGGCGCGATCATCGGCCGGACCGTGACGGCGCCGTCGGCGTCGTTCGCCGTCGGCGCGGTCGCGCTTGTCACCCTCCTGGTCGTGCACCGCCTTGTGGCGTTCGCCCGGCGGCATAGCCGGATCGCCCGCATCATTGACCATCCGCCCCGGGTCCTTGTCGCCGGAGGCAAGATCCAGGATCGTGAACTTGCCCGGGCCGGCCTGACCACCGCGGACGTGCACGCGCTGTTGCGCCAGCAGGGCGTCGGCGATCTTGGCCAGGTCGGGTACCTGCTCTATGAGACCCGCGGTACAACAACGTTGATCGGCATCGACCGTGAACCTGGCCCGCTGATGCGCGATGGGCTTTCTGCCGCCGGATACCGCCACGTGACCGAGCCCGTTGACCGGCACGTCTGCCAGCGTCACCGAATTCAAGCTGATGGTGGCGTTCATGATTCCCGTGGGAGGACATGGCGGTGATCAGGAACCGCGGTTGCAGTTGGGACCTTCGGTCAGCGGAAGCAGTTCCTGGGATAGCTGGACGAAGCTCATAATCGAGCGGCTACAGCCAGCACTAGGAGCAAGTCCGGGCTGGAGCTCGGTCCAACAATTCCATCCAGGACCTGGCTGCTCAGGGCGTGCCTCGTTCATGGCGGGTCCGGGTACCTGACGTCGTGGCTGACTGGGGCATCAGGCCTGGCCGACGGCCGTTTGGGACTGGCCGGTATTACCCGGTACCGGGTGGCTGCGCTCACCGGGCACGGGTTACCTAAAGCCGAGCTAGCCTGCGGCGCGAGCGCATGCACGCCAGTAGGCCAGATTATCCAGCCTTGCGCGGACAGCATCGGCCAGTGACGGCTTGCGCAGTGCCCGCACAGGAAAAGCTCCCCTGTCCGTTCCACGCGGTATGACGCTCGGACCGCAGGTCCGCACCGATCACATGTCTGGCTCATCTCCTGCCTCCCGGCATTGGCTGCGCGGTGCCAAGTTAGCCGGGCTCCTGATCTCGGCCGCTGCACCATAGCGAGCGCCCACCACGTTGGTCGCTTTCTCGGTTGGGGTCCGGCCCGGGCGCCGGGTGGTGGGGCCGGCGCGCGGGCGGGCGGGGTGGTCAGTTGCGTCCGGCCATGACGCCGCCGTCGACGTTCCAGATGGCGCCGGTGACCCAGCTGGTGGCCGGGGAGAGCAGGAAGGTGATGGTGTTGGCCAGGTCGCGGGCGGTGCCGACCCGGCCCAGCGGGTGGAAGCCGTC
>WNGO01015435.1_pt1 | contig 12899 bp, 10 predicted proteins | sample 5400511 | NCBI WGS metagenome assembly WNGO01 (sample SAMN13153380, study PRJNA577476) | soil metagenome | isolation source: 20 cm soil or saprolite under Garry oak tree replicate 2 | place: USA:California | collected 2016-06-15
TGCTTCGAACATCTCCTTGCTCAGTAACGTTAAGCCCATAGCTGGAGAGAGGAATGGCTGCGTTTCCGTTCGAGTTAGTAAGGTTATAGATGCAACGGAAGATCGTCTCTCGATCGGGATCGCCCGGAGCGATCAGACACTTGTACTCTTCGGGGGTAAAGATCATGCCTTGATCCATGCCCAGGAGGTGAGCGAGCTGATCAGCCCGCGTCCTTCCAAGTGGCTCATTGAGCTGTTGGCGCCGTGTGAGCTTCCGTGGCGCCAGACTCGTCCATCTTGCGTTCTCCTGACACACCTCCGGCCAGAAGCATTCCCTGTTGTCGAAAACCTGCTCATCGAAGTATCGCCTGTAATCAGCCCAGAGGCAGCCCATTGGATTTTGGTCGAGGCAATCGACGAGCGGTTGAGGGATGGGCGCTCTATATGCGGGCATGTACGCGGCGAGGTCGGGATTCGCCATGTAGAGGAGCAGGAAATTTACGAGGTAAACGGCGGTGGTTACGGATGGTGCGTAAACTTGATTGGCGACCTCGTGACTCCGGGAAGCTTCTGGAATGGTAAACAAATTTGGACTGCACGTGGGCGTGGGCGAGAGCTGCGCGGCGAGCGGATCCGCCGAGAGGAAAAGTGGGATCGCAAGTGTTACGGTTAGAATCACTGCGGTTCGAGTTTGCATAAGCTTTCGATTTCGAGGATGACCATGTATCAGACGCGGCTGCCTCGAGCAAGCTCCCCGCGGCCGCCGAACGTAGCGTTGATCGGGTCAGTAACAATAAACAGTTGTCCTATCAAACCTTCAGGAAAGGTGCGATGTCGATGCGAGAAGGAAAACTACTTACAAAGCTTCGCGCGCGACAAGAAGAATCCACCGTGGATTATTCCGAAGCGGATTGAATGCGCTGGCGTGAAAGCTGCGCACCAGCGCCCGCAGAAATAATTTTGGGCTCCGGGAAATCCTCTCGATCGACGCTAGGCAGTTGCCGTTCATCGCCCTGTTCTTCGTTGTATGGCATAATTATTATTATTGGAACCGATACCGTAGATGCAAGTTACACTCCAGCCTATTCTCCTCGATAATGCTTTTGCTTCATTTTCCAAGTGAGCGCTTGCGGACCTGCTGGAATAATTAATTCTAACTAACGATCGCGCGATTTCATCGCCGCGGCATCAATCGTGGCGAATTAATCCTCAAGCAATTCCCGTTTCTCGTCCGGTTCTGGCTCCGTTTTCTCAGGTCTCGAGATTTTACGGGCCGGTCTCGGCTCGACCGGTGAGCTTGGAAGGTCTTCCGGATCTACACTGGGCAGTTCCCGTTCGTCACCCTGTTCTGGAAGCAATTGCATAATACTGTTATCGAAAGCGATAGCGTAGATCGAAGTTAAGTTCCAGCCGATTTTCCTCTGCAACCCTTTTGCTTCGTTTTCCAGGTGAGTGTATAGGAGGATCCGCGAAATTCGTTTGTCGATAACGAAATCGAAATGCAGTTCGTCACTTTCTTTGGGCTCAATCTGAATGTAATCGCTCGCCGTTAGTTCGTGTTTTTGGATTAGTGACCCAGGCGATTTCGTGTTTGCCTTCCTTAATCGGAGTACCGGCACGAACAGCCGTTCTTACCTTGGATGGCAACGGGGTTAGCTTTTCTAGCCACGTTTTGCCGTTCGACAGCTTGATAAGAACGTTACCGGTGTTGGTAATACGAAGCTTAATGTGGAGAAAAGTTCTGTCTTCGTCCGTCCAACTGGTTATCACGTGCTCCAACGTCGCACTTGGGAACCGCAGACGATTTCGAATGAACCCCTTCCACGCCCATACAGCACCCACTATTAACGCGCCAATTTTGCAAATTGTCTCCAGTACCGATAGCCCATCTTTGTAATGAGCGAGATACTGCAACATCCCGTCTATTGCGAAAGACATGGCATCAAGCAGTGAAACCAATAGATGGCACAAGCGGCTAGAATCCAGCAGCATCAGTCAAAGCATCTCCGTCTGCTTCTCGCGCGCAGATTCACGCGCGGCCATGGCAAAGGGATTGATTTGCGGCGGAGCGTCGATGCGTTCGGTGCCGTTGAGCAAACCTTCGACGGTCGGGATTTGGATGCGCGGATAATCTTTGTCGTGCCAGAGCTTGGATGTGTAACGCCCAGCATCGGCGGCTTCGGTGCGCATTTGTTTGCTCGGTTTTTCCAGCATGATTAAGACTACGCCAGCAGCCTTTTGATTTTCGACGTCACCGAGCAGCGTCGCAACGTCGCTGCGATTCACTCCGCCGCCTTTGACCTGCACGATAATTTTTTCGCGATGGACCGGTTCGCTTCGTGGCAATGGTTCTTCTTTCACTCGACCCGGAATGTCTAGATAGACAAGATCGACACTGGCGTCGGGAAATTCTTTCCGATCGGAAAGCCATCTCAGATTGTCACCGAAATACAGGCGATTCATCGGTTCACGTTACGTTTTTACCAGATATTGGACTGAGCGTCCAACGAGCCACGATGTCAGTCACAATGAATGTTCGCAATCGCAGGGACGCGCTCGGTGGGAGCCGGACTGCCATTAGCACGCGGGACGCTCATTCGACTCCGCTCAGGGCAGGCAGTGCGCCACTATTGCGGGCGTGTTCGTTGGTCTTTATCTGCTCGATGGGACAGCGTAAGATGTGAATGAATCGCATCGGGATATGTCAGCCGAGATCAAGAAAGAGATCCAGCTCGAGATCGCCCATGTCTTGTTTATTGACATCGTTGGCTACTCGAAGCTGCTGGTGAACGAGCAGCGCGAGGTGTTGCAACAACTCAACGACATCGTGCGCGGCTCCCCGCAATTCGGCAAAAGTAACGCGGCCGGAAAATTGATTCGCATTCCAAGCGGCGACGGCATGGCGCTCGTGTTTTTCCGGAGCCCCGAGGAACCGGTGCATTGCGCGATGGAAATCGCGAGCGCGCTAAAGAACCATCCGCAGATTCGGGTTCGCATGGGTGTGCACAGTGGTCCCGTCAATCAAGTGACGGATGTGAATGATCGCGTCAACGTGGCCGGGGTCGGGATCAATTTTGCGCAGCGGGTAATGGATTGCGGCGATGCCGGTCACATTCTCGTCTCAAAACGTGTTGCCGATGACCTCGTTCAGGACAGTCTGTGGCAACCGCTCGTACATGAGTTCGGCGAAATCGAAGTGAAACACGGAGTCAAACTCGGCATCGTGAATCTCTACAATGCGGAGCTTGGGAATCCACAGCGGCCGAAGAAATTCCCGCAACATGTCACGCCAGCAACGCAGCCAATCGCTTCAGCAGAATTCGAGACTGCACCACGCGCGCTGGAAAAGAGCATCGCAGTCTTGCCGTTTGAGAATTTGAGCGCCGATCCGGAGAACGCGTTCTTTGTCGACGGCGTGCACGACGAAATCCTCACCGACCTCGCGCGCATTGCTGATTTAAAAGTGATCAGCCGCACATCCGTGATGCAGTACAAAACCGGGGCGAGACGCAATCTGCGCGAGATCGCCAGGGAACTTCGCGTCGCTCACATCGTGGAAGGAAGCGTCCAACGCGCTGGAAATCGGGTGCGCGTTAGAGCGCAATTGATTGACGCCCGCAACGACGTCCATCTCTGGGCCGATCGCTACGATCGACCACTCGATGATGTCTTTGCCATCCAAAGCGAAATCGCCAAAGCGATCGCCGATCAACTTCAGGCGACGCTGTCACCGGCGGAGAAAGCAGCCATCGAGCAGGCGCCCACGGCCGATCTGATCGCTTATGACCGATATCTTCGGGGCAAGAAGCTACTGGGTCAGTCCAGCTACGACACCCGCACTATCGATAATATCCGCCAGGCAATCCGTTTGCTCGAGCAAGCGGTAGCGTACGATCCCGGGTTCTATCTCGCGCATTGTCAACTCGCGCATGCGCGCGGCTCTCTTTATTTTAGCGGAGCTGATCACACTCCGACTCGAGTTGCGCAGGCCAGGCAAGCTCTGCAAAAAGCATTATCGCTCGCGCCTGACCGCGGCGAAGGACATTTGACCGCGGCATGGATTTCCTACCATTGCGACCGCGATTACGAAACAGCGCTGACGGAGCTCGCCATCGGCAAGCGTAGTTTGCCTAACGACTCCTCCATTCCGGAGTTGGCCGGCTTCATTGCGCGGCGACAGGGCCGGTGGCAGAAGTGCACCGAAAACCTGGAACGAGCGGCCGACCTCGATCCACAAAACGTTTGGTTGCTGCAGCAGATTTCTCAGACCTACGGGATGCTTCGCCGCTTCTCAGACATGGCAGGAGCGCTCGATCGAGCGATCACCGCTTCACCGCGCGACGCAACTACACGCGTGGCCCGAGCGCTGATTGATCTCGAGTGGTGCGCGGAAACGCAACCCGCTTATGAGGCGATTCACGCTGTGGTAGCCGAAGACCCCAGCTCCGTCGATGCCATCGCCGATCAGTGGCTTTACGTCGCACTATGCCGGCGCGATTCCGCGGAGATCGCCCGCGCCCTCGCGTCAATTCCTGCCGAAGGCATTGTTCCTGTGAACGTGCGAATGCCGCGATCTTTCTGTGAAGGTATCGCTGCGCGTAGCACCGGCGATGATGCTGCTGCCGCTTCCGCATTTACTTCAGCCGGCACGGAGATGGCAAGGCTCCTCCATGAGCAGCCGGACTATGGTGAAGCGCTCAGTGTGTTGGCAATGAGCGAAGCAGCTCTCGGGCGCAAAGAAGATGCGCTGCAACACGGCAGACGAGCGATCGAAGTTGTTCCTGTGGCAAAAGACGCCGTCACCGGAGGGGAAATACTGCGAAATTTGGCGATCACGTATGCTTGGACAGGTGAAACAGATCTCGCTCTCGAGCAACTGGAAGAGCTAGTGCACATCTCCTCGCCCATTTCCTACGGTCAATTGCGCCTGCATCCGTGGTGGGATCCGCTCCGTGGTGATGCGCGCTTCCAAAAAATCGTTGCCTCGCTGGCGCCGAAGGAAAAACAGTGAGCCTTTTTCGGCGCGACGCCGAAACCAACACGCGAGACGCGTGCGCTACCCTTGCGATGGATGCTTGTCGATCTTATATTTAGAAGGCGCGCTCAGCGTGTGAGAGTTAGGAGGTCATTATGCCAACGACAATTGCTGCTCCAAAGAAAGCTCCGGCGGCCGAAGCTGACTTTCTTCCGCTTGAGGGTACTGACTACGTTGAGTTCTATGTCGGGAACGCCAAACAAGCGGCCCACTTCTACAAAACCGCTTTCGGATTCCAGAGTCTGGCTTACTCGGGGCCAGAGACCGGAACCAAGGATCGCGTCAGCTACGCGATTCGTCAGAACAAACTCACATTTCTCCTAACGACTCCGCTGCGGACAGGAAATCCGATTGCGGATCACATTGCCAAACATGGCGACGGCGTGAAAGCGATCGCGTTGAAAGTGAAGGACGCGACTTCGGCTTGGGAGGAAACGACGAAACGCGGCGGCAAAAGTTTCATGAAGCCGACCACGCTCAAAGACGATGCCGGACAGTTGGTTATGAGCGGCATTCACACTTACGGCGAAGTGGTTCATCTTTTTATCGAGCGCGAAGATTACAGCGGCGTGTTCATGCCCGGTTTCGAGAAGTGGGATTCGGATTACCGCCCGGCCGAGACCGGCCTGGAATATGTCGATCATTGCGTGGGCAACGTCGGTTGGAACCAAATGAATCCGTGGGTGAAATTCTACGAGGATGTAATGGGCTTCAAAAACATCCTGACCTTCGACGACAAAGATATCTCGACCGAATACTCGGCCTTGATGAGCAAGGTGATGAGTAACGGAAATGGCTTTGTGAAGTTTCCGATCAACGAGCCGGCCGAGGGCAAAAAGAAATCGCAGGTGGAAGAGTTGAGTTGCCCGCTCGTGTCGGCCACATCGACGAAGATCTCGAGCCCTTGCAGCGACTCGGCATTTTGGTCGATCGCGACAACGAAGGATATTTGCTGCAAATATTCACGAAGCCGGTTGAGGATCGACCGACGCTGTTCTTCGAAATCATCCAGCGCAAAGGCGCAAAGAGTTTCGGCAAAGGAAACTTCAAGGCGTTGTTCGAGGCGCTCGAGAAAGAGCAGGAGCGGCGAGGCAATTTATAGATGCAAATATTTGGAGAGTTTACCCCTCACCCTAATCCTCTCCCCTTAAAAGGGAGAGGAGGGATGCATCCCCCTACAATTTGCGTGCGAGATCACAATCTTCTGCGCCTCTCCTCTTTGAAAAGAGGAGAGGGGTGGGTGAGGAATTTGCTGTAATCTAAAAGGAGGAAGGATCGATAATGCCGTATTACCACAAATTAGGCGAGATGCCGCGGAAGCATCACATCTGGTTTCATCGCAACGGGGCGGCGCCGACTTACAAGAACGAAGGCATCGCCTACGAGCACGTCATCACGACGGAAGGTTTCAACGAAGCCTACTCGATCATGTATCACCTCCGTCCGCCGACGCGCGTCCGCAACGTCAAGCTCTTGAAATGCGAAGAGCTCAAGAAGGTCACCGACAGTCCGCTGCGGCATCATCATTTGAAGACGGCGAACATTCCGCGCCGCGGCGACATTTACACCGGGCGTATCCCGATTCTTTTCAACCAGGACATGACCGCGTACCGCGGCCGGCCGGAGAAAGCCTACGGCAAATACGAGTACTACAAGAACGGCGGCGCCGATGAGATCATCTTTATTTTTAAAGGCGGCGGAACATTGGAGAGTATTTTCGGGAAACAGCGTTACCGCGCCGAAGATTACATCGTGATTCCGCGCGGAATCACTTACCGGCTGGTCCCCGACAAAGTGGAAGAAGAAGATTATCTGGTCCTCGAATCCTCCGGCCCGGTCCGAATCCCGAAGCGTTATATGAACGGCGAAGGCCAAATCAAAATGGGCTCGCCTTATTCTGAGCGCGATTTTCACGCGCCGACCGAGCTCAATCCGGTCGACAAGGAAGAGGACACTGAGATTCTGGTGAAAGACGGTCCGCGCTGGACCTGCGTGACGATGGCGCATCATCCGTTCGACGTCGTTGGTTGGGACGGCTACGTTTATCCGTCCACCTTCAACGCGCAGGACTTCGAGCCGATCACCGGCACCGTGCATCAACCACCGCCGATTCATCAGACGTTTGAGATTCGCGGCTATGTTGTCTGCACCTTCGCGCCACGGTTGCTCGATACCCATCCCGAGGCGATGAAAATTCCGTGGGTTCACGACAACGTCGAGGCGGACGAAGTTTTATTTTATGTGCGCGGAAATTTCGGATCGCGCCGCGGGATCGAGCCGGCGTCGATCACGCTTCATCCGCGCGGAATTCCGCACGGGCCGCATCCGGGAACGATCATGGCGAGTAAGAACGCACTACGCACGGAAGAGCTCGCGGTCATGTTCGACACTCAGCACACGCTCGAGCTGACCGAGCAGGCGGTCGCGCTCGATGACGAGAAATACCCGCAGAGCTGGCTGGATTAAGGGGATTGTCGATCTTGCGAACATTTGATCCTGAAATCGAAACCGAAGATCGGCTGTCGCGTTATGCCGAGCCGCTGCCGCCCGGGCAACTCGGTAAGTTAACCAAGATTTATAACGATCTACTCGATGCGATTGGCGAAGATTCTACGCGGCAAGGTTTGGCTAAAACGCCGGCGCGCGCGGCGCGGGCAATGGAATTTCTCACTCAAGGCTACCGCCAAAGCGTGGAAGAGATTGTTAACGATGCGATCTTCGATTCCGAAGCGAGCGAGATCATTCTGGTCAAAGACATCGAGCTCTATTCGATGTGCGAGCATCACTTGCTTCCGTTCATCGGGCGAGCGCACGTGGCCTACATTCCAAACGGCAAAGTGATCGGGCTTTCGAAAGTGGCGCGCATTGTCGATGTGTTCGCGCGGCGCTTGCAAATTCAGGAAAATCTCACCACCCAAATCGCCGAGTCGTTGATGGACTGTCTGGAGCCCAACGGCGTCGCGGTCGTAGTGGAAGCAAAGCATCTTTGCATGATGATGCGCGGGGTCGAGAAACAGAACTCGATCATGAAAACGTCGTGTCTGCTTGGCTCGTTCAAGGAAGACGCGCGCACGCGTTCGGAATTTCTGTCGTTGTTAAAAGAATAGGTGCAACGCGCTATCCGGAGCGCTTTTGCTGTAGGGGAAGCAGTTTACTTCCTAGCGGGACGCTAGCAGCGTCCCCTACAGGGCCTTGCACGATTACTCGCGACGTGTTTTCTACCTCATGCTTCTGACGGTCAGCAAACGGCTTGAGTTCTCAGCCTCGCGGCGGCTGTTCTTTTCCCGCTGGACCGACAGCGAAAACCTGGCCGCGTTTGGTCCGGAGACACGGGCAAAGTACGGGACGGGTCGAAATTATACCGCCTATTTTATTTTTAGCGGCCAGGTCGATCCGGTTACTGGGATGCTCATCAACATTAGTGAAATTAAAAAACGCGCGGGCGCGATCGTCGACGAACGCTTCGATCATAAATTTTTGAATGAAGACAATCCGGCGTTCCGTGAAACTCCGCCGACCGCGGAAAACATCGCGCATCAACTTTTCAACGATGTCGCGCCGCTGTTTGCCGATGTCGATGCAAAACTAGTCGCGTGTCATCTGATCGAGACTCCTGACCGGAGCGCGACGTTTTATGTCGATGGCGCATGCGAAGCGAATTACTGGTTTGAGTTTTCCGCGGCCCGGCAAACGATGTCGCCTCGCCTAACGCCAGCAGAGAATGAACGTCTTTTTGGCGCGGCCGCCACCGTCCACGGACACAATTACCGTACGCGTCTCACCTTTCGAAAAGACAAGGCCGGCGGTCCGATTGTTCAACAGCAGGCAATTGATGCGTGCGTCGATTCGCTGCGCCAGGAGCTGGATCATCGCCATCTCAACGAAGACGTTCCCGGGTTGAAAGATCGGCCGATTACTACCGAAAGCCTGGCAGGTTATATCCACGAATTTTCCGATCAAAAGAACGCGGCGCTGTTTGGGAAATGCGATAACCCGCGCGGTCACGGCCATCTCTATCTGGCCGAATCGACCATCGGCGGGAATTACGATGAACGAAGCGGAACGCTTTACGATTTCGTTGCATTTCGAAAAGCCCTGAGCGAGTCGATTGAACCCTGGCAAAATCGACATCTTGATCTGGAAACAGACGACTTTCAGAAAATTTCGTCCACCGGCGAAAATATCGTGCGCGCGCTTTGGTCGAAGGTCGACAGCCGGGTGAACCAGCAGCTGATGCGATTGCGTTTGTGGGAAACGAAGAACAATCGCTTCACCCTGCGACGCACGACGTAACGCTCATGGCAGTCAGACCGCCTCTCCCCTTGTCAGGGGAGAGGATAAAGGTGAGGGGGAGTCGTGGATACAACCGAACAACCCTCACCCTACCCTCTCCCTTTGAAAGGGAGAGGCGATACCCAGTATAGCAACAGGAGGTTTGAGTGTTATTCGTCGCGGCGATAACTTCGGCGTGGATAGATGAAACGAATCCTCATCACTGGCGCGAGCCGCGGGATTGGACGAGCGATCGCCGAAAAACTCGCCGCGCCCGATGTCACTTTGCTTTTGCACGGCCGCGATACCGTCGCGCTCGCGGAAACGTGCAAGTCCGTTCAGTCCCAGTGTGCCGGAGTGATTAAACTGATTCACGATCTCGCCACCGAGAAAGGCGTGTCCAATTTGATCTCGGAAGTCGGCGGCGATCCGCTCGACGTTCTGATCAACAACGCGGGCATCGCAGTGGTAAAACCGTTTCGTGAAATCACGCCCGACGAATGGAAACAAACGCTCGCGGTCAATGTGACCGCGCCGTTTTTGTTGATGCAACGGTTCGTCGGGCAAATGCCGCCCGGCTCCAGCGTCGTGAATATTCTCTCGATCGCCGCGAAAACGGGTTTCGCGAACTGGAGCGCTTATTGCATGAGCAAATTCGCGCTCGAAGGTTTCTCCCAATCAGTCCGAGACGAATTACGCGAGCGTCGCATCCGCGTGCTCAATATTTATCCGGCGGCGACGAATACTGAGATTTGGGACGACGTCACTGGCGACTGGCCGCGCGAGAAAATGATTTCGGCGGAAGAAGTCGCCTCTGCTGTCGCCTATGCTTTGTCCCGTCCGGAAAATGTCGCGGTCGAAAACGTCACGCTTTCAAATGCAGCTGGAAATCTGTAACGGAGTGGCGATGGTCGATCTTTCAATCGCGTACGACCCATGATTAGCGCGTTGCAAGGCGAGATCGGAATCAACGTAATCGCGTCCATTATCGCGTCGCTGGTCTTTCTCGCGGCTGGTTTCGCTTGGGGAAAATACAAGGAACGCCGTCGGAAATTCGGGCGAAACCTCGACGAATATGATTTCTACCCGTTCACGGTTAGCCGCGAAAACTTTGGCGAGTTCAGTCTCAAGGATTTTCGCCTTGGAATGCATTATTTCCTGAAGAACGAAGATCACACCGCGGCCCGCCAACTCATATTCATTGGCGAACAAAACAACGTCCGAACGCAACTTGAACCAACCGAGCAAAAAGTTTACGCGCAGTTGTTCGACAAGTATGACGGCAAGAAGATTGCCGATGATACGCACGAGTTCCTGGAAAACTACGAGCGGATGGTTCGGTTGATCGGAAAATCATTCCCGAACACGGGCATAGAGATTCTGCTGCATAATTTGGCCGACCCGGCCCATTCGCTCGTTGCCCTGGAAAACAACGTGACCGGGAGGCGTTTGCGCGACGGCACTACCAATCTGCTGATTGATCTCAAACGACGAGAGAACGAAGACAAACTCAATTACGAGCTCAACATCGGCGCTCGAAAATTCAAATGCACCACGGTCCCGATCAAGCGCAAGGAATTCGGGATCGTCGGCGCGATCTGCATCAATGTCGATGTGAACTATCTCACTGACGAAGTGATGAAAAGCCAGGAACGACTCGGAACCTTCTTCCAGAATCTTTGCCGAACCGACATGCAGCTCGATGAGAATATTTTAAGCAAAGACGAGTACGCCAAGGCACTCAAAGGAAAGCGCCACTTCAAAGACGAAAGGGTTTAATACTGAAGAGAATCATCAACATTTTCGCACTCGCGATGATCCTTTTTGCCGTCGGAGCGGCGGCCCAAACGCCACGGCCTTCGACTGCGCCAGAGGATTTCTCAAGCATCCAGAATTTCTTCCGGCTAAACGAGCAATTTTGCACCGGCGGACAGCCTTCCATGGAAAATCTGCAAAAAATGAAAGCGCAGGGTGTGCGCTCGGTAGTCAATCTGCGTTTGGCCAGCGAGTACAACTTTGAAGAAGAAGCGGTTACAGCAAAGAAACTGAATCTCCGCTACTTCCACATCCCGGTGGACAAAGACAATCTGAAGGACGAGCAGGTGGAGGAATTTCTAAGAGTGACTGCCGATCCACAGAATCGCCCCATCTTCATTCACTGCACCAGCGCAGGCCGCGTGAGTGTCTTCTGGATGATCCGAAGGGCTCTCGTGGACAACTGGAAAGTCGAAGACGCTGAGGCTGAAGCGTACAAAATCGGACTGCACAACGAAAAGCTGCGCGATTGGGCGGTGGGCTACATCAACCGACACCGGCAGGCTGACGAGAAAAAATAGAAGCGATCTAGCTCACTTACGCGACGCGGCGAGCGCGGCCTGGTATTCCGGTTTCTTGTGGTATTCGACCAGCCGAAATCCCCAACCGATCAACGTTGTCAGATCTTTGGTCTGCGCTTTTTTGTTGTTGAGGAACTTCTCGATTCTCTTTTTCAGCTCCGGTTGCTGGTCTGTCGTATCGAGGATCTCGAAGATCTCCATCGACAATAACCAGTCGACCGGATGCTCGGCTTGCTGGGTTTCCCAAATTTCACCGAGACGCTCGTAACCTTTTTTACTTTCGCGAATCTGACGCACCTGCGCGTAAAGACTCTCGAGTTTTTTCCGCTTCGCGTCCGAAGGAACCTTGATCGTGCGCTCCTTCGGGACGAGCGCGACTTGATTGTAAGCGTCTTTATCGGCGGCGCCGTTGAACACGGAACTGATTCGATCGCCCACAGCCATGTCGTAATTTCCCCAGCTCGGATCGAACAAAACGCGATCCCCGTATTTCGCCGTGCAAGTTGAAAACGAAATTAAGAGCAGGTTGCCATCTCGCTGCAGTAACTTGTCGATCTTTCCTTCCACCGTAATTCCGCTTTCGAATTCAAGCTTCGTCTTCTTACCTTCTTCGAGATCGGTCGGCTTCCAATTACCGATCGGCGAACCGAAACCGTCCTTATGATAATCGATCCCGTGACCGGGAAGTTCTTTGTCTTTGAACGCCAGCGCTGTCTTGCCGGTTGTTCGCAGATAAATCGGTTGTTTTTCTTTGCCGCTGAGAACTTCCGTAAACACGCCGCTAACCTGCAAGCCGGATGAGTATTCGCAGGTCGCGGTGTTCTTGCACTCGATCGCCTTGTTGATGCCTTCGAGTCCGCCGACTTGATAGGCCATCTTGCCGGCAAATTCTTCCAGCACGTTCCTCAGATGCTCGAAGTCGCGGCAGACGAAGAGCTGCGGTTGTTTGGTCGTGATGTCGAACGGCTGATTCATCGCGTCGATGGAGTAGGGGATCTTTTTCACCGCCGGCTCGAGACATGAAACCGATTCGCCAATCGATGAGAGCAAACCAGCGCCGTAAATTTTCGGGTTCTCCAAAGTGCTAATGAGTCCGTATTCCACCGTCCACCAATGCAGCCGCGAAAGCAGCGCCATCTCAGATGGCTCGCCGAGATTTTTTTGCCGGGTTTCCACCAGTTTCGTCGCTTCCTCGACTTCTTTCGGGTCGCTGTTGGGCTGCTCTTTCAAAATCGACAGGTGGCGGATCGCTTGGTAGAGCTCGAAATCTTTCTTCG
>WNGO01004759.1_pt1 | contig 12890 bp, 11 predicted proteins | sample 5400511 | NCBI WGS metagenome assembly WNGO01 (sample SAMN13153380, study PRJNA577476) | soil metagenome | isolation source: 20 cm soil or saprolite under Garry oak tree replicate 2 | place: USA:California | collected 2016-06-15
CCGAAGCCGGTCGCGAGCTGTGCCTGGGGCGTTCGCGATTGCCGTCCCGGTCCCAAGGGGGAGCCGCCGGAAATTTTCACGCGGTCCCCGATGGTGAGGAAAGCGCGCGAAGGCGTGATGGAATTCCTGCTGATCAACCATCCCCTGGTCTGCCCGATCTGCGACCAGGGTGGCGAGTGCGACCTGCAGGACCAGGCGATGGGCTATGGCGTCGACTCCAGCCGCTTCGCCGAAAACAATCGCGCGGTCGAGGACAAATATCTGGGCGCGCTGGTCAAGACCTCCATGAACCGCTGCATCCAGTGCACGCGCTGCGTCCGCTTCGCCGCCGAAGTCTGCGGTGTGCCCGAACTCGGTGCGACCGGTCGCGGCGAGGACATGGAGATCACCACCTATCTGGAGTCGGCGCTGAGTTCGGAACTGCAGGGCAATCTCGTCGATATCTGCCCGGTTGGCGCGCTGACCTCAAAACCCTACGCCTTCGCGGCGCGGCCGTGGGAGCTCGGCAAGACGCAGTCGATCGACGTGATGGACGGCGTCGGCTCGGCGATCCGGGTCGATACCCGCGGTCGCGAGGTGATGCGGATTCTGCCACGCGTCAACGAGGCGGTGAACGAGGAGTGGATTTCCGACAAAACCCGCCATGTCGTCGACGGCCTGCGCACGCAGCGGCTCGATCGTCCCTACATCAGGGAAAACGGCCAGCTCTACCCGGCGTCATGGTTTCAGGCGTTCGACGCGATTGCTGCAAAGATAGCCCGCAGCGACGGCAAGCGGATCGGCGCCATCGCGGGCGATCTCGCCGCGGTGGAGGAGATGTTCGCGCTCAAGGAGCTGCTGGGGAAGTACGGCTCCGTCAACCTCGCGGTCCAGGGCGGCGATGCCTTCGACGCCAGGGCAGGTCGCGCCTGCTACATTTTCAATCCGACCATTGCCGGCATCGAGCAGGCCGACGCGCTCTTGATTGTGGGCTCGAACCCGCGCCGGGAGGCTGCCGTTCTCAATGCGCGCATCCGCAAGCGCTGGCGCAGTGGCCAACTCAAAATCGGTCTGATCGGCGCCAGGGCCGCTCTCACCTATCCTTACGACCATCTTGGCGCGGGCACCGATTCGCTCAGCGAACTCGGCAGCGGCAAGCACTCGTTTGCGGAGGTGCTGAAGGGGGCGAAGCATCCCATCGTGCTGGTCGGAGCCGGTGCGACGGCGCGGCGTGACGGCGCCGCCGTTATAGCGCTCGCGGCAAAGCTCGCGCTGGATTTCGGCGCGATCAAGCCGGAGTGGAACGGATTTGCTGTTCTGCACGATACGGCTTCGCGCGTCGGCGCGCTTGATATCGGCTTTGCGGGCGGCGCGGGCGGGCTGAGCACGGCGCAGATGACGACGTTCGGTACTCTTGACGTCTTGTTCCTGCTCGGCGCCGATGAAATCAAAGTGCCGGACGGCACATTCGTGGTTTACATCGGCACCCACGGCGACCGCGGCGCGCATCGCGCCGACGTCATCCTGCCGGGTGCGGCCTATACCGAAAAATCCGGTATCTACGTCAGCACCGAAGGCCGGGTGCAGATCGCCAACCGCGCAGCCTTCCCGCCAGGGGAGGCGCGTGAGGACTGGGCGATTATCCGTGCGTTGTCGGACGTTCTGGGCAGGAAGCTGCCTTACGATTCGCTTTTCGCATTGCGCCAGGCATTATTCAGGACCGTGCCACACCTGATGCGTGTCGACCGGATCGAAACCGGCGACGCCGATGATATCAAGACGTTCGCAGGCAAAGGCGGCAACCTCGAGAAAGCGCCGCTCAAGACTTCCATCGAGGATTTCTACCTGACCAACCCGATCGCGCGGGCGTCTGCGGTGATGGCGGAATGTTCCCGCCTGGCCTCCGGCCAAATGCTGACGGCAGCGGAGTGAGCGTGACCTGATGGCGGAATTCTTCGCAAGCGCATTCTGGACCGGCTACCTTTGGCCGCTGATCGTCATGGTCGCGCAGAGCGTCCTATTGCTAGTCGTGCTGTTGATTGCCATCGCCTACATTCTGCTGGCCGACCGCAAGATCTGGGCGGCGGTTCAAATACGCCGCGGACCCAACGTGGTCGGCCCGTGGGGCCTGTTGCAGTCCTTTGCCGACCTCCTGAAGTTCGTGCTGAAGGAGCCGATCATTCCCTCCGGCGCCAACAAGGGCGTGTTCCTGCTGGCGCCGCTGGTGAGTTGCGTGCTGGCGCTGGCGGCCTGGGCGGTGATCCCGATGGATCTCGGCTGGGTGATCTCGGACATCAATGTCGGCGTGCTGTATATTTTTGCGATCTCGTCGCTGTCGATCTACGGCATCATCATGGCCGGCTGGTCGTCGAACTCGAAATATCCGTTCCTTGCAGCGCTCCGCTCGGCCGCGCAGATGGTCAGTTACGAAGTCTCGATCGGTTTTGTCATTATCACCGTCCTGCTTTGTGCCGGATCGCTCAATCTCTCCGCCGTGGTGGAGGCGCAGAATACACACGGCCTCGGAAGCCTGATCGGATTGCCCCGGCTGACGTTTCTGAACTGGTACTGGCTGCCGCTGCTTCCGATGTTCGTGGTGTTTTATGTCTCGGCGCTGGCGGAAACCAACCGTCCGCCTTTCGACCTGGTAGAAGCCGAATCCGAGCTGGTTGCGGGTTTCATGGTCGAATACGGCTCGACGCCGTATCTGTTGTTCATGCTCGGCGAATATGTCGCGATCACCACGATGTGCGCGATGGCGACGATCCTGTTCCTTGGCGGCTGGCTGCCGCCGATCGCGGTACCGCCGTTCACCTGGGTGCCCGGGGTGATCTGGTTCACGCTCAAGGTTTTTTTCATGTTTTTCCTGTTTGCGATGGCGAAGGCGATCGTGCCGCGCTACCGCTACGACCAATTGATGCGGCTCGGCTGGAAGGTTTTCCTGCCATTGTCGCTGGCGATGGTGGTCATCGTCGCCGGCGTACTGCATTTCGCCGGGATCGCGCCGACATGAGGTTGCTATGAGTGTCAATGTCAACGCCACGGCCCGCTCGCTGCTCTTGTCCGAATTCGTGTCGGCGTTCTTTCTCGCCATGCGCTATTTCTTCAAGCCGAAGCCGACGCTGAATTATCCGTTCGAGAAGGGGCCGATCTCGCCGCGCTTCCGTGGCGAACATGCCTTGCGCCGATATCCCAACGGCGAAGAGCGCTGCATCGCCTGCAAACTGTGCGAGGCGATCTGCCCGGCGCAGGCGATCACCATCGAGGCCGGGCCGCGCCGCAACGACGGCACCCGCCGCACCGTCCGCTACGACATCGACATGGTGAAGTGCATCTATTGCGGCCTGTGCCAGGAGGCCTGTCCGGTCGATGCCATCGTCGAGGGACCGAATTTCGAATTCGCCACCGAGACGCGCGAGGAACTCTATTATGACAAGGAGAAACTGCTCGCCAATGGCGACCGCTGGGAGCGCGAGCTTGCGAAATCGATCGAACTCGACGCGCCGTACCGGTGAGGTCAGGGCATGATCCTTCCCGCGCTGTTCTTTTATCTGTTCGCCGGCGTTTGCGTGGCTTCCGCGGTCATGGTGATCGTGTCGCGTAATCCCGTGCATTCCGTGCTGTTTCTGATCCTGGCATTTGTCAACGCGTCCGGCCTGTTCGTGCTGATGGGCGCCGAATTCCTGGGGATGGTTCTCATTTTCGTGTATGTCGGCGCAGTCGCGACGCTGTTCCTGTTCGTGATCATGATGCTGGATGTCGATTTCACCGAACTGCGCTCGGGCTTTCTGGAATACCTGCCGATCGGTCTCGTGATCGGCGGGATATTCCTCGCCGAATTGCTGCTTGTCGGTGGCGGCTGGGTCATCAATGCCGGCGTCGCCAAGTCGATTACCGCCGCGATCCCCAATAATGTCAGCAATACCGAGGCGCTCGGTCTCGTGCTTTACACCAGGTACATTTACTACTTCCAGATCGCCGGCATGGTGCTGCTGGTCGCGATGATCGGCGCGATCGTGCTGACGCTGCGCCACAAGGCCAACGTCAAGCGGCAGGACATCAATGCGCAGAACGCGCGGACGCCCGAACTTGCGATGAGCCTGCGCAAGGTAGCCTCTGGCCAGGGCCTGCAGGACGCGGATGCGCCGGAGTGGGTGCAATGACGATCGGTCTTGGACATTATCTCTCGGTCGGCGCGATGCTGTTCACGCTCGGAATCCTTGGCATTTTTCTCAACCGCAAGAACATCATCGTCATCCTGATGTCGATCGAGCTGATCTTGCTTGCGGTCAATATCAACCTGGTGGCGTTCTCGACCTTTCTCGGCGACATCGTCGGCCAGGTATTCGCACTGCTACGACCCGACGGGTGGATACCGGGTTTCCCGGACAAACGACTTCGTTTGTCCGGAGATCATGCGCAATGAGGCGCGTCGATGATCCAGGCAATCGTCTTTCTGCCGCTGATCGGCGCCGTCATCGCGGGGCTGATTTCTATTTTCGGCGCGCATGCGCGCAATCCGAGCGGCGATACCGTCGAGCATCACGGCGAGGTGCATGCTGGCGATGCTCATGCCTCGGATGCCGCCGATCATGCCGTCGATGATCACGGCCACGACGATCATGCGGTCGAGCCGCCGGCAGCAGGTTCGCGCGCGGCCGAATTGATCACGACCGGGCTGCTGCTGGTCGGGGCGGCGCTGTCCTGGTTCGTATTGATCGATGTCGGCTTCATGCACCACGACACGCGCATCGCGCTGTTCCCATGGATTACATCAGGCGACCTGCAGGTCGGCTGGTCGCTGCGGATCGACACGCTCACGGCTGTGATGCTGGTGGTGGTCAACACCATATCGTCGCTCGTGCATTTCTATTCGATTGGCTACATGGACGAGGACCCGTACCGGCCGCGGTTCTTCAGCTATCTGTCGCTGTTCACCTTCGCGATGCTGATGCTGGTGACCGCGGATAATCTGGCGCAGATGTTTTTCGGCTGGGAGGGCGTGGGGCTGGCGAGCTATCTGCTGATCGGATTCTGGTACCACAAGCCGTCGGCGAACGCAGCCGCAATCAAGGCCTTCATCGTCAACCGGGTCGGCGATTTCGGATTTTTGCTCGGCATTTTCGCGCTCTTCATGCTGATCGGCTCGATCGACCTGGAGACGATCTTTGCGGCCGCGCCGGGCCTGACCGGCAAGACCATCGACTTCTTCGGCTGGCACGCCGACGCGCTGACGCTGACATGCGTGCTGCTGTTCATGGGCGCGATGGGTAAATCCGCCCAGTTCCTGCTGCACACCTGGTTGCCGGACGCCATGGAAGGTCCGACGCCGGTCTCGGCCTTGATCCACGCCGCGACCATGGTCACTGCGGGGGTCTTCATGGTGGCGAGGTTGTCGCCGCTGTTCGAACTGGCGCCGACGGCCCAGGCCGTGGTGATTTTTTTCGGAGCCACCACCGCCTTCTTCGCGGCGACCGTCGGCCTCGTGCAGAACGACATCAAGCGCATCGTGGCCTATTCGACCTGTTCGCAGCTCGGCTACATGTTCGTGGCGATGGGGGCAGGGGCCTACTCCGTCGGCATGTTCCATCTGTTCACCCACGCGTTCTTCAAGGCGCTGTTATTCCTCGGGTCGGGCTCGGTGATCTATGCGATGCATCACGAGCAGGACATCCGCAACATGGGCGGGTTGTGGCGCAAGATTCCTTTCACGTTTTTCGTCATGTCCATCGGCACGCTGTCGTTGACCGGATTTCCGTTCTTCGCAGGCTATTTCTCCAAGGATGCGATCATCGAATCCGCCTATGCCTCGCACAATTCGATGGGGTTCTATGGCTTCCTGATGACCGTTGTCGCGGCCGGACTGACCGCATTTTATTCTTGGCGGCTGATGTTCAAGACCTTCTTCGGCGAACCTCACGACCCGGAGCACTATGAGGCCGCGCATGAGAGCCCGCTGTGGATGCTGATTCCGATCGGCATTCTGGCCGCCGGATCGATCCTGGCAGGCTTTCCGTTCAAGGAACTGTTCGCCGGCCACGGCGTCGAGGAATTTTTCCGAGACTCGCTGAAGATGCATCCGCACATCATCGAGGAGATGGAAGCCGTCCCGGAGTGGATAAAGTTGCTGCCGACGGTGATGATGGCGATCGGCGCCTATGTGTCTTACGTTTTCTATATCCGACGGCCCTACGTTCCCGAGGAACTCGCCAACCAGCACCAGATACTCTACCAGTTCCTGCTCAACAAATGGTATTTCGACGAGCTCTATGACCTGATTTTTGTTCGCCCGACGAAGTGGCTCGGACGTTTCCTGTGGAAGGTCGGCGACGGCTACATCATCGATGGCTTCGGGCCCGATGGCGTGTCAGCCCGGGTACTTGACGTCACCCGCAACGTGGTGCGGCTGCAGACGGGCTATCTTTATCACTACGCGTTTGTGATGCTGATCGGGGTCGCCGGACTGATCACCTGGTTCATGTTCGGTTTGGGAGGCCAGTGATGACGAGCTGGCCGATTCTCTCCCTCGTCACCTTCCTGCCGGTGTTCGGTGCGTTGATCGTCTATATCAGCCGCGGCGAGGACGAAGCAGCCCGGCGCAATTCGCGCTGGATCGCGCTGTGGACGACGCTGATCACCTTCGCGGTGTCGCTGATCCTGATCTGGCGTTTCGATCCAACGCAGCCGGACTTTCAGTTCGTCGAGAAGGCGCCGTGGCTTGCCAATACCATCACCTATCACATGGGCGTCGACGGCATCTCGCTGCCATTCGTAATCCTGACCACCGCACTGATGCCGATCTGTATTCTGGCGAGCTGGAAATCGATAACCGTACGCCTGCGCGAATACATGATGGCGTTCCTGCTCCTGGAAACGCTGATGATCGGCACCTTCTGCGCGCTCGATCTCGTGCTGTTCTATCTGTTCTTCGAGGGCGGCCTGATCCCGATGTTCCTGATCATCGGAGTATGGGGTGGACCGCGCCGGGTCTATGCCTCCTTCAAGTTCTTCCTCTACACGCTGCTCGGCTCGGTCCTGATGCTGCTGGCGATCATGGCGCTGTACTGGAATGCCGGCACCACCGACATTCCGACCCTGATGCACACCGCGGTGCCGCGCAACTTGCAGACCTGGGCCTGGCTGGCATTCTTCGCTTCCTTCGCGGTGAAATTGCCGATGTGGCCGGTGCACACCTGGCTGCCGGACGCCCATGTAGAGGCGCCGACCGCAGGGTCGGTAATCCTGGCCGCGATTCTCCTGAAGATGGGCGGTTACGGTTTCCTGCGCTTCTCGCTGCCGATGTTTCCGGCGGCCTCGCATGACTTCGCGCCGCTGATCTTCTCGCTGTCGGTTATCGCCATCATCTACACCTCGCTGGTGGCGCTGATGCAGGAAGACATCAAGAAGCTGATCGCCTACTCCTCCGTGGCGCATATGGGTTTTGTCACCATGGGGATTTTCGCCGGCACCACCCAGGGCGTCGCCGGCGGCGTGTTCCAGATGGTGTCGCACGGCATCGTGTCGGGCGCGCTGTTCCTATGCGTCGGCGTCGTCTACGACCGCATGCACACCCGCGAAATCACAGCCTATGCCGGGCTGGTCAACCGCATGCCGCTTTACGCGCTGGTATTCATGGTCTTCACCTTGGCCAATGTCGGTTTGCCCGGCACCTCCGGCTTTATCGGTGAATTCATGACGCTGATCGGCACCTTCAAGATCTCGATTCCGACCGCCAGCCTCGCCGCAACCGGCGTGATCCTGTCGGCGGCGTATGCGTTGTGGCTCTATCGCAAGGTCATTTTCGGCGTGCTGAAGCCGTCACTGGCGAGCATCAAGGATCTTACCCTGCGCGAAAGCCTGACACTGATGCCGCTGGTGGCTCTCACCATCCTGTTCGGGATCTATCCTAAGCCGGTGCTGGACATGTCGGCGGCGTCGGTGCAGCAACTGGTCAATAACTACGCCACCGCAGTCACTGCCGTGAAGGCAGCAGGGCTGCTGCAGTGAGCGCAACTGTTCGGGACGACGCGCCATGAGCTTTGAGAGTGCTGGATATCCCTTGCTGCCCGTGTTGCCGGAGCTGGCGCTGGCCGCGGGCGCCATGGTGCTCTTGATGTTAGGAGCTTATCGGGGCCAGCAGACGACCAGCCTCGTCACCGGCCTTGCGATTTGTCTTCTGGTACTCACCGGCGTGCTGGAACTGCTGCTGCCCACGGGCAAACTGACGACATTTGCGGGCGGCTTCGTGGTCGACGATTTTGCCCGCTTCCTGAAAATCCTGGCGCTGATCGGATCCGCGGCGACGCTCGTCCTTTCGGCGGAGTATCTGGCCGACCCATCTGGGCGCATCTTCGAATACTCGATCCTGGTGCTGCTCTCGACCTTGGGCATGATGGTGCTGATCTCGGCCGGCGACCTGATCATGCTCTATCTCGGACTTGAGCTGATGTCTCTCGCGCTTTACGTGGTGGCGGCGAGCAATCGCGATAACGTCAGGTCCACTGAAGCCGGATTGAAGTATTTCGTGCTGGGCGCGCTATCGTCTGGCATGCTGCTGTACGGCGCCTCATTGATCTACGGTTTCACCGGCACCGTGAGTTTCGCAGGCATCGCAGCGGCGGTGAAGACCGGCAGCATCGGTATCGTGTTCGGTCTGGTGTTTCTGCTTGCAGGGCTTTGCTTCAAGATTTCGGTGGTTCCTTTCCACATGTGGACGCCCGACGTCTATGAGGGCGCGCCGACGCCCGTCACCGCTTTCTTCGCCTCCGCGCCGAAGGTCGCAGCCCTTGCGGTGTTCACTCGCGTGGCGCTCACCGCATTCCCGGGCATCCTCTCGCAATGGCAGCAGATCGTGGTGTTCGTGGCGATTGCCTCTATGGCGCTGGGATCGTTCGCCGCCATCGGACAGAAAAACATCAAGCGACTGATGGCCTATTCCTCGATCGGCCATATGGGTTTTGCCCTGGTTGGCCTGGCTGCAGGCACGGTAGAGGGCGCGCAAGGTGTGCTGGTCTACATAACGATTTATGTGTCGATGACGCTCGGTTCTTTCGCTGTCATCCTGACCATGAAGCGCAACGGCCAGCATGTCGAGAACATCAGCGACTTGGCCGGATTGTCGCGCACCAATCCCTTGCTGGCATTCGTCTTCGCGATGCTGCTGTTCTCGCTGGCGGGCATTCCGCCGCTCGCTGGCTTCTTTGCCAAATGGTACGTGTTCGTTGCGGCGATCAAGGCCGGATTGTTCACACTGGCCGTGATCGGCGTGGTCACCAGCGTGGTAGGCGCGTATTACTATCTCTCCATTATCAAGGTGATGTATTTCGAGGAGCCGCTGGTCCGGCTTGATCCGATGCGTACCGAACTGCGCACGGTGCTGGCGGTGGCGGGCTTGTTCAACATCTTTTTCTTTGTCTATCCGGGGCCGCTGGTCAGCGTGGCGACGGTCGCGGCAAAGTCATTATTCTAGATGGCATTCTCGCTCGGCCCCCGAGCCAGCCTGGCGGGCTACCGGCTCGCCGCCTTCGATCGTATCGGCTCGACCAACGCGGAAGCCATGGCGCGGGCGCGCGATGGCGAGCGCGGGCCGATGTGGTTTGTAACATCGGAGCAGACGGCCGGGCGCGGGCGGCGGCATCGCCCCTGGATCGCGCCCCGTGGTAATCTCGCCAGCAGCATCCTCGAAGTGGTCGACGTGTCACCTGCGGTGGCGGCGACGCTGGGCTTTGCCGCGGGGGTAGCGCTGGAGGCGGCGCTGCGGAAGGTGAGCATCGAGGCATCGCTGAGGTCGGCGGGATCGGACCATATGAAGTTTTCACTGAAATGGCCGAACGACGTCCTGGCGGGGCGGCAAAAGCTCGCCGGCATCCTGCTGGAAGCGGAGGCCGTGGCGGGCGACCGGCTGGCGGTCGTGGTCGGCATCGGCACCAACATCGTCGCGGCGCCGGAAGGCACGCCAACGCCAGCGACCTCGCTGGCGGCGCTGGGCGTCCATATCGGAGCGGAGGAATTATTCGCTACTCTCTCAGACGCCTGGGCGGAATTCCGCGGCATCTGGGACAACGGCCGCGGCTTTGGCGAGATCCGGCGGCTCTGGCTGGCGCGCGCCGCCGGGCTCGGCGAGCCGGTCGCGATCCAGGCCGGCGGCTCCACTGTGGAAGGGACCTTCGACACCATCGATGACACCGGCTGCCTGATCGTCCGGACGCCCGATGGCAAGCGGGTGCCCATATCGGCGGGCGATGTCTATTTCGGCTCGGCAGCGTCGGCGGGGGCTGCCTGATGGCGGGGCCGGATGAACTGACCTTTGCGCCGCTCGGCGGCGTCGGCGAGATCGGCATGAATCTGTCGATCTATGGCCTGCGCAACGGCCAGCAACGCTCCTGGCTCGCGGTCGATCTCGGCGTGTCCTTCGGCGATGAGGAGCATCTGCCCGGCATCGATCTGATCATGCCCGACATCTCGTTCCTCGAAAAAGAGCGCAACAACCTGATCGGACTGGTGCTGACCCATGCCCACGAAGACCATTTCGGCGCCATCATCGACCTGTGGCCGAAGCTGAAATGCCCGATCTACGCGACACAATTCAGTGCCGCGCTGTTCGAGGCCAAATGTGCCTCTGAGCGCAATCCGCCGAAAATCCCGGTCACCGTCGTGCGATCGGGCGGCCGCATCGAACTCGGACCGTTCGAGGTCGAGTTCATTCCGGTGGCGCATTCGATACCGGAATCCCACGCGCTCGCGATTCATACTTCAGCAGGAACGGTGCTGCACACCGGCGACTGGAAGATCGATCCGACGCCGATCATAGGTCAGCCGACGGACGAGCGGCGGTTACGTGAACTCGGTGACGCCGGCGTGCTGGCGTTGGTCGGCGATTCCACCAATGCGGTGCGGGAAGGCCGCTCGCCCTCGGAAGCGGAAGTCGCAAAGACCATCATCGAACTGGTGAAGGCGGCCAAAGGCCGGGTCGCCGTGACCACGTTTGCTTCCAACGTCGCGCGGGTGCGCGCGGTCGCGGACGCGGCCCGCCTTGCCGGGCGCGAGGTCGTGGTGGTCGGGCGCGCGATGGAGCGTGTGGTGCAGGTCGCGCGCGAGACCGGCTATCTCGACGGCGTGCAGAATTTCCGTGGCGCCGATCTTTACGGCCATTTTCCTTCCGACAAGGTGCTGGCGCTCTGCACGGGCAGCCAGGGCGAGCCGCGCGCCGCGCTGGCGCGCATCGCCAATGACGATCATCCCGAGGTGACGCTGAACAAGGGTGACTGCGTGATTTTTTCGTCCCGGACTATCCCCGGGAACGAGAAGGCGGTCGGCGCCATCATCAATGGCCTGATTATGCAGGGCGTCGAGGTCATCACCGACCGCACCCATCTGGTCCATGTTTCCGGCCATCCCCGTCGCGACGAACTGCGCGATATGATCTCGTGGGTACGGCCAAAACTGCTGATCCCCGTTCACGGCGAAGCGCTGCATCTGTCCGAACATGCAAGCCTGGCGCGGGCCGCGGGCGTGCCGAAGGTTTTGGTCTGCCGCAATGGCGACCTGGTGAAGCTCGGGCCGGGCGACCCCGGCATCATCGACGAACTGCCGTCGGGACGGCTCTACAAGGACGGCTCGATTCTCGAGGATTCCAAGTCGCGCGCGGTGATCGAGCGAAGGCGGATGGGATTTGCCGGCTGCGCCTTCGTGGCCATCGCCATGACCGAAACCGGCGAGCTGGCCGACGACCCCGAGGTTGATCTGGTCGGCATCCCGGAGAAGAATACGGCTGGCGAAATCATCGACGAGATCGTGTTCGACGTCGTGGTTTCGACGGTCGAAGGCCTGCCGCGGCCACGGCGGCGCGATCCCGACGCGCTGGCGGAGTCGGTGCGGCGGGCGGTACGCGCATCCATCGGCGAGCAGTGGGGCAAGAAGCCGCTCTGCCTGGTTCACGTTCTGACGGTATAGGCGGGGAGGAGTGCGATGCTGGGCCGGCTCAATCATGTGGCGATCGCGGTCAAGGACGCCGAGAAGGCTGCAAAAATCTATGGCGCGGCGTTTGGCGCCGATATCTCGCCCGCGGTGCCGCTGCCGGAGCACGGCGTCATTACCGTGTTCGTGACGCTGCCCAACACCAAGATCGAATTCATCCAGCCGCTTGGCGAGACGTCGCCGATCGCCAGGTTTCTCGAGCGCAATGCCGACGGCGGCATCCACCACATCTGCTACGACGTGCCCGATATCATCGCGGCGCGGGATACCCTGATCAGGGAGGGCGCGCGGGTGCTTGGCGACGGCGTGCCGAAAATCGGCGCCCATGGCAAGCCGGTACTGTTTCTGCATCCAAAGGATTTTTCCGGCGCGCTGGTCGAAATCGAGCAGGCCTGACCGGCGATGGCCTACACCATCTCAACCGCGTTCGCGATCTACTTCGTGCTTTGGTGGGTCGTCTTGTTTCTGACGCTGCCGTTCGGCGTGCGCAGCCAGCACGAAGACGGCGCGGGCGCGCCAGGCACCGATCCCGGCGCGCCGATCGCTAGCCATATGGGCCGCAAGCTGATCTGGACCACGGTGATCTCGGCGGCCATCTTTGCCGTCGCCTGGCTTGCCTATAATGCCGGCTACCTGAATATCGAGCGGCTGTCGAAACTGATGGGCATTCCGCTCTGAGCGGCCGATTTCGCAAGGTGGAGGAACAGGAAATGACGTTTCAAAGAACCATCGCCGGACTTTTGATCCTGGTGATTGTCGGCCTCGCGGGCGCCTTCTACCTGAACTGGAAAACGACAACCCAACTGCGGACGCTGAAAGCCTTCGTCGAAGGCTCGGTTTTTGCCGAGGCAGTCGGGGCCTGCGAAAGGGCACCGAGTTCAACCCCGTTCAAATGGAATGGCGGCACCAGGACCTCGGTGATCGGGTTGAACTCG
>WNGO01002073.1_pt1 | contig 12886 bp, 10 predicted proteins | sample 5400511 | NCBI WGS metagenome assembly WNGO01 (sample SAMN13153380, study PRJNA577476) | soil metagenome | isolation source: 20 cm soil or saprolite under Garry oak tree replicate 2 | place: USA:California | collected 2016-06-15
ACGACTCCCGCTATCAGATCCAACAACCATCTAGGTACTCGCATCAGATAGTCATAAGAGACTGCCGAGACGACTATCAGAACAGCGAGGCTTACGACTGCACCAATCAGCGTCCACTGAATATTGAAAGCCCCCGCCGCAGCTAAGACGAGGCTCGCTTCGAAACCTTCAGTGAGTGTGATAGTAAGGACTGGCAACGAATTCGGAATGGAGAAGCGGATCGGTTGAGACGGGTCCGTTGCTCCCTCGCGCAGGAGGTCCTTGTCAATGACCTCTTGTCCCATTCGGGCCATTTTCTCTCTGAATGACTTGTGCCTGAACGCATATTTGACGAAGCCGCGGAGGAACCGACTTGAGAAGTAAAAGAGGACAATTGCAGTTGCAAAGTCAATGATGATTGCTGGGAGCAAAAGGAAGATCCGCCATACGACGAGAAAGGTGACTATGGAGCCTAGTCCCCCAGCAATTACTCCAAACAGAATGTTATTCCTACCGAGTTGCTTTATCGTGGCAAGGGAGAGAATAGCGACTTCGCTTCCTTCAATCAGGATGGCCTTGAATGCGAGGAGAAAGGATCCGATGATGACGACCATTGGATCAGTCATACTTCTTCGATCCATGTTATCCGTCGGATGTCGTGGGTCCGACCCAAGAACGTCCGTCTTTAGTGTTTCTTCAGCTGCGGAAGTGACGGTTCGGCTCGTTGCTCGTCTCAAGGTTAAAGCCTCGTTTCCGATCTAGAGTCGAAAACAGTTGCCGAAAGTATCTCCTGCCAAATTGAAGATTGCAGTTGACTTGGACGGAGTCTTGGCTGAGTCAATGCTTGTCTGGTGTGAGCGAGCGAACAAAGAGTTCGGTACACGATTGAGTATGGAGGATATTGACAGTTGGTCTTGGTGGAAGAGGACTCCAATCTCGAAAGACGATTTCTACCGAATACTGGACGAATCATGGGACGAATGGTCGGCGATTCCTCCGACAGAGCCCCAGATTGCTGAGAAGGTTGCGCGGATCGAGAAGTTTGGCGATCTAGACATCGTAACTGGTCGGAGCAAGAGAACTGTTAAGGCTGCTAGAGATTGGGTTGACAGTCAGAAAGTTCGATATCGCAGTTTCGTCAGAGTCTTTGGCTGGAGAGACAAAATTCTCCTGGACTATGATGTCTACATCGATGATGCGCCTGACCTCATGCCTCTGATCTCACATAGCCCAACCGCATGGGGAGTGCTCTACGAGAGGCCATGGAACCGAAGCGTGGGAAACTTGCCGAGAGTACTCAAGGCGAAGAACTGGAGGCAAGTGCCCGCACTTTTGAAGCGGATTCAGGCGAGTAAGAGTTAGACGGATAGGTCGTCCCATGATGAGCCCAGACTATTATACGGGACACGTTAAAACCTAGAAACTCCGTGTATAGACCTTGAAGGGCGAGTTTCAGACCCCTGCAGAGTTCTACTACACGAAAGAGCACGAATGGGTCCGTATTGAAGGCGCTAATTGTCGAATAGGCGTCACTGACTACGCGCAAAACTCGCTGCACGAGATCGTGTACGTTGATCTTCCAAAGGTCGGAGCCAAGGTAGCTCAAATGCAGAGTCTCGGGACGGTAGAGTCCGTGAAAGCGGTCGCCGATGTGTACTCTCCCGTCTCAGGTGTTGTCCTTGAAGTGAATGGCGAACTATCTGATGCTCCCGAACTTGTCAACAAGAGTCCCTATGAGAAGGGATGGATTACAATAATCAGACCGGACGATCTGAAGAAGGAGCTTAGTACGTTAATGCGACCTGAAGACTACCGAGATTTTGTAAAGAAGATTACCGACAAGAAATAGACATGAGTTTTGTGAGAGCCTAGGATTACGATATTCAGACCTGATCGAGGGTGGGCTCTTCGGGTAGGCACCCCACCGTACTTTTTGTCACCTAGGGAGTTTATCTTCCAGAGAAGATACTACTAGTTTCTCCGACTAGGAGTCTTAGCTATTTGCCAGAAGCCTTTGCTCTGCTATCCCCCTCGTTGAAGAGTCTTCTCCAGGAGACTGGAATTTCCAAGCCCACACCGCCGCAGGCTGAGGCAATTCCGTTAGTGGCTCAGGGCGAGAACGTCCTGATAATCGCGCCGACAGGATCAGGAAAGACTGAGGCCGCTCTGCTGCCCCTCATCGACAAGATGGTGCGGGACGAGGCTCGGCAAGGAATCTCGCTGCTCTACATCACACCCCTCAGAGCCCTGAACCGGGACTTGCTCAAGCGACTCCAAGTCTGGTCAGCCAAGCTAGGGTTCTCGGTTGAAATTAGGCACGGGGACACTCCCGCAGCTGATCGCAGACGCATGGCGGGAAGGCCACCAGACCTTCTCATCACGACTCCTGAAACATTACAGGCTATCCTGCCCGGGAAGAGGATGAGAACACATCTTCGTCACGTCAAGTCAATCGTGATTGATGAGATCCATGAACTGGCAGGTGATCGACGAGGCGTTCAACTCACCGTTGGCCTGGAGCGGCTGGAAGAGATTTGTCCCGCGAGTTTTCAGAGGGTAGGGTTGTCCGCCACGGTCGGGAACCCGGAGGAGATCGCGAAGTTTCTGGGAGGCATCAACCGAGTTAGGATCGTCCAGATTCCACTTAACCGGGATACTCGATACAAGATCGAGTATCCGCCCCCGGGCGAAGAGGATCAAGAACTGGCGCGACGTCTGTATACAGCGCCTGAAGCGGCAGCCCGGCTGGCTCTCGTCTCGGATCTAGTTGAAGCTCATGATTCTACTCTAATCTTCGTCAACAGTCGCGTCAACGCGGAGATGCTCGGTTCAAAGTTCAACATGATGGAGCAGAAGATAATGGTCCATCACGGCTCACTTCCCAAAGAAGAGCGAGTCCGAGCCGAGGAAGCATTCAAGGACCGCCAGATCAAAGGACTAGTCTGCACAAGTACACTCGAGCTGGGAATTGACATCGGTTCTGTGGATCTTGCTGTCCAGTACATGTCTCCACGACAGGTCAATAGTCTCGTTCAGCGGGTAGGACGATCAGGACACAGTCTCACCCGGACCTCGCAAGGAGTACTCGTAGCTGTTTCAACGGAAGACCTCTTGGAGTCGATAGGAGTCATCGACCTAGCCAGAGAAGGCCGGCTCGAACCAACGGTCATTCACCACAGAGCGCTTGATGTCTTGGCACATCAGATCGCCGGCTTATTGATGGACTCGGAAGGTAGCGTTCCACTCTTCCAAATCAAGCAAGTTCTGAGGCGAGCCTTTCCCTACTCTAACCTTGAGGATGCGGAGCTAGAGAAGGTTGTCGAGTTCATGGGGAAGATGGGATATCTCAAGCGAGACGATGAGACGATCTACCGGACTTCCCGGACAAGGATCTACTACTACGAGAACCTGAGCATGATACCGGACGAGCGACGCTATTCTGTAATTGATCTCACCGACCAGCAATCGGTTGGCATACTCGGCGAAGAGTTCATGCTCACAATGGCCCATGTCGGCCTGAACTTTATCGTTAAGGGACGAGTCTGGCAGATGAAACAGATCACCGATGACGGGAAGGTGTACGTCCTCCCAATCAATGATCCTACAGCGGCCATTCCGGGATGGGACGGACAGATACTCCCAGTTCCAGGTGAACTCGCAATCCGAGTGGGAGAATATCGCAAACAGATCGATAGGTTGTTGGACGAGCATAAGACTCGCGCCCCGGTTGTCGAGAAGTTCTCGCGAATATGGCCCGCAGACCCGTACGGAGTACGCAAGACTGTCGAAGAGATAGAGACTCACAAGGCAACCGGCGCACCCGTCCCGACCAACGATCGAGTACTCATCGAGGGGTTTGATCGCTACATCATAATCCACACCCACTTCGGGGACCGTCTCAACTTCACCTTGGGCGAGGTGATCGAGGAACTCTTGAGGCGCCAGGGCCTAGTGCGAATGTGGTGGTGGGACTCCTACCGAATACTCTACGAGATGACAGCGGACACTTCCGACCTGGACCTCGAAGATCTTTTCCTCAAACAGGTCTTCGGGGTCGACGAGCCCGTCTTAGGAGGCGCCTGTCACGGGGTTCTGCACAGGCACTTTCCCTGGGAGCTGCAGATGAAACAGATCGCCGAGAGGTTTGGAGCGTTGAGCCGCGGCCGGCTCATGTACGGCGGAGCTATGAAAGAATTACAGGTGAGGTTCCGGCTAACTCCGATCTACGACGAGACGATTCGGCAAGCCCAGGTCGAACTCGCGGACTTTGAAGGGGTCAAGAAGATCTTCAAACAGGTCAAAGAACGGAATATGGACGTTAGATTCTTCCGATCAAAGGACAAACCTACGCCTCTAGCTTACCACATCCTCTACCGGCATGTGGACGTTCCGGAACTCATCGCTCCAGAGAACGTTGCAGCTGACAACATGGCCCGACTGCGGATTTCGATCGAAGGCCGAGCAATCGACCTTCTATGCTTTGACTGCGCCAGTCTCGCGACTGGAGTATCTGTAGGAGGTCTTTCTGACCATCCTTCTTGTCAGAATTGTGGGTCCAAGCTCTTGGCTCCTGTGTTCTGGTCTACCGGTTATGTGGCGAGTGTTCTCCGGAAGAAGCGGGACAGGCAGTCTCTGGACGAGAACGAACAGAAGGCGTTGACGAGGGCACGCCGTTCCGCCGACCTCGTAATTGCCTATGGGAGGAGGGCGGTTATTGCTCAGTCCGTCTATGGCATTGGTCCGCAGACCGCCAGCAGGGTCCTATCGAAAATGCATGAAGACGACGATGAGTTCTACAAGGATCTCTTGGAAGCCAAGCTGCAATTCATAACGACCCGACCCTACTGGAATAACTGATTGTATCTATGCCACTATGAATGAGCGATGACTTGTCTTCGGGAGACAGATGGGCGAGGCTTCTTCGATTCATGTCTCAACCGGAACTCGACCTTTGAGTCGGGCTGATGGCCACTCAGTTTTTGTCTAATGATTTTTTTCAGTCTTCGGTCAATCTCGTAACCCCAACTATTGCGGCCCAGTTCTCGGGCAACTTTCATGGTCGTACCCGATCCCAAGAACGGGTCAAGAACAGTCTCGCCATGAAAGCTGAAGAGTTTGATCAGACGTTTCGGAATCTCTTCCGGGAATGCCGCAATGCCCTTCTCGAGTCTGAGTCCGAGGGGGAGAACATTGGTGATGTTCCATACTGTCAGATGCCATTCATCACCGTTGTAGTCCTTTAGAGGAATCCTAGATTTTTCCAGAAGCCTCAATGACAGATCTCGGACGTATGAGTAGTCAAACCTGCCCTTCTGGAAGATCAGAATGCTTTCCTGAATATTGTCAGGATAGTAATACATCGGATAAGGGTGTTGAATAACGACGCCGCTTCTACGGCTTATTCTCACGTAACCTTTGGGTTTGACCCATACTATGCGATCTCGATATCGGAACCCTGCTTGCAGCATGAGCCTGGTGATGTCGGCCACGACAGGATACTTCTGGCCCTTCACGAGCATATCGTCGGTGATGAAGCAGACTATTCTGCCAGCTGCTGAGACGCGATAGAGATCATGACAGACATCCTGAATCAAGGTGAGAAATTCGTTGTAGTCGCTGAACAAGTCCGGATAGTCGAAGGGTGCATTGTAGTAGGGTGGGCTTGTGATCGTCAGCTGGATGGACCGGTCCGGAATCTCCTTCATCGTTCGACAGTCGCCGAACACGACACGGTGGACCGTGGCCATGTGATTCGCTCAGACAAGCTGAGCTCAGTGAGCTTAAGGTTTCATGCAGTGACTTCTGACCGTCATCCTGCCTCTTTGATTCTGGCGAATGCGCAGGATTAAGGATTAAGCTACAAGTCCCGCTTTGAGAAACACGGAGCAGGAACCGGCTTTCCGGAGATATTTTCCGTCTTCCCGACGAATATGGATATGAGAAAGCGTTTTCTACGAGATGAAGTGTCTCGACACAAGAGCCCGGTTGCCGCTTCTTTTTCCGCTAACCTGCACACGAGAGAGAATGCCAAGTAACCAGGTTCAACACCATTCTAGTAATCGTCACTCACGAAGGTATCGTTCTTGTAAACGAGAGAGTCACCTGCATCTCTCGAAAGAGAGTCTCGCAGAAAAGAAGATACAGTACGTTTTGGGCGCGATCCTTCTATTCCTAATTTTTTCCCTAGCTTCTCTCGATGTCAACCCTACTTCTACGAAGCCGACTGCAAGAGCAAGCAGTTCCGCTTCTATCACTGGAGGCCCCTCTTTCAGTTACGCATCGCAATGGGGCTCTTACGGCGGCCCTATGACTCCCAACGGGATCGCAGTGGACTCCTCAGGCAACGTATACGTCGCCGATGCCAAGAACTACGCAATAGACAAACTGGCAAGAGACGGGTCTTTCCTAACTGGTTGGGGATCCCAAGGATCTGGGCCGGGCCATTTCAACAGTCCTCAAGGAGTTGCTCTAGATAGTTCGGGGAACGTCTACGTTTCCGATTCTGTGAACAATAACATTCAGAAGTTTACCAGCTCTGGCACTTTCATCATTTCTTGGAATTCTTGGAATAACACAAACGTACTCAAGAATCCTCTTGGGCTGAGTGTTAACGCGAGCGGGTTCGTCTATGTAGTAGACCGGGGAGATCAACGGGTCCAGATCTTCAGGAATAATGGAATCTACGTAGGTTCAATCGGTGGCCCAGGTGCGACACTTGGCAAATTCTTGACGCCCTTTGGTGTGGCTGTCGATTCGTCTGGGTTCGTGTATGTAAGTGACATTGCACCGAATTCGGGAAACATTACCAAATTTACGAAAACTGGCGGTTTTGTTCTCGCTTGGGGAGGTATCAATTCAGGTGGCACTCTCGCAGCACCTGCGATGATGGCCGTCGACAATGCATCCAATATTTACGTCACTGATCTCTCCTTTAATCGTGTTCAAAAGTTCGGGACAGGCACTGGGAATCTTCTCCTCACATGGGGGTCCGCGGGCTCGTCCCCAGGGCAGTTCAATAGTCCCGTCGGCGTCGCGCTGGATGGCCCGTTGAACGTGTTGGTTGGGGACTCAAACAACTATAGGGTTCAGAAATTCTCAACTAATACAGGAAACTACCTTTCAAGTCTCGCTTATCCAAGACCTGGATTTTTCGCCAGCCCTTATGATGTTGCTCTGGACAGTTCTGGCCACATCTACGTCGTCGACCAGGGGAACAATAGGATTCAAAGGTTTTCCGTCGCGGGAGCATTTCAACTGGCCTGGGGAACAACTGGCTCAGGAAATGGGCAGTTCGACGGTCCATTTGGTATAGCTGTCGATCACAGTGGGAACGTGTACGTCACTGACTCGGATCCCAATGATCGAGTCGAAAAATTCCTTCCTAACGGTTCGTTCATCAGAGCCTGGGGGTCCTTTGGGATAGGCAATGGGCAATTCTACAATCCGTACGGTGTTGCGATCGACGGTTCAAACAACGTGTACGTGACGGACTACTTCAACGATCGGGTTCAGAAGTTCGACAGCTCAGGAAACTTTCTCTTGAAATGGGGATCATCTGGTCCAGGCAACGGCCAGTTCAGCAATCCAACGGGCATAGCTGTGGACGCTTCGGGCAACGTGTATGTGAGCGACTCGTCCAACAATCGGATTGAGAAATTCACTAACTCCGGAACGTTTCTCGCTGCGTGGGGGACCGCCGGTCCGGGAAATGGGCAGTTCACCGTCCCCGGCCATATAGGTCTAGATTCAGCCAGCAATCTCTACGTAGCAGACACTTTCAACAACCGAGTCCAAGAGTTCGCCAGCAACGGCACGTTTCTGACGTCCTTCGGGGCAATGGGGTCGGGAAACGGACAAGTTGTCGACCCAAACGGCCTCGCCGTCGACAGCTCAGGGAGCATCTACGTCGCGGACACTGGTGACCCTTCGGGGACCGGCAATAATCGGGTTGAGGTCTTCGCTCCTACGGTTATCTCCCAACCAACCGGCGGGGGTGGGCGCCGACCGTTGCCTATGTGATGCCAAAACTGATTGGAGCCAGTTTGTGCCACAGCTATTAGTCTGAGGCTCCGTTTCATGCGCCTTTTGAGACAGATAAGTTCGCCTTTAGCCCGAAGGCAATCCATTTGAAGCCTTTGACGCGTACTGTAGACTCGTCCCTTTTTTTGGTGATTTGTCTCAATCCGAGTCTCTAGGGGAGCCTGTCGGTCTCTAAGAAGAGAGAAAAAAGAGAAAGGGGTTTTGGGAGGACTTGCCTCCCAAGTTTGATCTAGCCTATGCTGCTGCTAAGTCTACTATCAGTTGGTCGACGATGGGGGTGCCGATGCCTGATGCGAGGTCGTAGCCCGTTCCTGCCGAGAAGCCAACGGAAGAGCCGACTAGCTGGTCGTTGCCGAGAGTAATGTCGTGGAAGTCTGTAGCATAGCGCGCGCTGTGGTAGATGCTGTAAAGGACTGGGTTCAGGTCGCCGATTGGACCCTTGCCTAGGCTAGCGCGAGCCTGGTTTGCTAAAGCTGCGATGCCAGCCCATTGTGGTGAGCCTGCGCTGGTTCCTCCGACTATGAACAGAACTGGGCTTCCGAAACCGCCGTAAACCACTAGGACTCCACCGTCAATGGCTGCGTTGTAGTCTACGTCCGGGCCCCTAGCCGATAGGCCGAGGCCGGTCTGGTATGATGGGACGCCGAAGATTATGCTGGGGGCTCCGCCTGTGGCAGCTCCGAAGCTGGGTTCGTTCCAGACTTGTTCGCCGCCATAGCCGTCAGGTATGCAGTTGGGCGGGACGGTGCGACCGAGCACGCAGGGTCCGTGATAGCTGGAGAGTCCTGATGTGCATGAGAAGGGCGTAGAGGTCGGGCATGGAGTGAGGGTTCCAGTTGCATTGTATGGAAATCCCTGTGTCCCTGTTACTGCCGTGTTGTGGAGGTTTGAAGCTGGGAAGTTGGACATGGCCGTACCAAAGCCGAAGTCTGCGCCGGTATCGCCCGCGGAAGCGAAGAACGTGTCACCCACGGCAACTCCGTTCGCATAATTAGCTTGGGCTTGCATTATCTGTCCATTGTTGGCTGTCAGAAATATCTCAGGGATGCCGAAGCTTTGTGAGAAGATGGCGCCAGGGAAGGCGGCGATGGCGGCAGCTTCTGCCTCGTTGATAGCGTTTCCTGATGAGGTCGCTGCTACGTCTAAGACGATGTTGGCTCCTGGGGCCATTGCATGTGCGTATTGTACATCGAGGCTTGTCTCGATTGTCCATGAGAACACTCCGTGCATCGGATTCGTATTGATGTTGACATGTGGACATGTACTAGTGTCAAAGGGTGTGGGGGAGTTGCCGCAGAATATTGTGAACGATGGCGGAGCGGGGATTCCGAAAGCAGAGTCAAATAATGCCAAGTCGCTTGCAACGGTGGGGCTCCCGAAGGCGTCAACGATCACGATCGTCTGTCCCGTACCGTCAAGGGTGGCGGTTGAAGGGTACTCGTATGCTTTCTTGATGAAAGACGGCGTGTAACAAACAATGTTACCAAGGGAGGTACTCTTGCAGAGAGGAATTCCCTGTGGAAGAGTCGTTAATGGCCCGAGCTGAACGTAGCTCAGGTTCGGTGCATAGTTGAAGTTGAACAGGCTTGTGACGGGGCCGATGCCCATTGGGGTTAGCATTAAGGCAGCAATTGCTAGAGTTGATATTGCGAGTATTTTCTTCATGGTCAAAGTTTGAATCCACTATCAATATAAGTTCTTGGCTTCTCGAAGATAGACACGGATACCTACGAGCTGAAATCCCTAGCTCCAGCTATTCCAAATTGTCTGTTCTCGGAAGGAAAATGTTCGCTTTGCGAACTCGCAAAAACGGTTCTAGCGTGTTCTGAGCCTCAAACTGGAAAACAAACCTGGTCTCAACTCGTTCAAAGCTCTCCTTTATTGGTGGTCCATTGTGAAAGATGGTTGTAACTCTTATTGGACCGCGACCCGCTGCAGCTTTTTGGATCTTCATGGCGAAGATACATACTATTGTGGTGGGCAACTTGCAGACGAACTGCTACATCCTTCAATCTCGAGCTGAAGCAATAATTATCGATCCAGGAGGCGAGCCCGAAAGAATCCTGAGGTTCATCAAAGATATCAACGCCACGCCAACTCGAATTGTCGCGACGCACACCCACTTTGATCACGTGCTCGGCGTTGATGGAGTCCGAAAGGCAACGAAGACTTCATTCCTGATCCATTCAGATGACCTGCTAATGTTACAGTCGATGCAGTTACGTGTACGCGAGTTCATGGGCTTCGAGGTCCCACCACCGCCTAAAGTTGACGGCTACGTCAAGGATGGTGATCTTCTAAAATTGGGAGACGAGACGATTAGAGTTCTTCACACTCCCGGTCACTCGCCAGGCAGCATAAGCCTTTCCGGTGATGGTTACGTCTTGACTGGTGATGCTCTCTTCAACCAGTCCATCGGCCGAACCGATCTTCCTGGGGGAGACCTTGAGACCCTTATTCGCTCGATCAGGGAGCGACTCTTCAAACTGGACGATGAGACAATTGTCTATCCCGGCCACGGACCTGAGACCACGATTGGTGACGAGAGGCTAGCAAATCCGTTTGTAGGAAAGGCCGCAAGGTTGCAGATAGGCTAATCACATTATCTGTCCCGACGATGTATCTCGAAACGCGAAACATCATTGTCCAGCCTAGACTCGATTATCAAGAATTTCTAAGCAAAGCCAGCACGCACACCAAAGAAGTGTACAGTCAGAATCCCCTTACGGCGAGCGAGGTGATCGAGATGGCGAACAGTCGGGTCCTAACTCTTGCAGCTACCGTGAGACCTGATGGCCGACCTCACCTCTCCCCTACGGACTTTGTGGCTGTTGACGGAATCTTCTATCTCGGAGTAGACGAGGCGACTGCTCGGTATCGGAACCTCAGAGAGAATCCCGCGATCACAATAATGCTGGCCGACGGCTCGAAGCGCCAGGCAATACTCGAAGGAATCACCAAGTTTCTCGACCTGAAGAGCGGAACCGCAAAACGGGTCCTAGAGGCTCAGAAGAAAAAGTACGGCTGGGTCACAGATGCACTGGCAGAGTTCCAAATAGTCAAAGCGTTCACGTGGAAAGCAAAATAGCCCCCAGGGCGAAATATTCCACGAGAACAATAAATCGTTCAGAATCAGCCCTGTTCCCTGATCTGGGAGGGTGTTCCCATAACATCCCGAGTTTACGCCGGGATGATGCCGTCATTACGCTAATTGAAAATTGTGGATGCGGCTGTTCTGCGTGGCAAATCGAAGATTTCGCTTGAAAACGTTTCAGACAGCGAGCAGAGCCCTTCTAGAATTTAGAAAATAAAAAATTCCCGCGACACAAAACAGCCCTTTTCAGAACTCTCTGGGATTTGTTATCTTTTCTTTTCTACTAACTATTTCTCGACCCCCCCGGGGGTATGTCAAAACCAAAAAAACTCCTTCACACTTTATCGGAATCCTGCCCCATAGCCCGGTAAGAAGGAGCCCAGATCCCAGATCCACAATGCCAGGCCACAACAATCCCATACCATGAGGCGTTCAAATACCAGCGCAGCCATTATGATCCTATGGTCATGAATAAGACGGACGAGGAGTGGAAGAAGCAGCTGGACCCCCAACAGTACAAGGTCCTGAGGAAGAAGGCGACAGAGCCAGCCTTCACAGGAAAGTATCTACATAACAAAGAGAAGGGAATCTACGTCTGCGCGGCTTGCGGAGCCGAACTATTCTCCTCAGACACAAAATACGATTCTGGATCCGGCTGGCCCAGCTTCTGGACCGCACTCGCCAAGGACAACATCGTGGAGATCCCAGATCGCGCACTCGGAATGGAGAGGGTCGAGATTCTATGCAAGAACTGTGGTAGCCACCTAGGCCACGTCTTCGACGATGGACCCCAGCCGACGGGAATGCGCTACTGCGTAAACTCGCTATCCCTCGATTTCAAGAAGAGAGACACGAAATAGACTAGCAACCTTAGCTCTGCGTCCCCCTTTGGGATCAGTCGCCATTCCTCCCGATCTAGGAGCTGATCTATTGTCCGCTAGTCGGCTTAGACTCGCCCGTATTCTCAGGCTGACTGTACTCGAAACCTATATCGGAAAACTCTGAAGAGTTCCCGGCAGATGTGCTGAATAGAGAAGAGTCAGATGGTAACTGCCAGGATGGCAATGTCGACTCTGGAGTGGACTCCGGCTTCGACTCGTTCTGAGAGCTAGTCGCGACTGGAGACTTTGTCCTCCTAGCGCCTGTCTTAACGTATACGACAATGATCTTGTATGACTCGCTGCATGTCTTACACCGGCCAACCTGCACCGTCCGCTTCAGCTTCATAGTATGATTCTTGCAGACTGGACAGTCGACGAATCTGCTCCGGGAGATAGACTCGTCTTGTTTGATCGTCTTCATCTGTCTTGGACGTGTCTAAATGATCAGTCAACATAGTCGTTCTGTAACCGTTCTTCCGCCAACCTAGACCTAGGAGAATACTCTGACTCGGGATCATTTCGAGTCTTGCCGATCAGAATCCTAACAGTCCGAGTCGATCGCGGCAGGATTATTGAGAGAGAGTATCTCGTTACGATTTTTCTGGCTCTCGGGTTTTGACACCCTTAATAGGGAGTCAAGGCAGAATTCGCTTTTAGAGATAAGACAGGGTCGAAATTTGAGTTCGACAGCCAATCCATATTTTGACCGTGCAAAATCCCAGACCAGCCTACAGGAGAAGATCGAACTGGTCATCCCGGGATTCCACGGATACAAGGAGAAGGAGCTGAGACGAGAATCCGACAAGCTCATCAGAAACCAGATCTACCAGAAACTATCCGACGCCGAATCCCAGGCCAAAGACACCTACCGCTCCCTAGTCAACCAAGGAGC
>WNGO01012025.1_pt1 | contig 12878 bp, 23 predicted proteins | sample 5400511 | NCBI WGS metagenome assembly WNGO01 (sample SAMN13153380, study PRJNA577476) | soil metagenome | isolation source: 20 cm soil or saprolite under Garry oak tree replicate 2 | place: USA:California | collected 2016-06-15
TCATCTTGGTCGCACCAGTACAGACAACAGCCGTCGCAAGCGTTTCGGTGAACGTGACGTATGTGTCGCCGCTCGCCGCTGCAGTCGGGCCATCGTACGAGTTGGTGATGGTGCCAGCACCCATCGTGCCGACGTTCTTCACCAGCAGCGTGACCTTGATCCGGTCGCCATTGCTCAGCGCTCTCGATGTTGGCGTGACCGCCTGGTTCTTGGCAGCATCGCTAGTGGTGTACTCCGCCGCTACCGTCGGAATCGTCTGCTCCGCGACCATCGTGTCGATCACATTGCCCAGGTAATCGCAGTGCTCGATTTTGATTCCGGCCGTAGCGTTGTTGGCCGTCGAGCCTTCCCGGCCACGGATGTTGATTGTGATGCTGCCCGAGACCGTGACAGCAGCCAGCGGTGGAGTGAACCATGACTGCGCCGTTCCGCCGGCCGTATCAGTGACTTGAATGCTCGTGCCGCTTGCCGTGCTGGATGTCTGCAGGTTTGCGCTTGCCGCGCCACGGGCGGTGTCCAGCTTCTTCTGCCCCGAGCCGCCAAGATCCGAAGCGGTCGAGCGCAGAAACATCTGTGTAGACACGACCGCTCCTAACGGTTACTCGGGGTTGGACAGGGTGAAGCTCGAGACCCGCATCGTCTCGCCGGAGGTGATCGTGACATCCGTCAGGTTCAGGTCGCAGCCGGAGGTGCCGACCGAGCCGTCCATCACCACCGACGTGCCGTTGGACTTGAGCGCCCGGAACCAGGTGGCGGTGCCGGAAGCCACGGCGGTGATGTCCGCGATGGCCGCGGCTGTCGCCACCGCCGACCGGGTCGGGGCAGTGCCAGAGGCTGCTGAGGCGCCGAAGGCCGTGGCCGCGAAGCTGAACGTCCCGAGCAGGGTCTGGGCGCCAATCGCAGTGTTGGCGTCGGTCGGCTGCGTGCCGGTGTAAACCTTGATGGTGCCGCCATTGCAGAGGGCCGCAACCGCGTCACAGGCAGCCTTGGCGGCCTCATCGGAGAAGAATGGGTTAAGAGCCATTTTGAGCCTTGTCCTTTCAGAAGCCTGGCGTGAAGCCGGCTAGCCATACGGTTTGGGATTCCCTGTACACTGCGCTGACGATGTCAGTCTTGGCCGGCGAGAGAACCGGCAGGCCGGCGTCGCCGAAGTTCCAGCCGTTGCCCCAGGTGACAACGTGGCCGTTCGAAGTGATGCCGATCGTGACATGCTCGCCGTCTACGCCGTCCACCGGGGCGTTGAGCACGCAATCGCCGGTCATGGTCAGGTAGAAGACGTTGCCATCCTTGGCGCCCGGAGTGACAACTGAGCTGAACTCCAGCACCTTGACCCTGGGAGCGAAGTAGTGCGGCATGACACCGCCATCGAACACGACGAGAGTTTCGTCGCCTTCTGCCAGCTGGATGATCTCCTGCTCGGCGAACGGGCTGGCCGGCGGAGCCTCGGCTTCGACCGCGACGTTGATCCGCCAGACGAGCTCCTGGATTTGCGCGTCTATCGCCTGGATTCCAAAAGACGTGGCTGGCGGGTCAAAGGCCTTCCGGACGGTCATGTAGATGAACATCTTGACCATGTTGAGGTAGCTCAGGTTCGAGATGTACTGAGACCACAACGTGGTGTTGTCGGTGATGATAAACCCGGTGTCCGATCCGACGCCGAGCTGCTGCAGCGTTCCGAAGGACGCGTTGATGAACAGCAGGACATCTATGTCGAACACCGTGTAGTCGGGATCAAGACCGAGAGCATGCTTGACCGAGTCCAGAATGCTGTCAGGATTTGCTGGCATCGTCTGGCCTCCATTCATACCTTGCAAGATGGGAAAGCGTCTGCTTCCACGTTATAAAACGAAGACCCCGGTCGTCAATGTAAAAAAGAGCAGGCAGTTTCCCTGAGCCACCTTCCTACCGGAAGAGACGGTCTTGAGGTGAAGATGAAAACCGCATACTTCTCCATAAGAAAACGGAGAGAATCGAAGGAGTCTTCTACTGGCTCATCGTAGATCTCCCCGTCTTGCCATCCCTTACTGTAGAGATGGATCACTCCGTCAAAGTCAACGGCTATAGTATCTATCATTCTTCTCCTACACTCTTAAGCTGGCCATTGCGGATGAATCCGTGCCATCCATCCGGAGGGTTGCAGAATATCGACGGAGAGACATCGATCAAAGGAGGAACCCCTGTTACCTTCCAGTAACCTCCTCCGGTTGCGGATTGCGTGGTGACCCATTGCCCGCCATCCGGCAGCCAGACTAGCCAGCTCTCAGTCAGCTCATCCAGCTGGAATTCCTGTTTCCCATGACCGTCATACCAGGGGATCCGGATCATGGTTCCAGGGGGAGCCTCTCTTGCAGAACCCCAGTCGATGAACTCCTGTCCGTCCGGAAGAATGTAGATCAGGCAATCGTTCCGCTGCCACTCGTCGGCTGGAGTGAACTGATACCCGCATGAACAGACGACCGGCCAACGGGGATCGCTGTGTGGCCAGTTGTCACCATGGACACAGGCCAAAATTTCACCGATCTCCCCGATGACGACAGACGCGTCATGGTAACCGTTAGGGCAATCCGAGTCCTTGCTGAAGGCAAACCTGCGAAGCGATCGCCGGTAACGCCCAGTCGGTTCTGCTATCCGCAACGGAATGCCCATTGTGCTCCTCACCAAAGTTTAGTATCGCCAGGCCGTCTAACGACCAATGGCTGGGCTAGCGAGCTTTCGTCGCCGAAGTGAATTGCGTTGTGGGTGCGCTGGGAGACCGTGATGAGATACTCGGGATCGAGAATTTGCTCCTCCCGGTGAGCGACCTCATCGATGGTCATCGGGTTCATGTGATGCACCTCGGCCCGGTCGAAGATCTCGTAGCCTTCCACCCCGAGATCCCGGCCATAGTCTCTTGCGATCACCTCCGTGCGGACATCACGCCATGCGGCTGACTTGTAGAACACCTGGTTCAGGATCCGGTCCCAGCCGAAAGTCGGTGCCCCGATGGGCGCGCTGATTCTCAGGTAACGGTAACGTTCCCTGAAGTCCTGGATCCGGGAGAGCTCACGGTATGTCCGGAGCCGGTGCGGCCTGGTCACGTAGGAGCGCCTCCTGGGTTGTGTTGTTCTCTCCTCTCACCGCCTCAGTATCGCCTTTCACGCCATCCAGGCCCGGCTGGTCTCGCTGTCGGGAACCTTGGTCTCATGAGTCTCCTGCCAGTCCTGGAACATCTGGGCCGTGTCGAGGATGATCTCCAGGTGCCGCCGGGGTGACCCAGCCTTCATGCAGAGCAGCATGTAGTAGGCGAGTAGCTTCGGCGTGGTGGCATCCTTGGCGCGGAATACGATCACCGGCTCATCGTTGGGGATGTGCTGTCCGTGCTCTAGGGTGACCTTGCCGTATTTGTGATCGACAGGCATTTTAGTTTGATTCCTCCTTGGTTGGGGTGCACTTGGCGAGCCACATCTCGCACTCTTCCAGCTTGGTGAATGCTATTGAGCGCTCCCGGGATGGCTCGTACTCATCCAGCATCTCACGCATCCGGGCAAAGTGATATGCCGGGTTCATCATTCTTCTTCTCCTTCGTCTAGCCCCGAATATGATCTCATCGCCTTGAGTGCATCGGCGTAGAGAACCTTCACGTCTTCCTGGGATTCCAGGTTCTTGATCTTGGCTTCCATCAGCAGGTTCTCCTGCCGCAGCCGCTCTTGCTCAAGCTTCTCTCTTGCGGTGCCCAGCTTGAGGAAATGCGTGATGACTTGAGCAGAGGCACGGCCAGAGAGAATCTGCTCTTCGGCCAGGTCCATCGCCATGGAGGTGATCTGCATCTCCCTGGCGTCAGGAGTCTTGGCGGGCGGTCTCCGTGGCCGCCGTCCTCTGTTATCTACGGCCAATATAACCACCTCCACTTCTGGCCTGGTTCTGCCGGGCTAAAGGTGACTTCAGGTGAGGACACCGGCCTTTCCCACCAGAAAGCACCCAGTTCTGATGACTTTTCGGGTAATTGTCACCGGGCAATATCATGCTGCGATCGGGGCGACGACACAGCATGATCCCTACTCTGTGGCCGGTGCCCTCCCAAAAGTCACCTTTAGCTCCGGGTCATGCTTCTGGATGGTAACCGCGTATGTTCCTGGCCCACATGTACACAATCCCGCCCACCATGACTGCGGCCATGAAGAAGCCGCCGGTCCACACCCAGGCCCACCACCACGTGTTGATCAGCCCGTCGTTGAACAAGACCGCGAACGCGACTGGCCCTGCGATGAGCATGATCGAGACCTTGGCAAGAACGAGATAGGTTCCCAGCTCGTTCTTCCACCATCGCGAACGTGGCTTTGGCCCGATGAACCCGGCCAGCGTGTAGACCGCGACGAACCCCAGCGCGGCAAAGAATGCCGCCAGCGATGCGACGTCGAAAATATCATTGAGCGGGAACGTGTCTGACTTGAGCACGAACCCGAGGATGACCCAGACGGCTGCGCAGATTCCGAAGCCGATCCAGAACGAGAGCCGGAGTCTTCCGATTTTCACTATCACGCTCCTAACGGATAATGCCAAGACTTCGTGCCGCTATCTCTGCCAGGTGATCGTTCTCGAAGAGCTCCCGTTTCTCCTGCAGCGGCTTAATCACCTGCTCCTGGACATCAGCGGTTCGTGCCGCTTCTTGTTCTGTGTTCTCCTTCAGCGCCTTATGCCATCGCCAAGGAGAAGCTTTGCCTTGTTTCACTAAGGATTGCCTCCATCAAGCTCGCGCTGCCTCGTTGCATGATTGATCAGTTTATCGAGCAACACGTTAGTGGCTCGTGCGGCCTCCTCAGCCGAATCCGCTCGGCGTACTAGTTCTTTGTTGGCTTTCCGCAGTTCTTTAAGGTCTCCTCTGAGCCACCAGATGACCCAGATACAGATGACCAGCGCCGCTGTAGGTCCCGTAAGAAGCGGCACGATGTCTTGCGGAGTCAAGCAACCGCTCCTTTTCTCCCGGAAAATCCAGCGACTTCCCCCCGGATTCTTCCCCCGGAGCATTTTTTCATCTCCCGGAAAATCCAGCGACTTCCCCCCGGATTCTTCCCCCGGAGCATTTTTTCATGGTCCGGCGATCCAGAGGGGGGTGTGATTTTTTCGAGACCCCCCCGCCCTGCCGATCAGACTTTGATTTGTGTGTCTGGAAAAATTTTCATATAAATTCCCAGAACATTCAGTGAAACGATTTCATCGATCGCATCACTGATCGCCTGATCCTGATCAGCCTCACTCAAGTCATCTGAAGTTTGAATTATTCGAGCAAGGTAGCCTGGTGTGTCGTACCCCATGCCTCGATCATAGGCATACCACTCGTCGTAGTTGGTGTATGGATTCCATGGATTGTCCGTGGTAGTGAGCATGTAGTCAGTGTTATCTGGCATGACTGCTCACTTCCCTTCACGGAGCAGCGCTGTGTTGAGTGTGCTGACTGGTATGCCCAGTGACTTAGCCACCTCGGCTTGTGTGTAACCGGAAGCTAGCCTAGCCTTAGCTACAGTAAGCAGCGCAGTGGTAGCCACAGTGGCTTGCCTTGGTGTTGCTAGCTCCTTGATCTTATCAAGGTTAGCATGATCGAGTATTTGCCTCAGCTTGTGTGTGCTGATGGCGCCTGACTGTATGGCTTGCCACTCTCGATCATTGATTACTATCTGCTCCTTGTGTGCACCGACTCTGTTACGAGCCGTCTGCAATGCTCGGGATTGAATCTTACGGAGGTCATCGGGATCCATTGTGTGGCGATTACCCTGGACGGTCCCGGACACAATGCTGTTTGCTATCAGCTGTGCCTGTCTTTCGAGGGGGGCGTTCTTTCTGGCAATGTTCAGCGCAGCATCGAGCCTTGCCACCTCTTGTGCATAAGCTTTAGCAGCAGACGGCGAGTATGTGAGGCCACCAGTCTTCAGCGATTCCAGCCTGGCCCTGTTAGCCATAGCCTTCAGCGCATTGGAATGAGCAGCGTACACTTCCTCGATCGGCGTGCCTGATGACAGCTTCCTTGCGTCAGACACCTCAGCTAGCTTCGTAGACCTGGTCTCTCTTGGAACTATGCCGCGCTTACGACTGAGAGTAGTGCGGCCAGTCGGCTCATACTCTTTAGCGCCAGTCCGGGGATTGATCGGCCCACCACTTCTGAATGGCCGGGGCCGGCGCTCAAGCACTCGCTTCTCAGAGCTAGCCTTTGACACCAGGGTTGAAGCGCCCTTAAGCCGGCGAGTTCCAGGTATAACACCCTGATATCTCGCCTTAAGAGCTGGTATGCCGTTCTCTATATAGGATCGCTTGTGATCCAGCTCATGCTTGACCGCATCGATGACCACCATGGAATGACGCACTGCCTGAGCTATCTCCTCAGGACGAGCGCCTTTAATGGTCATGTCTGTGATAAGGTTGGACACATCGCCCATCTTCTGTTGCTTAGCTCTCTCACTCAGCACCTTCATGCCTGGGTACTTTGGATAGGCGATAGAAGGATCGAAGTTCTTGAGCTCAGCCAGAGGCGCCGATGTCTTCAATGCGCGATGACTATTAGGGATGACCAACACTGCGTCGCCATCAAAGTCTGCACCTGACAAGCGCTTGGCTGTGTTGGGATGAATGCCGACTGCATCAAGAGCGCTGGCAGTGATGGACTTCCGGCCTTCGATATTTCTGTTGTTGACCGTAAGCTCAGGAATCTCGAAGATGCCGCCATGAGGATGGCGGATCAGCGCCACTACTTCGCCGTTGTTGTACTTGGGAGCATAGATCTCATGCTCTTTCAATGACGACAACGGCAAGATGACATGCGTCCCTTGGCGTGGCAGGGCGGCAGCCTTGAGGTGAACGGCTGCTGCATCAGCCTCATCGCCGAACGTTTGAAGCAGCTTATTCTTGATCACCGGATTGGTGAGGTGAAGAATGTCGTTAAGCGCAGCTGACTTGTCAGCAAGCGCATAACCAAGCTGACGCTGAGCCAGGGCGACCGGCTGCTTGGAAAGAATCTGAGAAGACAGCGAAGGACGCCATTCTCTCCAGTTCCCTTCCTCATTGACGATGTTGATTGGCGACAGATGAGGCCGGCCATCTGCCCCGATGTAATCCCGCTGATGCCGGATCATCGTGGTCCATGGTTCTTTCTCATCTTTCGCAGCCTTCAGGGCATCCATCTTATTGCCCGTATTAGACTTGCTGGTGTTGAACAGGAGATCCACCCCTTTAGGCAGATCGTCCCTGTACATCGCCATGCCCTTTATGTAGTGGGTGGCATCCACCGCGATCCGGACTTGTGCGTACCGGGCTTTGCCAAGCGAGATGTCAGGCACACCAGGACGAAGATAGATCACGCCATCTGCTTTTTCCCCGCCCTCACCACCATGCCGTACAGCGAGACGGCTAGATGAGATGCTCGATGGCGGCCTGATGCCGGTCATGGTCTTGCCAAGGTCATTGCTGTAAGCAGCTATGGTCTTGATCTTCTCTGGCGCCCTGACAATGTCGACGTACTTGGTTCCCGGCGGGGCAAGAACCTTGACTGTCGTCTTGCCTTTGCCGAACTGCTGTGCTACCTGAACATTGTGAACCGCGTACCCCTTTTGCTTCAGCATCTCAACCGCTGTTGCCAGCCGGGTGCCGCTGATGCCGAGATGGTTCTCAGTTCCCCTGCCGATGTCCAGGTAACCGCCCGCATCGACTTCACTCTTGAGACGTCCTGAAATCGACTCAAGGATATTGCGCTGTGCTTTGAGTGCCGGGTTCAGAAGAGAACGAACCGATGATTCGTTGATGCCCATTTGCTGCCCGATAGCCACATTCGACACGCCTTTCGAATGCAGCCGGTAAGCATGATCTGCATCAGCTTGCCGCTTCTCAGCTCTGGCAATGCCGATCCTCGCCCTAAGTTCAGTGGTTGATCCAAAGCCCAGGCCTTTAGCGATTTGAGGCTCAGTTAGTCCCTGCCCCTTGAGATGCTGGATCTGGCTTAGCAGGTCCCTGTTTCCCCGTTGATGAGAATCTTCTCCTGACCCCCACGGATATCGCCCTGAATGACGAGGAGTCCCATAATGCGCTAGAAATTCTTCGTCATTGAGAACTCGCTCATCTGGCTCCGCCATTACCTACCCCTCCGCTTTGAGTAGCTCGATGCGCCGGTCGAACGTGATGATGGTGCTCATAATGTGAGCGATAGTGTCTACATCAGGAATGAAGATCTCAGCTTCATCGTCCTGGTAGATCCTGAGTTCTATATCAATCTCGCCCGGCTTCTTGCCGTACTCCAGGCAGAACAAGGCAGCGTAGACTTCCAGCTGATGAATTGATCCTGGAATGAGACCAGTCTTGAGATCGTGGATCCTCAGCAGCTTTTCATTGAATGAGATGGTGTCTGCTTGTCCGTAACAGTTCTCCGAATAGAAGAGAATCTGTTCCTGGGTCATACGGTAACCGATCGCATCGTTGACGTACATGTTCAGGGATTGCCGGTTTCGGGGTAGCCTTATTCCCAGCCGTATCGCTTCATGGGCGAACGCATGCAGTTCTACTCCCCGCTGTGCGGCCTTAGCGTTGTTATAGGCCAGATCTAGTTTCTCTGGATCATAGTTGATCCAGTGGTACTTACTTGGGCTTAGAAACGCGTGGGTGCCTTCCAGCCGTGAGTGCGAGTTGAAGATCATCGAGGATCGTGTCCTTGTTTTCAGGATAGATGAAAGCCGCGAATGACATGGACGCCATGATCCGGACGTAGTGCATTTGCGATGCTGTCCGAGTCGCCCCTTGACTGTCCTTGCATTCGAGCACGGCCCATTTGTTCTTCCACAAGATCAGAAGATCCGGTATTCCCTGAAGGTAATTGGGATCAAGTTTTACGATGATGCATCCAGGGAACATCTTGCGAAGCTCTCGAATCAGCTTCGACTGGAATCTGCTCTCAGCCATCGCCCTTGCTGGCCTTGGCCGTGGTGGAATGGGTGACGCCGAGCAGAGTGACGGTGACTTGCTTGCCGGCCAGCGGAACACCGCTCTTGAAGCAGCGAACCGTGACTTCCTTGTCGCCGGTGACCGAAGCCACGGCGGTGATGTCGATCTCGGGCGAGTTGACAGATACCAGCACTTGATCCACCGGTTTGTCGAACTTGAAGGTGAAGCGGCCATTGAGGCCAGTGGTGGTGGATACGTCAACGCTTTGCAGTGAGACGGCCATTTTGAGTGCTCCCTTCGTAAAATCGAGACAGTGTGCTCTGTTGAGCAGGCGTCTTAAAAGCTTCTATTCTATTAGACACCATGTTTTGCGTGCGAGCCTATTTCGGTATTAGCAGGTTGCACCAGCGGCATCGTTTTGAGGGGACATTAGACAGGGCGGCGATGATTGACGTGTGCCCACGGATGCTGTGCGCGCGATAGTAACAGACGAAAACTCGCATGAACGGCCGGCGGATCTTAAACCAGGCCCCTCTGACCCGATCCCATCGATGCCTGCGCTTGTAACGCCGGTTATAGGCCTTTTGACTCTCATTCATAGACTTTGTCCGTTTCTTTGAAGAGGTTCTTGAGCGACACAAAAATGAGACTTTTTTCCTCACTACTCTATATATATATATACTACTTTTACTACTACTACTTATAGAGAATAAAGGTATTTGTCTCAAATAATGCTCCGACCTGGGCAAAGGAGTGCGCCAAAAAGATCGGCCAGGACTGAAAAAACCGTCCTAAACAGACAAATCACCCCTTAGTTCGCCCTAATTTTCTTGCCTCGCCCAAGCCTTTTCATTGAAACTCCTCTTCTGAGACAGATTTGTCGCAATGCCGTTATCCAACGGACTCGGACTTCTGAGCATGTAGTAGTACAGATCGGTGTAAGGTGTACCAAGACGGTCGATTCTCCCCTTGGCTTGATGCGTCATCCGGTAAGAGTAACTCAGGGAGTAGAACACTATTGTGTCTGTGGTGAAGCAGTTCCATCCCTCGGATCCGGACGCGTACTGAACGAGATAGGCCCACTCGTCACCAGATGGTACAGGGTCGTGTCGATGGCCATTCCACTCACCCCGTCGTACATCAAGACCACGGAGGATCTCGAGTTCGTAGTCGAAGGAGTAGAAGATGATGAGCCTTGGGTGCTCGATGAGCAAGTCCTTGACGCGATACAACCGAGATGGATCAGTGTTGACGGATCGCCGTAGTAGTGCCAGCGATTCAGAGATGTTATGAACCGGCCTAGATTCAGCCTCGTTCCATCTTCGCCGCCATATGACGTCGTACGCTTCTTTGTCGTACTCACAGTAAACATCTACCTCATGCCTCGTTGTGTGTTTCTCGTACGGCATCTCGACCATCACGTCGATCAAGTGCTGCACAAGCTTCTTCGTGCCGTGGAACCGCTTGACTTTCGGGAACTTGGCCCATGAGTCGAACTCCACATGCTCATTCAGGAACTGGGTGCGGTTCTTGTAGAAGCCGTTGGCGACGAAGACCGGTATGTAATCCAGCCACGTGTCCCCGGGAGTTGCCGAAAGCAGGACCCAGGAGTTCCGCGAAGTGATCTTCAGGAACGATTTCACCCATGCGCCCGACCCCACCACTCGCTGCTCGTCGAAGATGAAGAACGCCCCTTCAACATCCTCGTACTTACGTATGTTGTTCCACGAGTCCACCTCCGGGAAAATCGCCAGCAGCCTCCCTTGAATGCAGCCGTTGTGCATCTCCGAGGCCGCCTTGAGCTGATGAGGGAGCAGAAAGTCTTTCATTCTCCGCCTTCATTTCGAGAACCTTTCCCAGCAGGTGCCGCCAGACATCCCGGGGATTGACCGGCCGTGCCCAGGTGGCGCCGTAGACGGCGATGTGCAGCTGCTGAGTCATCATGAGCCCGACCTCGGCGAGATCAGGGTTGTTCTTGTCTATGTGGAAATCGGCCAGCCTCTTGTCAAGCCGCTCGATCTGGCCTGCTGGGGACATCAGATGGGACGGGAACTCCTTGGTCATTTCTTCTCCCCCTCATTGCCTGTTTCTTTCGCCCAGGGAATTTCCTCCCTAAAGATCAAGAATTCCTCCCTCAAGATAGTGACCGATGACGGCGCGATCACCTGGCTGATGCCGTGCACCCGGTAACCGATGATGTCACCCAGGGGGTATTCGGGCTTGTACATCCAGGCGTAGACCGTCAGGGCCTTCACCGGCCGCGAGGTGGCGGCGATGTCGCCCACGAACCGTGCCATGTAGCCCCGGGTGGGCCACCAGCCGCTTGCGTGGCTTTCCGGGTTGTACCAGAGCTCGCTGACCCGTGGCGTCCCGTTGTCGTTCCAGGCCGCGATGTAGTAGCCATGCTCCGGCGGCTTGTCAGTTCTCCAGTTGAGATCCACGAGTTTCCTCCCGCTCTTTCCGCATCGATATTATGAAGTTGACGGCTGCCTCAGGATCCAGGCCGGCATCTCTTGTCAGCATGGTTATGACTATCCTGTCCTGTTCTGCTGCCTCAGCGGCCTCAAGCCATGCGAGAGCCATCTGCCGGGCCTCGTCCGGGGTCAGCTGGCCGACGAACACATTCCCGTTCTCATCCGTCGCCCTGATGGTCAGGAAGCCCCGGTATTCTGTCCCGCTGTCCTGGGCAATGCCCGATTCCGCGTCGATCGAGCGCAGTGTGCTGATTTCTCCCATTACTGGTCTCCGTCTTCTTCTATTGCCTCAGTGATAATAGCCTTCATGTGCTCGTGCCAGGCTGTGATCGGCTCGTTTTCCCCCACCTTGGTCTTGCGTATCAGCGGGCGGAACCGGAAGGGGGCGTTTGCCGCTTCCCGGTAACGCAGGCAGTTGCAGGAAACGATCATAAACTGCCCGTCGAATCGCAGCACGACCTGATGCGGCAAGGCCGGGTCCGCAAGTACCGTTGGAGACCTCTGAAACGCAAAATCAGCGTATTTCAGCGGGGGCATGTCCTCTTTCCTTTCCGAAAAACGATAGGGCGTGTACGTGGCTCTCAGAGCCGTACAGAGGGTATTGAGAGGGCGCATGCCATGCCGCGTGGTGGTGGACTCGGCGCCGCATGGCTGCTGTCGTTTAAGCCTTAGCGATAGTGCTCTCGCAAGGCCCCTCAAGTATCAGTCGGTAAGAAGCCCTGCCGGGCATGCTGAACCTCTGAGGAAGACCCTCAGCCCGGGCTCGACCCGTTGAGTTGCCCGTTCATGCCCGGCAGGGCAGCTTGTTACGGCGCCGGCGGCTGGTCTTCCGGCGTGCCGGCATTGACCACGAGCGATGCGGCCGGCCCGGATGTCACGTCCACGGCAAGGCTGCCGCTATTGGTGCCGTCCGAGACCGTCACAAGCGCCGCGCCTGGGCTCCCCGCCACCGCCAGGCAGCTGAGCCCGTCCGCTGCCGGCTGCAGGCTCACCACCGTGCTGTCCGAGCTGTCCCAGGTGACCACCACGTCGCCGGCCTCGCTGGCCGCGAAGCCCTTGGCGTCCGTCGCTTCCACGGTCATGGATACCTGCTGGTTGTCTGCGAGCTGCATTACGCCTCCTGTGAGTTTGGTAAGGCTGTACTTAGCGAGATAAGCCCCTTGGCTATGGGGCCATTGGTTATAGGTCCATGGATCGGGCCTGATGCTGAGGCTGACGACAGGGTTGCCAAGCCATTGTGCGAACACGTTCGCGGTGGCCAGCACCACGCCGGCAGCCTCGGGGGTGGTGATCGGGTCAGGTCCGTGCAGCCTTACTGCAAGCCGCAGGGCCTCCAATTTGATTTTGGAACTTTTCATGCTCCTCCCTCTTGAGATAAGGGCGGCGCTGAGACGAGGGGAGGGACCCTCAGCCTGCTGCTGTCGTTTAAGCCTGAGCGCAGTGTCATCAAGCCGCGCAAGGCCCCTTTTTACCACCAGGTCAGATCAGGAGTTGAGCCACTTGCCGTAG
>WNGO01002076.1_pt1 | contig 12866 bp, 8 predicted proteins | sample 5400511 | NCBI WGS metagenome assembly WNGO01 (sample SAMN13153380, study PRJNA577476) | soil metagenome | isolation source: 20 cm soil or saprolite under Garry oak tree replicate 2 | place: USA:California | collected 2016-06-15
TGTTGTTATCGAAGTCGCGGCAACATCCCAACGGCATCGGGAATTCGAGCGGGCACGTCGGCCACAACTTCTGCGAGCACGTGATGGGACCGGGCGTCACCGGGCTGGTCAAGGAAATGGTGGGCGCGGCTCCCACATTGGACGACGGCAAGCCCGGCGGGTTCTACGTGCCGCGGTTCCGAAACCTGCAGGACAAGCAGCCGGACTTCGTCCGCGGCTACGGCTTCGAGGGCGGGTCCGGCTTCGGGCTCTTCCCCGACAGCGCCTGGGGCACCCCGGGATTCGGCGGCCAATTCAAGAAATCGGTCCGCGAGCACGCGGGGGCCTTCATTAGTATGGGCGGCTTCGGCGAAGTGCTCGCCCGCTACGAGAACTACGTGGACCTGGACCCCGTGGAGAAGGACGCCTGGGGCATCCCGGCGCTGCGCTTCCATTACGAGTTCAGTGACAACGAGAAAAAGATGTGCGAGGACATGGCGAACGCCGGTAAGGAAATGTTCGAAGCGGCGGGCATCGAGGTCGTCGGCGTGGACAAGAACATCCTCACCGAAGGGTGGTCGATTCACGAGCTTGGCACGGCGCGCATGGGCACCGATCCCAAGACGTCGGTCTTGAATCAGTTCCAGCAGTCGCACGACGTGAAGAATCTCTTCGTGGTGGACGGCTCGAGTCACGTGAGCGCGTCGTGCCAGAATCCCACGTGGACGATCATGGCGCTGGCGTGGCGCTCCTGCGAGCATCTCGCCGACGAATTCAAGCGGGGGAACCTATGAAGATCTCGCGTCGCAAAATGATCCAGGTGACCGCCGCCGGCGTTGCGGGCGCGGCCGCACTGCCGGCACTTGCCAAGGCCCCAAGCCCCAGCCCCAAGCCCCTATTCTTCACGCCCGCCGAGTTCGCGCTGGTGGACGAGATGAGCAACATGATCATTCCGACCGACCAGCAGTCGGGCGGCGCGCGCGCCGCCGGCGTGGCGGCCTACATCGACGGCCGCCTTGCCGAGGCGTTCGAGAAGGACGAGCCGCAGCGCTGGCGCGCCGGGATCAAGGCCGTCGAGACGCTGTCGCGCGAGATGAGCGGCAAGACGTTCATGGCGTCGACGCCGGAGCAGCGGCTCGCGCTCCTGACCCGGATTGCGGCGGCTGAATCCGATCCAAAGACCGACGCCGAAAAATTCTTCCGGGAGATCAAGAGCAGTACGATTCGCGCCTACTACACGTCGAAGATCGGGATCCACGACGATCAGCAGTACAAGGGGAACGTCATTCAACCGGGAGAATACGCCGGTTACGATGCCACATGAGAGGACTGAACTCGACACGCCCCGGCTGACGCTGCTCGCCTTCCCGCCCGAGCAGATACTCGGGTTGATCGAGCATCCGGAGCGATTCGAGGAACAGTTCGCCCTCACCCCCGCGGATGGATTGCGGGGGTTCTACGTTTCCGGCGACGTGTCGCCGCCCTGGCTCGACGCGTTGCGCAATTCCGTCGGGCAGGGTCCCAACCCCTGGCGTCATGGCTTCTGGATCATCGAGAAAGAGACTGGGCAGATCATCGGCGGCGCCGGTTTCAAGGGTGCGCCCGATCCCGAAGGGATGGTGGAGATCGCCTATGGTGTCGTGCCGTCTCGCGAGGGGCGGGGATACGCTACCGAGGCCGCCCGCGCGCTGATTCACTTCGCGTGCCGCGAGCCCCGCGTGCGCACGATCCGGGCGCACACGCTCCCACAGGTGAATGCGTCCACGCGCGTCCTCACGAAATGCGGCTTCGTCCACATCGGTCCGGTCGTCGATCCCGAGGATGGCCCGGTCTGGCGGTGGGAACGAAACGCGCAGCATATTGGGACATGATGAGAGGGACTACAACGGGAACCGGCCAGGCGGTGTTCGTTCCGGGCGAGTGGCGCTCGCTCGCCAACTGCCTCGGCCTCTCACCCCGCGAATGCGGCATCGTGCGCGCCGTGTTCGACGGCAATTCCGAGAAGGACACCGCCGCGCGGCTCGGCCTCTCGCCGCACACCGTCCACACCTACGTGTGGCGCATCTATCGCAAGCTGAATGTGCAGAGCCGCGAGGAACTGCTCGTGCGCGTCTTCGCCGAATTTCGTTCCCTCCCTAAACGCGGCAGCAACGGGCGCAAGCGTCCGGAGAGCAGACCCCGCGCGTTGTAGCCTGATCAGGTGACCCGGTGTAGGGGTCTTGTCGTTCCCTCCTGCAGGGACATGTTACGCCGTAGTAACGCGTTCGATACCGTTCACCAACGGGAGCCGCCGTCATGCGCCTGCTTCGAACTGTCACCGGTGTCAGCTGGTTGCTGTCGGCCAGCCTGGTGACGCTCGTGTCGGCGCAAACCGCCAAACCTCCCACCGCGGTGTCCCTGATCATCCGCACCGACGACATCGGCATGAGCCACAGCGTCAACATGGCGATGCAGAAGCTCGTCTCGACCGGAATGCCGGTGTCGGTATCGGTGTTGTTTGTCTGCCCGTGGTACCAGGAAGCCGTGGAGATTTTGAAGCAGCATCCGAACGTCTCCGTCGGCATTCATCTGGCGCTGAATTCGGAGTGGAAGAATTATCGCTGGGGTCCCGTCACGGGCAGTGCCGCCGTTCCATCGTTGGTCGATGAGAACGGCTTTTTCTTTCCCTCCTCCGAAGCGTTGCACCAGCACAATCCCAGCGTCACCGAAGTCGAAAAAGAGCTCCGCGCCCAGATCGACCGCGCGCTGCGGTCGGGTGTGAAGATCGACTACGTCGATGAACACATGGGTACCGCCACCCGCTATCCGGAATTCCGCGAGGTGACGGAGCGGCTCGCGAACGAATACGGGCTGGGGATGTCGGGCTACTTCGGGGAGGCGATGGACGCGCCGCAGTACTCGGCGGCGCCGGATCGGAAAGCGGACAGTCTGGTCGCGTTCATCAATCGGTTGCAGCCGGGCTTGAACGCCGTGGTGACGCACGTCGGGATCGACGACGCAGAGCTGGGCGCGTTGCTCGACATGAATACCGACGAGCCGCTGCCCAACATGAGCAAGAACCGTCAGGGCGAGTTGACGGCGCTGACGTCGCAGCGTTTCAGCGCGGCGTTGAAAGCTCGGAATATCGTGCTGTTGAGCTATCGGGACGTAATTGCGAAGGAAGGCCTGAAGTCCATGCGCAGACCTGTGTGATGAGGAGGCTGGGTTCCATGGCAAACGTGCTACAGCGTAATAGCGTCGGTCGTGCGGTGGTGATGAGCGTGCTGTTCGCACTGGGTGTGTGCGGGACGGCACGGGCTCAGGACACCGTGCAGGTCTCCGGTATCGTCACCTCGACCGGCTCTGCCGAGAAACTGTGGGGCGTCGCGGTCCGCGTCCGGGGCGCCCCGGGACGAACCGTGACGGACCAGCAAGGCAGGTATTCCATCACCGCTCCGGCGAATGGCGTATTGACGTATGGCCTCATCGGCTATCGCGGGAAGGAAGAGGCCGTGGGTGGACGGACGACGATCGACGTCACGCTCGAACAGGCGGCGACTGTGCTTGAGGAAGTCGTCGTCACCGGCTATCAGACACAGCGGCGCGGTGACATCACCGGCGCCGTGTCCAGCGTCAATGTCGAGAACGCGCAGAAGCAGACGTCCGCGAGCGTGCTCCAACGCCTTGACGGTCGCGTTTCCGGTGTGACGGTCGAGAACGGCGGTTCTCCCGGCGGACGGAGCACGGTGCGCATTCGGGGCGTCAGCTCCTTCCAAAATAACGACCCCTTGTACATCATCGACGGTACGCCGGTGGACGGCACCAGCGACTCCTACATCAACTGGCTCAATCCGTCCGACATCGATCAGATCCAGGTGCTGAAGGATGCGTCGGCTGCCTCCATTTATGGCTCGCGCGCCAGCAACGGCGTCGTGATTATCGAGACCAAGAAGGGACGGAACGGCGGCCGGCAGATGCGGCTCGACGTGCGGACCGGTGTGGCGTCCCCGACGCGTGGATATGACGATTTCTTGATTCAGAATCCACTCGACTACTTCGAAGTCGTGCGCCGCAGCTACATCGGCGCGAGGGACACCGTTCCCGACGAATACAAGCAGCTGTATGGCGATCCGAACGCGCCGACGATTCCGGCGTACATCTACGTGCCCAGCGGGGCGGTGCTGACGCGGGACGCGTGGGGACGACCGACCGCCGTGGACTCCAGCAAGTATGCGTTCCCCAGCACCCTGATCATGCCGGGGAGCACCGGTACGAACTGGTGGAAGGCGGTCTTCAGCCCGGCGCTGGTGACCGATGCGAACCTGGGGATTTCGGGCGGCGGGGCGGACAACTCGTACAACGTCTCGTTCAATTATCTGAAGCAGGACGGGACGGCGGCCTATAATCAGTTCCAGCGCGGCACCATGCGCGTCAACACGGCCTTTAACGTCGGCCGGGTGACGATGGGTGAGAACATCGCCGTGTCGCGCGAACAGCAATTCGGCGGAATCCCCGACGATCCCGGCGGCTACGCCGAAGACGGGATCCTGGGGAAGGACATCCTGATGCAGCCCGTCGTCCCGATCTACGACATCCACGGCAACTTCGCGTCCGGCAAGGGCACCAACGAGAACCAGTCCAACCCGCTCAAGTGGGCCTTTGCGCGCAAGGACGATAAGAACACGACCGATCGGGCGTTTGGGAACGTGTTTGCGGGTCTCGATTTGGTCCAGAACCTGTCGTTCCGCACGCGATTTGGATTCAACCTCGGGCAAAACACGAACAGTGCCTTTACGCCCACGACACCGGAGGACAAGGAGCCGCAGACCTCGAACGGCATCGTCGACAATCTCAGCCGCTCGACGGATTGGACCTGGACCAACACGCTGAACTACGGGCGCACGTTCGACAAACACAACGTGACCGTGCTGCTTGGCGAAGAGGCCAACCAGAACACGTATAACTTGATCACGGGCAGCATCGGCAGCCTCATCAACACCGACCCGGCCAATCGTTACATCCAGGACGCGCTTGGCTCAGCCTCCTCGAAGAGCGTCAGCAGCAGCGGTTCCATCGATCGCCTGTTCTCGTTCTTTGGCAAGGTCGATTACAACTTCGGCGAGCGGTACTACGTCAGTGGGACGTTGCGGCGTGACGGCTCGTCGAAATTCGGTGCGGGGCACCAGTGGGGCAACTTTCCGGCGTTCAACGTCGGGTGGCGTCTATCCCGCGAGTCTTTCTTCCCCAGTGATGGGTTCTTTACCAACGCGATGGTGCGGTTCGGCTGGGGAAAGACCGGCAACCAGCGTATTCCGGGCGGACGGATCGTCGCGCAGTTCGGCGGCGACCGCGGCGACACCTTCTACGACATCGCCGGCAGCGGCGGCAGTGTCGTTCCGGGATTCAGACAGGTCAAGCTGGGGAATTCGGACCTCAAGTGGGAGGAAAATACCTCCAGCAACGTGGGTCTGGACCTCGAATTCCTGCGCGGCCGCGGCAACTTCACCGTGGATGTCTATCAGCGTTCGACGGACAACCTGCTGTTCGATCCGCCCAACCCGGCGACCGGCGGCCTGACCTCCCCCGCGATCGTGAACATCGGGAAGATGCAGAACCGCGGCATCGATTTCGCCCTCGGCTACAGCGGCGCGATCGGTACGGGGAAGAGCTGGAGCATCAGCTTCAACGGCAGCCATTACAAAAACAAGATTGTCCGGATCGATGGCTCGCATGACTTCTTCTTCGGTCCGGTCACCACGCGGTATGCTGCGCAGGGCCAGGTGATCAACAAGGTCGGCTTCCCGATCGGGTCGTTTTACGGCCTAGTGGCGAACGGACTTTTCCGCGACTCCGCCGACGTCGCGAATAACGCACTCCAGGGCAATGGAGCGAAGCCGGGGCAAATCAAGTTCCGCGATTTGAACGGCGACGGCGTCATCACGCAAGCCGACCGGACGATCATCGGCAGCCCGCATCCCAATCTCACCGCCGGTCTGGATCTGGGATTGCGCGCGGGCGCGTGGGATTTCAGCGCCACGTTCTTCGGCAGCTTCGGGAACAAGATCTGGGACGTCCAGAAGGAGTTCTACGTCTTCCGGCTGTTCAACACGAACGTCCGGAAGGATCTGCTGACGGATTCGTGGACGCCCACGCACCAGAACGCGAAGTATCCGGCGCTCGACATCACCGACGCCTTCAGCGTCCAGCCGAGCTCATTCTATCTCGAGAACGGCTCGTATGTCCGACTGCGCAACCTGCAGGTGGGGTATGCGCTGCCGCCCTCACTGGCCCGCTGGCTCCCGGCGGCGCGCATCTACGTGCAGGCCGAGAATCTGTTGACGATCACCGGCTATCCGGGTCTGGATCCGTCTTTGCCGGCCGCGAACGTCACCGGTCCGGTGGGCGACATCCGCGATCAGTATCGTGGCATCGATCGGGGCAGCTATCCGACGAGCCGGACGATCAGCGTCGGCATCAGCACCACTTTCTAGGGGATCGCCAATGAAAACTCTTTTGAAATCTCGGCTGCCGAGCGTTACGGCGATCTTCCTGATCCTTGGAGTGATCACGTACGCCTGCAAAGACTTTCTCGATACCAAGGCGCAGGGCACGTTGGATGAGACGGCGCTGGAGACGAGATCCGGCGTCGAAGGCGCGCTTATTGCCGCCTATCGCGCCCTCAGCTGCACGAACGCGCAAATCAACACCCCGGGCGACCACTACGCCTGTGCCGCCAGTAACTGGGTGTGGGGGAGCGTGACAAGCGACGACTCCTATAAGGGTTCAAATCAAGGGGACCAAGCGTCGCTCCATGACGTCGAGGTCTACAACTGGTCCACCGGCGCGGCGAACCAGTATCTCAACGACAAATGGGTCGCCGAGTGGGAAGGGGTCATCCGCGCCAATGCCGTGCTGCAGCTGCTCGCGAAGGTGCAGGCAGCCAAGCCCAATGAGATTCCCCCCGCGGACGCGCCGAGCATTCAGGGCGAAGCGATCTTCCTGCGCGCGCATTTTCACTTCGAGGCGTGGCGGATGTGGGGCAACATCCCCTACTACACAGAGACCGACAGGGACTACTTCAAGCCGAATAATCTGGGCCCGGATTCGGTCGCCAAGCTGATCATCAAGGATCTCGATGCCGCCATCGCGCTCTTGCCGGCGACGGCGAGGAACGGGGAGGCGGGGCGCGTGACGTCGTGGACCGCAAAGGCGTATAAGGGGCGGGTGCAGGTCTACATCGGTGACTATACCGGCGCGATTACGACGCTGACCGACGTGAAGAACAATGGCCCCTACGCGCTCGAGACGAGCTTCGATCACGTCTGGACCGGTTTCACGTCGCTGGCCAACGGGAAAGAGACGATCTTGGCCTACGAGGCGTCGGTGAACGACGGCGAGCCGAACGGCAACAACGGCAACTACGGCGAGCGGCTCAACATGCCGTATGCCGATCCGTTCTGCTGCGGCTTCAACCAGCCGACACAAAACCTGGTCAATTTCTTCCGCGTCAACAGCACGACCGGACTGCCGCTAGCCTTGACGGACCCGACGTGGAACGACTCGCTGGTCCACGATGCGAATCTTGTGGCATCGACGGCTGACACGCTCGACCCGCGTATCGACTGGACCGTGGGACGCAATGGCGTGCCCTATAAGGATTGGGGCGTGCACACGGATGGCTTCATTCGTGATCAGGCGTACTCCGGTCCTTACAGCCCCAAGAAGACCGTGCAAGAGAAGTCGAGCGGCGCGACGAGCACCGTGGGGTGGGTGCCCACCGGATTGAACTCGGTGCACATCCATATTTATCGCTACGCCGACCTGCTATTGCTGCTGGCCGAGGCGGAAGTCGAAAGCGGCTCGCTCACCAACGCAAAGGATCTCGTGAATCTGGTCCGGGCTCGGGCGGGCAGCACGGCGCAGGGTCCGGCCGGCCTGGGAGGTGACAGCCGGCTCGCCGTCCCGATCAACGATCCCGCCATCACATGGGCGACGTACAAGATCGGGCAATACACGTCGTTTCCCGACCAGGCGTACGGTCGCCGCGCGGTACGCGCGGAGCGGCGGCTTGAACTTGCCATGGAAGGGCACCGCTTCTTCGATGTGCAGCGCTGGGGCATCGCGGATACGACGATCAACAACTACGTCGCGACTGAGAAGACGCGCCGAGCGTACCTCAAGGATGCGGCGACCTTCGTAATGCCGAAGTTCCGGTACTTTCCGATCCCGCAGGTGCAGATCGAGCTGAGCAAGGTGGGAACGGAGTGCCGGCTGACGCAAAACACCGGTTGGGGAACGGGGTGTTAGCGTAACGCTGCGTCTGCTCTAGCGACGTCGAATCACAAACGCCTGCAGGGAATCGCCGCTGTTCGACACGAGCACGGCTTTCCCTGCAGGCGTCTGCATGAGCGCGAGTCCGGTCACATTCAGCGGTGCGAAGAAGCCGCTCTCAGACGGTAATACAGGGCTGAAGTGCCCCTGCCCATCGCCGCGCAACCACAGCCCGTCGCCGGCGTCCGCGCGCGGCGTGTTCGGCTCCAGGTCATAGAGATTGCCCGCCACGATTAAGTCAAGATTGCCGTCGCCATCGACGTCGTCCGCGATGATACCGCGGATCGGTGCGATTTGCGCCAAGTTGGGCAGCGGGGTCGCCGTGAACCTGCCGCGGCCGTTGTTTTGCAAGTATAGGCTGGCAAACGTGTCGGTCTGGTAATGGAGTGCGTGCTGCAATTGTGGTGCGCCGAAGATCTGTTGCACCGTGGCGTTCGCAAACGACAGATAGGTCGGGAACTTGATCGGAATGGGATACATCGCTCGGCCCAGCATCGCGGCACCCAAGAGCGGATACTCGCGGCCGTTCACTTCCTGAGTGAGCACGATGTCTCTGGTACGGTTGCCGGTGAAGTCGGCGGCGTACACCCCGAACCGATGCCCTGGCCCCGTCGTAAACGTATTCAAGCCCAGATTCCCCGCGACGAGATCGACGTGCCCGTCGTGGTTGAAGTCGCCCGCCGCCAGACTGTACCACCAGCCGCGCGTCGCGGAGAGACCGAGCGCGGCGGTCACCTTGCGCAGATGCGTGCCGTCATTCTTGAAGAACTGGAGCGGCATCCAGAGTCCCGCGGTGACGAGATCGAGACGGCCGTCCCCGTCGAAATCGATCCATACTGCGCTCGTGATCATGCCGCCCGGCGTTACCAGATCCGGGCACACGTCCTGGGTGACATCGGTGAAGTGCCCCCGGCCGTCGTTTCTCAGCAGGTAGCTGCGCGCCGGATACGGATAGTTCCTCGGCACGAGGCGGCCGCCGACGAACAGATCGGGCTTCCCGTCGCCCGTGAAATCGCCGACCACGATCGCCGCGGTACTCGTCAGCATCGGCGGCAACGCCGCCGCGTCGCGCGCAAATTTCCCGCCGCCCTGGTTGATGTAGAGCCGATCCTGCAACAGCGCGGAGACCGGAGCGAGCTGATAGCCGCCGCTCGCGACGTACAGATCGGGCAGGCCGTCGCCGTTGGCATCGAAGAACGCCGCGCCCCAATCCTCGTAGCCGGCCTCGGCTCCCCATGGCTCGCCCTCCGATCCTTCAAGGAACCTCCCACCGGGACGTTGCAGGTAGAGCGTGCCGGGCACTCCCGCGCCGCCGCCAATGAAGACGTCCTCCAGCCCGTCGCCGTTGACGTCGGCCACGGCGAGTGGCGGCCCTTGCATGGAGAGCTGATCGGGCAAGAGCTGTTGCACGGAGTAGTCGACGTATGGCTTGGGGGGCTGGGTATACGCTGGTGCGAGAGGCGGATCCAGCTTCTCAAAAGAGAGGTATTGGCTAGTGGCTACCGGGCGTGAAGGCATCGCACGCGCCGCAGCCGTTTCCCTCAGGATCAGAACCTCATCGACGCTCACATCTCGCAATATCTGAGACCGTCCATCGGGCCAGACGATTGCTAGGCTATCCACCTTCGTTGCGGAGCCCAATCCAAAGTGGGCGCGGTCGTCCATCGTCGACATGAAGCCATGGTACGGCGTCTGGTAGACGAATTGCTGCTGCCCGCCGGTGAAGAGCGCGAGCGTGGCGCCGATGCCGCGCCGGTTGGGCGATTCGCCGCGCAGCTCAATCGTGAGATAATGATGCGCGCCGTCGTTGGCCTGCACGTTTTCGTAGATGGACGCGGGCGCGTCGATGTTGTTGATGACGAGATCGAGCCTGCCGTCGTTGTTGAGGTCCGCATATGCCGCGCCATAGGAGAAGCCTGGCTGATTCAGGCCCCAAGCCTGTGTTTCGTTGCTGAACGTGAGATCGCCGTTATTGCGAAAGATGTAGTTGGGCACGGAGTACGGACGCAGATCTCGGAGAATCTGCAAACCACGCGGCGTAACCTTTTGGCCTTCCCGGTGAATCGCAAACATCGTCGTCTGGAAATCGAAGTCCGTGACGGCTTTGGGGTATCCATTGGTGATGAGAATGTCCTTGAAGCCGTCGTTGTCGTAATCGCCAAACACAGCGCTCCAGCTCCAATGCGTGTACGCCACGCCCGCCATGCGCGCGATTTCGCTGAAGCTGACGTCGCCGGGGGCGATCAGGCCGTTGTTGAGCTGGAGCGTATTGAGCGTATAGGCCGCATGCAATCCGCGGCGCCGCCATTGCATGACGTCGCCGTAGCTCACCTGGCCGCTCATCAGTTTTCGGGCGGCCAGGTCTTCGGGCATCATGTCCGTCTGGAGGATGTCAGGCCAGCCATCGTTGTTGAAATCGGCGATGTCCATTCCCATCCCTGCAAAGCTCGTGTGCTTGAGCCAGACGCTGGCCTTGTTCGTGAACGTGCCATCGTGATTGTTGACGTAGAGCACGTCGTCGGGCGCGAGGTCGTTCGAGATATAAATATCCGGCCAGCCGTCGCGATTGAGATCCGTCACGACCACACCCAGCCCATAACCGACTTCGTTGACGATCGCCTGCTTGGTGACGTCGGTGAACGTGCCGTCGCCGTTGTTGCGGTAGAGCCGATCGTAGCTCGCGGGACTGCGCGTGCTAATCGCGGCGGGATTGCGCATCGCCGCGCCGCGGGCGAAGTCTTCTGGTGAATTGCCGAGGAGAAACAGGTCGAGATCGCCGTCGCGGTCGTAGTCCAGAAAGACCGCGTGCGTCGTGAACCCCGAATCGTCGACGTGATAGCGCGCGGCCTGTTCGGTGAACGTGCGGTTGCCGTTGTTGATGAACAGCAGGTTGCGGCGCTCGTCCGGCGTGGACCACGGCGGGCCGGAGACCGAGAGGTAGATGTCGAGATAGCCGTCGTTGTTGACGTCCACGAGTGTGACGCCGGTGACCCAGCGGTGCGTCGTGAGGCCGGCGGACGCCGTGATGTCCTCGAACCGCATGTCGCCTCGGTTCAGGTACAGGCGGGTCGAGACCATGTTGCCGGCGAACACGATGTCGGGGAGGCCGTCGTTGTCGATGTCGCCGACGCCGACACCGGCGCCGTTGTAGACGTACGGATCGGTCTGCACGTTCAGCGAATCCGTCGTCGCGATGGTGTTCGCGAAGGCCACACCGGTAAGGCTCGGGCTCAAGAGCCTGAAGAGTGGGCGGTTCTGATCGCGTCCGCACCCAATGACCGCCACGAGAGAGACAAAGAGCGACGTGAGACTTCGACGGAGTACAGTAGACCCGAAAGGCAAATTCGCATCCGATTCAGAATTGGGGGTGGCTAGAATCGCCGTGGAATTCGGGGGCGTCAAGAGGTCGGTCGCGTGCAGCGTGGACGTGGCGCTATATTAGTTCCCACAAGGGGGTCCCAATGACTCGGTACCCAAAACGCGTCCCGCCGTCCATCGCCATCCTCGCCGGACTTGTGTTCGCCTGTGCCCCCGGCGCGCGTCAGACGGACACGACACCCAGCACCGACGCTCCTCCCACGCCTGCGGCATCGACCGTGTCCGCGGACGAGCAAGCGCGGCATGACGCCAGCTCACTCGAGCAGCTGCTGGCGGGGCGGATCTCCGGCGTGATGGTGTCGCCCGCGCCAGGCGGCGGAATCACGGTGCGCATCGGTGGCCCGACATCGTTTTATTCGAGCCAGGATCCGCTCTTCGTCGTCGATGGGATCGCCATCGAGGCGGGCCCGCACGGCACGCTCAGCTGGCTCAATCCACATGACGTCGAGTCCATCACCGCGCTCAAGGATCTGTCGGCCACGGCGATCTACGGGGCGCGCGGGGCGAACGGCGTGATCGTGATCAAGACAAAGGGTTCGCACTAACCCCACAACGCCTCCGGCGGATATTGTTGACGTCGTGAAGCGTCGCATCGTCACCCTCGCGTTCATCGCCGCCGTCGTCGCGGTCATCGTCCTCAACGCTCGTGCCGTGGGAAGCGGGGCGAGCGCGAGTGAAACCATCCACCTCAGCGAAGTCGCGCACGCGAGCGGGATCGACTTCGTGCATCGGTCGCCGACACTCGATCCCAAGGTCGCGCACATCGCCGCTCACATCGCCGCACTCGGCGCGTGCGTGTCGGTTGCCGACGTGAACAACGACGGCTGGCCGGACCTCTACTTCACGTCGTCGCGCTTTGGCGCTTCGAACGCATTGTACATCAACCAGAAGGACGGCACGTTCCGCGACGCGGCCGCCGAGGCAGGCGTCGGGGCGCTGAATCGCGCCGGCGAGGGCGTGTCGATGGGCGCAGTGTGGGGCGACTACGACAACGACGGCTTCGAGGACCTGCTCGTCTACAAGTGGGGCTACCCGCAGCTGTTTCACAACCTCGGCAATGGCCACTTCGAAGACGTGACGGCGCAGTCGGGCCTCCGCACCTGGATGAACTCGAACGGCGCGGTCTGGTTCGACTTCGACCGCGACGGCCTGCTCGATCTCTATATCACCGGCTACTTCCGTTCCGACATCGACTTCTG
>WNGO01002080.1_pt1 | contig 12865 bp, 13 predicted proteins | sample 5400511 | NCBI WGS metagenome assembly WNGO01 (sample SAMN13153380, study PRJNA577476) | soil metagenome | isolation source: 20 cm soil or saprolite under Garry oak tree replicate 2 | place: USA:California | collected 2016-06-15
GTCTCTTCGCAAGGTTTCCCATGGCGACCTATTGTCGCCATCCTTATATTCAACTCTGTGCGCGATCCTCTGTCAGCCTGCGGTCTGGTGGGTCAATTCTGCAAAGCAAAGCTGGTCCATTTTTGGCGAGCGGCGAAGTGCTGATTTCTCGGCAACGGTTTTGCTGGACCTGGAGACGGTGCGATCGATGGCCTGTTATCAGGGAAACGGTCGGTGAGCTTCAGCGTTGTTTTCTTGGACATTTCAATTCCTTCCGTCCGGGCTTGCATCATCCACGGCGACCACTTTTTCAAGACATTCCCGCGGCGTATCTCCATAACAAGGACTTGCAGACGGTCTATGTGAAAACACCCTCCATCGCTCGGGGTTTCTAGACATTAACCATATTTCGTATTCGTATCTCGACCCGGCGAGTTTTCCGAGCCGCATTTCACTGCGTTCTTTTTCAGACCAGTTATCACCAACAACTTCAGTTATGAATTCTGCTTCGCGTACCCACTTCTCGTGAGCTTCTCGTTGTTCCTGACCCATTTTATTCTCCCCGCAGCAGCTTGTAAAAATTAGCTGCGTTTGCTCTCAATTCTTCTAACCGAGCATCCGTTGGATTTGGACCTGCGCTCTCGTTGTAAGGGCGCTCTTTCAAATCGTTTCCGTTTTCATCTTTTCCGAGGATTGCCAAGTTGCGGACCACCGACAGCGGCATCGCTGCGCGGCCGTCCAGTGAGAACACGGGCACTCTGAAGTAGTCCTCTTCCTCGATCACCGGGAAGCTAGGGTCATAATTCACCTGGCCTCCGGTATCGTGGCGAATAAATTCCGCGGCTTGCTCGGGTGTCGCTGCGTCTGTCTTACTGACTGTTCGGTAGATCGGCATTTGTGTTCCTTTTCACGATGGCGGTAATAGCTTCCTCTTGTGTCTTAAAAACCTGAACACCGGAACCATCACCGAAATCAATTCCTCGATACCTACAACTTTCTGCGGCTTGCACTGCGGATGCCATTCTCTTCAGATCGAAGAATGTTCAGTTCACAGCATGAACTGATGCCTCGTGAACTGCGGCCTGCTTTTCTGCATCCTTCTTAAATCTCTTGATATCGCTCTTGATATAAACCTTGAATCTCGAAAGTGACCACCAATCCTTGATTCTCTTAAACACGACTACACCTCCTCATTCTCGGGATCATCTTCTTCGTTTTCTTCAAATGATTCCCCGCCGTTTTCTTCGTTTTCTTTTTCTGTGGCTAGGGCGAGGGCAGAAACAAGAGCATCGTGACGGAGTTCTTTCTCTTGTTCCCCTATCAATGTCGCCAGATCGACTTGGACTTCTGGCTCCGGTTTTTGTTTTCTCCTCGGTTTAGCTTTCTTGGCCCGCTCCATCGCTTTCGGATTGACTCCGAACCTTTCCAACTGGGCGTGCTTATCGTCGAGAATATCAGCGAGCCAATCGTCCATTTCTCCGAGCAACGCCTTGCAAACGGCTTCATGACTTCCGCCGTGCTCTTGAAACATTAGCTTCAATTCCTGTTCAGCAATCGTATTCACCTGTTTCATGGATGAAACTCCCTGAACTACATTTGATTGTTTTTGAAGGACGCCGCTAGATGACGGAGGCCAAAAGAAAATCTTTAGTGCCGGTTGGAAGTGTTAAAGGGCCGACACCCCGATCGTAACTCCCCTATATACTTGCGCCTGCCGACCTCGAAGTTTCACACCTTGTCTGGTCGTGAATCCGATCCTTAGCCGGCTTCGTGAATCACAGCACGCAACCCTGATTCAACGTGGGGATCAACCGCCCTTTGTGAAGGAGGCTTACACTAGTGGCGGCAATATTGTCCTGTTCGTATTTTGAGACACGCGATGGGCCGGGGCGCCATCCATCCCACAAGAATGAACGACGCCGTGGCCTTATTCACAGGGAGAGGAATAACCCCGGTGAAAACTTTTTGGTTTACTCCATGCGATTAGAAAAATCTTCTTTTTCTTCTGGAGTATCGCCCTTTGTTCCTTTACCGATTATTTTCGATCCAGGATTGTTGGCCACGTAATTGTTGGCCCCGATGTTGGCGATGCTGGTGTATTGTCCTTCTGCCGTTTGAATAACAGTGAGACCTGGGCCAACTCCACTCAAAACGTTAGGAACCGAGCCAGAATTAATTCTTTGAGTGAGAGTTTGTTTATCGCTCTTCGAAAGATATGCATTGCCCGTTGAAGGAAGGGAGTTAATGTGTTTAATCTGTTCTTCTTTGGAATACCCCTCAAGTGCTTTAACCACAGCATCCAATTGCTCTGGCGGACGATTCGGAGGTTCCGCAGAAAGCTTTTGACGTATCTGTTGCTTGACGGCCGAAGGTGCTGTTATTTTCTCGACAGAATCAAGGGCGGACTTTTCATCAAAGACACCGGCATCGTTCGTGAACTGTTGCTTGATATTTTTGACCGTAATGTCCGCTATGTTCGGAACGCTGGCCAACTGGCCCATATTGATCTGATGTTGACGAAGGTTTTCGCTCGCTAGCTTCGCGTTATCCTTAATTCGCTCATATTCCGCTTTCTCTTCCGGCTTTGCGTTAGGTCCTGGCTCACTGATACGTTCGAGGTCTTTTTGCGCGGCGCTAAGAACATTTCCTTCCATTGCTGCTTCCTTGATAAATCGTTGGGAAAGGATCGTTCGTGAAGACGGAGATATAATAAAGTTTCCAGTCTTAGGATCGATGGCGTTAGGGTCCCCGTTAGCACGATTGAATTCCTCATCGGCCTTTGATTGCTGTTGATCCTTGATGCGCTCCCGCTTCATATTCTTCAAACGCTCAAGAGCCTCTTCACGAGATAGGATTTTGCTTTGAAGATCGAGCAGTCGAGTTTGGGAATCGTACAATTGGTGAGGCGTCATTTGTCCGGAAGGGACTTCAACCTTTCCATTCGTTCCTTTGAAATTTCCATCCGGAATCATATTTCCGTCTTTATCTTTTACAGGTTGTCCGGTCTTTGGGTCCGTTTTAACTCCAAGCCAAGTTGGGTCGTCCCAACTGAGAGGCTTCTGCATGATGACGTAGCGATTGGTAACGGGATCGACTTCGAATACCGTGTTGTATTTCCCGGACTGAATGGCCAGCGCGGAATTCTTATTAGCCCACGCAGCAGCTTCCTCTGGGCTATTGAACTCCTCGACGGGTTTCCCATCCGGGTAACTGAGCGGCTTGGCCCCGAGTGTTCTCAAGAGATTCATACGATCGGCTTGCCGTTGTTCGAATTCAGTAGTGCGCTCTGCGAATTCAATTTTGCCTTGCTCCAAATCCTGTTGAGCGCGAGACATATGAATCGCATGTTCTTGAGCCAGGTCGATCGAGCGTTGCTGGTCGCGTGCGTTCGCGGCCTTACGGAGAGTCATTTCGTCAGCAACGTTCTGATTCTGGAATTGCTTTTGGGCGTTCTCTTTCTTCTCAGTTTCCTGCTTCTCTTTCTGGGCTTGCTCGGCGTCGAATCCGGCTGCAAAAGCCTGACCCTTATTTCCGCCAGGGCCTCCGTGTGTTTTCAGACCTGAACTGAGGCCGACCAGCGCAGCACTCAAAATCGACTGAGCCATCTCACCGGGCCGTAGATTGACTTTAACGGGGATCGGCCCATTTTCTGTTTGCCGATATTCTGTGCGCTTGCCGCCCGCAAGGTCCTGGAAAATCGAGGCCAAAAGGCCGTGGTGTGGCTCGACTGACCCATTTGCGTTGGGGTCGGTATTCAGTTGCGTTCCGCGAGGAAGCGGCGCAGGACTGCTCGGGACTGGAAGAGATCCGCCAGCAGCGCCTTCCGGTACACCTGAACCCATATCAGGAGCGATCGGAGGACGAGCCGTAGAATCTTGCTGAGGAATCACTGGATTCCCAGAATCAAATTCGTTTGCCATTTTATTTTATCCTTTACAAATGTGTGAACTGCTTATGCGAAGTGGCCCATTCGGGCAAATTTTGAACTACACGCGATGGCCGGGGCTGTTCGATCCTCACATCACCTTGAGGGGAGAACCATACCACGGGCCTTTTCGCCGCTCGCGTATGAAGAAAGACGGCGAAACTTTTTGTTTAATGGAAGACAGCTTGAATTCGATCCGTAGGAACAACTCTTCCGTTGTGGTCACAGATACAAACAATGAGATCGAAGCTCTGTGCGGCTGCAATTGCCGATTCCAGATGCGTGAACTTTTTGGCGTTCCCGATTTGACTCACAGTTTTAATCACGGCCTCGTTATCGATGATGGAGCCAACATATAGGTTCTCTCCGGCCTTCAACACGAATTGACCTTGTAGCACTTTTCGTTGGTTATTACCGGCCGTGAATAGACCGGAATCTTCAAATCGCCACTTCTTTGTTGTCACCGGCTTTTCTACTGGTGCCGTAGTCTTCGGGGCCACATCAGTAAGAGTATTGTTGCCCATCTCGAACGCTTGGGCCTCTATGCCGCGCTCGTGAAGAACAGTAATAATTCGGTGTGCTTCGCTGTAAATCATGTAGGCCCTAAGGTCAAAACTTGGTGTCCACACGCTTTGTCCATATTTCCATTCCTGAAAAAACTGACCGTCAGTGCGCTTCAAATAAACTCTGCCGGTAGAATCCGCTGCTGGACCCCTGGCTGCGTCTTCATCAGCAAGTCGGGCAACCGCGGCTACAAAGTCCGGATCGGTCTTTCGCAGAGTTCTAACTTCCGCGGCCGACATTCTGTTGTACTGGTCGTTCGTAAGCGTTGCCCACTTCGAAACTGGCTCTTGCGGTGCATCGGCGGATTGCAAAGAATTACCTTTTCCACCTGTGGCGCCGCGTGGTATGCCTCGCGCAGAATTCTCCAACCTAGTTATCTGCACCTGGGCTTCGGACGTAATTCCAAATCTCTGAATCTTACGAAGCGCCCCGCGCTCCAAAAGATCGTAGGTCAAACGCTCGATGTCTTGGAAAAAATTCTCGATTGTGACGCTCTGCTTGGTTTTCTCCGATACGCCAGAAAATTTAAGCTCGGCATCAATAGCCTTGGCTAATTCCTCGGAATCAAAAAGGGCCACGAAATCGGCGTACGTTTTCAAAAATAGGTCAACAGCGGCAACTCCTGTGGCCTGCACAACTGCGACTGGACTGACGGTGCTCATGTCTTTCTCCTAAAGTAAACCAGCGGCGCTGGCTTCAGCCACTAGGCTGCTAAATTTTTGTAGATTGAATCGTTCATCGCCAACGGTGACGAATCCGGCGATGGGTTTCAGTTTTGATGCGGGCGTTAATACATACGCCTGGGCGAACTTACGAAGTGCCGAGTGAACTTCCGCACTCGCGGGCTTCAGGCGCTCTGCGCCGTCTGCCAGATTAAATTCACTGGCCATCTGCGCTCGGGCGAACTCTGCGAAAGCACGATCGGTCTTAATGCGTTCCCGAATAGCAATCGCTGGCTGCTTGCTGTAGAAAATCTCATGCTCGGAAAGAATGTGACCATCCGCCCCGCGGGGGCGGTCGTCAGCGGGCGTCTCAACTTCCTCCGCAACTTCTTCACGATCTTCGTTGCTTAGAATCCTGTTCGTGCGACGGAGACGATCAAAAATGCTTCTGGCTTCACTCAGCGACACTTTGTCACCGAATGCCTCACGAAGAATTTCGCCGTTTTCGGCATTATCAAATTCTTCCCACCGCTCGTAACCAACTAAAGGTTGAAGGTCCTCAACGAGCCTCGTAAGTCCATCCTCCGTCTTGAGGTCATAAAATTCCCGGTCTGGATCGAATCCATCAAATGTCATGGTGCTTCTCCTTCCGCTAAAGGCGGATTAAATCTGTCCCGCATCGATCAATTTCTGCACGGCAATTTTGAAGCGCGGTTCTCTCTGAAATCTCGCTTGAATAATCCGAGTCGGAATTGCGTGGTATTCCTCGGCGGTTTGAGGCACAGCCGGCCCGTTATCGTCTGGTGCTTCCACTTGCACTGACACGGGAAACCTAAACCCCCAACGCTTACATGCTGCTTCATACCGAAAACGAAAAACACGATCATTGGAGCAGTACTGACAAATCTCTGGCCATGACAGAGATGCGTATCGACTGGCATCCGCTTGCGTTAAAGGTGTCGCCAACGCTGTTCGGCGATCTGCCTCTTCCTCGGCTTTCTTTGCATCAATCGCATCGTCGGAAGCATTCTTACCGTCCGTACGTTGAATCAAGCCTTCGTCTAAGAGTTCGAGACATGCTCGCTTGACCGCTGTAACAGAGGGATAGGTGCCAAAACTAACGACTCGCTCCACTATCAGAGCGCGGTTTTCGGGCGAATCAAATTTAGAGTAGTTGTTCTTCATAGTGAAAAACTGATCTACACAATCCTGGCAGGTGAACTTTTGTAATTCTATAAACATTTGTTTTACTCCCAACCACAAAATTCTAGCGATTCATGGAACGTGAAAACGTCCGGTTCATGCAACGGAAATCGACGAGGATTTGCGTATTCCAAGATTGCTGTTTGAATCTTTTTAGCCATTGGAGAAAGAGTCTTATTCCACTTTTCTTTGAAGGCATATCCCCACGCGAGCCATAGTTGGTCCACGGACTTTTCATCCAAGGGTGTATCTCCTAAAGCGATTTGCAGAATCTTCTCTGGGTTGTTGATCGTCGGCGTATTTGGCGTGAAGCCTGCTACAGAACACCGAGCGATTGCTTCCTCAGGACTGACGAATCCACGGACAAAGCCATCTGGTTCCCGAGGAATCGCCGGAGCGACCGGCCGCTCGTACTTTGCTGGATCAGGTCTTGCGGAACGGCGATTTGTGGATTCGAGTTCTTCGATAGAAACTTCCTCGGCTCCCTCGTTTCCATTTCTTGCTCGAAACTCTTCACGTCGAACGGCAAGCGCCCTAACTCGTAGCAGCAAGTCGCCGGCCTGGGATACTTCTTCGGACGATGAGTCCTTTGCCTTCTGAACAGTTCGAAGGGTGCGCCGTAAATCTTCCAGGATTCTGTCACTCGTTTCGTTCGGAGGGTTATTCTCCAGAGGGACGACGATCTTTTTGCAGCGTGTCAGCTTCTCGGCCGATGGATCGTTTTGTACGGCTCGTAATGCGATCCTGCCGTTGCTGGAAATATTTGCGCTCATTTTCGTTTTCCCTATTGCGGTCTGCGTTTATAAACCGGGTTTCCATTTCGATTGCTGCCTGCACGTTCAATCTGCCCACTTTTCAGTAGAGCTTCACGAGCCCAGTTGTACGCTTGTGCGCTGAACTTCCCATCGCGTTTCCCGATGTGGAGAGCCTGTTGCAAGGTACGATCGGTCAACAACGTCTCGGAAGTCTCAAATTGACTGAGTATCTTGAACTCAAGAATGCCTTGCGGCGTTGCCGCATCGATAGGCCAGAATCGCTTACGAAGATTAAGTTGCTCCTGCGCCCATCGAATCGATCGACGAACGACTTCCGCGGTCACTACTCCACCGCTAAATGTCGCTCTCAAAAGAGCATCTTTGTTGAAGTAATAGCCGACACGTCCGGTGAAATGCTGATCTTCCTTCTCAAGCCACTTTTGAAAGTCGCTAGACAGTTTTCGTGCTTCCGTGGTGATTGATAGTGATGGTGGACTGGATATAAGATCCGCAATCTCGTCTGCGATCATTCGCGCCTTGGTCTGCTTATAATCCGGCCAAGGTTGACCGTTCGTAGGTATCTTGGTTCCGAATACAAGAAGAACACGAGATAAAAATCCGCTTCCTCCTGCTCCTCGCCCTTGATAAGAATCAGTGAAAGTGTTCAGAGTGAAGCACGCATTCGTAGAAAGACGAACGTTGGTCGCAACGAATTTTTTGTTCTTGAACGATCCCGTTCCATGCTCGTGTTTTTCGAAAAACGTCAGAAAAGCATTTTCTATAGCTTTCTGATCTGTAGGCGCTTTGGTCAGCCACATGCCGCTACCTTCATCCATCCAGCAGATGCAATTAGGCGTCTCAGCTAACTGCGAAACCATAAATGGACCACTACCCCACTGTGTTCCATCAACGATGACCGGGGCATAAACGTCTCCGGAATTCACAAGTGATTCCATCGGACGTGGTTGCATGACTTCTGCGAATGCCCATTTCACTCGGTCCCAGGATTCACCCTTTCCGGTCTGAGGGTGATAACTAAACTTGTTGACATAAAACCTGGTCGAAAAATCTAAGAAGGATGAATCTGGTGGTTCGATGCGGCCGTCGAGTGCATGACCAGTCCAAACTTGCAGATCCGCATGAGCGAACTGCGGAGGAATGAATGTGCCATCGGTAAGTTCGTGAGTCAGATCACAAAGGCGATCACCTTCAAGGCACTCTGCGGGAAAACGATATTCCTCTTCATTCAACGATTTCGTGGATGGTGTTTCCTCAACGTATGTGGAGCCAATCGAAACCTGTGCCGGTGCTTGAGCAGGCAAATGCTTTTCGTCAACGAGGGCGTCTATCTTGCTGAGTTCTACCGCCGTTTCATACTTCGGTATGCAATACAACTCATTAAAGAGACGTAGGTGTTCCTTCATCGATTCAGGTGACTTCAGGGCCGGCGTGTCCCTCGACATGAGGAAATAACGAACGATTGCAGGGAATCGATTGTCACCAGAAACCGGCTTTTGAACTCTTCTGCTCATACACGGGACTCCTAATTGGTCCAGGGAGATACTTGGTTTATGCCTTCCAGATTTCAATGCGCAGAGTTCGAGACGGATAGTGATTGCTGAACCCAACGATGCGATAGGTCAGCCCGCCATTTGCACAAAACGTACGAAGTTTTTCAAATTGATTTGCATCGAGGCCATAGGGCTCAGAAACAAGAATCGTCCCATAATCTTCATGCTCGACCCATCCATAGTGGTCGAGAAATCCATCATTAACAGTGCCCAGAGTTGCAAGAATAGTCTCAACGACTTCTGCCTCCCCGCCAGGAAGAGACTCGACAACTCCCCACACAGAATCGGTTGGATACAACTGACGAAGTACATCCACAATCCACTTTGGCGGATTATTGAAGACACTTCGAGGACCCTCGGGAACATAAAGCGGAAGCGCTTCAAACTCAACATATTCACCGTCAATTTCGCCGCGGGGCACAAAAATATTTCCCTGCTCGCTTATCGGTACAGTGGTCTCGTCGCTCTCCGTAATGGATTCATGCAACATACGAACTGCAAATGCCGTCTTCGCTGACAACTCAGCCGCCTTTGATGCCTCACTGATATTGGTTGGACGGGAAACAACACGCTCGACGCCGTTGACGCCGGCCTCGATGTTCATTAGTGCAGACATAGAAGTACTCCTGGAAAGGGTGTGTGCCCTCTTACCTATATTGAAAAATGTGACAGGCGTACCAGGAATGGCAGCCTGAATCGCGGATGGGAACTTCTTCCCCTCTATCTATACTGCAAAATGTGACAGGCGTACCAAAGACTGAAGAATCAAGAACTTATCTTTTTGTAGGAACTCCTGGTGTCCTCGGGAAGTAATCCGGCTCGGGAACGATGTACTCAATGATGGCCACTTCATCAGCCGCATTAATACGGGCAGTGACCTCGGCAGACACACGATCCCGCTCGGAATCATTTGTGACCTTACGTAGAGCCTGACGGAGAGCTTCGCGTAGAACTTTCTCAAAGAGGAGAATGATGGCAGCCTGAGCTTCATTCTCGTCAGCGGCTTTGAGACGGACCAAGCGATAGCGGTCAAGCGTATACGCCGCATAGTAGCCGCCCTGCCTAAAGATGGCTGTAGCATCTTCTTCGGGAAGACGATTGATGTAATGAGTCAGTTCTTGCGCGATGCTTGGATCAGGCTGCGCACAATTGTCTGACAAACAAGATCCATCCGGGCAGGCGTGCTTCACGATCGACTCTATCGTTTTCTTTCTTCGCCTTTGTTGTTGAATCACGGTGTTCACCTTCTCTTCTTCTTTGTAGGCTCGAATATTCTCCTTGGGGATGTTGTCCAATTCCGTCACATAATCAATAGCGTCGTTCGGCTTTTCGCTAATCCTCTGTTCGACTTCCTCTTTTGTTGTGGTGCCAGAGGGATTGTAAACAGCGCGGTAGCGTGCTCGGAGATCAACCAGATTAAGTGGGGTCTTGGTCTTTCGCATACCTTCATTATTAAATCCATCGCCGTCGCTGTAGTAGCTGGACTCAACTTCCTCGTCATCAGATTGCGTGGTTGCCGCGTTGTAGCGTTCGCGCATCTCAGATGATTTTTGTTCAGTCGAATACTCTGTGTTCCCTTTTGCTTCTGAGTTGTAGGGAATGCCGCGCTTGAATCCCTGCAACTTGATTCCACCGATATCAGGCAAAAGGTGAGGACGTGCCGGCAGGAACAAATCAGCGGTACGGAGCAACTGATACTTCCACAATTCATCTTGTTTGGCTTCGGCCTCGGCGAACGCTTCATCACGGATGAGGATGGCTTCTGCTTTTTCTTTCTCCCATTCCTTGACCATCATGTATTTAAGAGCGTCCTCATACATCTGCTGGTACTTCAGTTCATCAGATGATGACCGATAGCGAGCGGCATCCTCCTCGAATTCAATAATCAGCGTTGCTGTCGCCGCTGCACCTTCTTCAATGTGGCGCCGCACGTCTGGACGATTCGAGCCAAAGGAAAGCTGCGTTGAACTGTATTCAGATGATGGTTCGCTCTCAAAGGAATTCAACAATCGTTTGTGATAGAGGCCGCGGGCAACATCACTGCTCGTGGATTGTGGTGGAAGAATTCCGCTCCCACGAACGACCTCGCTAAACATCCGCTCGGGTCGATGAAGATTTGGATCAGTAGTGTGGTGTTTCTGACTGCGAGCCCACGCACGAAGACTTGGATGAACTGCACGTCTTTGGGCGTCCCGTGCCGCGGTTTCGAAGTCTTCAGGAGATGCCTCACTGGGGATGTCGCGTGACTGAACACATGAGAAGCGGTCACAGAGAAGATTTCGAGGATCGACCACACACTCGTTCGGCTCCCCATTTTCACCGTGCGGATATTCCCATCCGTCCACGGCTCCGCAAACGGAACAGCGCAACTGCTGTTCGACTATGACCGAGGAAATCAAACCGGAGCCTTCGACGATTTATTTTTTGAGAGATGTTCCTTCAAACGCTTTATCTCCGGAGTTTTTTCAACCAAGTAGTCATAAGCTTTGGGACGGCGCAGGAGAAAATATAGAATGGCACTGATGAAGTGTTCTTCGTGCTCGTTTTCAGATTCCAACAAAGGAAACATCAGGCGATAGCGGTCAACGTCTTCCTGGTCGATCCACACGCTATACCATTTTCCATTTTTTATGGGATCGTTCATGGCTGCACCTTTTCTTCTGAATCTGAATTCTTCAATCGCTGAAGCTCTTCGTGCCGGATCTTCAGAAACACAGCAATCGCATCGCGTACCAGAAAGCTGACTGAGCGTCGATCGTGATCCGCAAGCAGTTGGAGATCCGCCAGGTCTTCGACGTTCAGGTTGTATCCGCGGACGATGTTGCTCATCGGACACACTCCGTCTGCGAAGACAAAGGCACAACAGCATTAGAAATCTTTTGGGGCATCGGTTTTCTCCGTACTACAAAATGCACGCGATAGGGTTTGGTTCCCTGAACTACTTGCGGAGAAAAGCCCGACGAAATTGAGGCGGGTGTTCTACGCGGCGCCCATATGGGCGTTACTTCTTCGGTCTAGTTGGTGAGTCTTGCTCGCCTACCCTTCTAACCCCGCAGGGGTTTCCTACAAAATTAAGTCTACAAGGGTTCTCAAAGTTTGTCAAGAAAAATCGTAGTTTGGCAATTAAAGTGCTCAGGGGCCGGCCCGGATCGCAAGCTGTAGGCCATGGTGCTGCAACGGCCGCGGGCGGTGGCGGGAGATCCGGACTCGGTATGGCTGTCGAGACCTACGAACGGTTGAAGAAGCTCCTGAGCGCGAGTCACGCGCGACCTGGGCGCGGGTAGAGCATGGCGCCGAGAGCGGCGGGCGCCCCAAACGGTGACAATCAGGATTATCGGGGTAGAACAGGCCATGAAGTAGGAAGTAATAATGGAGAGTAAGAATGATCTCCAAAGGTCCCGGAGAGGGGGGTGAATTTATGTCTCTCGTTACGAACGGTTAATCTTTTTGATTATAAAAGACTTAACTAAAATATGTGTTCCCCCCATTCAAGGGGGTGCTTGTCTCAGTTGGATCAAAAGAGCTTCAGAAATGCTCTAAGTGGTTTATTATCAATACGAAGGAGGCTGTCTCGGTTCCGTCGCGGTTTGTCTCGGTTCATTCTTACGTTTGAGGACTCCTTAGCAGCCATTCCTACTTCACCCTCATTTGTCTCGGTTCGTCTCCATTCGTGGTTTTTCTGAAGAGTCGGCCTAGTGGACTATACACCGCAGGAACGGTACATCGGCGCCGCGTTTCCTGGGTGATCCGCGGGGGTGTGGTAGAAGGCGCGGGACACCCCATCAAAGCGTGCGGTGACCGTTGGAGTCCGGGAAAAAGAAAAGGGGTATCGCCCTCCCCCTACCCCTAGGGACTAAGGGTACTCTATTCAATAAGTTACGGGATAAACGAGAGGGATAAAACGGCAAAATGTCCGGGCTCTAGACTTTCAACTGAAAGACGCGGAGAACGATCCGCAACCCCTCAAAACTCCCGGATCGTGCGCCTTGCATGTTTGCTTGCGTTCTTTGCGGTCCTGACTGTCACAGAAATGCCTCTAAGTCCTTTGTTAGCTTACATTGTGCGGAATCTTCGGCGCTCGGCAAAAGTGACCCACCTATGCTTTCTTAAAGTGACCCACCCGAAGAACAGGATTCGGAACAGGATTTGAAGCAGAGGATCTTATTGCTGCTGGGCAGTGGGAATGCGGGAACCTTCGACAGCGGT
>WNGO01002081.1_pt1 | contig 12863 bp, 13 predicted proteins | sample 5400511 | NCBI WGS metagenome assembly WNGO01 (sample SAMN13153380, study PRJNA577476) | soil metagenome | isolation source: 20 cm soil or saprolite under Garry oak tree replicate 2 | place: USA:California | collected 2016-06-15
TCCTGACGCTTGCTCCTCAGGCTGGGCGCCGCCACCGCCGAGCATATCCCGGAGCTGCCCCGGCTTCTTATGCAGATCGGTAAGCACTTGGCCCAGTTCCTTCGGTTCGGGCGCCACATTTCCCGGCAGCTTTACGCCATGGGGGAGATTACCCACTTTATCGCGATGGCTTTCGACCTGACCGATCATGGTCTCGTTGCTGGTGAGCCTTTTAAGTGTCGCAGTCCCGCAGCGGCGATAGAGCGAGCCAAAGGCTTATGGAAAGTGTTCGGCCATACCGGGGCGGTGGCGTTCGTCCGTACCGGCTATCCCGTGTCCAGAGCGACCGTGCTTCGAACGTTCGGCAGCGTGCCGGATGATTTCCCGATTGAATAAGCCACAGGCAAAAATAAACCCCGGAGCTGCAACTGGCCGGGGCTTATTCGATCGTCGAGATCGGGTACATCCGTTCAGACGATCGGAGTCTCGGGCAAATCGGCAAATCGGTGACGGAACTATGATCACTTATCGTCTGTATTCTCCGCCCGAGGCGTCATGCAGCGAGGGCTGCGATTGCTACCCCAGTGCTGAGATGCTGTCGCCTCGCCGCCAGGCTTCTCTTTCGACAGGCGCAGCCAATTTTCCGCCTCGGCCATCCAGATGGCTTGGTTAACCGGATCACGCTTTGCGAGCTGTCTGCAGAGTGCAGCCCGCAAAATAAGCTCCAGCCGAGTAGTCATTGGCGCCCCCTGCCCGAGAGCCGTTTCGTAGCAAACTTACGACAGATACCGTTCTCGGCACTATTGCCCTCAGGACCATTGTCCCAACGGGCATGTGACGCTGACTGAACCAGGTGGCGAGCCCACAACCGCGGACAATAATCTCCCGTCGTTCGGGCGCCGCATTTTTCAGGCCAGATAAATTCCGTCCGCTGCCTTCAACAGGCGGCGTACCAACCGTAGGGAAATGGGACCAACGGCCAAGCCATCCCGTTGTCGTTCGCTGCTTTGGAGTGCCGCACATTTGAGGGTGGCCAACAGGCCCAATAGGCGTCACCGCATCTATGATCTTCGCGATGCGGAGCGTCAGCGCGAAGTGCGATCGTACGCACGTGGACACCGCCGGAAAGGACATGCCAGCATTTCGCGGGGGCTTTGAAACTACGGCGGCGGGTGAACTCGGGCATGGACCATTAGTCTTTCGGTGCCTTGCAATCCTGAGAGCTCCCCAATTTACGACAGGTACCGTTCTCTGAACTATTGCCCCGAGGGTCATTGTCCCAACGGGCATGAACCGCTGCGCGTAGTGCACACACAAGCCAATGCGATGGGGGGCGACCTGACAAGAGCTAACGGGCTAACCCGTCGGCAATGCCGAAAATCGCCGCAAAACCCGCAGCTATTGCGGCCCATGCGCTCCATTGGCTTTGCTCATACACCAAACGCAGAAGCAATCTTGGATCGTCAAGACCGGTTCCCAAGCCACGTTTTCAGGATAGCGGCGGCGGCGGCAAAAGCTTCCGAAAGAACTTCGAACGCCAGTTTCATGCGCGTTTCTCGCCAACGCCGCTTACGCCGTTAGTCGGTGTGACGTGCATTGGAAATTCCGCAGAACGCTGATCTCGTTGCCGTCGCAATCAGGGGCTGACCCTAATCTGCCAGCGCGGTTGTCAAAAAGGTAAGGCCCCAGTCTGAGAGACTGAGGCCGTGGGGGGCTTTGGTGTACCGGTGGGGCCGGTACCCAGCCATCTAACTCAAGAACCGAAGTTAGCGACAGTCGTCCTGAAGCACAGTGTCCTGTGGTAGTACAGTGTCCTGATTTCAATTCTGTCCCGGCGACGTTCTTGCACAGCGACGTAAAGCGAGGTGCATTTCGGGCACAAAAACGACACCAATGGGTGCTCGGGCCGAACATCACACGATGTACGCCCCTGATCCGAATCCGGCGAGAGTAAGCGCTCCGACAGTTTCTAGTAGCAAGGTGGGTTGGGATAGTATCCGCAGCCTGGCGCGTAATAACTTCCGTAAGCTCCGTAGGCAGCGGCACCGACGGCAGCAGCGCCGACGCCTACCGCCACTCCACGGCGTACGGCCACGCCACGGCGTACGGCTGCGCCACGGTAAGCAACGCCGCGATAGGCGCCGCCGTGATGAACGCCAACGCGGCCAACACCAACGCGCCCACCGCGATATGCGAACGCATCAGTTGAAATCGTAGCAATGCACGCGACGCCGATGATGACCGACGCAGCCAACGAAAAGATCGTTCGATGTGACATGATTACTGTCCTTCGACCGTTGCCTGAGAGCTCCCCACGCCAAACTTACGTCAGGTACCATCGTCCGAACTATTGCCCCAAGGGCCACTGTCCCAATGGACGTTTGCCGGTGCGCGCAATCCACTTGGGTTTATCTGTGTGGGGGATCATCCAGGATCGGGCGTGTCCTGACATGCGGCCCTTTTGTTGGAGCCCCGAACGAACGATCGCCGGGGCTCCTGTCAATACCTGAGCCACCCTCATCGAGCGGTCGGCACCCTCCTTGGGCAGTTCGATACTGACGGTGGCATTCCTAGGTAAGCCTCAACGAGCCTGCAAGCGCAGCCAATTGCGATCCCGCGCCTAAAAGTTGTTTTAAGTCGCCAGCGAAGCTCCAAGGATCGAGGCCGACCGCGCGTTCGTGATTGAAGCCTCGGCCTGCATCGCAATGAGATCATCGATGAAGTCGCAGGCGCTTTCTCTCGGACGGAAAAGAAGATCGATGGCGCGATCAAGTCGCGAGATGCCGACGACAAGCCGATGATCCCACACCCGTCGATGCGCATGAACTGAACGCAGCAGCGTCCGCGCGACATTGATCCCCACTGGCGACGAGAGTAACTTCCCGGCTGTCGCCGTGGAGCTGGATCGGAGGTGCCATGGAAGGCGATCAAGCCAACTTGCACCAGCAAACACTGCCGCGTGGAGACAAGTTGTCGCCGCAGCAGAAGAAGCTGTTGCGGCGTTTCGCCCAAAGAAAAACAGACAAACAAATTGCCAAAGAGTTCGGCTGCCACGCCGAACTCATCGCTGCGCAGCGTCAAACAATTATGGAAAAGCTGGAGATCAGATCGCAAGCGCAGCTTGAGGCGGATGTCCGCCAGTTCGCCGGGTGGAGAAACCAAGCTGGATGAGAGCGATGTGCGCCGGGTGACACACTAGCCCCGCAGAGCGCGTGGCAGAGTCGCCGGTGTATTAGGGCCTGTGGGGTGCCTACCAGCTCTCTCGAGCGGCTCTATCAGCTCCTGAACCGAGAATGGCTTGGTTAAAAAAGCGATGCATCCAGAGTCCAGCGCAGCCTTGCGAACGGCAGGGTTGTCGTTCCCCGTCATGTAGATAACCGGCACAGATTTCCCAGCAGCTTTGAGACGATGCCTCAGGTCGATGCCTGACGCGCCGTTCAGGTCGATGTCGAGAACGATGCAGCCCGCCTTTTCGATATCGTCGTGACGTTCGAGAGCTTCCGCAGACGGAAACAGCATGCTGTCGTACCCGTACTGCCGCAGCAATCGGCTTACTCCCCTGAGCGTTCCGGGGTCATCATCGACAACAAAAATGAGGTTCCGATTTGGCATGTGAGACATCCACTGACCCTGCCCACCGACACAATCCTGGAGGTCCGCTAAAAAACTGAATTTTTGTCAACACGAGGACAATTAGTCAGTCCCTTTCAACATCACGCACCTCATTCGTATGCCTCGCATAACGAATTTTCTATTGTCTCATTGGACAATAGAGGCGCTAGAGATGTTGAGAGATAGCCTAGGCTGACTGTCCGGTGCCCGACATAACGCCGACCCGTTCAGCAAGGGAAACCAGTTCAGCCAGAGAATGGACCTGCATTTTCTCCATCACCCTGTGGCGATGGGCCTTGATCGTGCGCTCGGTTGCGCCCAATGCGCGGGCGATGTGCTTGTTGCTGTTGCCGCGAACGACAAGTCCGAACACTTCCCGCTCGCGCGGCGTCAGTGCCGTGATATGAGCGCGGACGACGTCCAGTTTGCTCTTCAGGCCACGCGCCGCTTCATGACGTGCGAAGGCCCGTTCAATTGCGCGAAGAAGGTGGTTCGACGTTACGGGCTTGGTCAGAAAATCATCCGCACCCGCTTTGATGGTCCGCACCGTGGTGGGGATATCGGGATGCCCAGTGAGGAATATGATAGGCAGCGTCGAACCGAGTTTGCTAAGCCGCTCTTGCAGCTCCGGACCGCTCAGTTCCGGTATCCGCACGTCGAGGAGAACGCAGCTTAGGACACTTTCGTTCGGCAAGCGATCCAGCAAGTGCTGGGCCGAAGCATAGGTCGCGACCTCGTAGCCGGCTTTCGTCAAACGACGTTCCATCGCTCTCCGGAAGGACGCATCGTCATCGACAACATGCACGATCCCCGAACAAACCCTCAGCTCCATCGCTTTCTACCTCCGCGAGGAAAATGCGGCACCTGCCACCAGGGCGGTCTGCTCAATTAATGAACGTCCGGCCATCCGGGTCAAGTTACGATCCGCAGGCGATTTTATGACAAGCGCACGTTGTATATCGTGCGAGGCGTCTGGCTCGCCAGTAAATCAGGACTTTCTGCGGTTCTGAACTTTGTTGGAACGATTAGTGTCACCGTAGTATCACTGGAAATTTCTAGCCGGCCAAACCTGCTCGCGGAAGCTTTTCCAACAACCCGACCTCAGCGCACGCGACGTCCGCGCTGGGTCCGTTCCGCCCTCAAAAGCGGACATGCATTAGATGGGATGGCACTTCTGCTTTGTGCCACTTGCGGACTCATGCACCGCAGCGAACCACGCACTCGGTTGCACGGCTTACGTTATTCAATCACCTCGTCGGCAATGGCGAGCAGCGTAGGCGGTACATTGAGGCCGAGCGCCTTGGCGGCTTTAAGGTTGAGCACCAGTTCGTATTTCGTCGGTTGGAGCACGGGCAAGTCCGCAGGCTTGGTCCCTTTGAGAATCTTGCCGACGTAGATGCCGCACTGGCGATACTGCTCGGTCAAACTTGTTCCCCACGACATAAGGCCACCCGCCAAGACGAACTCCCGCACCGTATAGATCGCCGGCAGCGCATGACGCGCGGCGAGCGCGGTGATCTGCGTCGCGCGCGCGGTGAACGACGGATCTGGACCAACAATCAATGCTCCGGGTTGCTGCTGCACGAGCGTTGCAAACGCATTCTCGATATCACTCTCGCTTGTGATGTTCGAAACGACAACTTGCAATCCGAGCATTCCGGCCCCTTCCAATGGCAGCCGCGGCATCTTCGGACCTGATCTATGCGCGCCCGGACGATTGCGCCGGCGACGGCCTTACGTGGCGAGAACACGTCGCGAGCTACAACGCGACGCCGCACGTCAATCCGTTCGGACTTAGTCGCGCTTATGAGCTTTATTTAAACGAGACTTATCGCGAACTCGTCAGAACGTTTGGCCTCGACAATACAATGATCTTGTCGGCCGGGTGGGGCCTCATCCCAGCCGGGTTTCTGACTCCGCGCTACGACATTACGTCTAGCGCAACTGCTGAACCTTATGCACGCCGGCGAAAAAAAGACGTGTATCGCGACTTCTCAATGCTGCCGGTTGAGATAAGGGGGCCAATCGTCTTTTTTGGCGGACGCGAGTACGTGCCGCTGTTTTTGGCGCTTACCGCAGGACTCGATCACAAGGTCATCTTCTTTAACTCAGCCGTTCCGCCGACCGCTCCCGATTCCGTTCTGAAACGCTTCAACACCTGTACGCGCACGAACTGGCATTACGAGTGCGCCCAGGCTTTTGCGACCGGTGCCGTAGACATATCTTGAAGATGAAGCAAAAGCGCGGCGCGCGATAGACGCTTATGCCCTTTTGCCGAGGGTGCAGGTGACTCGTTGTGAACGATTAGCCGTGCTCGACAGGAACGACGTCGTTCATGCGCTTGATCGGATACCGCCGCAGCGACGCGCTGGAGAACCGCACCATCATTGCAACGAGAACCGTACTAGAAAATTGCCCTTCTGAGAATCTGCCGCGTTAGTTGGTAGAATAGGAAGTAATTCGCGCTCTCAGTTTAGAACTTTTGCAAATACGGTCGCTAACGTTCGGGAATGTCGCGCGAATTGCTGACGTCTACATTATCTCTGTAATATCAATGACTTGCTGGCGGACCAAATGGGACTCGAACTGGCGGTACAATTCTGAAAATATCTCTTTGAGATGTCGGCCGAATTTCCGCTCATGTCACCCGAAATGGCCGGTTGAGAAAAATCCCCAAAAAGGTGCAAGAATTTGGTTTGCACCCCGGTCTCACCGGTCCAGTTCTCGGCCAGGGAAATGGCGCGATCATCCCTGTTTCAGACAATCCGTTGACCGGGCGGACCGCCAGAATCTCGCGCCACAAGCTGCCCGCCCCGGCACCGTGGTGCTAGATTTTGCGTTATTGGCGCCCGGCAGAGGTTGATCGAGCTATCGAGGAACTTCTCGATCAGCGTGCCGAGCACGTCGGCCTTCGACAGCTTCGGCACCTGGTTGCGGAATTCGAAGTTGTCGAGGATCACTTGCACGTTCGGTGAAAAGCCTTCGAGGAAGGCCTCGAAATCGGCCTTCAACTGGGCCTGCGACGCACGGTTTCGAAGGTCGCGCAGATGAAGCGTGACGTGTTGTAGAATGCCTGTCCCGCCGCCTGGCGAAGCGCTGCGTCCTGATTGGTGATGCCCGCCTTGTCTAGATTATCCTTCATCGACAGGACGGCGGCTTTCGTGGGTTCCAGCACCGCATCGAGACGACGCAGCACCATCATGGGCAGGATCACATCGCGATACTTGCCGCGCACATAAAGATCACGCAGGGCGTCATCGGCGATCCCCCAAATGAAGTTCGCAATCCAGTTCAGATCGCCGTTACTCATGTATTGACCGTTCCCCCGGACTTCCTCAGCCGCTTCATGCCAGCGCTTTTCGGCGCTGCAGCGCCGCTCGCGATTTCACGAAGCTTCTCATATTCTTCAATGGCCAGCACAACCACGACCGGCCGCCCATGCTTCTCAACGGTTAAGGGTTGCTCGGGCCAAATCGATGAGGCGTCCAAAGCCGTATTTGGCATCTTTGGCCGATATGCTCTGCATAGGTTGCTTCGATCACCTCGTCGGCACGGGTAATGAGGATCGGCGGCACGGCTTTGTAAGCGTTCTGGCCACTCAGATTTAGTCAGCCGCTTTTTTTGGCTGACCTGGAGCGCTTTCTGCCGCTTGCCTGATTGCGCCGTTTGCCGCCTGCCTGCTTGCGCCTGATAACACGATGAAGCCTTCTCGCGACCGGTCCCGGCATTTGTGGGCAAAACAACAAACAATTGAGCCACGTTATCGCATTGTCATCTTCTTCAATCCAACTCACAAACTTGTAGCCACTGTTCTGATGGGCAACATTGAATTTGATCGGCATCACGGGATTTGCCGTTAGCGCCCCGTACATCGCCTGCTTGATGCTCGAATGGGTAGTAGGATCCACATTGTAAAGTGCGGTAAGAAACCCATGGAATCGCCCGTGCAAGCCCGGCCAAATTGGATCATTGGTCGGCGGTAGATCCATGTTAGAGGTGTCGGCTATCTGCGCCAACGTGTATGGGCCGGTCGGATTAAATAAGCTTCCATAGTCAGCTGCATTTGCTTGTACGTTGAGCGGTCCGAAACCGTCCTGCAGGACGTCCCGTATGCGTTTGGTCCCGGGTGTGAAGAATGCTGCGCCCATTAGTTTCCTCCCATCGAGATAATTGTTAAGCTACGGCCTATCAAAGGAGCCTTTGCTGTAAATCAGATCAACCAAGCGCTCCCATGTAAATTTCAAAACGCTCTAACGGCAACGGATGGTCAGCATCGCCGCGAGACAATTTATCGAGTCTATACTTTTCGTCTGCAAGCTCGATCATATTCATCTCAAATGTCAGCAGTTGTCTCGCTCCTAGGAAGATTTGCCGCTTCGTTTCCTCGTAGTCGTCCGCCCAGACAGCTTTAACTCCGACGTGAGCTGCCCAGAAATCCGCTTGTCGCTCGGTCGTCATCCAGGTGTAGGTGCTGTCCCGGGGCTGGCCGCCGTAGTGGTGGCCGGTTTCGTGCGCAAATAGTAGAGCAATGCCTTCCAGACCTATTGCTCGATGTCGCAATAACCCTCCATACAATCTGACATGCGGTTGAGAAATCTGCCGCCACGCGGCGCCGTTGAAGGCATCAACTTCCCAAGCGATGTCATAAGCAATTTCCGAAAAAGTACACTGAAAGCGCTTCATGATTGCGGTAACTTTCCGCTGCCAAGACTCGTCACCGCGCCGTCGCAACATTTTTCTCGGGATGTTCAGCGGAGGGTCGAACACATCCCACCTCAGTCGCAAAAATACCTGACCTTACCTAAACTCAACCAAAGGTTGGTCATACGTTTCATAGCACGATCAGTTTACGTTAGCAAATTTGATAGCCTCAGGATGACTCAGGGAGAGCCCTGGATTCGTTTAGTTTGTCGTCACTACCTTGGTGCCAGCCGCCCTATAGCCCCCCAGCGAGTCTCCAGAGTCCAGCAAATGGCCTCTACCAGAAGGCAGCGTGACAGGTGTCGACGCCCTCAGCGATCTGTCGGTGATCACCCCCGCTACTTTCCCTTTAGCTTGAAATCGGATCAGGTGACCCCCAGGTAGGGGTTGACCTTGGCTGTCCTTGGCGAATCTCGACTCGTTATTTTCTCACAGAAATTACTCTCCACCCCAATACTTGGATAATACGAGGAGCGCCCACGGGGGCACAATATTGAATAGAGCGGCCCTCACATGTGAGATCATTCACATTCTTGCAAAGCAGCATAGAATAAGTTGCCTTGCCCAGCTATAGTCATCGGTGGATGCAGTCGTTCTGCTATCCGGGGGACCATTAATGCAATGTTTGCGTTGCGGTTACCAGAATAAGACCACCAATGAGTACTGCGAAGGATGCGGAACCGCTCTCGGTACTGAGTGTGGAGCTTGTGGTCATATAAACGGGCCTGCAGCGCGGTTTTGCGGGCATTGCAGTGTTGCGTTGAAGGGGGTCGTTCCGGGAGCCGCTAACCAACCCTGGCAACAGGTCCTACGATCTCTTCATGCCAAGGGTGGAGAACGCAAACACCTTACCATTCTATTTGCCGATATTCGTAATTCCACTGGTCTTATGGATAGCCTGGGTGATCCCGAATTGGGAATGAAGCGTCTTCAGCCAATTCTCGACTTAATGAATGAAGCTGTGGTTCGCTATGACGGTGTCGTCAACAAATCTCAAGGCGACGGGATCATGGCGCTATTCGGCGCTCCACAGCCTCATGAGGATCATGCCGTTCGTGGCTGCCTCGCAGCGTTGGCAATGCAAGATGGAATGACTCGCATTGGCGATCGAGATTTGCAAATCCGAGTCGGCGTTCACACCGGAGAGGTTGTTGTTCAGACGATAGAGCATGGGATGTATCAAACCTACGATGCGGCTGGCGCAAATGTACATCTCGCGAGCCGAATGGAGCACCTCGCCGAGGCAGGCAGCATCCTAATTTCCAGGGAAACATTTATCGCTGCGAAACAGTTCGTTGAAGTCGAACCACTAGGGGCGCAAGCTATTCGTGGGATTGCGGCACCGGTTGAGGTTTTTAAACTGCGGGGACTTCAACATGCTCCATCAAGCGGAGTATTTCGAAGCGGGATACGGTTGAGTCCGCTCACAGGTCGGACCGAGCAAAACGCAGCTCTTTCGTCAGAGCTAGAGCATACGATGAACGGCGATGGTCGTGTCGTCGGTGTAGTCGGTGAGGCTGGAATCGGGAAAAGCCGCCTCTGTTTCGAGTTCGCTGAAAGCTGTCGCGGAAGGGACATCCGCGTGTTTGAGGCTCGCGTCTTAGCTCACGGCAAGGCCACCCCATTTCAGCCGGTACTAGAATTGTTACGCGACTATTTTGGACTGCGAACGAAAGAACTGCCAGACGTCTTACGTGGTCGAGTCCGCGATAGGTTAGCAACCCTTTCGGTTTCGGAGCAATTTTCGCTGGTACTGCTAGAGTTTCTCGGACTGGCCGATCCGCAGCACCCAGCTCCTAAGCTCGATCCGAAGGCCAGGAAAACGCAGCTGCTCGACTTTGTAAGAACGCTACCTCGCTCAGGCGCTCAGGACGTAAGTACAATCGTCATCGTTGAGGATTTGCATTGGATCGATTCAGCAAGTGAGGAGTTTGTCGAGGCGCTAGCAGATGCCGTAGTAGGCACGAAGACTCTCTTGGTCCTCAACTTCAGACCCGGCTTTGTAGCCCCGCTGATGCAGCGGTCGCACTACAGACAGATCCGCATGCCGCCATTGGGTCCAGCGGAAGCGACCTCGCTACTGCAAGATCATCTCGGCAATGATGCCTCTTTGGCGTTACTAACCAGAAATATCGTCGCGCGTGCCCAGGGCAATCCATTCTTTATCGAAGAGTTAGTCAATGCACTCGTGGAGCGTGGCGACTTCGAGGGGGAGAAGGGTGCGTATCGACTGAAAGGCGGCATTGATACGATCCCGCTACCTCCCACTGTGCAGGCGGTGATTGCCGCTAGAATTGATCGACTTGAGGGGGATGCAAAACAAGCACTTGAAGTGGCCTCAGTGATAGGTCGGGAAATTTCGATATCCGTCTTGGAGCGTGTTTGCGGCCTAGACCAATCAGACCTTTCACGAGCAGTACAGCAGTTGAGACGGTCAGAGTTGCTTTACGACGTTCCGCCCTTCGAGCAGCGGCTTCTCGCATTTCGTCATCCTCTTATACAAGAGGTTGCCTATCGATCGCTACTTCAGGACCGTCGCAGGGAATTCCATTCAAAAGTGGCGCAAGCAATCGAAACGCTCTTCAAGGATCGGCTTGATGAACGGGCCTCGCTTCTGGCGTACCACCTAGAGCAGGCTGGTGAAAATCTCAAAGCGGCCCAACAGAATATGCGTGCTGCGGTTTGGATTGGTGCAAACGATCCGAGCCAGGCATTGAGAAGCTGGAAGAAAGTCCGCGAACTTTTGTCGGATCAACCTCCTTCTACGCCAATCAACTATCTGCGAATGATGGCATGCGGACAGGTTGTCAATTTTGGATGGCGAGAAGGGATTTCAGCGGAGGATGCTCTCATCTACTTCGAGGAAGCCAAACAACTAGCACTGGCTTTGGGGGATATGAGAGCCAATGCATTGATCCACGCCGCTTACGGTCGGATTCTGGCGAATGGCGGTTCGGCGGATGAGTATGTGGAAAAGATCCGCGAAGCTAAAGCGATCGCCGATGAGGGTAACGATCCCAGCGTTCAAATAACGCTTAAGGCGGTGCTCTGTCACGCACTGTGGCTGTCAGGTCGCATGAGAGAAGCTCTTCAGATGAATATTGAGGCGATGGACCGTGCTCACGAGATCGTGCAATTCGACAGTCAAACGCTGGGTTTTGATATCGAAATCTGGCTGGCTGCTTTGCGCGGTCGAACGTTGGTGATGCTCGATCGGCAGGAAGAAGCCCGGCCCTTCCTTGATCGTATATTGCAGTTGGAAGAGGGTCAGGTTGACGCTCTCCATTATGTCATTCCGAGTTTGGCCTATGTGGATCTCGCTTGGGCTGAAGGAAACATCGGATTGGCCCAAATGCATGCCGATCGAGCGTTTTCTCTGGCTATAAAAAGCGGCAACCCCTATTTGCGGGTTTATGCCCAAGCCAGTCGTGGTCTTTCTCACATCGTTTCAGGAAGGCTTACCTCGGCTATCGAGGATTTATCCGAAGCTCTACGCTCTGCTCGATCTCGAAAGGCTGGTCTAGAAAATGAACCGCGCATTTTGGCTGATCTAGCAAATGCCTACAGACTGAATGGCGATACTCAGAACGCCTTCTCTGTTGTCAATGAGGCAATAAAGGTTGCTATCGACCGCAACGCCCGCGTTCCAGAATGCCTAGCTCGAATTGTACATGCGCAGCTTCTGTTATCAGGAACGAGTGATCAAAAGATTGCTGGAAGCCGGGAACTAGAGCGTGCACAGGGGCTGATGCAGGAGACGGGCGCTATGATATTTAAGGCAATGATCGCGCCTTCTGGGGATGAACTTCAGCACGCTCAAACCTCTGTCAGGGCGAACTAGGCGAGAACGCAGGTAATTTCAGGGAAGGCCAAGCGTTAGGCTTACAGCTGTCGAAATTGCTGGAATGGTGACGTGCCTGCTTGGCAGCTGCATAGCCTTTGGATGACTCAGGGAGAGTCCTGGATTCGTTTAGTTCGTCGGCGCCACCCCTCCCGCCGGCTAGCGCCGGCCGCGTTCGAAAGCCCGCCGGAAGAAATGAGCGACGAGATCGGCGTTACCATGCGCGCCCTTATGAGGTACGCACCATCATTGCCACGAGAACCGCACTAGCAAAGTGCCCTTCTGAGAATTGGCCGAGTTGGTTGAAAAAAATGGCAGTAATTCGCGCTCTCAGTTTAGAACTCTAGCGAATGCGGCCGCTAACCTTCGGAAATGTCGCGCAAATCGACGACGTTCAAATTATCTATGTAATATCAATGACTTCCTGGCGGTGGGTGCAGTCAGGCGCGAACCGGTCTCCCTGTTATTTGGCCAATATCAGGGTGATTTTCGAAAAAAACAGCGAACCGGCGGGCGAAAATTCCAAAAACACCTGCAGCACGGGCATTTCTCGAACATCGCGCTAATTCGATAACAGGGAGAAACAGGGAGCGCCCGATTTCTAAAACACCGAGCGGCATTTAATGAACTGGGAGGGCCGGCCGTTTTTGGGGAGGCCCAGTGGAATCTTGGTTGCGAGACGAGCTAGGTTGTCCTAAGGAGAATTTATTGGAGCCTCCAAGGATTCGCG
>WNGO01002688.1_pt1 | contig 12863 bp, 16 predicted proteins | sample 5400511 | NCBI WGS metagenome assembly WNGO01 (sample SAMN13153380, study PRJNA577476) | soil metagenome | isolation source: 20 cm soil or saprolite under Garry oak tree replicate 2 | place: USA:California | collected 2016-06-15
GAAAAAGTTTCGTGACGCGAATACACGCGTCATCAATTCGAAGAAAGAGTTCTACGATTTCTTTACGCCCGGAAATTCCGCAAAACCGGAAATTCACGGCGGCTTTGCCTTCGCACACTGGAATGGCTCGCGCGAAATCGAAGAACAAATCAAGAATGATCTCAAAGTGACGATCCGGGTTATTCCGCTCGACGATTCGGCCGAAGGCGGGCAATGCATTTTTACTGGTGAACGGAATGCTCGCCGCGTGATTTGGGCGAAATCGTACTGAACGCGGGGGCAAAGTCGGATGCATGAGAGTGTGTTAGGACGCATCTCAGTTGACTGCGCAGTATCCACTCGCTTAATTCCGCCCTGCCGATGGAATTAAAGCTCTACAGTCGCGAGTGGTGCTCGTGGTGTATTGATGCGAAAGATTATCTTAGCGAGAAAGGATATCGCTTCCAGGAGATTGACGTCGGTAAAGATCGCCGGGCATACGAGGACATGAAAAAACTTTCGGCCCAAACGTATGTTCCCACGTTTGTGGCGGGCGACAAAGTCCTGGCCAATTTCGATACCGATCAGCTCGAAAAATTCCTAAACGAGCACCAGATCAATCCGTAGCACTTTGATGCTTTTTGGCGTTTTCATTACACTCGGCGTGGCCGTGCTCAGCGTCGGTCTGCGCAGTTTTCAAAATTCCTATCTACAAAAAGCTGGCGCGCTCGGAATTCTCGCTGCTACTTATCTCGCTGTTTATTTTATTACCGCTAGCTGGCTCTGGGGTTTCGTCGCAGCAGTAGGGTGGCTGTTTCTGCCGTGGCTGGAAATTCTCACCCGGATTCGTGCGCTCCGGCTTCCGAAAGAAAAGCAGCTTCGGCCGAAAAGTCCGCCGTCTGCGGACACGTTCCCGGCGCTCAGCGATATCACCCACGAGATCGAGGACGAAGGCTTTGTGCACGTAGGCGACGCCGGATGGGATTGGGAAGATTATCGGCAATTTTTCCGGCTGTTTTACAGAGAAGAGGATCGAGCCCAGGCCGCGATTTGCCTGAACGAACAACATGATTTTTCGTTCTATTATCTACGTATTTCGTCGCGCGCCAAAGACGGCAAGGTTTGGACCACATGGAATTATCCGTTGTCTTACGGCTTAAAACTCACGCCGCTCTTCTGCATCAATCGACAGCGGCCGGATCGATCGTTCTGGCAGCTCTATCAAAGTCATCGCGAGTTTCTTCGCCGGAACAGAGTTGAGCAAATTGAGGCTGAAATGGAAAAGGATTTGCGCGACCAGATCGCACACAACATTCACAAAGGCGTTCTTAAACAGACCGCGACCGGCGATGTTAAATATTCCTGGCGCGGCATGATTTATCTTTGGTGCCAGTTTTTGGTCGATCTGGTGCGGCTGTAATTCTCTCTCTCTTGATCCCGAACCAGGCGAGGGACGTCTCAGTCGGAGCCTGGAGTTCGGAGTTCCACCTTCAGGGCGGTCTTCATTGAATCGCAAGCTCGGGCCGCGTGAATTCAAACACTGCGATCTGTTCATTTGAACTTGCTTCGTGGTCAGAACTAAAGGATGATACCGACATGCTGACCGAGCGGCAGAGAAGCATTCTGGATTTTATTCAGCGCGAGCAACGCGAGAAGGGCATGACCCCAAGCACACGCGAAATCCAAAATCATTTCGGCTTCGCCAGCCAGACATCGGTGATGCAATATGATCGACACGCGCGCAAGGCTCGCGCACTCATTACTCCGGCCATGAAGGTCAGGATTACGGACATTCCAATTTACGGGCAGATTCCCGCGGGCATGTCGGCGTTGACCGAGCAAACGGTTGAAGGTCACGTCTCACTCGATGTGCGCTCGGCAAATGTTCTAAAGAATCGCGGCACATTTGCCTTGCGTGTCCGGGGCGACTCGATGATCGGCGCACACATTGTCGATGGTGACATTGTGATTTTGGAAGACACTAAAGAGGTCCACAATGGCGATATCGTTGCGGCGTTGATTGACGGCGAAACGTCATTGAAACGTTATGTTATGGAGCACGGCCGGCCATATCTAAAAGCCGAAAACCCGCGCTACCCTGATTTGGTCCCGGCGCGCGAGCTAAAGATTCAAGGCGTGATGGTATCGCTAATCCGCAAACAAGAGCGGCGCAAGAAACACTGAAGGCCGAAGACGGTCTGCGAATGCGAAAATGTTCCCTTGAACATATTCCACAGAAGCGCCATCTTTTCTTTCATGCCTGCAAACGGCAAGATTATCGATCTCCGGAAACTGCTGGCGGAGCGTTTCCCCCATGCCCCTGCTGCGCCAACAACGCGTTTAGTTACCTTACCTGTTCTTGATGAATCGACTGAGGGCGGATTGCCGCGAGGCACGATCACTGAATTAATCAGTCCACAAATAAGTGCAGGAAGCGCATCGCTGATTCATGCGCTTCTTCATGCCGCGCATCGCGATAATTATTTCCTGGCATTAATTGATGGACGCGATTCCTTTGACCCCTGCGGGTTAAATAATGCTTCCATGCGGCACCTGCTTTGGGTCCGTTGTAGCAAAGCACCTGAAGCGATCAAAGCCGCTGATCTGCTCTTGCGGGATGGCAACTTCCCGCTCGTGATTGTCGATCTTGTCCTGAACTCGCCGGAAGAATTGCGCAAAATTCCACAAACGACCTGGTATCGCTTGCAACGGCTCGTCGAATTAGCCCCTACGGCATGTTTGATCCTCAGTCGCTACGAAATGGTTGGCAGTGCACAACTGAAACTTGTCCTCAAAAATTCCTGGAACCTCGAAACTTTCGACACGCATGATGCGCTTTCACGGGTGCGAACTGTTGTGAAACGATCACATCTCCAGCCACCGATCAGATGTGAGTTATCAGGGGTCAGTTAAGTGATGTTTGCGACGATTTACCTGCCGAATTTCTATTTGCAGGCTGCTACCCGACATCAGCCAGAACTTCGCGCCAAACCAGTGGGATTGATCGAAGAACAGCAAAGAAAACCGGTCATCGTTCAACTGAACGAGCCTGCGGAAAAAGCGGGAATTCGAAAAGGAATGACTCCTAGTCAGGCTCTGGCCCGTTCTTTGCGCGTGGTGATCAAAACTCGTGCACAGATGCAGGAAAAATCGATCCAGGAAATCTTGATTCACCACGCGTTTACTCTCAGTCCGTTTGTAGAAGCAACCGCACCCGGCATTTGCACAGTTCAATTCACCGATAATCGCAATTTGAGCGAAAAAGTTTCGCGCGTTATCCAACAATTGGCTGAATGCGAAATCGCCGCACAAGCCGCGATCGCTCCCACACCAGATACGAGTTTTCTCGCGGCAAATCTGGCCCGGCCACTCTTGCAGATTGAAAACGCAAAAGATTTTCTTGTTCCTTTGCCAATCGAAACCTTGGCGATCGCCGGTGGAGGCGAATGACCCCATTCGCGCAAGGCAGGCGCTTGCTCGTGGATCAGTGGTTCTTTTTTGGTTTCCCTATTTTTTCCGTTTGCTTTACGACGACTGATTTTACCCGGAGATACTCCTTCTGAACACCGCTGGCGAAGTCGCGAGGGCCGTACTCGAACAGCACAACGAAGCAAAACGTGAAAACGATGAACAGAGCGAACCAAAAAAGCCCGCGCAGAAGCGCCATGCAAAAAACATTAGCCGATACAAATTATGGAGCAACCGCGGTTGGCGAGACGCCAGCGCTACTCGTTTATTCGCAGATTTCGCGCGAAGTCCAGCGATATGTGGTCAACGCGATCGTTGAATTTTTTCAATAACGATAGACAATTAGCGTTCGCATGCGGAACCTCGCCGCTGCGAATGTTCCGCTACAGCAAGGGTAGGTACCGAAGTGGCCAAACGGGGCAGACTGTAAATCTGCTGGCTTTACGCCTTCGCTGGTTCGAATCCAGCCCTGCCCAATCTCTTCTGCAGGAGCCGTGATTCGCGAACTCGTCAGTGGCCTCTTCGCTGGCCACCTTCGCGGCGACCGCCATATCCACCGCCGCCACCGTAACCGCGTCCGCCACCCCCGCCAGGCGCTCGTGGTTCTCGCGGGCGGGCTTCATTTACTGTTAATGGACGGCCTTCCATGGCCTGACCATTTAGCTTGGAAATGGCGTTTTGAGCATCCTCGTCCGAGCCCATTGTGATGAAAGCGAAGCCGCGCGATTTGCCGGTGAATCTGTCCTGCATGAGAGTGACTTCCTGCACAGCTCCAGCCTGTGAGAAAAGCTCCTGCAGTTCGTTTTCCGTGGTGTTGAAGGGAAGATTGCCTACGTATAATTTAGTTCCCATTGAGTTTATTCTGGAAAAAGCAGCCAGGTCACTGTTCCCGCTTATCGGATTTCAAATCGCCACTGAATAAACTCAACTGACAATCCACCAACTCCCAGGCTTCCGTTTCCTTTTGGCACATTTGTAAGATGCTTCCTGTAAGAAAGCAATAGAAAATCGCGACGCAATTTTTCCTTTCAACCATGGCTCAATCAGACAGCTCGAACCGGAAAAACACCCGTGCTCGTGTCGCGGTTGTGGCTGCAGGCGTGGTTAGCCCCCTGGGCTTTAGACTGACTGAAACGCTCGATTCGCTGCGCAATTCGAGAAATTGCATTAGCCCTGTCACGCGATTTTCCGTTGGCCAATGCCGATGTAAAACTGCTGGTCAAGTTTCCGACGACCGTCTCCTTGCGACCCAGGCTGAGGCGCCGCGTTCCCGACGCCTGCATCGCGCCTCACACATGATGATTCAAGCGCTAACAGAACTTGTAGCGCAAGAACCTCACTTCGAGCCCGAGTTGACAGTAATCGGAACAACAAGCGGCGGCATGTCGTATGGCGAACATTACTACCGCTCGTTACGGCAAGCTGGGGACCTGCGGCACGCGGCGACCTGGATCGCAAATTATCCCGCGCAAAAGCCTGTAATCGACGCTCAGGAGTCCTTCGGAATCTCTTCGCCATGCCAGGTGATTGCGAACGCATGTGCCTCGGGCACAAATGCGATCGGCCATGCGTTCGAATGTGTGCGATCGGGTCGCTATCAACGCGTGTTGGCGGGCGGCTATGACGCTCTCTCAGAACTGGTTTTTACCGGCTTTGATTCGCTTCAAGCGTCAACGCCGGAGAAATGCCGGCCGTTTGATCGACATCGTACCGGAATGGTATTGGGAGAAGGCGCTGCACTCCTTGCGTTGGAAAACCTCGACAGCGCCCAACGACGTGGTGCACCTGTTCTGGCAGAAATCATCGGTTACGGAATTTCTACGGATAATTTTCATATCACACAGCCGGATCCTTCCGGTATCGGGCCGCGGCAAGCAATGGAGCGGGCTGTTCAAAGCGCGCACGTTGCAGAGAACGAAATCGATTACATCAATGCCCACGGCACAGCCACGCTGTTTAACGACGCCGCCGAGGGAAAGGCGATCAACAGATTGTTTAATGGCGTTCCAGTGAGCTCCACCAAGAGCATGATGGGTCATTCACTAGGAGCAGCCGGTGCGATCGAAGCCGTAGTCTGTTTGCTGGCGCTCCAACACCAATTTCTCCCTCCAAACATCAATTTTCGGGCGGCAGATGACGATCTCGATCTAAACATTGTGGCGAACGAATCGCGGCCGGCTGTTTTGCGCACAGTCCTTTCGAATTCTTTTGGCTTCGGTGGAACAAATGCTTCGATTCTCATGCGCAGGTTTGAAGCATGAGTCTGGCAATCGCCGGCATGGGGTGGGTGACTCCCCTGGGAAGCGGCGTTGATTCAGTGTGGGAACGGTTGCTCCAAGGCCACGAGGCGTCCGCAACAACAATTTCGGAACCTTTCAGCGAGCAAGCTTACAGCGCTTTCCGAGTACCGGAATCGGCGATGGCGGGATTCAGCTATCCGCGTCTTCGCCGAGCCAGTGTCATTTCGCGATTTGCAGCAGCAGCAGGGTTGGAAGCCTTACGCGCTGCAGGAGTAGAGCTAAATTCGCAGAATGCAGAACGAACTGCGCTCATCTTCGCCATCTCAAATGGCGGCGTGATTTATACAAGACGTTTTTACCGCGACATTGTTGACGCAGGCGCGCAGTCGGCCAGCCCGCTGTTGTTTCCGGAAACCGTCTTCAATGCTCCAGCGAGCCATCTTGCGGCGATTCTCGGTATTACTGGAGCTACTTATACCTTGGTGGGCGACGGAGCGGTTGGCCTCGCGGCGATAAAAATGGCCGAAGACCTGATGGCGAATGAGGCACTCGAACACTGCCTCGTCGTTGGAACGGAAGAAGTCGATTGGCTTTTGTGCGACGCCTACCGGCGATGGCGGTTGCTTCGTCGGGCGCCTCCGATTGAGCCATTCAGTAAGCAACCACGCGGAATGATTTTGAGCGAAGGCGCGGGAGCAATCTTGCTCGGACAAGATGGCCCATTCACAATCGAATCCGCTCATCCCGGTGGATGTTTTACGAAGCGCGCCGAAGCGGAGAAAATTTTGGAGCGAACCCTGCGTGACCTCGCTGAAACCGAAATCGACTTTGTGGTCTCGAGCGCCAATGGCACGTTCGTCGATCAAGCAGAATGCCGGGCGCTGAAGGTCGTAATTCCAAATGCGATTGTTTACACTGCGAAACCAGCCTTGGGCGAAAGCGTCGGTGCTGCGGGGCTATGGCAGATCATGCTGGCGGCTCAAGCCTTACGTTCGAGAGAGCTTCCGCCTGTTCTTCACGTACGCTCGACGGGTTCATTGCAGCTTCCACGCGCGCGCATGTCCATACCAAGAGCGCGCCGCGCAATCGTCCTTAGCTGTGGCCTGAATCAGCAGGCGGCGGGATTGCGACTGGCAAGCGACTGATAGCTGATCTCCTTGCTTTAGCGAAGCGGGACGAGCTTCCAGTCGATTTTTCCGTCTGAGATTTCGAGCCACGCCACGCTTGGAGGCGCCCCTTGGTTCGCGCGCGTCACGCAACCGGGATTTAGAAACAGGACACTTCCGCGCCTTTCGTTTCGTGGGACGTGCGTATGTCCGTGGAGGAGGATATCAACGTCATTCGGCAAGTGGTCAGGCGGCACATGTTGCAGACGAAATTTCAATCCGCCTCGCACGAGATCGATGACCAGCGGCCAATCCAAATTACTGTCGCAATTCCCTCGCACGGCCGTGACTGGAGGCCCAGCGGCGCGAAGCTCGTCGAGAATGTTCTCGGCGCAAACATCCCCCAGATGCCAGATTTCATCGGCACCTTTCGCGATCTCAAGCACTCTTTCCGGTAAACGATTGTGGGTATCGGCAAGCACGAAAATGTGCCGCCGATGCTCCTTTCCTTTCGCAAGGTTCGCCATATCTCGTTAATCTTGTTTAATTCCCGCACTGAAGCCAAGGCACCTGCATGGCGTCGATTGTTGACGAAACGTCTCTCGACCGCGACGCTCGATTAGCTTACGTAACTCTCGCGAATGGCCATCGAAGTGAAAATTCCAGCGGTCGGTGAATCAATTACCAGCGGTGTCGTGTCTATCTGGCATAAGAAGTCCGGCGAGTTTGTAAACGAAGGCGAGCCGCTCTTCACGCTCGAGACTGACAAGGTTTCTACGGAGATCGTTGCTGAAAAAGCCGGCGTGCTCGAGACGAAAGTGCCAGAAGGCCAGGAAGTAAAGATCGGCGAAGTGGTCGCCACGATCGAAGATTCAAAGCAGCAGCTAAAGGAAAAGAAAACTCCTGAAGCAAAGAAGGCTGAGAAGGCTCCGGAAAAAAAGAAAGAACCCGAGGAAACCAAGAAAGCACCCGAGCCAGAAAAAGAAGCCGCGGAAGGAAAAGAGCCTGTAGCCGTGAGCGCTAACCGCGGCAGGGCGGAGTCACCTATTGCAACTACGGTTCTCTCACCTGCCGTTCGCCGCATTGTGGAAGAAGAGAAACTTGAGCCGGAGAAAATTTCGAGCACGGGCAAAGGCGGACGTTTAACTAAAGCTGATGTCCTGCACCCTGCTCAGAGAAGAGAAACTGCGGGGGAAGCTATGAGCTTCCCCGGGACGGCAACGCCGTCGGCTACAGTTGCCGAACCCTCCGCAGATGGCCGGTTCACGCGGAAAAGAATGTCGCCGCTGCGCCGTAAGATCGCGCAGCAACTGGTAATGGCGCAGCACACCGCAGCCATTCTTACCACATTTAATGAATGTGACATGAGCGCCGTACAACAATTGCGTAGCAAAGCTCAAGAGGATTTTACAAGAAAGAACGGTGTCAAACTTGGTTTGATGTCGTTCTTTATTAAGGCATGCGTAGAAGCGCTCAAAGCCGTGCCGGTTGTCAATGGGCGCATCGAAGGCGACGATTTCATCCAAAACAATTTCTACGATATCGGTGTAGCGGTTGGGACGGAGGGTGGACTCGTCGTGCCGGTAGCACGTGAGGCGGACAAGAAAAGTTTTGCCGAGCTTGAACAAGTCATTGCGGACTTCGCCGCCAGGGCGCGCGAGGGAAAACTGAAGATCGAGGATCTGCAGGGCGGCACGTTTACAATCACAAACGGCGGAGTATACGGATCGCTTTTTGCCACGCCGATCTTGAATCCACCACAAAGCGGCATTCTCGGCATGCACAAAATCATGCCGCGACCTGTTTCCGTGAATGGGAACGTGGGAGTCCGCCCGATGATGTATCTGGCGCTCAGTTACGATCATCGCGCCATTGACGGAAAAGAAGCCGTCACTTTTCTCGTCAAAGTGAAGGACTGCATCGAAAACCCAAAAAAGTTGCCCTTGGATTTTTAAGTCTCCTTTTGATGTGCAGCGAAGTGGAGACGTCTCTTGCTCTTTCCGTTTTTACGTCCGAGAGATTCCTCCACTTCGGTCGGAATGACAAAGTAACGTATGGAGAAATTTGATGTTGTTATCATTGGTTCGGGACCGGGCGGTTATATTGCTGCGATCCGGTCCGGCCAACTCGGCTTAAAGACTGCCCTCGTCGAAAAGGACAAGGAGCTGGGCGGCACTTGCCTGAACGTGGGCTGCATCCCGAGCAAAGCGCTTCTTACCTCGAGCGATCATTTCACGTTCGTCAAAAAGGAGGCGGCCAAACACGGCATCGTCACTGACGGAGCGCGTGTGGATCTCGCGAAGATGCAAGAGCGCAAGGACAAGGTGGTAAAGACATTCAACAGCGGCGTGCGCTCGCTGATGAAGACGAACAAGGTCACTGTGTTCGCGGGCTTCGGCACGATCACCGCGCCTGGAAAGGTTTCGGTCAAATCCGCCAATGGTGATACGCAGGAGATCGAGGCAAAAAACATCGTCATCGCCACGGGCAGCGCAGCGACGGAACTGCCGTTCGCGAAATTCGATGGAAAAATGATTGTCAGCAGCACTGAAGCGCTGGAATTCAAAGAAACGCCAAAGAAACTTCTCGTCATCGGCGCGGGTGCGATTGGTTTGGAACTCGGCTCGGTGTGGAACCGGCTGGGCTCAGAAGTAACGGCACTGGAATTTTTGCCGCGCATCGCGATCGGGTTCGATCTAGAGCTGTCGAATCTGCTTCAACGTCTGCTCACAGCTCAGGGAATCACGTTCCACCTGGAGACGAAAGTTAGCGCGGTCAAAGTCGACAATGGCCACGCGACTGTGACCGCAGTGAAAAATGGCGAAGAATTAAAATTCGAAGCAGACAAAGTTCTCGTTTCAGTTGGGCGCCGCCCGTTCTCAGATGCGTTAGGCGCGGAAAAGGTCGGAGTCGCATTCGACGAGAAGAGGCGTATCAAAGTTGACAAACATTTCCGGACGAATGTGGATGGTATTTATGCCATCGGTGATGTGATCGCCGGGCCGATGCTCGCGCACAAAGCCGAGGATGAAGGAATCGCCTGCGTCGAAATCATCGCGGGCAAGGCCGGTCACGTAAACTACGAAGCCATCGCAGGGATAATTTATACGAACCCAGAGCTTGCCGGAGTTGGTCTCACTGAAGAGCAAGCGAAAGAGCAGGGGATTGATTATCGAGTCGGAAGATTTCCATTCCGCGCCAACAGCCGCGCGCTTTGCAGTGATGATGTGGAAGGAATGGTCAAGTTCGTCGCCGACGCCAAGACCGATCGCATTCTTGGCGCACACATTTTGCACCACGTCGCTTCAGAATTAATTGCCGAAGCCGTTTCAGTGATTGAATTCGGCGGCAGCTCCGAAGACATCGGCCGCACCACTCACTCGCACCCGACCTTGAGCGAGGCAGTGAGAGAAGCCGCGCTCAATGTCGAGAAACGCGCGCTGCACATCATGAATCGCTAATGATGTAGCGGCGTTCGCCGCGGCGAACGCCGAAATTCAGAGGCAGGTGCTTGGCACAAGCACCTCTACAATCGCCGCGTGTGCTAACTTGCACTGTGGACACAACGGCTGCCATCCTGTTGCGCAAACGCAAACTCAGCGACACGAGTCTGATCGTGTCGTGGTGCACGGAATCATTCGGCTGCATCCAGACCGTCGCTAAAGGCGCGCGCCGTCCAAAGAGTCCATTTGCCGGAAAGCTGGATTTATTTTTTGAAGCAGAAATTTCCATCGTGCGAAGCCGGAAATCGGATCTGCATACGCTTACTGAAGTCGTGTTGAAAAATCCGTTTGGCGGAATTCGCAGTAACTACCTCCGCACGCAGACTTCAGCTTATTTTGTCGAGCTAATTGAGATTTGCACCGAGCGAGATCATCGGGAGCCAGAGTTGTTTATGCTGTTGCGTCGGGCTTTCGGTTACCTCGATGCAAATGATCCGACGGCGCGCGCGGTTGCTCATTTTGAGACTGAACTGGCGCGCATCACCGGCGTGCATGATATGAAAAGACTGAAAGCTGACCCAGCCTTTGCGCTGGGGAATTTGTTCGGGCGATTGCCACTTTCTCGTACGCCGCTCTTGAAAACGCTTGCGACGGAGGCGAAAGACAGTTCCAAATGAGATTAAGCAATTCTATCGCCGCATTTGTCGTCGCCGGCTTGAGTTCCGCCGCGTTAGCGAACGAGACATATAAATTCGACCCGTCAGGATCAACGATCGGTTTCAGTGTGCATCAATTCCTGGGCACGACTCACGGAAAGTTCGCGAAGTTCAATGGCCGGATCAACGTCGACCGCGAGCATCCGGAGAATTCCTCCGTAACGGCGCAGATCGACGTGCGCAGCATCGACACCCGTATCAAAAAGCGCGACGATCATCTGCGCAGCGCGGAATTTTTTAATGTCGAAAAATTTCCGCAGATCACTTTCAAGAGCCGCAGCGTAAAACAGATCGGACCGCAGAGTGGCGACATTCTCGGCGGCCTCACTATGCACGGCGTGACGAAGCCCGTAACACTTCACGTAAAATTACTTACGCCGCTCAACGAGACGAGCCAGACGCGCTGGGGCGTAACGGTCGATCCAGTCACGCGGCGCGACTTCAATTTGGTGTTTGCCCCAGCGACTGAAACAGTCTCTGGCATCAGCCAAACGGTTGCGATCAATATCGAGATCGAAGCAAAGCGCGCAGAGTAAGCTGACTAGCGCCAATGGAGATTGTCCCCCTCGGAGATTCCGCGCTGATCGTTCGCGTGCGCGAGCGATTCGAAGACGCGCCCGAGGAAACACTGAACGAAGTCCTGCAAATGTTTCAGCAACTCCGAAGTGCGGCTATTCCCGGCGTTACTGAAGTCGCACCAGCTTACACTAGCGTCGCAGTCTTCTGCGACCCACTGCAGGCTGCTAAAGCACGCGGGCAATCGGATCGAGCGTTCGACTGGTTGAACGAGCGAGTTCAGCGTGTGATAGCCGCGACCTCTGACCGCCGCAGACGCGGGAGAACTACAAAAGGCGATGTACGCCTGGTCGAGATTCCAGTCTGCTACGACGCCGAGTTTGGTCCAGACCTCGATGACGTTGCGCGACACGCGCAAATTCCGGCAAAAGAGGTCGTTGATCTTCATAGTGCGGCTGAATATCGGGTGAGCTGCATTGGGTTCGTTCCCGGATTCCCGTTTCTGACGGGTCTTCCGAAGGTTCTAGCGACGCCTCGTCGAACCACTCCACGAAAGGAAATCCCTTGTGGGTCGGTCGGCATTGGCGGCGGGCAAACCGGAATTTATCCTTTGCGCTCCCCGGGCGGCTGGAATCTCATCGGCCGCACACCGTTGCGATTGTTCGATCCACAACAGGATCCTCCTACACTCTTACGGGCGGGTGATCGCGTGCGTTTTCGTGCAATCACGCGCGAAGAATTTAGTTCGTTGAAGCGATGAAAGGTAGTCACCCCGAGCGACGGAAAGGATCGCAGGCAATCTGAAGGTCACGCATGAAACGTTGCCTGAGCCATCAGCTTTTGTGAGATCCTTCACTCCGTTTAGGATCATGATGCGATGAACATGTTCGTAGCGCGGGCGGGATTTCTTACCTCCGTGCAGGACTTGGGGCGCATCGCCTTTCGCGAGTTCGGCGTCTCGTTAAGTGGCGCGCTCGACCTGTTTGCGTTGCGTGCGGCGAATCTACTCGTTGGCAATGATGAACATGCCGCCGGCCTCGAAATTACTTTTGCCGGACTGCGTCTGCATTTCCAGGATGAGCGAATCGTAGCCTGGTGCGGTGGCGAATTCGATGTGCGCGTTGGACCGACGGCGTTACCTGCGGGACACGCTTGCTTAGTCTCTGCTGGTGATGAACTAAAATTCGGTCCGCCAAAGATTGGATGCCGATCATGGCTCGCAATTTCCGGCGGGATCGACGTTCCAATTGTTCTCGGTAGTCGCTCCACCGATCTCCGAGCCAGTTTTGGAGGATTCAACGGTCGCGCTCTGCGCGATGGAGACGAGTTATTATTGGACGAATTTCGGCGGTCATCCCGACTAGTCGGGACTACAGAAAGAATTTCTTTGCGGAC
>WNGO01003277.1_pt1 | contig 12862 bp, 11 predicted proteins | sample 5400511 | NCBI WGS metagenome assembly WNGO01 (sample SAMN13153380, study PRJNA577476) | soil metagenome | isolation source: 20 cm soil or saprolite under Garry oak tree replicate 2 | place: USA:California | collected 2016-06-15
GCGGGATCGACATAGACAGTGGAAACGACGAGGAGGCGACGCAATGGGCGGTACTGGACTCGAACCAGTGACCTCCGGTATGTGAGACCGGCGCTCTAACCAGCTGAGCTAACCACCCAAACTAACAGAACTACAGACGCGTAGACGCAACAGACGCGTCGGAAAGGCCTCTCGCCTACGAACTCCTACGCGTCTACGCGCCTACGCGTCTAGTTGTTTGGTGGCCCCTCCAGGATTTGAACCTGGGACCTACGGATTATGAGTCCGCTGCTCTAACCGCTGAGCTAAGGGGCCGAGAAATACAAATATAACGCGGAACGCGGAACGCGGAACAGATGGCCGTCCTGATGTTCCGCGTTCCAACTTCCGCGTTCCGAGTTTACAGCAGTCCCCCTCGCCTCAACTTCCCCAGCTGATCGAAAGCCGTTTCGTGGACCGCTAGCACTTCACTGGGTGAGACCGTAGCGACGCCGGCCTTGCCCACCTCGACCCCCGCGGCGTAGTTGGCCACCTGCGCGGCTTCGCGCGCCGTGGCACCGGCGGCGAGCGCCGCGCCGACCCAGGCGGTGACCGTGTCGCCGGCGCCGGAGACGTCGTACACCTCGCGCGCCATCGTGGGGATGCGGGTGATCTCCTTGTCCTTGGTGACCAGCACCATGCCCTCGGCGCCGAGCGTCAGCAGCAGGTTGTCGACGCCCAGCTTGGCGAGCGTCTGGGGCAGGGCGTCGGCGTGGGCGAGGTCCAGGGCCGCGCCCATCGCCTGCTCCAGCTCGCGGCGGTTGGGCTTGAAGACGGTGGCACCCTGGTAAGCGAAGAAGTGCTTGAACTTCGGGTCCACCACCACCGGCACGCCGCGTTTATATGCGAGGGCCATCGCCCGCGCGATCACCAGCGGCGTGAGCGTGCCCTTGTTGTAGTCCTCGATCAACAGGGCGTCAGCGTCCGCCATGGCGCGCTCGAGCGCCGCTACCACCCGCGCGGCAGCAGCGTCAGGAATCGGCTCTTCGATCTCTTCGTCGATGCGCACGACCTGCTGGCCGTGCGCCACCACCCGCGTCTTGGATGTGGTGGGCCGGTCGGCGACGACGCTGAGGTGGCTGTCGGCGAGACCCGCTTGCACCAGCTCGGTCTTGAACGAATTGCCGCGGTCATCGTCGCCGATCGTGGCGACCAGCCGGCAGCCGGCGCCGATCGCGGCGACGTTGGCGGCGACGTTGGCGGCGCCGCCCAGGGCGTAGCGCCGCGTGTGGACCGTCACCACCGGCACCGGCGCTTCGGGCGAGATGCGGTCGGCGTTGCCCGCGAGGTAGATGTCGAGCATTGCGTCGCCGACTACGACGATGCGTTGGCCCGCCATCTTTGTGAGGAGTGCATCCAGGCGCTCGCGGGAAAACCGGATGTCGGTCCGCTCGGTCACGGCAACACGCTCTCACGCCGGAAGTAGAACGTCAAGCCGACCGACCCCACGAATTTTGTCTTCGTCGCACCGCTCACGTGCTGATAGTTACTGATGACGTGCGCGCCGCCGTCGGCGTGCAGCTGCCACGGGCCGGCGCGCCAGTCGAGCGCGGTCGCGAGCCGCAGCGTCCGCTCGACCACACCGACGAAGAGCCGCGGCGTCGTGTCGTAGGCGGCGGTCGGTGGATAGGGCTGCCGGAAATCGCCCTCACCCTGCCGCAACACGGTGATTTCGGGGGCCAGCAAGACGCCGGGGCCGGTCACCACACTGGCTCGTAACGTCAGTTGATCGTAGTCGGAGAAGTTGCGACCCAGGCCCACGCCGCGGCGCATCACGGTTTCGGCCGGGTTGGGCGTGCGATACGTGAGGTTCGCCACCTGCGTGTAGAACCCCGTCCAGGCGGCGGGGCCGAGCCCGCCCTGCGCGCCCAGCGTGATGCCGTACGACGGCGGCTCGGTGTTGCCGGCGCCGCCTTTGTCCACCTGGATGTCGTCGAGCAAGACCTGCGCGAACAGATGCGCGCGGTGTATGCGCGTGTCGAGGTCGAAGCCCAGCAGGCTGTTGTTGGGCGTGCCTTCGTCGTACTGCGCCAAGAGGCCCAAGTCGAGGATGTTGGCGTACCACGGCTCGAGCGTGCGATTGGCGCCGGCGAGAATGCTGCCTTCCCACAGTGCCACGGTCGTGGCGCCAGGCGGCCGGATGAGCAGCCGGTGCGCCACGACATAGCGGTGATTGGGCGTGCCACCCGTATCGGGCAGGTCGTCGAGCTGCGTGAGCAGGCCTTCAATATGGAAGCGCGGCGTGCCCAGGGTGACGGCAAAATGGGCGTAGCTGTAGGGGTTTGCCGAGATCAACAGGCCATCAACCGGGCCCGGTCCCCAATTGCGATCGAGCGAACCGAAGAACACTTCGCCGTAACGCCATTGCCCCGCGACGTACGCTTCGGCATTGCGCCCGGCGATGATGCGGTCCTTCTTGCCGAAGAAGTCGGGATCGTACTTGAGTCTGGTATCGAAGGAGGGATGGGTACTGGCGACCACACTCCCCCAATAGAACGTCAGGTCGAGCCCGCCGTTGGCGGTGGCGTGCCCGGTGCCCGCGGCGCGCAGCGGATCGCGCCGCGCGTGGGTGGCGCCGGCCGCGCCGAGCGAGCCGTCAGCCCGCGTGTGAGCGGTGTGGGATCGGCCATCACCCCGCGGGCGATGAAATGCTCGAGGTAAGGGGTGGACCAGTGGTGGATCGGGAGGTAGGGGGAGGCTTGTTGCGCAGTTCCCAGACGCCAAGTTGCCAGCAGGGCGACGACCAGAAGGCGGAGGGTGCGCATGGGCGGGGAATGTAATGCGGTCCTCACCCCCGGGCCCCCTCTCGCGATGTACTGTCCCCATCTCGCAATGTACCTCTCCCCCTGTCCCCCTCTCCACGATGTGGAGAGGGGGAACGAAGTGAGAGATCGAGATGGTCGCACTGGGTTCCCCCTCTCCCGACAGGGAGAGGGGGTCAGGGGGAGAGGTACTCGCGAGGGAGCCAGGGGGAGAGGTACTCGCGAGGGAGCCAGGGGAGAGGTACTCGCGAGGGGGTCAGGGGGAGAGGTACTCGCGAGGGGGTCAGGGGAGAGGTACTAATGAGCCAGGGGGTGAGGTACCCGTTATTGTTCTGCGCCATGCATGTCGACCAACGGCGCGGGACCATCGTCGAAAGCCGCCATCACGTCCACGTCGCCGTCGTGGACGCGGATGGCCGGCTGGTGGCGCACGCCGGCGATCCCGATCTGGTCACGTTCTGGCGCTCGGCCGCCAAGCCGTTCCAGGCGATGCCGCTGGTCGCCGACGGCGTGGCGGACGCGTTCTCACTCAGCCGTCAAATGCTGGCGATCGCCTGCGCGTCGCACTCGAGCGAGGTGGCGCAGGTGCAGCTGGTGCGCGACTTCCTGGCCCTGATCGGCTGCAGCGAGCGCGACTTGCTCTGCGGCCCCCACCCGCCGCTCTCCGACAAGGTCGCCAAAGACTACGAGACGCGCGGCGTGCGCCTCACCGCCGTGTACTCCAACTGCTCGGGCAAGCACACCGCCATGCTGGCGCTGGCGCGCCACCACGGCTGGCCCACCGAGTTCTACACGCGGCTCGAGCATCCCGTGCAGCAGCGCTGCCTCGCCGAGGTGAGTCGCTGGAGCGACGTGCCGGTCGAGCGCATCGGTGTGGCGGTGGATGGGTGCGGGGTCGCCTGCTTCGCCATCCCGCTACGCAACATGGCTCTTGCCTATGGTCGCCTGGCTAACGCGGAAGTCGGAACGCGGAACGCGGAACAGCAACACGAGCAACTGTTCCGCGTTCCGAGTTCCGCGTTCCGCGTTGTGGAAGCGATGCTGAGGCACCCCGAACTGTTGGCCGGCGAAGGCCGTCCCTGTACCGACATGATGCGCGCGCATCCGGGACGAGTGGTCACCAAGGTCGGCGCCGACGGCGTGTACAGCGCGCTGCTGCCGCAGGAGCGGCTCGGCGTGGCGCTGAAGGTCGCGGACGGCCACGGCGCATCGGCCGCGCTGGCGATGGCGGCGGTGTTGGCCGAGCTGGGTCTGCGGCCGCAGCCCGAGTCGCTGCGCAGCAAGCCGGTCACCAACTGGCGCGGCGAGCCCGTAGGCGACCTGCGTGTAAACGGGGGGTTGGAGCGGTGAAAAGATACCGGTGGCGGAGCGCGGAGCGGTTATTGTGAACGCGGAAGTCGGAACGCGGAACGCGGAACAGGATCGCGGACTGGATCCTCGCACCATCGCCCTGATTCGCGTGGCACTGGCGATCGCGATCGGCGACGAGACCAAAGCCCGCGACCGCATGATCGCCGCGCGGGCAGCGAGTGTGCCGGACCAGTGGATCGATGAGATCTTGTTGCAGAGCTTCTTGAACGTCGGCTACCCGCTCGCCTTGATGGCGTTCGGCGTGTGGCGCGCGGTGGCGGGACCGGTCAAGGATGCGGGCGAGCCGATCGCGCACGGTCTGTGGGAAGACTGGACGCGCCGCGGCGCCGAGACGTGCGGGGCGGTGTACGGCAGGACGTTCCACAAGTTGATGCAGAACTTGAAGGGCCTGCATCCGGCGCTCGAGGCCCTCGTCCTGGTGGACGCGTACGGCAAGGTGATCGGCCGGCCAGGGCTCGACTTGCGGCGCCGCGAGCTGTGTACGCTGGCCGCGGTGGCCACGCTCACCACGCCGAAGCAATTGCATGCGCATCTGCGCGGGGCGCTGAACACCGGCTCGACGAAGGAAGATGTGGATGCCGTGCTCGCGATCGTCGAGCAGGATATTGATGCGGCGCGCGCTCTAAAGGTCTGGGAAGTGTGGGCGGATGTGCGCGGGCGGAATCTCTAACGCGGAAGTCGGAGCTGAAATGCGGAATGCGGAATGCGGAGTGCGGAATAGCCAGGTGAGGTTGTGCAACACACCAACCTGAAGGATCGCACGCGAGCCTTTGCACTTGCGGTGATTGGGCTCGTCGAGAGCCTGCCGCGGAGCCGCGCTGCCGACGTGGTCGGCTTGCAGTTGTTGCGGGCCGGAACTTCGGTCGGCGCGAACTATCGCGCGGCATGCAGAGCCCGCTCTCGGAAGGAGTTTCTCGCAAAGATGGGCATCGTAGAAGAGGAGGCAGATGAGTCCGAATTCTGGTTAGGCGTCGTGGCCGAACGACGTCTTGGTGAGGCGGAGCGCGTTACGGCATTGCGTGACGAGGCTCGGCAGCTCGTGGCCATCGTTGTCTCATCGATTCGTACGGCGCGTGGAGCTCGCACATCCATTCCGCATTCCGCACTCCGCACTCCGCATTCGGCCCGTTCCGCGTTCCGCGTTCCGCGTTCAAACTGATGTTCATCGACCGCGCGATCCTCCATGTGCTGGCGGGAACCGGAGGATCCGGAGCCTCGTCCTTTCGCAGGGAAAAGTTCGTCCCCAAGGGCGGCCCCGATGGCGGCGACGGCGGCTCCGGCGGCCATGTCTTCGTGCGCGCCGAGCCCAACCTCGCCACGCTGCTCGACTACCGCTACCGGACGGAGTGGAAAGCCGACCGCGGCGACCACGGCAAGGGCAAGAACATGTCGGGGCTCTCCGCCGAGGATCTGTACCTGCCCGTGCCGCCGGGGACCGAAGTGCACGACGCGACCACCGGCGAGCTGTTGGGCGAGCTCATCGAGCCGGGCCAGACGGTGCGCGTCGCCAAAGGCGGGAAGGGCGGCCGCGGCAACGCGCGCTTCGCCACGCCCACGCACCAGAGCCCGCGCGAGTGGGAGCCGGGCGAGCAGGGCGAAGAACGGCGCATCGAGCTGGTGCTCAAGCTCATCGCCGACGTGGGCCTCCTGGGCGAGCCCAACGCCGGCAAGAGCACGCTGCTCTCCGTGATCTCGGCGGCGCGCCCGAAAATCGCCGACTATCCCTTCACCACGCTCGAGCCGAATCTGGGAGTGGTGGGATTGTCCGACTCGCGCTCGTTCGTCGTGGCGGACATTCCGGGCATCATCGCAGGGGCGCACGCGGGCAAGGGCCTGGGCCTGAAATTCCTGCAGCACGTGGAGCGCACGCGGGTGATCGCGGTGCTGGTGCCGCTCGACAGTCCCGACGTCCAGGCCACCTACGAGCTGCTGCGGCGCGAAGCCGACTTGTACAGTCCCGAGCTGGCCGCCAAGCCGCACCTGGTGGTGCTCACGAAGCGCGACCTGCTGCCGCCGGGCGAACGCCTGCCCGCGCTGCGCACCGACGACCACGCACCCATCCACGCGATCTCCGCCGTCACGCGTGAGGGCTTGCCCGAACTCTTAGAGGCCCTGTGGCGGACGATTCAGACCGGAGTCCCGATTCGGTAGCGGCCTACCTGGCGCTGACGCAGGTGCCGGGCATCGGCGCCGCGCGGCTGCGCCTGCTGTTGGCGGCGTTCGAGACGGCGCACGGCGCGCTCACCGCGCCGCACGGCGCGATTGCCACGCTGCCCGGTTTCTCCAAGGCCGCGGCGACCGCCATCCGCGCGCAGTCACCCCAGGCGGGCGCGCGTATCCTGGCCGACGTCGAGCGGCTGGGCGCGCGCGTGTTGCTGCCGGGTGACGCCGCATTCCCCGCGCTGCTGCGCGAAATCCCCGAGCCACCGATCGTCTTGTACGTCTGGGGCGACGTGACGCTGCTGCAGCGGCCCGCCGCCGCGATGGTCGGCAGCCGCGACCACACCGAGTACGGTGCGACGGCGGCGCGGCTGCTCGCGGCGGGCGTGGCGCGCGCGGCCGTGGTCGTGAGCGGCATGGCGCGGGGCATCGACGCCATCGTGCACACCGCGGCGCTCGACGCCGGCGGCGCCTCGGTGGGCGCTCTGGGCAACGGCTTCGGGGTGATTTACCCGGCGGCCAATCGCGCACTGTACGAACGGATGGTCGCGCACGGCTGCCTGATCACCGAGCACCCGCCGGGCGAACGCCCGCACGCCGGCGCCTTCCCGCGGCGAAATCGGCTGATCTCGGGCCTGTCGCTCGCCACGGTCGTGATCGAAGCGCGCGTGACGTCGGGCGCCTTGATCACGATGGATGCGGCGCTGGAGCAGGGGCGGACGGTGCTCGCGGTACCGGGGCCCATCACCAGCGCCACGTCCGAGGGCTGCAACAAACTGATCCAACAGGGTGCCAAGCCGGCGTTGTGCGCGGGGGACATCCTCGAAGAGCTGGGCCTGGGTGGGTTAGCCCCGGCGCCACGCGCCGGGGTTGCGGCCCCACCCGACCTGTCGCCGCTGCAGTTGAGCCTTTGGAACGATCTCGCCGAACGCCGTCACGTCGATGCCCTCGCGATCAGGGCTCAAGCGTCACCGCCTGCCGTGCTCACCGCGCTGACGGAGCTGGAGTTACGAGGCTTGGTACGGCAGGAACCGGGGATGAACTTCACCAGAGTGTAGATTGGTGCGTGCATTTATACATCCACGCTCCCTTCTGCGCGCGGCGTTGTTCCTATTGCGACTTCTCCATCGCCGTCCGGAAACATCTGCCCGTCCAGCAATACGTCGAATGCATCCGTCGCGAATGGGCGGCCGTTCGGGCGGCTGACGCCGGGGCGGCGCCCCGGGGTGAACCGCACACGATCTACTTCGGCGGAGGGACACCGTCGTTACTTCCGCCCGAAGCCATTGCCACGATTCTGCCTTCGCTTGACGCCGTTGAAGTAACTCTGGAAGCCAATCCCGACGACGTGACGCCCGAAAAAGCCTCCGCCTGGCGCAGCGCCGGCATCAATCGCGTCTCACTCGGCGCCCAATCCTTCTCCGACAAGGCATTGCAGTGGATGCATCGCACCCACGACGCGACGCGCATCGGGACGGCGGTCACAGCATTGACCGCCGCCGGCATCACGAACATTTCGCTCGACTTGATCTTCGCCCTGCCGGTGGAGCTGGAGCGCGACTGGCCGCGCGACCTCGATCGCGCCATCGCCCTGGCGCCGGCGCATCTGTCGCTCTACGGCCTGACGGTCGAGGAGCGCACGCCGTTGGCGCGCTGGATCTCGCGCGGCGCCACCAGCGCGCCCGACGACGACCGCTACGCCGACGAGTACCTGCTGGCGCACGAGCGCCTCGCCGCCGCGGGCTACCACTTCTATGAAGTCTCCAACGCCGCGCGCGACGGCCAACGCTCCCAACACAACTCGGCCTACTGGTCCGGCCGGCCCTACTCGGGCCTCGGGCCCGCCGCGCATTCGTTCGACGGCCGTACCCGCCGTTGGAATCTCGCGGCGTGGGAGGCCTACCGTCGCGCCGTCGCCGCAGGGCGCTCGCCCGTGGCATCGGAGGAGCTGCTGACGAGCGCGCAGCGCCGCATCGAAGACATCTATTTGGCGCTGCGAACCGATGGCGGTTTGGAGATGCCCCCCAGCCCATCGGCCCATCTGCCTATCTGGCTCTCCGCGGGGTGGGTCACGCTCCGCGACGGTCGCATCGTCTGCACGCCCGAGGGCTGGCTGCGCCTCGATGCGCTGGTGCGCGACTTGACCGGCGCCCCCGAGACTACGTAAATTGTTTCGCACAAAGCAGTTGCCATCATGCAACGCACAACTCTGAGCGACCGCGAGCGCCTGGTTCTCGAAGCCGTCATCGAGACCTACGTGCAAACCGCCGAACCGGCGGGGAGCCGGACTATATCCCGGCACCACGGGCTCGGTCTGTCGGCTGCCACCATTCGCAACACCATGAGCGACCTGGAGGAGAAGGGGTACCTCTACCACCCCCACACCTCCGCCGGCCGCATTCCGACCGACCTCGCCTACCGCGTCTATGTGGACCTCCTGATACGGCCGGCGGCCGTGCCTGTGACGCAGGCGCAACAGTTACGCGACGAGCTCAAGGACCACGGCGCCGCCATCGAGGAGATCCTCAGCCGCGCGGCGCAGGTGCTGGGCGTGCTGACCCAGGAGCTGGGCGTCGCGGTGAGCCCGTCGTTCATCGAGGACGCGGTCCTCGAGCGCCTCGATCTGATTCAGGTGTCGTCCGAGCGGCTGCTGTTGGCGTTGACCTTGAAGAGCGGCCTGGTGCGCACGATCTTCGTCGAGGTGCCGGCGCATATGGCGGCCGACGCGGTGGTGCAGGTCGCCATCGTGCTGAACGAGCGGCTGGCGGGCCTGACGCTGCGTGAGATCCGCAGCTCGCTCGCCGAGCGGCTGCGCGACGCGGCGCCCGACGCCGGGGCGGGCCAGCTGCTCAACATTTTCGTGCAGGAAGCCGACGAGTTGTTCGACATGCCCGCCGCGATCCCCGGCGGTGCGGGCGTGGTGCTGGGCAGCACGACGCCGCTCGCGGGGCAGCCCGAGTTTGCGAGCAGCGAGCGGCTGCACGATCTGATCGCGGTGACCGACCGCCGCGACCTGCTGCGCCGCGCGCTGGCCGAGCGCCACGTCTCGGGGCCCACGATCACGATCGGCAGCGAGCACAGTGACCCGCAGCTCGCGCCCTTCACCCTCGTGACGTCGCCGTACCGCTCGGGCGCGTTGTCCGGCGTGATCGGCGTGCTCGGGCCGACCCGCATGCCGTACGACAAGATCATCTCCCTGGTCGAACACACCAGCCGGCTGGTGGGCGAGCTGCTCGCACAATAATGGCCCGCGACTACTACGCCGTGTTGGGAGTGCCGCGCGCCGCCGCGGAGGCCGAGATCAAGAAGGCCTACCGCAAGCTCGCCATGGAATTCCATCCCGATCGCCACGCCCACGAGCGCGACAAGGAAAAAGCCGAGGTGAAGTTCAAGGAGATCACCGAGGCCTACGAAGTGCTGCGCGACGCCGACAAGCGCGCCGCGTACGATCGCTACGGCGAGGCGGGCCTGCGCGGCGCCGGCGGCGGCGCGTATTCGCCGTTCGATCTGTCGGAAGCGCTCAACGTGTTCATGCGCGACTTCGGCGGGCTGGGCGGCTTCGACGCGTTCTTCGGCGGCGGCCACCGTTCGCATCGCGATCGCCGCCGCGGCCAGGACCTGACGGTCGAGCTCGAGCTGACGCTCGACGAAGTGGCGCGCGGCACCGCCAAGGCGGTGCGGCTGCGCACGCTCGACCGCTGTGGCACGTGCGGCGGCACGGGGGCGAAGCCCGGCAGCCACGCCGTCGACTGCAAGACCTGCGGCGGCTCGGGCGAGGTGCGGCGCCAGGCGGCGTCGATCTTCGGACAATTCGTGACGGTGGCGCCGTGTTCCACCTGTGCCGGCGAGGGCACGATCATCGAGCATCCGTGCGGCACCTGCCGCGGGGAAGGCCGCGTGCGCGCCGAGAAGACGGTGCAGATCGACGTGCCGGCGGGCGTCGCCGACCATCATTATCTGACGGTGCGGGGCCAGGGCGTGCCCGGCCCGCGCAACGGCCCGGCCGGCGACCTGATCGCCACCATCGGGATCAAGGAGGACCCACGCTTCGAGCGCCACGGCGACGACCTGATCTTCGATCTGCCGCTGTCGTTCAGCCAGGCGGCCCTCGGCGCCGAGGTCGAAGTCCCCACGCCGTACGGCCCGACGATGCTCAAGGTCCAGCACGGCACGCAGACGGGCACGCTGTACCGGCTGCGCGGCAAGGGACTGCCGCGGCTCGGCGAGAGCGGGCACGGCGACCTGCACGTGCGGGTGCTCGTGTGGACGCCGACCAAACTGACGCCGGCACAAGTGAAGCTGTTCGAGCAGCTCGCCAAAGGCGAAGGCAAGAGTAGACTGGAGCGCGAGGCGTGAGCGACTGCCTGTTCTGCAAGATCGCCGCGGGCGAGATCCCGGCGGAGATCGTGAAAAAGACGGACCAGTTCGTCGCCTTCACGGACATCAGCCCGCAAGCCCCGACGCACGTCCTCGTGATCCCGACCTATCACGTCGCCTCGCTCAACGACGCCAAGGACCCGGACCTGCTCGGCAAGATGATGGCGTTCGCGCGCGATCTGGCGCGCGAGCTGGGGATCGCCGAGCGCGGCTATCGCGTCGTGCTGAATACCAACCCCGACGGCGGGCAGACGGTGTTCCATTTGCACGTCCACTTGTTGGGTGGGCGGGTGATGAAATGGCCGCCGGGCTGAGCACTTGCGGGCGTTTTTTGGTGTGGCTAAGTTGTTGCCCTGCGCAAGCATCGTCACTATGAACAGCCCAGCGAACGAAGGAAGCGCCAGATGAACCCCGCCCGTCGCAAGAACCGGCGACCGCCGCGGTACGCGTGACCGTGGCGAGCTTGCCGGAGCGGCTCCAGGCCGCGATGACGGAGGCCCGCAAACGCCGCGATCAGCCGCGCACGCTGCTCCTCTCTACCACCCTCGCCGAACTCAAGAACCGCGAATTCGAGCTGAAACGCACTCCCTCGGACGACGAAACGATCGAGGTCATTCGCCGCGCCGTGAAGCGCCGCCGCGAGGCCGCCGAGGCGTTCACCAAGGGCGCGCGCCAGGAGTTGGCCGACAAAGAGCTGGCCGAGGCCAAGATGCTCGAGGAGTGGCTGCCGGCGGCCCCTGCGGACGCCGAAATCCGGGCCGCCGTGCGCGCCGCGATCGCCGCCGGCGCCAAGGATGTGGGCCAGGTGATGGGCAAAGTGATGCCGCAGTTCAAAGGACGCGCCGACGGCAAGGTGATCAACCAGATCGTTCGCGAGGAGCTGGCGTCACCCGTATGAGCTCCGGGGCAGGACTCAGCCCCCACGCACTGGAGACGCTCGAGTTTCCTGCCGCTCTCGACCGGGTCGCGGCGCACGCCGTGTGCCCGCTGGGCGCCGCCCGGGTCCGCGCCCGCACCCCGGGCACCGATCCCGACATCATTCGTGCCGCGCTCGCGCAGGTCGCCGAGCTGGCGGCGGCGATGCTCTCCGATGATGCGATTCGCGCCGAGGCCGTTCCCGACATCGGCGACACCCTGGAGCTCCTGGCCGTGCCCGGCAGCGTGCTCGAAGGCCCGCAGCTGGTCGCCGTGCAGCTGGCGCTCGCGGCGGCACGACTGGTCGGCGCCGAGCTGGGCCGGCTGACGGCCGCCGCACCGCGGACGGTCCTGCTGCGTGCGACACCGGTCCCCAAAGACATCGAGCCGCGCTTGCGCGCCTCGCTCGATCCCGAAGGCGAGCTGCTCGACGGCGCGTCGCGCGAGCTGGCCCAGGCACGCAAGGCCACGCGCGCCGCGCGCCAGCGCCTGGTCGCTCGGCTCGAGACGATCCTCGGCGCGCTCGATCCCATGGAGCGCTCGGGAGACGCCGGCGTGACGGTGCGCGGCGGCCGCTATGTGATTCCGGTCAAGAGCACCGCCCGCTCGAAAATCGGCGGCATCGTGCACGACGAGTCGGCCACGCGCGCCACCGTGTTCGTCGAGCCGCCGGAAGTGATCGAGCTGGGCAACGCGCTGCGCGCGGCCGAGGCCGAGGAGCAGCGCGAAGTGCTGCGCGTGCTGCGCGACCTGACCGAGCTGCTGCGGCCGCACACCGTCACGATCGCGGGGGCGTGGGAGATGTGCATCGCGTTCGACGACCTGTGCGCGCGGGCGCGATACGCGGTGGAGGTCAATGGGTTTGTGCCGGAGATTGGCGGGCACCTGAAGGTTCGAGGAGGACGGCATCCGTTGCTGGAGCATCCAGTAGCCTTCGATCTCGAACTGCACCCCGACGAGTTCACAATCCTTGTGTCCGGTCCCAACACGGGCGGCAAGACCGTGCTGATCAAGGCCGTCGGTTTGTTGGCGCTGCTCGCGCAAAGCGGCATCGTCCCGCCGATCGGGCCTCATTCGTCGCTGCCTGTCTTCACCGAAGTGTTCGCCGATATCGGGGACCGGCAGTCGATCGCCGCGAGCCTGTCGACTTTTTCGGCGCACGTCGCCGCGCTGCGCGAGATACTCGACGGCGCGGGACCGGGCTCTCTGGTCCTGCTCGACGAGATCGGCAGCGGCACCGATCCCGCCGAAGGCGGGGC